>VFQR01000911.1_pt1 | contig 28273 bp, 28 predicted proteins | sample 3512321 | NCBI WGS metagenome assembly VFQR01 (sample SAMN10412374, study PRJNA504923) | tailings metagenome | isolation source: Relicate 3 Philex TSF1 revegetated site | place: Philippines: Tuba, Benguet | collected 2017-08-29 | reverse complement strand
CCTCCACCTCGCCTCAACACGCATCTGGATCAGGACTAATGAGTCCACGACCTAGCCGGGCGTCGCGGGCGCGCAGGCGGCGAGTTGCACCCGGGCCTGCGCCTCGAGCTCGGTCCGCTTGGCCTGCAGCGACCGCAGCGTCGCCCGTTGTTCGTCGAGGTTGACGGCCACCGGCTGTTCGGTCGTGTAGACGGCGTTGCGCCAGCACAGGCCCCCACCGCCTCCCCAGCCATCGTCCCACCGGCCGTAGCTGCCCCAGCAGAACGTCGCCACGGGGCGCGTGTTCTGCACCGTCTGGTAGGCGAAGCCGCGCTGGATCGTGGCTTCGGTTTCCGCGATCAGCGCGTTGACGACGCGCAGGTCGTTGACGGCGCGCGCCTCGCACCGCTGCTGCGGCGTCTGGCAGGCGGCGAGGAGGACGGGCAGGAGGAGGACGACGGTGGCGCGCATGGCAGGCCCGCTTGATCAAGTGGGACGTCCGGTCATTCTAGCGGTGCATTTCCAAAGCTGCTAGCAAAGTGTCAACCTGAGAGGACACCGCCGATGACCGAACAGTTCGACAACCACAAGACGCGGGCTGCCGCTTGGTTCCGCCAGCTTCGGGACGATATCGTCGCTGCCTTCGAGGGGCTCGAGGACAGCCAGACGACGGGGCCCTTCGCCGACCGTCCTGCCGGCCGCTTCGAGGTGACGGAGACGAAGCGCGCGAGCGACGACGGGTCGGACGCGGGCGGCGGGCTCATGAGCGTGATGCGCGGCGGGCGGGTGTTCGAGAAGGTGGGCGTCAACGTCTCGACCGTCTACGGCCGGCTGGGCGAGCGGGCGCAGAAGGCGATGGCGGCGCGCGGCGTCACGGGCATGGCCGAGGATCCGCGCTTCTGGGCGTCGGGGATCAGCCTCGTCGCACACATGCAGAACCCCCATGCGCCGGCCGTCCACATGAACACGCGGATGTTCTGGACCCCGAAGGCCTGGTGGTTCGGCGGCGGGTCCGACCTCAACCCCTGCATCGAGTATGCCGGGGACACGGCGCAGTTCCACGCGGTGCTCAAGGCGCATTGCGACCGGCACGGCGCCGAGCTCTACCCCCGCTTCAAGGCCTGGGCCGACGAGTACTTCTTCGTGCCCCATCGCGGGCGGGCGCGGGGCGTGGGCGGCATCTTCTACGACGACCTCAACACCGGCGACTGGGAGGCGGACTTCGCCTTCACGCAGGACGTGGGCCGCGCCTTCCTCCCCGCCTTCCTTCCGGTGACGGAGGCCCGGCGCGACACCCCGTGGACCGAGGCCGACAAGGACCGTCAGCTTGTCCACCGGGGCCTCTATGCGGAATACAACCTCGTCTACGACCGCGGGACGAAGTTCGGGCTGGAGACCGGGCATGACGCGAACGCCGTGCTGATGAGCCTTCCGCCGCTGGCCAAGTGGGTCTAATCTTCTGCTGACACACCTCCGGCGTTCGGGGTGCCGCAGGTTTCCGCTGCCAGATGTTCGGGATTGATATATGTTCCCGAACGTCCTCACATTCATTGAAGTCAAGACGAGAGAGCACTGGCTGACGATGCCGCGCGAATCATGTCGTCCCCACTGCGGCTCCGGGGTCCGGCTGTGACCGGGAACTGGCGGCTGGCGGCGCTTGCCGGCGCGGGCTTCGTCGCGGCGGTCGTCGTGATGTTCGCCTGGACGGACCGGCGGTCCGAGGTGGACGCCATGCGGGCCGTCATCCAGACCAATGCGCGCATGATCGCCGCGCATGGCGAGGTCGCGCTCGGCGAGGCCGCGCAGGTGGCGGCCGTCGTTCTTCCGGCGGTGCAGGCCTGGGACCTCGAGGATCCCGCGCAGGGCGCCGAGATCCACGCGACGCTCCGCGATCTCGTTTCGGCCAGTCCGCGCATCCGGTCCGCCTGGGTCGCCGGCGCGGACGGGCTGACGCGCGTCGATTCCTGGACCTGGCCCAGCGAGCCCATCGACGCCTCGCCCCGCCTCTACTTCCAGCGCCATGTCGTGGGAGAGACGGGGCCCGTCATCTCGCGGCAGGAAGTCGGCGTCGTCAGCGGCGCGACGCGCTTCACCTATTCCATCCCGGTCGTCGACGACGCGGGCGCGCTTCGGGCCGTGATCGTCGTCGGTATCCTGGCGGGCGATTTCGATGCGCTCTACGCCGAGACGCTGCAATCTTCCGGGTCGAGCGTCGGGCTCTTCACCCGGCAGGGCGATGTCCTCGCAGAGTACAGCGTCGACCCGGACGGGCAGCTGAGCCAGGTGCTCCCCGAGCTGACCGTGGCCAGCGCGGCGGCGCCGGCTGGGGTCAAGGAGGGCGTCTATCTTGGAGACCGCAAGCTCCTGGCCTGGCAGGCCATGAAGCAGTTTCCCGACGTCTTCGCGGGGCGTGCGCTGAGCCTCGAGCCGACGCTTGCGCAATGGCGGCTTCGCACGCTCTACGTTGCGCTGATGGGCGCGGCGGCGGCGGTGATGTTCGCGCTTCTCGCCCGCAGCGTCGCCCGCGCGAGGGACGAGCACGAACGGGTGCAGCGGACCGAGCTTGCCACGCTCGAGGTGCACCACCGGATGAAGAACTCGCTCCAGATGCTGTCAAGCCTCGTCCGGCTCCGCGCCCGCGCCTCGCCCAGTGCGGAGGTGCGGCAGGAGCTGGACCAGATCGCCGTGCAGCTCGGCGCCCTCGGAGAGGTGCAGAACCTCCTCCTCGTGCAGGACGGGCGGGGAATGGTGGACCTGGGGCAGGTCCTGTCGCGGCTCTGCGCGCGGATCAACGCGGCCCATGCGCACGAGATCGCCGTGCGGGCCGAGGACGGGATCGAGATCGATTCGGGCGATGCCGGACGGATCGCCATCCTGACGAACGAACTCGTCACCAACGCGATGAAGCATGGCGGCGGGCGGATCCAGGTGACGGTCGCGCGCGCCGGGGATCAGGCGGAGATCGGAATCGGCGATGGAGGCGAGGGGCTACCGGTGGAGTTCAAGCTCGGCCAGCCCACCGGATTCGGGATGCGGACGGTGATGGCGATGGTGGACAGTCTGGGCGGCACGCTCGATGCCGACAACGACAGCGCGCTGGGCGGGGCCCGGTTCCGCGTTCGGGTACCGATCCGTCAGGCGGAAGCCCCCGACCCTGCCGGTGCGCTCCACGCCTGAACGACGGGGGGCGGGCAGCCCCCCATCCGGTGAGGATCAGTAGCAGGGCGGATAGGGCGGGTAGCCGCAGAGCGGATGGGTCGCCACCGCGGCCGCGTCCACGGCGGCCCCGGCATACATCGCCGCCCGCGCCGTCGTCCGCCGGGCCACGCCCGCGTAGGACAGGGGCGTGAGCGGGCGCCCGATGATGTCGATGAAGACCGCCGCCGGTCCGGTCAGCCCGTGGAGATCGCCTTCCAGCACATCGACGTCGAAGACGATGGTGTCGTCCGTCATCCGGGGCGATTTCAGGGTCACCACGATGTCGCCGATCGCATTCCCCGTCTCGTCGAAGACGGAGACGGTGGCGTTCGGCGGATCGGCCGCGAAGCTGTCCGAACCTTCGTCCCATTCGGAGATGAGCGCCGATGTCGGCGAATGCCCGGCGGCGCGGACCGGGCGGTCGGCGAAGATGATCGCGCTGCCCGACGTGCCGGAGAGCGTCAGGGTACCCTCCGCGAGCGCCGCGCTGCGCGCGTTGAGCACGATGAGCGACGGCACGACCTGCGGCTGGGCCTGGCCGATCGTCTTGTCGAGCTGCTTGTGCGGCGGTGGGGCCGACTGGGCCATGGCCGCGCCGGAGGCGAAGAGCGCGATGGCGCAGGCGGCGGAGAATGCGAAGGCTTTCGGCAATGACGTCATCTTCAACCCCAGGTTCGTTCCTGGCGATCGGTCGCCCGCGGCCCCTCCGGCCGGTGCAGCGGCACCCGGACGCGTAAGTGGGGAAGCCGTTCGCGTGCTGCTGCCCGTGTCGGACGGACCTGCGGGCGACCGATGCCCTGTGAGCTGCAAGTTACAGGGCGGAACTGCGCGTCGGTTCGGTTTTGGGGACAAAGACGCCCGCCGCACGTCCCGGTGACGCGTGGTCAACGGGCGGCACGAGACGGGGACGAAGTCTCAGATGCCGATGAAGGGCTGCGCGATGCGCGGGATCAGCGCGTTGAACTTGAGCGGAGCGTCGGTGGCGGCGAGGCAGATGCACTCCTCCCCCTCTTCGGCGACCGGCGTATGCTCCAGATCCTCGTTCGCGATCTCCACGTCGCCGCGGCCGAACCGGTCGAGTTCGTCACGGAAGGCACCCTTGAGCACCAGCGTCATTTCCATGCCGCGGTGGCCGTGATCCGGAATCGCCACGCCGGCGGGAATGTGGAGAAGCCGGACCGTGGCCTCGCGCGAGGTCTTCAGGACGGACTGGCGGACGCCCGCGCCGATGCTGCGCCATTTCACCTGCGAGAGGTCCCCGCCCACATAATCCTGGAGAGGTGCCGGAAAGATCGAGTTGACGGCGGCGCGTCGCGGACGGTCTCCCCCTGACGGCATGGCGGCGATGAGGCGCATCGTCGCCTCGAAGCTGTCCTGCGCGATCGCGGCCGTGCCGCAGTCCGACAGGACCGCGCCGCCCAGGGCGTCGAAGCTTTCCAGCTGCGCCCGGCACTCGTCGCAGAGCGAGACGTGGGTGGCGACGACGAGATTGAAGGCCTCCGGCAGCGTTCCCGCCGAATAGGCCATCAGGATCTCGTCCGTCAGGTGGTGCCTGATCGCATTCGTCACTTCCGTCACCTCATCTCGTAGCGCAGTCTTTCGAGCGCCAATCTGATTCTAGACTTGATCGTCCCAAGGGGAAGGCCGGTCTGCGCGGCGATCTCGCTGTGCGAGAGCTCTCCGAAGTAGGCCTTTTCGACCAGTTCCCTCTGCTTCTCGGGCAGCCGCCGCAAGGCTTCGCCCAGCTTGTCCGACTCCTGCTGGAGCGCCAGCGCCTCCTCCTGGTCCGGCTCGGACTCCGGGCCCCAGGGAAGATCCTCGGGCTCGGGCCGGCGCGTCTTGCGGATCACGTCGATCTTGCGGTTCCGGGCGATCGTGAAGATCCACGTCGCCACGCTGGCCCGCGAGGGGTCGAACAGATGCGCCTTGTGCCAGAGGGTAGCCATGACCTCCTGCGTCACTTCCTCCGCCAGGGTTTCGCCTGCCCCGGACTTCAACAGAAACGCCTTCACGCGCGGGGCGAAATGGCGGAAGAGCTCGGCGAACGCCGATTGATCCCTGTCCGCCTGGATGCGCCGGACATGTCCGACCCATTCACCCTCGAGCACGTCGGCGACCCTCCGATCCCTGTTCGACTTTCGCCCGATTACACCGGGCAACACGGCAGCATAAGCGGTCTGGTCGCCGCATGCATCCGTGTCGTCTGCCGAGGACCGGTTGGTCAGCATGTGTAGGCTTACGCGGCAGCGGCGGGCCCGGATCAAAAGAATTTTCTCCCCCATCGCCGGAACAATTCACATCCGGGGCGCGGCGGCGTGCGTAACACGGTAGGACAGGGACGTGGGACATCAGGGAATACCGAATGCCGTTCGAGACCGGGACGACTGCGCCGAAGCGGATTGCAGTGATTGGCGCAGGAATATCGGGGCTCGGGGCGGCGCACATGCTGGCCGACGATCACCGGGTCGTGCTGTTCGAGGCCGAGGGACGGCTGGGCGGGCACGCGCGCACCGTGATGGCCGGGCGAAGGGGCGACCAGCCCGTGGACACCGGATTCATCGTGTTCAACTACGTGAACTACCCGCACCTCGTCCGGCTGTTCGAGGATCTGGGCGTGCCGGTCGCTGCGAGCAACATGAGCTTTTCGGCCTCCATCGGGGGCGGGCGGCTGGAATACGCGCTCAATGACCTGAACGCGATCTTCGGGCAGCGGAAGAACATCCTCGATCCGCGCTACTGGGGGATGCTGCGGGACATCATGCGCTTCAACGCGCAGGCGGTGGAGGCCGCGAAGGAGCCGGGGCTCACCATCGGCGGGCTGATCGCCAAGCTCGGGCTCGGCGCGTGGTTCCGGGACTTCTACCTCCTGCCGTTCTCCGGCGCGATCTGGTCGACGCCGAAGGAAGGCATTCTGGACTTCCCGGCCTGGGCCATGGTCCGCTTCTTCGAGAACCACGCCCTGCTCGGATACGAAGGGCAGCACCAGTGGTACACAGTGCAGGGCGGGTCGGTGGAGTACGTCCGCCGCCTGGGCGAAGGGCTGTTCCGCCGGGGCGTGGAGATCCGCCTCGCCGCGCCCGTCGATGCGGTGCGGCGCACGCCGATCGGGGTCGAGGTGAAGGCCGCGGGCGGCGAGTGGGAGGCGTTCGACGAGGTCGTCTTCGCCGCGCATTCCGACCAGACGCTGGCCATGCTGTCCGACGCCTCGGGCGTGGAGCGGACGGCGCTGTCGGCCATCCGATACCAGCCGAACGAGGCGGTGCTTCACGCCGATGCCTCGATGATGCCGAAGCGGAAGCACTGCTGGGCATCCTGGAATTATACCGAGGCCGCAGACAAGACCTCGGACAAGATCGACCTCACCTACTGGATGAACTCGCTCCAGCCGATCCCGAAGGACGATCCGCTGTTCGTCACGCTGAACTCCACGCGCGCGATCCGGGAAGAGCTGATCTACGACACCGCCACCTTCCACCACCCCGTCTACGACCTCGCCGCTCTGGCCGCGCAGGAGACGGTGCGCGCGATCAACGGGTCGAACGCGACGTGGTTCTGCGGGGCCTGGATGAAGAACGGGTTCCACGAGGACGGCCTCGCAAGCGCCGTCGACGTGGTCGAGGCGATGAGGAACCAGGACGCCATGGGGATCGCCGCCGAATGACGCTGACCGTCGACCATATCGCGGGAGAGACGTTCCACGGCCGTCGCGGCGCGGTGGAGAACGCGTTCCGCTATTCGGTGGACTACGTGCTGGTGGATGCCGAGGCGCAGGGGCGCGGGCCGGTGGGCTTCGGGCGGAACCGCGGCGGGCTCGCCTCTCTCCACGACCGCGACCACGGCGGCGCGCCGGGCGAGGGGCGCGGGGCGAAGTGGGCGCGGGAAGTGCTGGCGGCGAACGGGCTGGGCCGGGTGACGGTCGGGCGGCTGGAACTGCTCGCGCAGCCGCGGGTCATGGGGCACGTCTTCAACCCGGTGTCGTTCTGGCTGGCGCATGACGCCGAGGGGCGGCTGAGGGTCGTGATCGCCGAAGTCACGAACACCTACGGCGACCGGCATTCCTACCTCTGTCACCGCGACGATCTGGAGCCGATCGAGCGGACGGACACGCTGGCCGCCACGAAGATCTTTCACGTCTCGCCCTTCCAGCCGGTCGAGGGGGGCTACACCTTCCGCTTCGACATCCGGCCCGACAAGATCGGGATCTGGATCGACTACTCGAACGGCAACGGCGGCCTGATCGCGACGCTCACGGGCAAGCGGCGGCCGCTCACAACCTTCGCCATGATCGCCTCCGCGGTGCGCCGTCCCATGGGGTCGCGGCGGGTTCTGGGCCTCATCCACTGGCAGGCGCTGAAGCTCTGGTGGAAGGGCGCGCAGTTCCGCACCCGGCCGCATCCGCCGGCGGAGGAGGTCACCCGGTGACCGCGATGGCCGCGACACGGACAGGCGACCGGCTCGCCGCCTATGCCCTTTTCGGCGCGGTGCTGTCGGGCGCGGGCCTGCCCATCTACATGTACGCGCCCAAGTTCTTCGCCGACACCTACGGCGTCAGCCTCGCCACGCTCGGCGCGGTGCTGTTCGGGCTGAGGCTCTTCGACGTGGTTCAGGACCCCGTGCTCGGCTGGGTGGCCGAACGGCTGAGGGGCGCGCGGGGGACTGCAGTGGCGCTGGGCGCGGCGCTTCTTGCCGCCTCGATGATCGGGCTTTTCGCCGTGGCCCCGCCCGTCCACCCGGCGATCTGGTTCGGGATCACGCTGACGGGCCTCTTCACCGCCTTCAGCTTCCTCACGATCAACTTCTACGCGCAGGGCATCTCCAAGGCCGCCGACATCGAAGGCGGCCATGTCCGCCTCGCCGCGTGGCGGGAAACCGGCGCGCTCCTCGGCGTCTCCATCGCCGCGGTGATCCCGACCGTGCTGATGGGCGTGACGGACATGCCCTTCACTATCTTCGCCATCGGCTTCGCCGCCGTCACCGCGCTCGCCGCGCTAGCCATGGCGCCGGAATGGCAGGCGGCCCCGGCCTCCGACCCCACGCCGATCCGCGCGATCCTCGGCGATACCGTCGCCCGCCGCCTCCTCCTCCTCGCGCTCGTGAACGCGGTCCCGCTGGCTGTGTCCTCCACGCTGTTCCTGTTCTTCGTGGAAAGCGGGCTTCAGGCACCGGGCTGGGAAGGGCCGCTCCTGGTGCTCTTCTTCCTCGCAGCCGCGGCGTCGGCCCCGGCATGGGGTTGGGCCGCGGCACGCTGGGGCGTCAAGCCCGTGCTCCTCTCTGCCATGGTGCTCGCCATCGCCACGTTCGCGGGCGTGCTCGCGCTCGGCCCCGGCGACGTCGCGGCCTTCGCGGCGATCTGCGTCCTCTCCGGCGCGACAATCGGCGCCGACCTCACGCTCATGCCCGCGCTCTTCGCGCGGCGCATGGCGGCGATCTCGCCGAACGGCGGGCAGGGCTTCGGGCTCTGGTCGCTCGTCACCAAGCTTTCGCTCGCCTTCGCCGCGGTGGCGCTCCTGCCGCTGCTCGAGGCGAGCGGCTTCCGCTCGGGCGCGGCCGACAACCCGCCCGAGGCGCTCCGCACGCTGACGTATCTCTACGCTCTCGTGCCCTGCCTTTTGAAACTCCTGGCGATCGCCCTTCTGACCGCCATCCCGCTTGAGGAGGAGATATAGATGGAACCGATTGGACTGATCCTGATTGGCGTGACCCTGACGCTCACCCTCGTCTGGGCGCAGCGCCGCTACCTCGCGTTCCGTGCCCAGTCGCCCGACGAGTTCGCGGGCAAGGGGCCCGAGTTCGACCTCCGCCAGCACCTGAACGGCCCGCTCCTCTGCGAAGGCGTGATCTACGGGCCGACGGGCCGCGTCTCTTCGCGCTTCGTCGCCGATTTCGAGGCGAAGTGGGACGGGAACACCGGGCGCATGACCGAACGCTTCCACTACGATTCGGGCACCGTCCAGAACCGCGAGTGGCACCTGACGCTCGGCAACGACGGGTCCATCCGGGCCGAGGCGCCGGACGTGGTGGGAGCGGGCAAGGGGATGCAGAAGGGACCGGCCGTCCTCCTCGAATACAGGATCCGCTTGCCCGAGGAGTCGGGCGGCCACGTTCTCGACGCGACCGACTGGATGTACCTCGTGGACAACGGAACCATCATGAATCGCAGCCAGTTCAGGAAGTTCGGGATCACGGTCGCCGAACTCGTGGCGACAATGCGCAAGAAGGACGCCGCGTGAGGAGCTTCAACGGCAAGCGATACTGGATCGTGGGCGCGTCCGAGGGACTCGGCCGCGCGCTCGCCATGAAGCTGTCGAAGACCGGGTGCGAGGTCATCGTGACCGCCCGCAGCGTCGAACGGCTCGATGAACTCGTGGCAGAGCTTCCGGGCCGGGCGCGGGCGGTGGCCTGCGACGTGGGCGACCCGGAAAGCGTGAAGCGCGCGGCGGTCGAGGCGGGGGAAATCGACGGGATGATCTACCTCGCCGGCCTCTACTGGCCGATGAAGGCGACGGAGTGGGACGCGGAGAAGGTCGCCACCATGGTCGACGTGAACCTCACCGGCGCCGCCCGCGTGATCGGCGAGGTCCTGCCCCCCATGCTTGCGCGCCGGACGGGTCACATCGTGCTGACGGGCTCGCTTTCCGGCTTCCGGGGCCTGCCGGGCGCGATCGGATACGGCGCGACGAAAGCGGGCATCATGTCGCTGGGCGAGACGATGCGGATCGACCTGCGCGGAACGGGAGTGACGGTCCAGAATGCCAACCCCGGCTTCATCAGGACGCGGCTCACCGACAAGAACGAGTTCCGGATGCCCTTCCTCATGGAACCCGAGGACGCGGCGGAGCACATGATGGCGCTGATGCGCTCGGACCGCTTCTCGTCCAGCTTTCCCTGGCTCTTCGGGGCGTGGTTCCGCTTCAGCCAGTTCCTGCCCGACTGGCTCTATTACCGCATCTACTGACGCCGCCCCTTGCCAACGCCTCCGCCTTCACGCTTCACTGGCGGCGAAGGGACGGGAGGCCGCCATGCTCGAGATCAGCACCGCCAAGGTCGTGAGGGTCATCTTCCTTGCCGAGGAGAACGGCGCCGACAGCCCGCAGGTCCGCCGCTACATCGCCAGCCTGAACGAGGACGAACAGGCGAACCTCGTGGCGCTGATGTGGATCGGACGGGACAGCTTCGACGCCGAGGAGTGGGAGGAAGCGCTGGAGACGGCCTATGCCGAGCGGTCGGCGCCGACGGCGGACTACCTTGCCGGAGTGCCCGAGCTTCCGGGGTACCTCGAATCGGGACTAGAGGCACTCGGCATCGACGTCACCGAGGTCGAGGACCGGATGTAGGCGCGGCGTCCGGGGCGCGACGGGGCGGCCTCAGGCGAGCATATCCACCAGTTCCATCCGCTGCGCCAGAGGATCGACGGCGGCGAGCCAGCGCTCCACGAGCCGGGGGTCGGACGGCGCGCCATGGACACCGGCCGGGATCGCCCGCGCCTCCACCGCCTCCACGGCGAGCGCGACGGTGCCCGACACGAGCCGCGCCATCGCCGACCCGCGCGCGTCGCCCCAGGCGTCCAGCACCCATGTCCGGTCCCAGACAGGCCGCCCCGCACGCTCCGCCTTGAGCGACACGCACAGCACCACTCGGTCGGGTTCCCCCGGAGCAAAGGCGTTCCCCTCCCACAGGCGATCGGCAAGCGCCTGAAGGCGCGCCTCGTCATCGCCGATCGCGACAAGCTCGTCGAAGACCGGCGCCCAGGCTTCGGCCCAGCCGTTGAGCCGCAGCGTGCCGCGCACGAACTCCTTCAACGGCCCCCCCGGCTCGAACCCGTATTCGGCGAGGTAGGGCAGCGAGTCGCGATTGGGGTAGACCTCGAACGTCTCCGACACCGGCGCGGGCACGGCGTGGCGCGTCACCGCCTCCCACGGGCGCGCCATCGTCAGCTCCGTGAAGTCGAGGATCGACCGCGACGGCGCGCGGAGCGCCCGCAGCACGCCCACGGGCGACCAGCTGAACTTGTAGCGGAAGGCGTTCGGCTGCCGGGGCAGCCCGCCGCAGACGCTGCGGAACGACAGCGTGTTCCGCGGATCGAAGTCTCGCGACGCCCGGTAGTCCGCCATCAGCCGGTGCGCCATGAGGTGGTCGATCCCGGGATCGAGCCCCACCTCGTTCACCAGCGCGACCCCCGCCTCCCGCGCCGCGGTGTCGAGCGCCCGGAATGCCGGGGTGATGTAGCTCGACGCCACGAAATGGGCGCCCCTGGACAGGGCAAGTTCGGCCAGCCGCTGATGCCAGTCGGCCGGATACATCGACACGACGATGTCCCCGGGCCGCAGCGCCGCGGCCAGCGCCTCCGTCTCCAGCACCGCGATCCGGTCCGTGAGGTCCCCCACCGCGACCGCCGCGTCCTCCGCCGTGCGGTTCCAGACCGCCACGTCGGATCGGGCCTCCAGAAGCCGCCTGAGGCCGGGAACCGACGACAGCCCCGTGCCGCACCAGTGGATCGTCATCGCCAGCTCCTCAGAAATGGGTCCGTGCGTGTGCCCGATCGGGCGCGTCGAGATGCGGCGTCGCGTTGAAGCCCGCGAGGATGGTGCCGTGGGGCATCACCTGGACCCGGTGGACGGAGGTGTTCAGGATCGGCAGGAGCACATGCGCCATCCGGGTGGGATCGAGCCGCAGGAGATGCCGGATCATCATCCCGATGACGCCCCCCGAGGTCACGCAGAGCACCCGACGCCCCGGCGCCGCGGCTTCCGCCAGCACGCCGGTCACGCGCGCTTCGAAGGCGTCGAAGGTCTCGGCTCCCAGGATCTCGGCCCGGTGCCAGGCCTCCATGACGTCGGCGATGTGCGCGGCGAAGTCCCCCTGCGAGACCGGCCCCGCCCCCCGAGCCTGCGTCAGCGCCCGGCTGAGGTTGAAGTAGTCCATCTCGTTGAGCCGCGGGTCCACCTCGGGCCGCTGCCCCATCGCCTCGGCGGTGCCGAGGTGGCGGTTCAGCGTGCCCGACAGGACAAGGTCGAACCGCTCTCCCTGTCCGGCGAACCAGTGCCCGAGCCACTCGGCCTGCCGCCGCCCGAGGTCGGACAACCGGTCGTAGGCTGCCTCGTCGGTCGCCGTGGAATTGGCCTGCCCGTGCCTGACCAGGATGATCTCGCCCATGCGATCCCCTCTAGGACGCGCCCGCGCCGGAAGCAAGGCGCTCGCCCTGCCGCGTCCGGGCGGCGGCGGCGCAAGGGGGGCTGTCTGCCCCCCTCCTCGGCCTTCGGCCGAGCCCCCCGAGAGTATTTGGACCGAGATGAAGCAGGGGAGCGTCCTTCGCCTTCATCTCGGGGAAAATACTCCCGCCGGAGGCAAGCCGCATGGAGCGCGCGGCACGCGCGCGGAATGCCAGAGGGAATGCGGCGAAGCCGCTCCGCTCAGGTCCAGTCGACGTCTCCGATGAAGATGTAGCCCGCGCCGTAGATGGTCTTGATCAGCCGCGGGTTCTTCGGATCCTCGCCCAGCTTCGCGCGGAGCCGCGAAACGCGCACATCCATCGCCCGGTCGAAGCTGTCGCCCGAGCCCGCTCCCAGCGCCTCCTGCATCTGCGCGCGCGAGACGAGCCGTTTCGGCGCTTCGAGGAACAGCCGCAGGACCTCGCCCTCGGCGTGGCTGAACGGCGTCTCGGCACCCTCGGGGGAGATGAGGACGTAGCGGTCGAACTGCGCGGTCCAGCCTTCGAAGCGGGCGGTCCGGGTGGTCGCCGGTCCGTCGCGGTCCCGGCGCAGGCGGGCGCGGACGCGGGCCACGACCTCGGCCGGCTCGAAGGGCTTGATGATGTAGTCATCCGCGCCGAGCTCCAGCCCCGTCACCCGGTCCTGCACCTGCGCGCGGCCCGAGATGATGATGATCGCCGCCCCGCTTTCGAGCGCAAGGCGATGGACGAGCGCCAGGCCGTCACGATCGGGGAGGCCGAGGTCCACGAGGCAGACGTCGGGCGCCGTGCGGCGGAGTGCGGCCTCGAACTCGGTCGCGCGCGCGAAGGACTGGGTGCGGAAGCCCGCGTCCTCCAGCGCGGCCGACAGCATCTGCCGGATCGCCGGTTCGTCGTCGAGGATGGCGACGAGGGGCGCTGTCATGCGGCGTGCCGTTCGGCGATCAGGCGGGCGAGGGCGGCTTCGCCGAAGGGCTTGGCCAGCACCGGGAAGCGGCGGGCGGCCGCGCGGCGGAGCGGGTCCTCGGGCGAGAGCGCGGTCATCAGGCAGACGGACGGGGCGCCGGGGCGGGCGGCCAGCGCCTCCGCGAGGTCGAGTCCGGTCTTCTCGCCGATCAGCGTGATGTCGGAGAGCACGCAGGCGAGGCCGGGGAGGTCGGCGAGCGCCAGCGCCTCGTCCACGTTCGTGGCCTCGATCACCGAATGGCCGAGGTCCACGAGCATCGCACGGACCGCGGCGCGGATGTCGTCGCTGTCCTCGACGAGGAGGACGAGGCCGCGGCCCGGCGCAGCTTCCGCCGCCGCGCGGTAGGGCAGGCGGAGCTGCGCGAGCGCGCCGCCGCCCCAGTTGCCGATGCGGAGGTGCCCGCCCGAGAGCGTGGCCATGTCGTAGACCATGGAAAGTCCGAGGCCCGAGCCCTCGCCGCCCTTCGTCGTGAAGAAGGGGTCGAGCGCCTGCAGGAGCGCGGTGTCCGAGAAGCCCGGACCGGTATCGCGGACGGTGATCTCGATCCACGTCTCCTCGATGCGGCGGGCGGCGACCGTGATGGTGCCGCCCTGCGTGCCGATGGCGTCACGGGCGTTCAGGATGAGGTTGAGGAGCGAATCCTGGAGCATGCCCGGGTCGATCTCCACGAGGTCGTCCAGCCCCGCAGTTTCGGCCACGAGCACGACTGCGTCCGGCATGGACGGGCGGGCGATGGTCAGGATGTCCGCCACGAGGGAGGGCAGGTGGACGGGCTGGGGTCGGAGGTCGCGCTTGCCGGAGATCGTGGCGAGGCGGTCGAGGAGGTGCCCCCCGCGCCGGGCGGCGGAGCGAGTGGCGGCGATCATTTCCCCGGCTTCCGGGCCGAGGTCCATCGCGGCGAGGCGGCTCTGCATCCCGAGGATGATGGTCAGTAGGTTCGAGAAATCGTGCGCGAGGCCCGAGGTCAGTTGCGCCGCGAGTTCCCGGCGCCGGACCTGGGCAAGGGCCGCGCGGGCCTGGGCTTCTTCGGTCACGTCCATCGACAGGATGTAGACGCCGCGGGATCCGTCGGGCGTGAAGGCTGCGCGGATGCGGCGGGAGGAGAGGTCGTCGGTGAATTCCACGACGTTCGCCTCGCCGTCGTAGGCGCGGCGCAGGGCCGGTTCGATCTTGGGGAAGCTTGGTCCGAGGACATCGGCGATGCGGCGGCCGAGCACGTCGACCGGGGTGCTCGGCATCAGCGACGACAGGCGGCGGTTGGTGAAGATGTAGTGCCCGCCCGCGTCGAGATGGGCGATGTGGGCGGGCATCATCTCGGTCGTGAGTCTTGTGCGGCTTTCCATCTCGGTCAGCTCGCGCTTGGCTTCCTCGAGCGCGGCGATGGTGGCGGCGAGCTCCCGGTTCGTGCGGGCAAGCTCCTCGGCGTTGGCCAGGACCTTGCCGCTGAGCTCTTCGGACCGGGAGCGGAGCAGTTCCTCCTGCCGGCGGATCGCCGTGATGTCGGTGTAGACGGTGACCCAGCCGCCCTGGGGCAGCGGCGCGCCTTCGACCGAGATCGTCCGACCGTTGGCGCGGGTTCGTTCCATGTAATGCGGCTGGAAGGCGCGGGCGATCTCCACCCGGTCGCGGATGAAGGTCTCGAGATCGCCGACCTCGCCGTACTCGCCCGAGGTCGCGAGGTAGCGGATCGTGTCCTCGAAGGAGGCGCCGGGGGTGACGAGCGCGTCGGGCAGCCCGAACATCTCGCGGAACATCCGGTTCGAGGCGGCGAGGCGCAGGTCGCGGTCGTAGATCGACAGCGCCTGCTGGATCAGGTTCAGCCCGGCCTGGATCAGCGCCTCGTTCTCGCGGTCTGTGGGCATCGTCTCCTCCTGCCCTTCGGTAGCACCGGCAGCGGGCCGCCGGGAAGACCGCAGGACGGCTGTTACAATTCGCAAGGTTTCCGACACAGTCGCGAAAAAGTTGACGGACAGCCTCCCCCTGCGCCAGATTTCCACCGTCGCGAGAGTCGGACAACCGACCGGGACGGCCGGGACAGACCGGTGCAGGGAGGATCATCTTTGGCCGAGACGCGGGCGCCTTCGGGCGATCTCATCTCCATTCCGGCGCTTCTGGCGCGGAACGCCCGGGCATGGTGCGGGAAGACGGCGTATCGCGAGAAGGAATTCGGCATCTGGCAGAGCTGGACGTGGGGCGAGGCCGAGGCCGAGATCCGCGCGCTCGCGCTCGGCTTCCTCGCGCTGGGTCTTGCGAAGGGCGACCACGTCGCGATCATCGGGCGCAACCGCCCGCAGCTCTACTGGGCGATGGTGGCGGCGCAGGCGGCGGGCGCGATCCCCGTGCCGCTCTACCAGGACGCGGTGGCCGAGGAGATGGCCTACGTCCTGGATCATTGCGGCGCGCGGTTCGTCGTGGCGGGCGACCAGGAGCAGGTCGACAAGGTCATCGAGATCCAGGACCGCATCCAGCACATCGACCAGATCGTCTACGTCGACAAGCGGGGGATGCGGAAGTACGACCATTCGCGCCTCAACTGGATCGAGGACGTGCAGGCCGAGGGCCGCGCGGCGCACCAGCGGCTCGAGGCGGAGCTGGACCGGCGGATCGCGCAGCTCACCTACGACGACACCTGCGTGATGCTCTACACGAGCGGCACGACCGGCAAGCCCAAGGGCGTGGTCCTGTCGAACCGCAACATCATCGAGGCGTCGAAGTCGTCGTCAGAGTTTGACCGGCTGACCCAGGCCGACAGCGTGCTCGCCTACCTGCCGATGGCCTGGGTGGGCGACTTCATCTTCTCGATCGGGCAGGCCTACTGGACTGGGTTCTGCGTGAACTGCCCCGAAAGCCCCGAGACGATGCAGGAGGATCTGCGGGAGATCGCGCCGTCCTACTTCTTCGCGCCACCGCGGTACTTCGAGGGTCTCCTGACCCAGATCATGATCCGGATGGAGGACGCGGGGCCGATCAAGAAGCGGATGTTCGACCGCTTCATGGACCGGGCGAAGCGCGTGGGGCCGAAGCTGATCGACGGCAAGCCCGTGGGTGGCTGGGACCGGGCGATGTACGCGCTGGGGAACGTGCTGGTCTACGGGCCGCTTCGCAACCGCATGGGCATGGTGAACATGCGTGTGGGTTACACCGCCGGAGAGGCCATCGGGCCGGAGATCTTTGAGTTCTACCGCTCGCTCGGGATCAACCTCAAGCAGCTCTACGGCCAGACGGAGGCGTCGGTCTTCATCACGCAGCAGCCGGATGGCGAGGTGCGGGCGGATACCGTGGGCGTGCCGTCGCCCGGCGTGGAAGTGAGGATCGGGGAGACGGGGGAGGTGTTCTACCGGTCTCCCGGCACGTTCGTGGAGTACTACAAGAACCCGGAATCGACGGCGTCGACCAAGGACCCGGAGGGTTGGGTGGCCACCGGCGACGCCGGGTTCTTCGAGGAGGGGACCGGGCATCTCCGCATCATCGACCGCGCCAAGGACGTGGGGAAGATGGCGGACGGGAGCCTGTTCGCGCCCAAGTACGTGGAGAACAAGCTCAAGTTCTATCCCAACATCCTCGAGACGGTCGTGTTCGGCGCAGGGCGCGGGATGGCCTGCGCCTTCGTCAACATCGACCTCACCGCCGTGGGCAACTGGGCCGAGCGGAACAACATCGCCTACGGCTCCTACCAGGAGCTTGCCGGGCTGAAGCCCGTGCTCGACATGATCCAGGGGCATGTGGAGGAGGTGAACGAGAGCCTCGCGCAGGACGCGATGCTGTCGGGCTGCCAGATCCACCGGTTCCTCGTGCTGCACAAGGAACTCGACGCCGATGACGGCGAGCTGACGCGGACGCGGAAGGTGCGGCGCAACATCATCGCCGAGAAGTACGCCGACCTGATCGACGCGCTCTATGGCGGCAAGGACAGCGTCTACACCGAAACGGAGGTGACCTACGAGGACGGCCGCAAGGGCCGCATCAAGGCGACGCTGGAGATCCGCGATGCGCGCGTGGTGGCGCGCGAGCGCAGGATGGCGGCGGAATGAAGGACCAGTCGCAGGGATACGTCACCGAGGACGGCCGGAAGATCGGCGGCGTCCTCATGGAGATGAAGAATATCACGCTGCGCTTCGGCGGCGTCACGGCGATCAAGGACATCTCCTTCGACATCCGCGAGGGCGAGATCCGCGCGATCATCGGGCCGAACGGGGCGGGGAAGTCCTCGATGCTCAACGTCATCAACGGGTTCTACCATCCGCAGGAGGGGGAGATCTGGTTCCGGGGCGAGAAGCGCCCGCCGATGAAGCCCTACGAGGTCGCGCGGCAGGGGATCGCGCGGACGTTCCAGAACATCGCGCTGTTCAAGGGGATGAGCACGCTCGACAACATCATGACGGGCCGCAACACGATGATGAAGACCGGGCTCTTCGGGCAGATGCTGTGGTGGGGTGCGGCGGAGAAGGAGGAGATCCGGCACCGAGAAGCCGTTGAGAAGGTTATCGATTTCCTGGAGATCCAGCACATCCGGAAGACCCCGGTGGGCCGCCTGCCCTATGGCCTCCAGAAGCGGGTGGAGCTGGCGCGGGCGCTCGCGGCGGAGCCGAAGCTTCTCCTCCTCGACGAGCCGATGGCGGGGATGAACGTCGAGGAGAAGGAGGACATGTGCCGCTTCATCCTTGATGTGAATGACGAATTCGGAACGACCATTGCGCTCATCGAACATGACATGGGCGTGGTCATGGACATCTCGGACCGGGTCGTCGTGATGGATTACGGCAAGAAGATCGGGGACGGGACGCCCGCCGAGGTGCGGTCGAGCCCGGAGGTGATCGACGCCTACCTGGGGGTCGCGCATGACTAGACGCAGTATGGAAAGCGTATGGCTCCCGTATGGGAACCGTATGGGAGGCGCAGCATGGATCTTCTGAGGGGCATCTTCGTCAACCCGTTCGTGGACATGGTCGGCGCGCCGGACTTCTTCCTCCAGGTGATCTGGGAAGGTCTCGTCTCCGGCATCCTCTACGCGCTCATCGCGCTGGGCTTCGTGCTGATCTTCCGGTCGTCGCGCATCTTCAACTTCGCGCAAGGCATCATGGTGGTGTTTGCGGCCCTGACGCTGGTCGGGCTCCATGCGCTGGGCCTGCCCGCCTGGATCGCCTTTGCGGGGACGCTCGTCGTGATGTTCCTGCTCGCGGTAACGATCGAGCGGGTGGTGCTCCGCCCGCTCATCAACCAGCCGGACATCATCCTGTTCATGGCGACCATCGGGATCACGCTGTTCCTCGTGGGGCTGGGCGAGATCATCTTCGGCGGCGAGAACAAGGTGATGATCGCCCGCGAGCTCGGCATTCCGCTGGGCTCGGTGGAGCTGAACCCGTTCGACGGGTTCCTGCTGCTGGAGCAGCGCGACATCACGGTGGTGATCGGGGCGGCGGCGATGGTGGGGGCGCTTCTGCTGTTCCTCAACAAGTCCCGCATGGGCCGTGCGATCCGGGCGCTGGGCGATGACCACCAGGCGGCGCTGTCGGTCGGCATCTCGCTCACCACGATCTGGGTGCTCGTGTGGTTCCTCGCGGGCATCATCGCGCTGATGACCGGGATCGCCTGGGGAAGCCGGGCGGGCGTGTCCTTCGCGCTCGAGATCATCGCGCTGAAGGCGCTGCCGGTGCTGATGCTGGGGGGGCTCGAGTCCATCACGGGCGCCATCGTCGGCGGGCTCCTCATCGGGGTGCTCGAGAAGCTGTTCGAGATCTACTGGGGCCAGCCGCTGCTGGGCGGGTCGACCGAGGCGTGGTTCGCCTACGTGCTGGCGCTGACGGTGCTGCTGTTCCGGCCGCAGGGCCTGTTCGGCGAGAAGATCATCGAGAGGGTGTGAGATGGCCAAGCTGATCGCGATCCTGAACGTCGTCGTCTGGTCGGGCTTCTGGGCCTTCGGCTACCTCGCGCTGACGGCCGAGCATGACGGGCAGATGGTCACCGCGCTGATCCTCGCCGCGCTGGGCGGGGCGGCGGGCTTGTGGACCTGGCTCTGGCTGGTGCGCCATTCCGAGGCGACGGGCTATGCCGCCCCGCCGAAACGCGCCTTCCCGAAATCCGACGACGGGGCGGAGGCGCTCTGATGCTCTACCGCACCGCAGGCCAGTTCAAGACGACCTACCGCAGCGATCAGGCGCTGTTCCCGGTCCGGCAGGACGCGATCCTGCTGATGATCATCCTGGCCTTCGCCTGGGTGATCCTGCCCTTCACGGCAAGCGAGTTCGCCTTCCAGACGCTGCTGATCCCGGTGCTGATCTACGCGCTCGCCGCCACGGGGCTGAACATCCTGACGGGCTACGCCGGGCAGCTTTCGCTGGGCACGGGCGCCTTCATGGGGGTCGGCGCCTACGCCTGCTACAAGCTCGTCACGATCTTTCCCGAGATGAACCTGATCGTCGCGGTGCTCCTGTCGGGGCTGTTCTCTGCCGCCGTGGGCGTGGCGTTCGGGCTTCCGTCGCTCAGGATCAAGGGCTTCTACCTCGCCATCGCGACGCTGGCGGCGCAGTTCTTCCTCGTGTGGCTCTTCGAGAAGTGGTCCTGGCTCTACAACTACAACGCCAGCGGAGCGATCCAGGTGCCGAACCTCGACATCTTCGGGCTGTATGTGGCCGGACCGCTCGCGAGTTCGATGACTCAGTACTACTTCGTGCTCGGGATCGTGACGCTGCTGACGCTGGCCGCGATCAACCTGACGCGCGGGTCGCTGGGCCGGTCGTGGAAGGCCGTGCGCGACATGGACATCGCGGCGGAGCTGATCGGGATCAACCTGCTTAAAGCGAAGCTCACGGCATTCGCGGTGTCGTCCTACATCGTCGGCGTCGCGGGCGCGCTTTTCGTGTTCATGTGGCGGGGCGCGGCGGAGCCGAACCTCTTCGACATCGACCTGTCGTTCCGCGTGCTCTTCATCGCGATCATCGGGGGGCTGGGGTCGATCCTCGGCAACTACCTGGGCGCCATCCTGATCGTGGCGCTGCCGGTGATCCTGAACACGGTGCCCCACGCCTTCGGGATCGACATCAAGTCCGCCACGGTCGAGCACATCAACGTCATGATCATCGGCGGGCTCATCGTCTTCTTCCTGATCGTGGAGCCGCATGGCCTCGCCCGCCTGTGGCAGCTCATCCGCGAGAAGTTCATCCTCTGGCCGTTCCCGCACTAGGGGCGGCCCAAGACCAAGAACCTGATCAACCCCATGGGAGGACCATCATGAACCACTTCACCAGACTGGCCATCGCGGGCGTCCTTGCCGCCGTCACGGGCGGCGCGGCTGTCGCGCAGGAGCTTGTCCTGCCGAACCTCAGCTACCGGACCGGCCCCTTCGCCGCGACCGGCACGCCCATCATGAACGGGCAGCGCGACTACATGATCATGCTGAACGAGCGCGACGGCGGCATCGGCGGCGTGCCCGTGAACTTCGAGGAATGCGAGACGGGCTACAACACCGAGAAGGGCGTGGAGTGCTACGAGCGGCTGAAGGCCACGGCGCTTGTGACACAGCCCTGGTCCACCGGCATCACGCTTCAGGTGCTGCCGAAGACGAACGTGGACCAGATCCCGATCTTCGGACCCGGCTACGGCTTCAGCCCCATGTCGGACGGGCGGACCTTCCAGTGGGCCTTCAACCCGCCGGCCTCCTACTGGGACGGCGCCTACATGATCATGGACCACCTCGCCGGTGGCGACATGTCGAGCCTGTCGGGCAAGAAGATCGCCTTCCTGCATCTCGACCATCCCTACGGCAAGGAGCCGCTGCCGCTGCTCGAACAGCTCGCGGCGGAGCATGGCTTCACGCTCCTGCCGATCCCGGTGGGCCTGGCCGAGATGCAGAACCAGGCGGCGCAGTGGCTTCAGATCCGGCGCGAGCGGCCCGATTTCGTGCTGATGTGGGGCTGGGGCGCGATGAACGCGGGTGCCATCACCGAGGCTGTCAAGACGCGCTATCCGATGGACCAGTTCGTCGGCATCTGGTGGGCCGGGCATTCGGACGACCTCCAGCTCGTGGGCGAGGCCGGGAAGGGCTACCGCGCGATCTCGTGGTCGCAGCCGCAGAACGACTCGCAGGTCATGGCCGACATCCAGCAGTACGTGGTGGACAAGGGCCTGTCGCTCGCCTCGGAGGAGGAGCGGAGCGAGGTGTTCTACCAGCGCGGGCTCGTGATCTCGATGATGCTGGCCGAGGCGGTGCGGACTGCGCAGGAGATGCACGGAACTCCGAACATCACGCCGACGCAGCTGCGCGACGGGCTGGCGAACCTCAACATCACCGAGGAGCGGCTGGAGGAGCTGGGAATGACGGGCATGGTGCCGCCGTTCGCGACCACCTGCGCGAACCACACCGGGCATTCGGGCGCCTGGATGCTTGAATGGGACGGGACGCAGTTCGTGCAGGCTTCCGACCTCCTGCAGGCCGACCGGTCGGTGATCGACCCGCTTCAGGCGGAGAAGGCGGCCGAGTATGCGGCGGCCAATGCGCCCTGGCCGATGAACGAGACCTGCAACCCGAGCTGACGTGAACGAGCCCCGGCCGGGATTGTCCGGCCGGGGCGCTTCGCCCCCGGAGACTGCCATGCTCGACGCCGGACGGACCGACGAGACGCTTCTCGAGGTCAACAACATCGAGGTGATCTACGATCACGTGATCCTCGTCCTGAAGGGGGTGAGCCTGAACGTCCGCAAGGGCGGGATCACCGCGCTTCTGGGCGGGAACGGCGCGGGCAAGACGACGACGCTGAAGGCGATCTCGAACCTGCTCAAGTCCGAACGGGGGGAGGTCACGAAGGGGTCGATCCTCTACCGGGGCGAGCGGGTGCAGGACCTTGACGCCGCGGCGCTGGTGAAGAAGGGGGTGATCCAGGTGATGGAGGGGCGGCACTGCTTCGCACACCTGACCGTGGAGGAGAACCTCCTGACCGGCGCCTATACCAGGAAGGACGGGCGGGGCGCGGTGGAGGCGGACCTCGAGAAGGTCTATGCCTACTTCCCCCGGCTGAAGGAGCGGCGGCGGAGCCAGGCCGGCTACACGAGCGGCGGCGAGCAGCAGATGACGGCGATCGGGCGCGCGCTCATGTCGAAGCCCGAGACGATCCTGCTCGACGAGCCGTCGATGGGCCTAGCGCCGCAGCTCGTGGAGGAGATCTTCACCATCGTGAAGAACCTCAACGAGAAGGAGGGGGTGAGCTTCCTCCTGGCCGAGCAGAACACGAACGTGGCGCTGCGCTTCGCGCACCGGGGCTACATCCTCGAATCCGGCCGGGTGGTGATGGAGGGCGAGGCGAAGGACCTGCTGACCAACCCCGATGTGAAGGAATTCTACCTCGGCCTGTCGGACGAGGGCCGGAAGTCGTTCCGGGACGTGCGCTCCTACCGCCGCCGCAAGCGCTGGCTGAGCTGAGGGAGGGGAAGGTGAAGGACATGACCGCCCATTACGACGATCTCGAGACGCGGAGCGCCGACGAGCGCGCGGCGTCGCTCGCCGAAGCTCTGCCGTTGCAGATCCGGGCCGCGCGGGCGCTGTCGGGCTACCGGGAGGCGCTGGAGGGCCACGACCCGGCCGCGATCACCACGCAGGAGGCGCTCGCGCGGGTTCCGGTGCTGCGCAAGTCGGCGCTGACGCAGGCTCAGACGCCCGGCAATCCGCTGGGCGGCTATGCGGGGCCGGTGGCCGGGTTCGCGCATGTCTTCCAGTCGCCGGGGCCGATCTACGAACCCGGACAGGTCAGCCACGACTGGTGGCGGCTTGGCCGGTTCCTCCACGCCGCCGGGGTGGGGCCGGGGGACATCATGCAGAACTGCTTTTCCTACCACCTCGTCCCGGCGGGGATGATGTTCGAAAGCGCCGCCAGGGCGGTGGGCGCCACCGTGCTTCCGGCGGGAACCGGGCAGACCGAGTTGCAGGCGCGGGCGGCGCGCGACGTCGGCGTGACGGGCTACGCCGGCACGCCGGATTTCCTCAAGGTGATCCTCGACAGGGCCGAGGAGATGGGCCTGACGCTCTCCTTCACGAAGGCGGTCGTCTCGGGCGGGGCGCTCTTCCCCTCGCTCCGCAAGGAGTATGCCGACCGGGGGATCGCGACGCTTCAGTGCTATGCCACCGCCGATCTCGGGCTCATCGCCTACGAGAGCCCGGCGATGGAGGGGATGATCGTCGACGAGGGCGTGATCGTGGAGATCGTGCGCCCCGGCACGGGCGACCCGGTCCCCGAGGGCGAGGTGGGCGAGGTCGTGGTGACGACGCTGAACCCCGACTACCCGCTGATCCGCTTCGCCACGGGCGACCTGTCGGCGGCGATGCCGGGCCGCAGCCCCTGCGGGCGCACGAACATGCGCATCCGGGGCTGGATGGGCCGCGCCGACCAGACGACGAAGATCAAGGGCATGTTCGTGCGACCCGAACAGGTGGCCGAGCTTGTCGCCCGGCACCGGGAGGTGGCGAAGGCCCGGGTGGTGGCGACGCGGGACGGCGAGATGGACGTGATGACCGTCCAGATCGAGACGGAGGCGCGCGATCCCGCGCCTTACGAGCGATCTGTCGCCGAGGTGCTGAAACTCAAGGGGCGGGTCGAGTTGTTATCGCATGGCAGCCTTCCGAATGATGGAAAGGTGATCGACGACCAGAGGGTCTACGACTGACGCGGACCCTCCCCTGAAGGAGATCCGCATGAGACGACTGATCCTCGCGGCGGCGGTGGCCGCCTTCCCCGTCGCAACCTGGGCCGAGAACCTCGCGCTCGTGGTGGCGAACGCCAGCTACGACAGCCTTCCCGACCTGCGCCTGTCGGGTGAGATCGACGCCGCCGTGACGGCGCTCTCCGACGCGGGCTTCGCCGTGATCGAGGTGCGCGACACCCGCTTCGCCGCCGCGGCCTCGGCGCTCGCCTCGGCGCGGGAGCGGATCGACCGGGCGGACCGGGTGGCGATCCTCGTGGCGGGGCACTTCGCGCAAGGCGACGGCGGGACGTGGCTTCTGGCGCGCGACGCCCGGCAGCCCGACATCTTCACCGTGGGCGCGCAGGGGGTGCCGATGGCGCCGCTCGTGGCGCTGGCCGCGCGGCATCCGGGCGCGTCCGCCGTGCTGATCGCGGACGAGACCGGGCGGGTGCGGCTGGGTCCCGGCCTGTCGGCGGGCGCGGCGCCCGCACCGGCGCCGCAGGGTGTGGCAGTCTTCGCAGGCACCACGCGGGGCATCGTGGCGACGCTGCGCGACGGGCTTCTGGATCCGGGGCGGAGCCTCGGGGACGTGGCGGACGACCTGCCCTCCGGGGTCTCGGCCGAAGGTTTCCTGTCGGACCGGGTGGCCTTTCTTCCGGGCGAGGGGGAGGAGGTCGTGATCGTGCCGCCCCCGGCGCAGCCTGCGCCGCCGGCGGCGCCTCCGGTGCAGGCGCTCGACCCCGAGGGCGCCGAGGCGGCGCTGGGCCTCTCGCGCGAGGCGCGGCGGGCGGTGCAGCGGGATCTGGAGCTTCTGGGCCACGATCCGCGGGGGATCGACGGCGTCTTCGGGCGCGGGACGCGGGCGGCCATCGCCGCCTGGCAGCGGGCGAACGGCGCGCCGGCGACCGGCTATCTGACCGGCAACCAGGTGGCGCTGTTGCAGGAGCAGGGCGCGGTGCGGTCGGCGGAACTCGAGGCCCAGGCGGCGCGGCGGCAGGCCGAGGAGGACCGCAGGGACACCGCCTACTGGCAGGAGACGGGCGCGGGCGGGGGCGAGCAGGGGTTGCGCGCGTACCTCTCCCGCTATCCGGACGGGCTCTATGCCGACCGGGCGCGCGCGGCGCTGGAGCCCTTCGAGGCGGCGCGGCGGGAGCAGGCGGCCGCGGCCGACCGTCAGGCCTGGGACGCGGCGCGGGGGACCGACACGGTGGAGGGGTATCGCAATTACCTCACGCAGAACCCGCAGGGCGCGTTCCGGCGCGAGGCCGAGGCGCGGATCGCGGCGCTGTCGGACGGTCAGGCGGACGACGCGGCGATCGCGGCGGCGCGGGCGGAGGAGGGGGCGGTCGCAGGGAACGTGATCGCGCGGCTGCTGATCGAGCAGCGCCTGAACCAGCTGGGCGAGAACCCCGGCGCGGTCGACGGGGCCTTCGACGAGGCGACGCGCCGCGCGATCCGGCGGTTCCAGCGGGCGCGCGACCTGCCGGTGACGGGCTATGTCACCCAGGCCACCATGGCGCGGCTTCTCGCGCAGTGACCCCGGGGGCGGGGAGCGGGTGGAGGGGGCGGAGCGAGGGGGCTGTCTGCCCCGTCCGCCCGGAGGGCGGCGAGCGGAGGAGCGAGGGGGCTGTCTGCCCCCTCGCGCTCCCCCGAGGATATTTGCAGGTCGATGGAGGCGGGGGCGGATCGGGGCGGCGCGGCGCCTTGACCCCGCGGCGCCGATCCCTACCCTGCGCGGCAATGAGCGGAGGCCCCATGACCCAGCGCCTGCACCTCGTCTTCGGAGGCGAGCTGACCGATCCGTCGTCCACCACCTTCCGGAACGTGGACGATATCCATGTCGTGGGAATCTTCCCCGACTACGACAGCGCCTATGCCGCGTGGAAGGCCGAGGCGCAGCGCACGGTGGACAATGCCCACATGCGCTACTTCATCGCCCACCTGCACCGGCTGAGGGACGAGGGGGCGGCGGGGACATCCGCCGAAGGGTCCGGGTCCTGACCTGCGATGTCCCGGTCGGGGGGACTTGCGCTCTACCTCGCATCGCGCAGCCTCGCGCCCCGGAAGAAGGTGGTCCGGGACCCGCAGGCGGTCGAGGCGGGAGAGCGGAGGCCCGGGGAGCTCGTGTGGGTCCATGCGGGACCTGGAACGGACGGTGACGCGCTGGTCGAGATCGCGCGCCGGATCGCCGGGCGGCGACCGGGGGCGTCGGTGGTGATGACCGCCACCGATCCGCCGCCTCTTTCGCCCGGTCCGCCGCTGGCGATGGTGGTGGAGCCCGAGGAGAGCGGGCGGGAGGTCCGGCGTTTCCTCGATCACTGGCGGCCGGAGGCTGTGGTGATGGCGGGGGATGTGGTCCGGCCCGTGGCGATGGTCGAGGTTCAGGCGCGGGGCATCCCTCTCCTCCTCGTCGATGCGCGGGTGCCGGAGGGATTCGCCCGCCGCCTGCGCTGGGCGCCCGGCGCCGCGTCGTCGCTCTTCGGCTCGGTCGCCCGCATTCTCGCGCCGACCGAGGCGGAGGCCGAGGTGTTCCGCCGGCTCAGGGCGCCGCCCGACCGCGTCGAGGCGCGGGGGCGGCTGGAGGAGGGCACCGCGCCGCTGCCCTGCAACCGGGCCGACCATGCCGCACTGGCGCAGCTCTTGGCGGCGCGGCCGGTGTGGCTCGCCATCGGCGTGGAGGCCGGAGAGGTCGAGGCCGTGGTGGCGGCGCACCGCCGCGCGATGCGGATGGCGCACAGGCTCCTCCTGATCCTGAGCCCGGCGGTGCCCGAGGACGGCCCCGCGCTCCGCGATGCGCTGGAGGCGGAGGACTGGGTCGTGGCGCTCCGCTCGGATGGGGAGGAGCCGGACCCGGAGATCCAGATCTTCGTGGCCGATGTCGCGGCGGAGGCCGGGCTCTGGTACCGGCTGGCGCCGATCAGCTTTCTCGGCGGGTCGCTGGTCCGGGGCGGGGAGGGGCGCGATCCCTGCGAGGCCGCGGCGCTGGGATCGGCGATCCTGACCGGGCCGGACACGCGGGCCTACCGCCGCAGGGTCCAGAGGTTCCTCGCCGCGGGCGCGGCCCGGACGGCGGGATCGGCCGAGGCGCTGGGTGAGGCGGTGGCGGATCTTCTGGCCCCCGACCGGGCGGCCGAGATGGCGCGGCGGGCGTGGGAGATCACCTCGGCCGGGTCGGAGCTGACGGACCGGGTGATCGAGCTGGTCCATCAGGCGCTCGACGAGAGGGCGGAGTGATGCAGGCGCCCGGCTTCTGGGACAACCCCCCCGACCGGCCGGGATGGCAGGCGGCGGTGCTGGCGCCGCTGGCTGCCGTCTATGCCGCGGGGACGGCGCGGCGGCTGGCGCGGGGCGCGGCGCATCGGCCCGGGGTTCCGGTCGTCTGCGTGGGCAACCTGAACGCGGGCGGGACGGGCAAGACGCCCACGGTCATCGCGCTGCTGGAGCGGTGCCTCGCGGCGGGGCGGGCGCCCCATGTGGTGTCGCGCGGGCATGGCGGGCGGCTCGAGGGGCCGGTGCGGGTCGATCCGGCGCGGCACGGGGCGGCGGATGTGGGGGACGAGCCGCTGCTGCTGGCCGCCTTCGCGCCGGTCTGGGTGGCGCGGGACCGGGCGGCGGGGGCGCGGGCGGCCGAGGCGGCGGGGGCGGGTCTGATCCTGCTGGACGACGGGTTCCAGAACCCGGGCGTGGCGAAGGACCTGTCGATCGTGGTGGTGGATGCGGCGGCAGGCTTCGGCAACGGGCGGGTCATTCCGGCGGGTCCGCTGAGGGAGCCGGTGGCGCGGGGTCTCGCGCGGGCCGATCTGGTGCTGGCGATCGGGGACGCCGCGGCGCAGGGCGCATTTCGGGCGCGCTGGGGCGGGCGCATTCCCTGCCCGGTCCTGACGGCGAGGATCGAGCCGCTGAGGACCGGGATGGACTGGGGCGGGCTGCGCGTGCTCGCCTTTGCCGGGATCGGGAGGCCGGAAAAGCTGTTCTGCACGCTGCGGGAGCTCGGGGCAGAGGTCGTGCGCGGTGTGCCCCTGGGCGACCACCAGCCGCTGACGGCCGCGCTGATGACGCGGATGGAGGCGGAGGCGCAGCTTCTGGGGGCCCAGCTCGTCACGACCGAGAAGGACGCGGTGCGGTTGCCCGCGTCCTTCCGGCAGAAGGTTCTGACGCTGCCCGTCCGGCTGCGCTTCGACGATCCCGCCGCCGTCGATGCGGCGTTCGCGCGGCTCGCCTAGGTCGTGGACTCATTAGTCCTGATCCAGATGCGTGTTGAGGCGAGGTGGAGG
>VFQR01000910.1_pt1 | contig 28282 bp, 30 predicted proteins | sample 3512321 | NCBI WGS metagenome assembly VFQR01 (sample SAMN10412374, study PRJNA504923) | tailings metagenome | isolation source: Relicate 3 Philex TSF1 revegetated site | place: Philippines: Tuba, Benguet | collected 2017-08-29 | reverse complement strand
AGTTTGACTGGGGCGGTCGCCTCCCAAAGAGTAACGGAGGCGCGCGATGGTGGGCTCAGACCGGTCGGAAATCGGTCGTCGAGTGCAATGGCATAAGCCTGCCTGACTGCGAGACTGACAAGTCGAGCAGAGACGAAAGTCGGTCATAGTGATCCGGTGGTCCCGTGTGGAAGGGCCATCGCTCAACGAATAAAAGGTACTCTGGGGATAACAGGCTGATAATGCCCAAGCGTCCATAGCGACGGCATTGTTTGGCACCTCGATGTCGGCTCATCACATCCTGGGGCTGGAGCAGGTCCCAAGGGTATGGCTGTTCGCCATTTAAAGTGGTACGTGAGCTGGGTTCAGAACGTCGTGAGACAGTTCGGTCCCTATCTGCCGTGGGTGTTGGAATATTGAGAGGAGCTGTCCCTAGTACGAGAGGACCGGGATGGACGAACCTCTGGTGGACCTGTTGTGGCGCCAGCCGCATTGCAGGGTAGCTAAGTTCGGACGGGATAACTGCTGAAAGCATCTAAGCAGGAAGCCTCCCTCAAAACGAGTATTCCCTATCAGAGCCGTGGAAGACCACCACGTTGATAGGCCGGGTGTGGAAGAGCAGCAATGCTTGAAGCTTACCGGTACTAATAGCTCGATCGGCTTGATCGTTCTCATTAGTCAATGTCCGCAACTTCGAACCGTCCCCGAAGGGGGAAATCGCTCCGGTGGAGCGATTTAAGGTGAGAAGGCCATGAGAGCTATGCTCGAATGGCAATGCGACAACAACCAGATCAAATTACAAAAATCCATTCTTCACCTTGTGTGTTTTTCGCTGACCTTGTGGTTCTTGCGAGGGGCCCAGGACCCGATCCCATCCCGAACTCGACCGTCAAATCCCTCCGCGCCAATGGTACTAAGTCTCAAGACTTGGGAGAGTAGGTCACTGCAAGGTCTGCCAAAAACACTCAAGCTCTCATATCCAAACACTAAAGCCCCGGCATAATCGCCGGGGCTTTCGCGCTTTCTGGAAACTGAAATGCGGACGCGACACGTGGCCGAGACTTCATTCGCCGCCGACTGTGAAGCATGCTTTGGCCTTTGCTGCACGGCGCTGTCCTTCGAGCGCTCCCGCCAGTTCGGTCATGATAAGCCGGGTGGACAGCCCTGCCAGTTTCTTCAGTCGGACTTCCGTTGCCGCATTCATGCGCAGCGAGAGGACCTGGGTTACGGCGGTTGCGAAGACTTTGACTGCCTTGGGGCGGGTCAGAGGGCCAGTGCGGCTTTCGCTGCGCTGAATTGGCGGGCCGACGGCAGTGTGGCGCGGCGACTCTATGCCCGCTTTTCGCAACTGCTGCTGCTGCAGGAACTCCGACAAGCCCTAGTGACTGCCGCTGGTCTTGGTATTTCGGCCGAGCAGCACGTCCGGCGGAAAAGTCTGCTGGATCAGGTCGGAGGCGAGGCGGATAGCGGCGCGAGCGATGTGACCGCTGCAGGCGAACAAATTCTGACTGAAGGCAAAAGCTTTCTGAGAAGTCTTGCCTCCGGACTGACCTTGTAGCCATTGGCGAGTCGAGGAGGTGAGGGGTTGACCTTGCGGGTCCAAAAGCCATGCTGGTTGTCCCATACTTATCGAGTTGCCAAGGCCCATGCCGTTGATCCGCATTATCCTCTTTTCCCTGCTTCTGATCCTGCCCGTCAGCGGCCAGGATTTCCTCAGTGGCCAGTCCGAGACTGTGGGGGAGACGGAACCGCTCAGTGGCTCGGCCGCCGTCGATGACCTGATCCGGATACTCGAGGACGACACCGCACGCGCGGCCCTGATCGAGCAGTTGCGGCAGGCGGCGCCGGAGGCTGTGCCGGACGAGCCTGCCGTCCAGGATCTCAGCATTGCGCGGCAACTGGCGGAATATACCCGGGGCGTGGCCGAAGGAGCTTCGGCCACCCTGCGTTCGGTGGGACAGGCCCTCGGCAGCCTGCAGCAGGTCTTCAGTGGTTCGTTAAGTGCCGATAGCAGCGCGCTGCGGTCCTTTGCCATCAACATCGGCCTTCTGGCGGTGGCGCTGTTCGGCGGATTCTTTGTCTTGCGGCTCATCGTCAATGCGCTTTGCCACCGAATTGCCGCGCGTGCGGCCGGGCGGGGTCTTCTTTCCCGGCTTGGCGGGCTGCTAGGCGTGGCCGTCGTGGACGCCGGCAGCATTCTTTTGGCCTGGGGGCTCGGTTATGTGCTGGCGCTCAACTTTGGCACCACGGCCAATGGGAAAATGGGCATCAACCAGTCGCTGCTGCTTAACGCATTCCTTGTTGTCGAACTGACAAAGCTGGCGGTGCGCGTAGTTCTGGTGCCGCGATTCCCCGCTTTGCGGCTTCCCGCCGTGACCGACAGTAATGCCGCCTATTGGTCCTTCTGGCTGGGCCGGATCGCGTCGCTGCTGGGCTATACGTTCCTCTTCGTGGCACCGATCCTCACCAGCCTGGTGTCTGCCGCAGCTGGCAGTGCGATCCAGGTTCTGGCCATGGCCACGGCCGTCACCATCGGCATCATCATCACCTTGCAGAACAAGGATGACGTGCGTACCTGGCTCCAGGAGATTTCGGAGCGGCGCGGCCACGATGGCCCCGGGCAAATCCTCGCCGCCGTCGGGCGACACTGGCATGTGCTGGTCATCGCCTATCTGCTCGCCCTGCTCGTGGTGTGGTTCGCCAATCCGGAAACTGCCTTGCCTTTCATGATTGGCGCCACCGTCCAATCGGCCTTCGCCATCCTGATCGGCGCCCTGATCGTCGGTTTCATCACGCGCTTCGTCAGTGCCGGGCTGACCCTGCCCGATGATATCCGCCAGCGCCTGCCGCTGCTCGAGACCCGCTTGCGGTCCTTCGTTCCGGCGGTCATGCGCGTGGTCCGCTGGATTATCATAGCCGCGGTGATCATTGCCATCGGCCAGGCTTGGGCGCTGTTCGACTTCGTCGCCTGGATCGGTAGCGAAGAGGGACTCGCGGTCGCTGGTTCAGTGGTTTCGGCAGCGCTGATCCTCCTGGCTGCCATTGTGCTGCATGTCGTCGTCGCGTCCTGGGTCGAGTACAGGCTCAATGTCAATTTCGGCAAGGTGCCGACCTCGCGCGAAAAGACGTTGCTCAACCTGTTCAAGAACGCCTTCACCATCGCGCTCGTCGTCTTCGGCACCATGCTGGCCCTGGCCCAGATCGGGGTGAACATCGCGCCGCTCTTGGCCGGCGCCGGTGTGGTGGGTCTGGCCATCGGCTTTGGCGCGCAAAAGCTTGTGCAGGATATCATCACCGGCATCTTCATCCAGTTCGAGAACATCATGAACGAGGGTGACGTGGTGGCGGTGGGACAGTGGTCGGGCGTGGTCGAGAAGCTCACCATTCGGTCCGTTACCATTCGGGATCTGTCCGGCACCGTGCATCTCATTCCCTTTTCTTCGGTCGACCAGGTCAGCAACATGATGCGGGGCTTCTCCTATCATGTGGCCGAGATCGGCGTGGCTTATGACAGCGATATCGATGCCGTCAAAGCCGCCATGCGCGCGGCCTTCGACCGCCTCATGCAGACCGAGCACAAGGATGAGATCCTAGACGAACTGGACATGCAGGGGATAACCGCATTCGGAGACTCTGCGATCACCGTTCGGGCCCGGATCAAGACGCTGCCGGGCAAGCAGTGGGGCACGGGGCGGCGCTACAACGAATTGGTGAAGACTGTCTTCGCCGAGCGCGGCATCGAGATACCCTATCCGCACGTGACCTATGTGCCTGCCGGTCGCAGTTCGAAGGCGCCACCCCCAGCGCGGCAGATCGACGCTGGCGCCGAGGGGAATGCGGACTGACACGGATGTGATCGGAGCGGAGGGTTTGCCTTAAGGTCATCTTAATTGGCTGCGTTAATATTTGCTGTACGCGCCCTTGTTGCGGCACAGCAGGCGCGTTCGTGACTTTCCAGTAGCGCGTATGCACGAGGCCCAAGATGACACCATCCCGTGGTTCAGCGTTTTCCCGATTCCGCTTCCTGAGCGCCATGACGGTGCTCCTGGGTGGCATTTCCCTATCCAGCGCAGCCTTGGCCAACAGCGCCGATTTCGTGCGCAACCTCTGGCCCGAGGCGGAGCGCGCCGGTGTGTCCCGGCAGGCGTTCGAAGCCTCGTTTGCCGGCTATAGTCCCATTCCCCAAGTGATCGAGCTGACGCGCAAGCAGCCCGAATTCACCCAGACCGTGCAGCAATATATCGATAAGCGGGTGACTGCCGCCCAGGCGGCCAAAGGCCAGGCCATGCGGGGCGAATGGGCGCAGACCCTGGCGGGGGCACAGCAGCGCTATGGCGTGCAGCCCGAAATCGTCCTCGCCATCTGGGGCATGGAGACCAATTTCGGTGGCTTCATGGGCGGCAACAACACCATCCATGCGCTCGCCACCCTGACCGAGAAGGGCTATCGCGCCGACTTCTTCCGCTCCGAACTGGTGACGGCCCTGCGCATCGTTTCGGATGGACATATCTCACCCGGCTCGATGGTTGGCTCCTGGGCGGGGGCCATGGGGCACACCCAGTTCATGCCCTCGAGCTTCATGCGCTATGCGGTCGACTACAATGGCGACGGGCGCAAGGACATCTGGAACTCGGTGCCCGATGCGCTTGGCTCGACGGCCAATTATCTCAACAATTTCGGCTGGCGGCCGGGCGAGACCTGGGGCTATGAAGTCAAGCTCCCCAGTGGCTTCAACTTTGCGGCGGCCCGCGACATGGGCAAGGCCCCCTTGAGTCAATGGCAGGCCATGGGCATCACCCGGGTTTCCGGGCGGCCCTTCCCCCGGCCCGAAGATGTCGGCCGGCTCTATATGCCGGCGGGCGCCAATGGCCCGACCTTTCTGGTGCTGCCCAATTTCGATGTCATCAAGCGCTACAACAATTCGGACTCCTATGCCCTGGCCGTGGGGCACCTGGCGGACCGCATTCTGGGCGGGGGCGGCTTCGTGACGCCCTGGCCAGCCGGAGACTATGCCCTCAGCAAGGCGCAGCGCGGCGAGTTGCAGGCCCTGCTGGCCCGTGCCGGTTTCGATGTCGGCACGGCCGACGGGGTCATCGGACCCAAGACCCGTGCCGGCATCATCGCCTATCAACAGGCCCGCGGTCTGCCCGCTGACGGACACGTGTCTGGATTGCTGCTCGAGCGGCTGAAGCGCTGAGCCCAGCGTTAACGTGTCGTTAACAAACTGAGCGCAATCTCGTTGGCGCTTAAGTAGAGGGCAGGCCAGCGAGTGCGGATGCATCGCGCCTGCCCTCGCCCATTCCGGGTGCCACAAAATCCTCGGCTTCCTGCTGCATCATCTCACCTTCATATTGTCCTGACCCCCAGATATTCCCTGCCATGATTGCTGTCCGATCCATGCTTGCCGCGCTCATCTGTCTGGCGCTGATCCTGCCCGCGCCGGCCCTTGCCGTCTCGATGATGGACCCGTTCAACCTGCCGCCGGCCATGGACGGAGGGACTTCGAAAGTGGGGGACGGCGTGGCCTATGGCGATGGCGCCCGCAACAAGCTCGATGTCTATGCCCCCGAGCAGCGCGGCGCGGCGGCGCCGGTCGTCTTCTTCATTTATGGCGGCGGCTGGAGCCGGGGGGAGCGGAGCGAGTATGAATTTGTCGGCCGGGCCCTGGCCGCGCGCGGCTTCGTTACCGTCATCGCCGACTATCGGCTTTATCCGGACGTGCGCTATCCCGAATTTCTCGAGGATGGCGCCCGGGCGCTGCGCTGGGTGCAGGACAATATTGCCAAATATGGCGGCGACCCCAACCGGCTGTTTCTCGCCGGGCATTCGGCGGGCGCCTATAATGCGGTGATGCAGGCGCTCGACCCCTCGTTCCGGGCCGAATTTGGCGTCACCATGCCGATCCTGGGTGTCGCGGCCCTGTCGGGCCCATACGATTTCTACCCCTTCGAATATAACGAAGTGCGGGACGTCTTCGGCCAGGCGGCCAGTCCCGAGGGGACGCAGCCGGTCAACCTGATCACGGCGGAAGCGCCGCCCATGTACCTGGCCACCGGAACGACCGACCCCATCGTGCGCATGCAGAATACCGAGAATTTTGCCAATCGCCTGCGGGCTCAGGGCGTCTGGGTGACGACCCAGTATTACCAAGGCTTTGGGCATATGGAGCCAGTGCTGGCCATGGGCGCGATGTGGCGTTGGCGCATGCCGGTGCTTGAGGACACGGTGGGCTTCTTCCAGCGTTTTGGCGCCTTCCCCAGCGGCGTGCCCTACCTGGCGGTGGCACCCGAGGCGCCGCAAATGCTGCCCGATTCAGTGGCGCCCATCGACCAGATTGTCAGCGACCTCAACGCCATGTTCCAGCCGATCGAGGACTGAGGGACATCTGCCTCCCGGTCTCCGACAGTGCCCATGCCACCCGCCATTCGAGCATAGCTCTCATGGCCTTCTCGCCTAAAATCTCCCCACCGGGGAGATTTTGCCCTTCGGGCATGGCACCCGTCATTCGAGCATGGCTCGAAGCCGCTTCGCCATCTCGGCTATCGGGTGCACAGTAACGAACGGCCAGCGGCCCACAAACGAACGTTCAAGAACTGAGCCACTGGCCGTTCGTCACGGCATCGGCTTGCTTAGGGGGCCCGGTCTCAGGCGGTACCTTTGGGGCCCGGCTGCCGGCGCATCGGTGCTGCCCTGTATTTGGCCCCAACCGTCCGGTCCCTTGTTTAAGGGGAATTCCATCCGGCTGGCGCCAGACAGCGCCGAAGTTTTCTACCCACGCAGGAGAGCGCCCTCTCCATCCGATCCTCCCCGCCCGACCCTGCGTCGGGGCCGCGTGTATGACGGGGATGGGTGGGAGGATACGGGAGGAATTTGGGCGGGGGATAACTTTCGGGCGAGGGAATGCCGCCTCCACGTTGATCATTCCCATCGTGACGTTGGCAACAGTCCGCCTTCCGCCCCAAAGCAGGGTTCCGGCAACTCCGCCCTCGATAGGACTCTCCCACCTCAGGGAGTCGACACCGCCGACCGTCGCAAACTCCAGAGGCTGATTGGCCGTAGCCGGTTACTGGGGGTGTTTCGAACAGCCAGGCCAGTAAATATCGCCCTGCAGGACGATAAAATGACCTGGTTCACCAGGGCGGATGCTTTCCAGGCTGTAGACCGCATACCAGTACACCTCGCCGTCCGACGCACCAATCTCCTTGAGGAATGCTGCCCTTATCCCGGTGCCGCCCGAATGTGGTTCGTAAGCCTTTGTCACGCCGTCGGTGTCGGTGATCAGAATCTGGATCTCCTCATCGTCGAAGTACATCGTCGCGCGCTCTTCTTCGCTCTCGGGGATGCGCATCATCCTGCCTGTGGCGTTGGTCAAGTCCTGTCGGTAGACACCGCAGTCCCAACGCTCGTCGGCTTGGGGGGGAGGACAATGAAATCGTCAGAGCGACGACGAGCAGCGGCCAACGCATGTGAACCTCCAATCATTTGACAGATCGTGTGTCAGAAAGCGTTCAGTCGCAATCGTTCTGCGGAGCGAGTTGCAGTGGACGAGCGTCCGCCTGCATGTCTCTACCAATGGAGCGGACGCTCTGCTCTCCACCCCACATCAGTCACCAAAGTGCAGAGCCCTCGGCTCAAGGCCGAGGGTGACGGCCGTTGGGTGGGGCGATGCCGGTGCGCAGGCCTTGAATGTCTCCATGCGAGTGTTCCACCTGCGAACAAGCGTTTGCAATCCCCCAAGACAGACGTTCAGGCGGCGATGCAATGGCCTTTGCGACCGGACAGGTGTGTCTTGCGCCCTCAGCCCAGCCTGGCGTCGAGGGTAACACTGATGGCACCCAGCGCTTTCGACACCGGGCAATTGGCCTTGGCCTTTTCCGCCAGTTCCTGGAACTTGGCCTCGTCAATGCCCGGCACGGTGCCGACCAGGGTCAGCGCGCTGCCGGTAATGCCGGTGCCGGGGACGAGAGTTACCGCCGCTTCGACCTTGAGACTGGTCGCGGGGGTGCCGTTTTCGGCGAGGAAATGGCCCAGCTGCATGGCAAAACACCCCGAATGGGCGGCGGCAATCAGCTCTTCCGGGTTGGTCCCGGACTGCCCGCTCTCATCGACGAACCGGCCCTTATAGGTATAGGGCAGGGTGGCGAAGGCGCCACTCTGGACATCAAGGGTGCCCGAACCTTCGGTCAGTGATCCGGTCCAGTTGGCATTGGCCGTGCGTTTCATCGTGGTCTCCTCAGGTTGATCCGCGGGATTTGTGGCACGGGCAGCCTAGCAGCCGCAGCCACAATTCCAAAGGTCATCACGCCGGCCGGGCCCAGCCTTGCGGGGTCGAATCAAACTATGGTTGCGCCCATGACGGATCATCTTCGCTTTGCCGGGTTGGAGCCGGAGCTGCAGCGCCGGGCGCTGATCGACATCATCAGGTCGCAACCGCACCTGATGCAGGTGTTGCGTGGGATGGGGGCGCTTGACCTGCCCGACGCGCTGCTGGGGTCGGGGGCCATTTACAATACGGTCTGGAACGTGCTCACCGGTCGTCCGGCGCTGACCGGGATCAACGACGCCGACGTGGTCTATTTCGATGCCAGCGACCTCAGCTACGAGGCAGAGGATCGTGTGATCCAGCGCGCCGGGGCCCATTTTTCCGGGCTGCCAATCCCGGTGGAGGTGCGCAACCAGGCGCGAGTGCATTTGTGGTTTCCCGAGCGCTTCGGCATAGCCTATCCGCGACTGACCTGTAGCGCCGACATGATGCTCTACTATGCCAGCAAGACCCATGCGGTGGCGGCGCGGCTGGAGGCAGATGGCGAGATTTCCATCCATGCACCTTTTGGCCTCGACGACATGTTCAGTTTTCGAGTGACGCCCAACCCCGCCCTGCCCAACCGGGAAACACATCAGCGCAAGGCGGCGCGGGCCAAGGCGGTATGGCCGGAGCTGACCATTGTGCCCTGGCCCGAAGAGCAGGGGGCTCTTTAGGGTTCGCTGTCCGTCCGGGCCTGGCGCTCGTTCCACAGTTCCGTCAGCGACTGGCCCTTGCGGCCCCAATTGTCGGTGTCGACCTCGTCGATCACCACGAAAATGTATTCGGGGTTGCGGCCGAGTTCCTCGACCAGCACATCGGTCATGCGGCGGATGACGGCCTTTTTCTGTTCGACGGAAGCGACGCCCTTGGCGATTTCCACTCTGACGATCGGCATGGGTTCTCCTTCTCGTTCAGGCGCCGGGCTCGATGATCACAGAGGGCGCCGAGCGCTTGCTGGGGCCGTGGAAGACCGCCTCGATATTGTTGCCATCCGGATCGAGCACGAAGCAGGCATAGTAGCCGGGGTGATAATGACGCTCGCCGGGGGCGCCATTGTCAGTGCCGCCGGCGGAGAGGGCGGCCTGGTAGAAGGCGTCGACCGTTGGCCGGTCCTTGGCTTGGAAGGCCAGGTGCACGTGGGTGGGCACGGTGCGGGCGTCGGCGGCATCGACGAAGAGCTCGTCGACCTGGAACCAGCCGTCGCCCTTGGCGGTGATGGGAATGGAGAGGACCGCCAGGACCTTCTCGTAGAAGTAGCGGGTATTGGTGATGTTGCGGGCGCGCAGGTGCACGTGATCGATCAGGCGGCCGGTGTGAAATTGCATGGGGAGAGACCTTTCCAATAAGCAAAACAAAACCGCCCGGAGCGTGCCCGGGCGGCTGGACATGTCATGTCAGCAAAATCGTTCGGTCTGTCGCCGTTCCGAAGCGCAAAACCGTTGCCGCTTTTGCTCGAAAGGCGTCACTACTCGGCTTCGTCGGCCGGGGCCGAATTGAGCTGGCCGTATTTTTCCGGGCCGATCTTTTCGAGCAGGTCGAGCTGGGTTTCGAGGAAGTCGATATGGCCTTCCTCGTCGGCCAGCAGTTCCTCGAAGAGGTTCTTGGAGACGTAGTCGCCCAGTTCCTCGCAGAGTTCGCGGCTGGCCTTGTAGGCCCTGCGGGCATCATATTCGCCGGCAAGGTCGGCTTCGAGCACTTCCTTGATCGTCTGGCCGATCCGGAGCGGCGCAACACGCTGCAGGTTGGGGTGGCCTTCAAGGAATATGATGCGCTCGATCAGCTTATCGGCGTGATGCATCTCTTCGATGGATTCGGCGCGTTCCTTCGTCGCCAGGCGCTTGTAGCCCCAGTCGTCGAGGAGCCGGTAATGCACCCAATACTGGTTGACGGCGCCGAGCTCGAGGAAGAGGGCCTCGTTAAGCCGCTCGATGACTTGTGCTTCGCCTTTCACGACGTACTCCGTTCCGTTGCTTCTTGAGCTTTTCCAGCCCGGTCTGGATATGGACCAGTTCGGTGGGCTGATGGGCTTGCTGTGCGTGGTAAGTTTCGGTGACGCGGACGATAATGTCCACCACATTCGGCACGCAGCCCGAGCATTTGGCGCGGCGGTTGAGCTCGGCATAAACCTTCGCGGGAACAACCAGTTGCCACGGATCTGCCTGGAGCAGATCGAGCACGATGTCCTCGATTTCCCTCGAGGTGATCATGTTGCACTGGCAAACGAGCATAGCGGGCCGTCAGGTTCTCAACGGGGCGTATAAACGCCGCTCATTCCTGAATGTCAACGTCATAAATTGCCGCTGCTGCCCCCCTCGCGATCACTCTTGGCGGCGGACTGCGTGTCCTTGCGGTGCCGCGCGGCAATGACGGCGGCGGAGGCCGCGGTGCGGTGGGCCGAGGAGAAGAATTCCCGGTGGGCCAGAACCAGGACAGTGGCAAGGCAGGCCGCAACAGCGAGCCATTCGGAGACGAACCAGGCCACGGTGGCGACCGAAAAATAATAGGCGCGGATGCCGCTGTTGAAATTTCGGGCGCCCAGGCCATTCATCTGGGCGATGGCGTCGATCTCCTGCTCGGTGGTCACCCGGTCGCGGTCGAGGGCCCCGAGCATGATGCAGAAGTGATTGAACTGCCGGAGCGACAGGGTGAAGGCAAAAAAGGCCATGACGAACATGGCCAGCATGACGCCGAGATGGATTTGCACATCGAGCACCGAATAGGTGCGCTCGAGCGACAGCGATTCCAGCGCTTCCATCAGGGTGGGCAATTGGCCGAAGACGGCAAAGACAGCGAGGACCAGCAGCACGGAGGTGGAGGCGAGGAAGCTCACCGAGCCCATGATATTGCCCGAGAGGATGGCATCGAACGGGCTCTCGCGGCGCGTGGCGTTGGCGACCCAGCGGCGGCGCTGCATGTTCATGATGACCGAGAGCGACGGGCGCCGCCGTTCCACCAGCGGCACGATGACGTTGTAGGCGAAATAGGCCAATAGCGGAAAGACGGAGGTGAAGAGCGTGGTCACAAAGGGGCTCCGGGCGACGCGGTTTGCGGCAACTATAGCGCGCCGCCCGGACTTGGCCATGCCGGATCGCTCCGGCATGGCGGGCGCTTCAGAGTGGGCGGGGATGCTGGCGGTGGGTGGCGTCGATATCGGCCAGCACTTCGGGCGACAGGACCAGGTCGCGTGCCGCAAGGATATGACCCAATTGGGTCGTGCTGGTGGCGCCGATAATGGTCGCGGTCATGAAGGGGCGGCTGCGGCAGAAGGCGATGGCCATGTGGATGGGGTCGAGCCCGTGGCGTGCGGCGACCTCGTGATAGGCGCGGGTGGCCCGCTCGGAGTGCTCGTTGATGCGCCAGAACCCCTTCTGGTAGTCCTTGCGGCTGCCCTTGGGGGTGGCGCCGTCGAAATACTTGCCGGTGAGCAGGCCGCCGGCCAGGGGTGAATAGGCGAGCAGACCCACATCCTCGTGGTGGCTCAATTCAGCCAGGTCATGATCGAAGATGCGGCGGATGAGGCTATATTCGTTCTGCACCGAGACGACGCGCGGCAGGCCATGGCGCTCGGAGAGTTTCAGCCACTGGGCAATGCCCCAGGCGGATTCGTTGGAGAGGCCGAACTGGCGGATCTTGCCCTCGCGCACCATGTCTGCCATGGCGCCGAGCACTTCTTCCATATTGGCGAGCGTCGCGTCCCGGTCCTGCTTTTCCGGGGCGAAGTGCCAGTAATTCTCGAAGTTGTAGTGGCCGCGGGCAGGCCAATGGATCTGGTAGAGATCGATATAGTCGGTCTGGAGGCGTTTTAGGCTTCCTTCCACCGCCTCGCGCACCGAGGCGGCATCCGGGCGCCGCCCGCCGCGCAGGAAGGCATTGCCGCCGCCGCCGATCTTGCTGGCGAGCACCCATTTGTCGCGGTCGCCCTGCGCCGCGAACCAGGTGCCGATGATCTCTTCGGTGCGGCCGCTGGTTTGGGGACTGCCGGGCACGGCGTAGAGTTCGGCCGTGTCCATGAAATTGATCCCGGCGTCACGCGCCATGGCGATCTGGGCATGGCCCTCGGCCTCGGTATTCTGGCTGCCCCAGGTCATGGTGCCGAGGCAAATGTCGGTGACCTTGATGTCGGTGCGACCAAGGGTCTTGAATTGCATGGAGAAAAATCCGTGTGGCGGGTCGGGCAAGGAATGCGGGCCGGACCCTAGACCAGCTTGTGGAGGGATGGAAGCTGTCCAGCGGCATTTGCCGATGAATGGGCTTTTCCACAGGGCACTCGCGGTTTCAAAAAACCGTCATGGAATGAGTTTGAGGGGTTGAGGTCTTGGCGCTCACCCCCTATATAGCCGTCACACCGCGCCGCAGGGCGAAGCGTGTTTGACGCGGGATGGAGCAGCCCGGTAGCTCGTCAGGCTCATAACCTGAAGGTCGCAGGTTCAAATCCTGCTCCCGCAACCAAAAAACCCCAGTAACTCAGCCGAGTTGCTGGGGTTTTCCTTTTGGGATCTTAGGCGGAGTCGTGACGCAGGATCACGCTTTGGGGCTCATTGCCTATCCGCTGCGCGTTGTCATCACCCCACCCTCGATCCCTCCCCCTCAAGGGGAGGGAGGCGCAGGTTGCCCGCGCGCTGGACGTGTTGTGGGCGGGGGCCTCACGACGAGAGCTCAGGATAGGCCCCGGCTTTCGCCGGGGTGACAGTCGCGTTGGGGGCCGATGGCCCTACACCTCACCCCAAATGGTTTCGGCGGTCTTGACGACGAGGTCGAGCTTGCGGCGCTGGTCGTCCATGGTCAGATCATTGCCTTCCTCGGTCGAGGCGAAGCCGCATTGCGGGGCGATGCCGAGCTGGTCGATATCGGCGAATTTGCTGGCCGCATCGAATTTACGCTTCAGATCGTCGAGGTCTTCGAGTTCGGGCGTCTTGGTGGTGATGAAGCCGGGCAGGACGCGCTTCTTGCCCTTGGGCAGGAGACGGAGGGGTTCGAGCCCGCCAGCGCGGTCGGTGTCGTATTCCATGAAATAGATGTCGACATCGGTCTGGTTGAAGATGGCGTCGGCGGCCGGGTCATAGGCGCCTTCGGCCACCCAGGTGGATTTGAAATTGCCCCGGCACATATGCATGCCGATCAGCATGTCCTCCGGCCGGTCGGCAATGGCGTCGTGCATCATCTTGGCGTAGCGGCCGATCAGCCAATCGGGGTCCTCGCCCCTGGCCTTGCGCTCGGCGCGGATCTTGGGATCGCACAGATAGGCAAAGAAGATGTCGTCCATCTGCAGGTAGCGGCAGCCGGCGTCGTAGAAGGCCTTGACCGCATCCTTGTAGGTCAAGGTGATGGCCTCGAAATAGGCTTCGGCATCGTGCTTGTATTCATTGACGGCAATATCGTCGTCGGCGATGCGGAAATGGATGGCGCTGGGGCCGGGGATGGAAATCTTCGGCGTCACCTTGGTATTGGCGGCGACGAACTTGTAATGCTCAATCATGGGGTGGTCGGAAGGGAAGCTGAGCTTGCCCGTAATGACCGGCACATCCTGCTTGGTATGGACGCCGTGGAACTGGATGCCGCCGCCCTCGCGCTGGATGATGTCGAGGCCATTGAGCATGCCCATGAAGTCGAAATGCCACCAGGCGCGGCGGAATTCGCCGTCGGTCACGGCTTTCAGGCCCGCATCTTCCTGCATCTTGATGACTTCGCGGATAGCCTCGTCTTCGACGGCCTTGAGCTCCTCGGCGCTGAGGCTCTTGTCCTCGAAACGGGCCTTGCGGGCCTTCTTGATGCTGTCGGGACGCAGAAACGAGCCGACGACGTCGGCGTGATAGGGTGGCTTGGCAACGGCCATGATGGTTCCTCCTCGAGTCTTAATTGGCTCAAGTCATGGCAAGCCACGCGGGAGAAGGCAATCACCCTTTGAGGGGAATGTATACAGCAGGGTGTTCCGCCTCAGCAGGCGACGACGTTGACGGCGAGGCCGCCGAGGCTGGTTTCCTTGTATTTCTCGTTCATGTCGTGCCCGGTCTGGCGCATGGTCTCGACGCAGGCGTCGAGCGGGACGGCATGGGTGCCGTCGCCCTTCAAAGCCAGCGAAGCGGCGGTGACGGCCTTGACCGCGCCAAAGGCATTGCGCTCGATGCAGGGGATCTGGACGAGCCCGCCGACGGGATCGCAGGTCATGCCCAGATGGTGTTCGAGCGCGATCTCGGCAGCGTTTTCCACCTGTTCGGGGGTGCCGCCCATGATGGCGCAGAGGCCAGCGGCGGCCATGGCCGAGGCCGACCCGACCTCACCCTGGCAACCGACTTCGGCGCCGGAAATCGAAGCCCGATGCTTGATGATGCCGCCAATGGCGGCAGCGGTGAGCAGGAAGTCGCGGATGGCCGTGTCGCCGGTGCCGGCATTGAACTGGGTGGCATAGCGCAGGACGGCGGGGATGACCCCGGCAGCGCCATTGGTGGGGGCGGTGACGACGCGGCCGCCAGCGGCATTTTCCTCGTTGACCGCCATGGCAAAGACCGAGAGCCAGTCATTGGCCATCAGCGGGTCCATTTCGTTGCGGCGCCATTTGTCGGCCAGCTGGTCGTGGATGGCGGCGGCGCGGCGCTTGACCTTGAGCCCGCCGGGCAGTTCGCCGCGCTGCTCGAGGCCGCGGTCGATGCAGCCGGACATGACTGACCAGACGGTGTCGAGCTGGCGGTCGAGCGTCGTGCGCGAGAGACGCGCCTCTTCATTGGCGCGCTTCATGCCGGCAATGGAGAGGCCGGAGCGGCGGGCCATGTCGAGCATTTCCTTGGCATCGGCAAAGGGCCAGGGCACGTCGGCCTGGGCGGGCGAGGCGGTGCGCAGCGCGTCCAGTTCCTCGGCGGTGACGACGAAGCCGCCGCCAATGGAATAGTAGACGCGGCGCAGCAGCAATTGCCCATCCGTGTCATAGGCGCAGAACTGCATGCCATTGGGGTGGCCGGGCAGGGGTGTCTTCTTGTCGAGAACGAGATCGACGGCCGGGCGGAAGCGATAGGTCTCATGGCCTGGGGGCGACACGGTGCCACTGTCCCGCACTTGGGCGATGATGGCGTCCATGGCATCGGGATCGACGGTCTGCGGGTCCTCGCCAGCCAGGCCGAGGATGACGGCGCGGTCGCTGCCATGGCCGATGCCGGTGAAGGCCAGCGAGCCGTGCAGGCTCGCCGTGATGGCGGCGGGACGGGCCCGCGACGCCCGCGGCCAGGTGCCGGCATCCAGATCATCGAGGAAACGGCGGGCGGCCGTCATGGGCCCCATGGTGTGGGAACTGGATGGGCCGATGCCGATCTTGAAGACGTCGAAAACAGACAGGAACATGGCCGCATCATATCCGGAGCGCGCGCCCGTGCAATCGCTGCGAGAGGATGATTGTTGCCAATCGCGCAACAGTGCGTGACGCGTCTCCCGCATTGCCGCGGACCCAGAAAGCGACAATATCGGTGGGCAAAGGAGTTCTGCCATGTCCCGCTATCAGTTCCGCACCGATGCCCAGGCCGCGCCGGACGCGCCGGTCTTCTTCCTGTTTCATGGCACCGGTGGCGACGAAAACCAGTTCTTCGACCTGGCGGGGCAATTGCTGCCGGGCGCGCGTCGGGTGGCGCCGCGCGGCGACGTGAGCGAGCACGGGGCTTTGCGCTATTTCCGCCGGACGGGCGAGGGCGTCTATGACATGGACGACCTCAAGCTGCGCACCCAGGCCATGGCCGAGTTCGTGCGCGAAGAGGCGGGGGCGGCCTCCCGCGTCATCGGCCTTGGCTATTCGAACGGCGCCAATATCCTGGCCTCGGTGCAGTTCGCGGCGCCGGACCTCTTCGATGCAACTATCCTGATGCACCCACTCATCCCCTTTGCCCCGCCCAAGGCTGATTTTTCGGGGCGCAAGGTGCTGATCACGGCCGGAAGGCGGGACCCGATCGCTCCGGCAAGCGCGACGCAGGCATTGGCCGAGTATTTCTCGGCCAATGGAGCGGCCTTGACGCTGGCCTGGCACGAGGGCGGGCACGAATTGCGCAACGAGGAACTGGCGGCAATTCAGGCCTTTATTTGAGTCCGAGAGGATGATCAGCGTTAACAGGATATTGAGGCGTTTCCTGCCAGGGTTGCGGCGGTAATATTCGTCGACCCGGAAGGTTCAATCATTTTCCAGATTGGCCGTCGCATCGCCGATACCCTCTCCATGAGGGTATTGCTCTTCGTGCTGCTCGGCTTTGCCGTGGTGGCGGCGCCAGCCTATTTTGCCTTCCACTGGGTGGTCGGCTCGACCGTCATCCAGCTTGGCACGCTGTTCGCGGAAAAGCAGGTGCTCTATGACCGGCACCGGGGCCTCGAGGCCTTGCTGCGCGAGGTCTCGCTGGCCGAGACGCTGGCGGGCAGCCAAGCCATCCGCGACTGGGCGCTCAACGAGGATGACCAAGTCCTGCAGCGACGCGGGATCGCCGAGCTCGAACATTACCGGCAGAGCTTTTCGGACCATTCCTACTTCTTCGTCATCGACCGTTCCGGCAATTACTATTTCAACGACGCCGCCAATGCCTATGCCGGCAACCAGCGCCGCTATGCGGTAGCGCCGGGCAATCCCCGCGACGCCTGGTATTTTTCGACCCGGGCGCTGGGCGAGGGCTGCCACCTCAATGTCGACAATGATGCCAATCTCAGGGTCACCAAGGTGTGGATGAACTGCGTCATCCGCGAGGGGCGCAATGTGCTTGGCGTGGTCGGGACCGGCATCGACCTCTCGTCCTTTATCCAGGAAGTGGTCAATGTCCCGCAGGTCGGGGTGACCTCGATGTTCGTTGACCGGCAGGGGCAGGTGCAGGCGCATCGGGACGAGAACCTGGTCAATCTCGCCAGCCTTTCGGCGGAAATGCGCAACAAGCGCACGGTCTATTCGCTGGTCGACACTCCCGAGGACCAGGCGGTGCTGCAAAGGCTGATGGAGGAGGTCGCCCAGGGCGGGGTTCTGGCGAAATCCGCCTTCGTCAACATTGCCGGCAAGCCGACGCTGGTGGGCGTGGGGTATCTCGACAAACTGGGCTGGTTCAATGTGACGCTGATGGATCTCGATGCCATCATCGAGCGCCAGCTGTTCCTGCCCGTTGGCCTGTTGCTGCTGGCGGTGGCGGTTGTGGTGGCCGTGCTGCTGATGATCGTGTTCAAACGCACGGTGCTGGACCGGGTCGCGGCGCTGGAGGGCGTGGTGCGCAGTGCCCGCGCGGGCGACTATGGCCCGGCCATGGGCATGGGCGACGGGCAACAAGACGAGATCGGCCGGCTGGCCGCTTCCTTCACCGAGATGGCGGCCGCGGTCGACGACAATACGCGGCTGCTGGAGGCGCGGGTTCGGGAGCGGACGCGGGAGCTCGAAGAGCTCGCCTTCCGCGACGGACAGACCGGCATTCTCAACCGGCGGGGTTTCGCGGCGGCCCATGCCGAAGTCTCGCACGCGGGCAGCTATGGCTTGTTGCTGGTCGATATCGATCGATTCAAGTCGATCAACGACCGCCACGGCCATGCCGCGGGCGATGCGGTGGTGCTCGATGTGACGCGGCGCATCAGCGTGGCGCTCGGGGCCAAGGACAGTTGTGCACGCTGGGGTGGCGATGAATTCATCGTGCTCTTGCCCCAATGCACGACCGAGCAATTGCGCGCAGTCGCGGCCAGGGTGATGGCGGCCATTGACGAGAAACCCATCGCGCTCAGCGAGGGCAATGCCATCACTGTCTCGGTCAGCGTCGGGGCGTGCCTGGCGGAAGCACATGACAGCCTCGATGTGGCCACCGACATGGCCGATACCGCGCTTTACATGGCCAAGGCGCAGGGGCGCAACATGGTCGTGGTCTTCGATGCCGAGCTAGAGATGCCGACCCGCCGCAATGGCTGATCGGGGGGCGTGACGCGGCGCCGTGCGACCGCTATCGTGCCGCTGCCACTGGGATTTCGGGAGCGGGGAATGTTGCGCAAGGTCGTATGTCTGGTCGTCATGATGGGCGGGCTGTCGCCGGTGACGGCTTTGCCGGTGGCCGCGGCGAGCTTCGATTGCGCCAAGGCAGCGACGCCGTTCGAGACCGCGATCTGCGGCGACCCGGACCTGTCGAAAGCCGACGAGCGGCTGGCCAAGACCTATGCCACTGCCATTGGCGGATTGTCTGAGACAGCGCTGGGCGAGATGCGCACGAGCCAGCGCGCCTGGCACGACTATGCGCAGCGCGCCTGCACCCGCGATGCGGAAGTGTTGACGCGCGGCACCTATGACGACCGCGGTATCTCCTGCCTCATCGACCTCTTCAACAGCCGCAGCCGGGTGCTCGAAACCAGCCGCATGATGGATGGAATACGCTTCTATCCGTTGGCCACCTACGCGGCGCGGCCCGACCCCTATGAAGTGGACAATCCGCAGTCGAGCTGGCCGGTGGCACAGCACGAAATGGCCGTGGTGCAGATCGATGCGGACGAGGGCTTTGCCCATGCCTTCAACGACCTGGTGCGGGCCGAGGGCGAGATGATCGCGGGGGTCTTTGCCGGGCAAGGTGGACCGGAAACGGTATTCGAGGACGACAGCAGCGACACCACCAATGCCATCGAAGTCGACGAGATTGCCGGGAGCAATCGCATCTCGCTGACCGTCAATACCTATTGGTACGGCCATGGCGCCGCGCACGGCAATTACACGATCTCGTTCCGCCATTACCTCAGGGAACAGGGGCGGTTCATGGAGGCGAGGGACCTCTTCGGCGGCAAGGGCTGGCAAAAGGCCCTGCTGACCCTGGCCATCGCGGCGGCCAAGGCCGAGCATGGCGATGCCCTCTGGTCCGACGGGCTCGAGGATTACCTCAACGACGCGGTCATCGACCCCAGTCGCTGGAACCTGTCGGATCCCTATGGGCTGGTGATCCAGTTCCAGCCCTACGAGATTTCCGCCTATGCCTATGGCGCGCCGACGGCGCGGGTCAACTGGGAAGACCTCGAGCCCTATCTGGCCGGAACGGCGGACAAAATCCGCTTCGGCTATTAGGCCCGGAGGTCCGCCCATTCGGGGTGGCGGCGGAACTGGACGACCACATAGGGGCAGATGGGGGTGATCTTGAACCCTTCGCTGCGGGCGTCCTCGATCGAGGCCTTGACCAGTTTGAGAGCAATGCCGCGGCCCTCGAATTCAGGCGGGACGCCGGTATGGTCGATGATCATGGGGCCGTCGCCGCTCTTCCTGTAGGTCATTTCGGCTTCGGCGCCGGGGGCGAGGCGGATGAAATAGCGGCCGCGGGTGGGACCTTCCTCGCGGTGGATAGTGTAGTCGTCAACGATCATTATCTTGGTATTCCTGGATAAAATCAGCTTCGGATGGGCGGGGAGCCCAGTTCGGGAAAAAGGCCGCGTTCGGCCAGCCATGGATGGATATCGAGTGCCGCCCTGATGGCTTCAAGGGCCTCCGCGCGCTTGCCCTGGGCATGGTAGATCAGCCCGCGCCCAGCCAGCGCGCCGAAATGGCGGGGTTCGAGCGCCAGGGTCCTTTCGATGTCGGCGAGCGACTCGTCATAGGCGCCGCGCAGGAAATGGGCCGTGGCGCGCATGTTCCAACCCTCTGAATAATCGGGGTAATCAGCGATGAGCTGGTCGATCAGCGCCATCTGGCTCATCGGGCCGGCGAGGCCGCCGGCGGTGATGATCTCGGCGACGCGGGCGGCAAGGACCGGATCGTCGGGCCGGGTCCAGATGACCCAGATGGCATCGGCTATGCCCCGGGCCTCGGCGGCGCTGGTCGAGGCGGAAAGCCTGGTAAACAGGGCATCGAGCTCGGCGGTCTGCGCCGCGCCGCGGGTATAGGTCTGGGCAAGGGTGGCCGGGGCCGGCACCGCGGCCAGCAACAGGGCGGCAATTGCGAGGCGGGTGAGCATGCGCATTTGTGCGTCACTGTGCGCCTTTGGGGCAGGCGGCGCAAGCATGGGCAATTTGTCAGCAGGCTGTTAGCGTTTGGCGTCTCATGAGAGACGCCGATGTCAGAACAACGAGAAGTTTCATGTCCGACCTGCTCCATCACATGATTTCCTCCGGGCCACGTCCGGTCGCGCCATTCAGCCATGCGGTGGAAACCAATGGCTTCGTCTTCGTCACCGGGCAGATGCCGACCGACCCCAATGCGCCGGATGCGCCGCTCCCCGAGGGGGTCGAGGCGCAGACGCGGCGGGTGATGGAGAATCTCAAGATCGTCTTGGGTGGTATCGGGCTCGGGCTCGAGCATGTGGCCATGGCCCGCATCTATCTCACCCAGTTCGAGCGGGACTATGCGGCGCTCAATGCGCTGTGGCCGAGCTTTTTCGAGCCCGGGAAACTGCCGGCGCGGACGACGGTGGGGGTGACGGCGCTGGCGGTCGGGGCGCTGGTGGAGATTGACCTGGTGGCGAAGCGGCCGTGAGGGCCGCCGCTCCCACGGCAATGTTAATCTCCGGGTGCTGGAGCACCCCCTCCGAGCTGCGCTAAGGCCCTTTGGGCCAAGCTCCGCTTGCCTCCCCCGTCAAGGGGGAGGTGTCGGATCGCGTGCGCAGATAGTCAGTCACCCTTGCGGCTGAGTTCGATCATCCTCTCGACCGCCAAGCGAGCGGGGGGGATGATTTCGGGGGGAATCGTGACTTCCTCGGTCATGGTGTGCAGCGACCAGAGGACGTTTTCGAGATTGATGCGCTTCATGTGCGGGCAGATGTTGCAGCCGCGCAGGAAATCGACGCCGGTGGTTTCGGAGGCGACATTGTCGGACATGGAGCATTCGGTGACCATGACGACGCGCGGCGGCTTGGTGGTCTTGACCCAATCGATCATGGCGGCGGTGGAGCCGGCAAAGTCGACCGCGTCGATGACTTCGGGCGGGCATTCGGGATGGGCGATGATCTTGGCCGTCGGATAGGCGTGGCGCAGCTCGGAAATGTCCTCGGCGGTGAAGGTCTCGTGCACCTCGCAGGCGCCGGCCCAGGTGATGATCTTCTTTTGCGTCTTCTTGGCGGTATTGGCGGCCAGGTATTGGTCGGGGATCATGATGACCGTGTCGCCCTCGACGCGGTTGACGATGTCGAGCGCGTTGGAGGAGGTGCAGCACACATCGGTGACGGCTTTCACGGCGGCCGAGGTGTTGACATAGGTGACGACCGGGGCACCGGGATATTGGGCGCGCATGGCCAGCACGTCCTCGGCGGTGATGCTTTCGGAGAGCGAGCACCCAGCCCGGCTATCGGGGATGAGGACGGTCTTTTCCGGGTTCAGCAGTTTTGAGGTCTCGGCCATGAAGTGGACGCCGCACTGGACGATGACCGATTGCTTGACCCTGGTGGCCTCGACGGCCAGCTGCAGGCTGTCGCCCACCACGTCGGCAATACCGTGATAGATCTGCGGCGTCTGGTAATTGTGGGCAAGGATGACCGCGTCCTTCTCCTGCTTGAGCCGATTGATCTGGAAGATCAGCGGCGCATAGAAGGGCCATTCGACGCCCGGGATCTTGTCCTTGACGCGATCGAAGATCTTGTCCGTGGCGCGCTCGACCGCCTTGGAGAACTTGAGATCGAAACTTTCGGCCAGGATGGCGCGAGCCTCGGTGAGCGGGGTCACCGCATTGATTGTCTGCACCATCGATTATCTCCCCGCCCACAAGACCATGGCGCCGCCTTTCGAAGGGGCGTTGCTGCCTTGATTCCTCGCTGGTCGCGCTTCCGAACCGCAAAACCGACTGCACTTTTGCTGGAAGCGCTCCAGCGGCCGGAACCTAGGGATTTTTGGCTTTCATTTCAATGAATGGCCTTGCAGGAATTTTCCCATCCGCCTAACGCTCAAGCCAACTGCCTGAGAAGAGGACTTTGCCATGCCGCAAGACGCCAATGCCATTCGCTCCATCCTGTCGCTCGCCCCGGTGGTTCCGGTCATCATTCTCGATGACGTGGCCAAGGCCCGGCCGCTGGCCGAAGCGCTGGTGGCGGGCGGATTGCCGGTGCTGGAAGTGACGCTGCGCACGCCCAATGCGCTCAAGGTGATGGAAGAGATGGCCAAGGTCACCGGCGCCATTGTCGGCTCGGGCACGGTGCGCAATGGCGTCCATATGAAGCAGAGCGTGGATGCGGGCTGCCGCTTCATGGTGTCGCCCGGTGCCTCGCCGCGCCTGCTCGATGCGGCCGAGGACGTGGCCATTCCGCTGCTGCCCGGCATCGGCACCCCGACCGAGGCCATGGCCGCGGCCGAGCGCGGCTATTCGTTTCTCAAGTTCTTCCCGGCCGAAGCTTTGGGTGGGGCGCCGGTGCTCAAAGCCTTTGCCTCGCCGCTGCCCGATATCACCTTCTGCCCGACCGGCGGCATCGATCCGGAAAAGGCCAAGACCTATTTGAGCCTGCCCAATGTGATCTGCGTGGGTGGTTCCTGGATCATGCCGGCCGACGCACTGGCCAGCGGGGACTTCGCGCGGGTCGAGGCGCTGGCGAAAGAGGCGAGTGCGCTGAGGGGGTGAGGGTCGCAATTGCCATCCCCCGTTCCGCCGCATGGCCTCGGCCATCTGCGCATCGTTCTTTCCGAAACCGCTTATATCGGACCGGGCCGGGCGGATCTGCTCGAAGGTATTGCCCGGACCGGCTCCATCGCTGCCGCCGGCAAAGCGATGGGGATGAGTTACAAGCGGGCCTGGGGGCTGGTGAGATCGCTGAATGACGGGTTTGGGGCGCCGCTGGTGGTGTCGAGCCGGGGCGGGGCCGAGCAGGGGGGCGCGAACCTTACGCCTCTGGGACGGGAGGCGCTGGCGCGCTATCGGGCCATGCAGGCGCGGGCAGAGGCGGCGATTGAAGACGACGTCAATGCGCTCAGGGCGATGATCGCCGATATTTCCAAATAAACATATCGCTTGCGGGGCGGCCGATAGTGCGGCATCGATATGTTCGATTGAACATATCGAAGTGTGCCGTGACCCGTATCCTGCTTTCCCTTGCCCTCCTGTCCGCGACCTCGTTGCCGGCCGTTGCCGAGACGGTCCATGTCGCTGTGGCCGCCAATTTCACGGCGGTAGCCGAAGAGCTGGCGGAGAAATTCGAGGCAGATAGCGGGCACGATGTCGTGCTGAGCTTCGGCGCCACCGGACAGCTCTATGCGCAGATCACCCAGGCGGCGCCGTTCGAGGTGTTTCTAGCCGCCGATACGGCGCGGCCGGAAAAGGCGATTGCCGAGGGTTTTGGCGTTGATGGCTCCTTGTTTGTCTATGCCGAGGGGCGGCTGGCGCTTTATGGGCCGGGACGTGATCTGAGCGATGGCGAGGCGGCCCTGAAGGGGGACTATCAGAAGCTGGCCATCGCCGATCCGGAGGCCGCGCCCTATGGGCGGGCAGCGGTGGAAGTGCTGGATGCGCTGGGACTTTATGACGCCATAGAACCTCGGCTGGTGCAGGGCGAGACTATTTCGCAGACGCTGCAATTTGTCGAAAGCGGCAATGCGGATCTGGGCTTTGTTGCCGCCAGCCAGGTGCTGGGCAAGGGTGACCAGTGGCTGGTGCCGGGGGCGTTGCATGAACCGATTGCACAGGGGGCGGTGCTGCTGAAGCAAGGCGAGGACAATCCGGCGGCTATGGCGTTTGTGGAGTTTTTGAAGACTGATACGGCGGTGACGGTGATCGAGGGGGCGGGGTATTCGGTGCCGTGAGATGTCCGGCTTGCCTGAGGTCTGACGCTCTTTCGCCTCCCTCCCCCTTGAGGGGAGGGAATGAGGGTGGGGGTCCACTCGTGATACAAAAGACCACCCCCACCCCAGCTTTGCTAAGGCTCTTCGAGCCAAGCGACGCTACCCTCCCCTCAAGGGGGAGGGAGGGCAGGAGGCGCTTGTATTGATGGAACTTCCTCTCATTTCTCCAATAAGCCTCACCCTTGCGCTGGCGTTGTGCGTCACGTTGATCCTTGTCGTAATTGCGACGCCGCTGAGCTGGTGGCTGGCGCGGGGCCGGGGTGGCGGGCGCGACGTGGTGGGGGCGGTGGTTACGCTGCCGCTGGTGTTGCCGCCGACAGTACTGGGCTTTTACCTGCTGCTGGCGCTGGGGCCGAACGGGCCGGGTGGCGCCATGGCCGGCCTGTGGGGGGCGCGGACCCTGGCCTTTTCCTTTGCAGGTCTCGTCATTGGCGGCGTCATTGCCTCGCTGCCCTTCATGGTGCAGCCGCTGCGCAATGCCTTTGCCGCCATCGAGACGGAAGTGCTGGAAGTGGCCGACACGCTGGGGGCGTCACGCTTGCAGCGCTTCTGGCGGATTGCCGTCCCGCTGGCGCGGCCGGGCTATATCGTCGGCGCCATCATGAGCTTTGCCCATACGATGGGCGAATTCGGCGTTGTGCTGATGATCGGCGGGAATATTCCGGGCCAGACCAAGGTGCTCTCCATCGCCATCTATGACTTTGTCGAGCGGCTCGAATGGGACAAGGCCCATGTTCTGGCCGGCGGCATGGTGGTCTTCGGGTTCTGCGTGGTGTTTGCGACGCTGGTCGTGGGACGGGGTAAGGAGACGCGGTGAGGCAGGTACCAGGGCACCCAAGGTCGCATTGACTGCTAACATGTTAGTTGCTACGGCAGGCCTGAGATCACGCCGGAGCGCCCAGAATGACCGCCATCGACAAGGTTCTGACTGTTGACGAGATGAAGCGACTGGCGCATCGGCGCGTGCCGAAGATGTTCTTCGAATATGCCGACAGCGGCTCCTATACGGAGGGGACCTATCGCGAGAACGAGAGCGACTTTTCCAAGATCAAGCTCAACCAGAAGGTGGCGGTGAACCTTGAGGGGCGCAATCTCAAGGTCAAGATGCTGGGCAAGGAGATTGCCATGCCGGTGGCGATTGCCCCGGCGGCGACCGGCGGCATGCAGGTGGCCGATGGCGAGATCAAGGCGGCCAAGGCGGCGGAAAAGTTCGGCATTCCCTTCTCGCTCTCGACCATGAGCGTCTGTTCGATCGAGGACATTGCCGAGAATACGACGGCGCCCTTCTGGTTCCAGCTCTATGTGATGCGCGACCGCGACTTCATTAACCGGCTGATCGACCGGGCCAAGGCGGCCAAATGTTCGGCGCTGGTCCTGACCATGGATTTGCAGATCCTCGGACAGCGGCACAAGGACATCAGGAACGGGCTCTCGACGCCGCCAAAGTTCACGCCCTATTCGATCTGGCAGATGATGCAGCACCCGCTCTGGTGCCTGCGCATGCTGGGGACCAAGCGCCACACCTTCCGCAATATCGTCGGGCATGTGAGCGGCGACCATGACCTCGCCTCGCTCTCGGCCTGGACGGCGTCGCAGTTCGATCCGACGCTCAACTGGGGCGATGTGCGCTGGATCAAGGAGCGCTTCGGCGGTCCGGTCATCGTCAAGGGCGTGCTCGATGCCGACGATGCGCAGGCGGCGCTGGACAATGGCGCCGACGCCATCGTGGTCTCCAATCATGGCGGGCGGCAGCTCGACGGCGCACCCTCGACCATTCGGGTCCTGCCCGAGATCGTCGATCGTGTGGGCCACAGAACCGAGGTCTATCTCGATAGCGGCATCCGCTCGGGACAGGACGTGATCAAGGCGCTGGCCTATGGGGCGAAATCGACCTTTATCGGCCGGCCCATGCTCTATGGCCTGGGGGCCGGGGGTGAGGCGGGGGTGACGCGGGTGCTCGAGATCATGCGCAAGGAGATCGATACGACCATGGCGCTTTGCGGCGAGCGCGACATTCTCAATGTCGGGCTGCACAATATCTATTCCAACGACATTCCACCCCGGAACGCGCCCAAGCCGCGTGCCTAGTGCATTTCTCGTTCTGATGGAATCAGAACGAGAGCTCTACTTCTTTGATTTGTCACGCTTTCGAAGCGCAAAAGTGGTGTCCACTTTTGCTGAAAGCGCTCTGGTGCAAAGGGCGCCTTCACCTCTGCCTTTGGGGGAGAGGTGTCAGAGTTCGCGGTAACTGCTGTCGGGGGCCGTCGGGGTCAGCTGCGCGAAGACGCTGGTCGCCAGGGCCTGCATGGTTTCGGGGGACTGGGCGCCGACAATGGTGCAGGTGATGGCGGCATTGGACCAGAACAGCGCATTGTCGGTGCCGAAGCGCGCCAGTTCAAATTCCGGGCCATCGACCCCGCCGGCCGGGGTGACATAAAGGGTCAGCCGCTGGCCCGAGCCGTCTTCATACATGAGCTGGGCCGCCCGGCCTCCGGAAAGGCCAGGAGCGGGCAGGAGGCGCCCGCCAAGGAAGGCGTATCCCTCCTCGGCCAGATCGGGCATGGCCAGATCGGTCGAGAGGCGGTTGGAGAGCCAGGAAGACAGGTGTTCGGCATCGGCGCCCGCCACTTCGACGGCGTGACGGTTTTCCGCGACATAGACGGTGTGGGCGCTGACGGCATCGGCAATCAGGCGGTTGTAGAGCGCCGGCGCGTCGGAAACCGGGCGCAGCAGCCAGCCGGCGGCGATGCCCAGGCTCAGGACGCCGACAATCATGGCGGCGCGGCCGAGAACCTGCCAGCGCTGGCGTGACTGCACGAGGGCCAGCCGATGCGGATCGAGCCGCGCCGGGACCGGCTCGGCGGCGGCGGGGCCATAGAGCGTGCGGATGGCGTCGGACTGGCGCTGCATCAGGGTGACGTCCAGCGCCGCATCAGGATTGGCAGCGAGCCAGGCCTCGACTTCAGCATGGGCCTTGGGGTCGAGCTGGCCGTCGACAAAAGCCATCAGGGTTTCGCGGGTGATTTGGCTCATTTGACCGACCTCAGATGTGGCTCCTGGGGCGTACCCGTCAATTGCCGCAGGCTGGCGCGGGCACGACCCAGCCGGCTCATCAGCGTGCCGGTGGGGATGCCCAGAATAGTGGCCGCATCGGCATAGGCGAGGCCTTCCAGGGTCACGAGCAGCAGTGCCTCCTTCTGGTCCAGCGGCAGCGCCCCGATGGCGCGATCGAGTTCAACCAGCGCCAGATGGCCCGGCTGCGGTGCGGGCATGCCCAGATCGGGCAGGGCGTCTATATCCACCTCGTCGCCACGGCGGCGCTCGCTGCGCCGTGCATTGCGATGGAGATTGGTGAGAATGGTGAAAAGCCAGGGCCGCAGCGGCCCGCCGGAACGGAAGAGGCCCCGGCGGGAGAGTGCGCGTTCAAGGCAATCCTGCACCAGGTCATCGGCGTGGTCGATATTGCGGGTGAGCGCGCGCGCATAGCGGCGCAGGGCCGGTACATTGGCTTCGAGCTCATCGAGAAAATCGACCACGCTTGTTATCCCTGGGCGTCAGCCCGGATCACTCGAGGGCAAGATGCCAGACGCCGCCGACGCCGTCACCGGTGATGTCGCCGGGATTCATGTCGTTGACCCAGAAATAGAGCGGCATGCCCTTGTAGGCCCACATCTTGGTGCCGTCGGTGCGCTCCACGATGGAGAAGTCGCCCTCGGCCATGGCGCCCTCGTCGACAAACAGCGGCGGCCATTTTTCGGCGCAGGTATCATAGCAGTTGGAGACGCCGGCAGTATCCTTGTCGAAGATATAGAGCGTCATGTCATTGGAGCCGGTCAGCACCATCTTGCCACCGATATCGGCGGACTTGACGGCGCCGCCCAGATATTCGGCGGCAAAGGCCGGGGCGGCGAGAAGCGCGAGCGCCGTGGCGCCGGCCAGAAGTGTGCGGAAGTTCATGGGAAATCCCTCCTGTTGCGGGCCGCCATCGAGCGGCCTCAGCAACATCAACACCGCGCCCTCCGGTTTAATCCCAGGATCGTCACTTTTTTTGTCGGGAGGGTGCGCTACCCAGTTCTACGGGCGGCGGGTCGCTTTGTTACCCGCAGGGACACGCCGGCTATTGAATAGAGGCCGGTCCCCGTCCTATCGCTCCGGAGCCCGCCGGAGGAGCGTGGGCAGGGAGGACTATGATGCAGGTTTTGGCAGGATTTACCCGCCTGGTCAGCGCCGTAAATTTTGCGGTCGGCCAGGTTTTATCGTGGCTGGCTTTGGGCTGTGTGCTGGTTTGCTTTGCGG
>VFQR01000909.1_pt1 | contig 28289 bp, 23 predicted proteins | sample 3512321 | NCBI WGS metagenome assembly VFQR01 (sample SAMN10412374, study PRJNA504923) | tailings metagenome | isolation source: Relicate 3 Philex TSF1 revegetated site | place: Philippines: Tuba, Benguet | collected 2017-08-29 | reverse complement strand
TGAAGGAGTTTCCGCTTTTCGTAAAGACGAATCGCCTTAACTTGGTGCGTATGGGTCGGATGACTTCATCCGCCCCCTGGTCAATCAAGTTCTCCAGCGCAAATACATTCGAGACATACATTCATGACCTTTTAAGCTCTTCATCAAAAACGATCATAGTCCCATGAACTGGGGGCAAACGAGGACGTTTGACCCCAGCCACCCCGTCGCCTGCGCGAGCCCTTGATTAACGCAGCCACATACCACCACCGGCTTTGTGCCATGCTTGCGGCTCTGAGCAAGCATGCTTGATCGACTCTCCACGAGCCATTGATTTTCGAGAGGGGTTTGAGCAGCTTGGACAATCTCTCGCGAACATTGAAGCTGACCATCGCCTACGATGGAACGGCCTATTGCGGCTGGCAAACGCAGCCCAATGGCGTGAGCATTCAATCGACGCTCATGCAGGCGATTCAAGAATTCACCACCGAGACTCCGGTCCTCTATGCGGCTGGGCGGACCGATGCCGGTGTTCATGCTGTTGGGCAAGTGGTCAGTTTTTCCACGACCAGTCCCGTTCCTGCAGCCAACTTTCGACCAGCACTGCAAAGATTCCTGCCCGATGACATCGTGATCCGGCAGGTCGAAGATGTGCAATCAGGTTTCCATGCCCAGTTTCATGCTCGGCTCAAAACTTATCGCTATCTCTTTCACAACGCGCCCGTCTGGTCACCTTTCTATCGGCAGTACGCACTCTGGCATCGGACGAGGCTCGATGAATCGGCCATGGATTTCGCCATTCGGCAGATCGTGGGCACATTCGATTTTCGCAGCCTCGAAACCCAGTGGCCCAATCGAAAAACCAGTGTGCGAACAGTCGTGAAAGCCAGTGTGCAACGCATTCGAAACTGGAATCTGCTGGGAGAAAACGGCCCTCCATCTGAGGAATGCCAACCCGATCCTGAGGGGGAGTTCCTCTGCATGGAGATCACGGCCAACGGATTTCTTTACAACATGGTGCGCACGATTGCCGGGACGTTGATCCATATTGGTCGCGGCAAGTGGGGCCCGGAAAAACTGCGTGAGATTGTCGATCTGCAGGATCGCCGACGGGCGGGTGAAACAGCACCGGCCCACGGATTATATCTCTGGCATGTCGACTATGCGCCAACAACTCAATCTTTGCCCGACGGCGACTTGCGACCGGCTGCTGATGATGATGACCCATTGGCACCACCGGATGCCAGCTGAGCTTCCGCCAGAGCCTCGTAGTATTTCTTGACCAGCCGCTCATACGAGGGGAGAATTCGCTCATCAAAAGAGTTGAGCAGTTCACCACGCACCGTATCGGGCAGATGACCCCAGACATCGACTTCGAGTTGTCGCTTGCGGGCAGCTTCCTTGGCCAGTCGTTCGCGTTCGCGGTTGCCAGCTTCTGCTTCATTCGCGTTCGCGTTGTCACCTTGCTTTTGCGAACTTCCCTGTGGGGATGCGTCGTTCTTCGCAGCCTGATCTTTGGTGGTCGTCTCTTTTTGTGGCCGCGAAGATTCTTTCTCAGAAGACTGACCTTGAGACATGCCAGATTCGGGCTTGGACGAAGCATCGGGATTGGCAGGAGAAGAATTACCTTCGGGAGAGCCTCCGGGGGTATCAGAATTCTCAGATTGCTGTTCAAGTTGCTGAATGAGTTTGTTCAACAACTCGATGGAGTTCTTTTGGTGCAAAGAAGCCGGTGACTCGGCTGTGGTTCGGGGATGATCTGGTTTTGCAGAGCGCAGTGCCGCCTCCGACTGATCGATCTGCTTCAGGAGTTCCGCCGAAAGTTGCTGAGGAGACTGGCGTGGTGCAGATGATTTCACCGGCTGGTCAGGCTGGGTGGCCACTGGCCGGTTTTCATCTGGACGGAGTGCTCCGTCAGGCTCCGATGGACCTGCTGGTGCGGTATTCACTAAGGATAGCAATATGAAGCCAGGTAGTAGCCAACTCGCCATCATCTTTGTGAGAACAGAATTCTCAAATGGTTTCATGGCTGTCTCACTTCGTCTGCAGGCCCATTGAATGGACGATCGATTGGCCTGTCTGTTGAGTCTTTGAGCGGAGGACTCGGTGCCGGCTGTTCCGAAAGTGGCTTCTCACCAGGACGGCTTGAAGCCTGCGAAGAAAGTTGCTCCAGCAGGTTCGAAAGCAGCTCACGAAGTTCCGCCTGTTCCCGGGCAAGTTGTTCGCGTTGAACGTCTGTTGTTTCCTGGGCATCGCCTGCCTCAAACTCTTTGGTTCGCGCCATGAGATCCTGCTGCAAGTCGCGAATAAGCCGCAGTTGCACCAACTTGGAAATCGCTTCACCGGGTGGGCCACTTCCTTCCTGATTTGCGGGACCATTCTCGGTGGAACGCCCGCCACCAGCCCCGGATTGTGCCTGGCTTGAGGACGATTCACGGAGTACCTGCACGATGGCCAAGAGTCGTTTGATCAACTGCTGGCTGCGCTCCCGGGCCATGGGTTCAACCCGTCGTTCCCGCAGATCGCGAGCGATATGACCTGCCAGTTCAGACGTTTGACGGATGCTCCACGATAAAATTTCTGCCGGTGCCACGTTCTCTGCAATCGCACCTAACTCATCACGAATCGATGCTGTGGCTTCGGCCACACCAATGATCGTTTTCAATTGTGATCTGCTGAATTGGCCCGCCGTTCCACCAATCTGAGCCAAACGCTGAATTTCTGCATCTTGTGACTGCACACGCTCCAGCAACGATTGAAGCTGATCCACGACCTTCGAAATCTTCTCGGCAAGCAGCTTTTCCTGCAACAGGCGGCGTTCTTGAGCGATTTCCCGTGTGGCCTGTTCCATCAGTTCCCGCCGCTGCTGTTCCCGCTGGCGTCGGAGAGTGAGTTCTTCGGGGGACAGTTCGTCCGGCTCTTTGTCTTTGCCAGAAGTATCGGAATTTTTACCGTCGCGCGGTGAGATGACCTCCGCGGCTTGTTCGAGTGTTGCAGCCGCTCGTCTCAAACCCAGCTTGCTGGCCCTCGCCGAGAGTTCCTCATCACGCGTCCGTTTTTGCAGTTGTTCTTCATCAGTACTGTTCTGATCGGGCTGGCTCAATGTTTTGAAGAGTTCTTCCTGAACATCCCGTTCGAGATTTTCGATTTTCCCCAGCAATAACTCATCGGCTGCGGGCGGTTGATTCAGAAACTCCTGCCGAAGTTTCTCAATGCCATTCAGTAGCTGAGTCTGTTTCTCCGCGGCCTTTCCCAACTGGTTTTCAGCCAGATGTTCAGCCGCATCCAGAGCCAGCTCCTGGAGTGCCGCCTGATCGAAAATTTGTTGAGAACTCTTCAGGCTCTGGCGATCTTCAAGGTCCATCTCGGCATTGGCTGATCGAGTTCCCGCTTGCAGTTGGCCAAGCGTTTTTCTCCATTGTTCCACATGTCCTGCCAAGGCCCGTTGACGATCTTTCAACGTAAGTAACTGGCTTTTCTGTTGGCTGCTCAACTCCATTTCACCACGGGCAATCGTTTCTGTCGCAAGCTCAGCCGATTCCCTCTGCAGAGCGGCTTGCTGCTTTTGCAGTTCATCAAGTTCCCGCTGCAATCCCCGCTTCCCCTCCCACTGGCTCAATCGAGAAATCAGAGCGCTGGTCGTCTCGATGGCCGCTTCCTGGTTCTGACGGAGAGCCTCAGCCAGCGTCTGAGACGGGTCAGTCTGGGATGGATCAGAATCATCTTTCGCAGGGGTCGTTTCCTTTTGAGAAATGGGTCGTGAGGCTTTCGAGGAAAGCTCTGCCAAATCGGTCAGTGGGCCAGTCGTCAGTTCCCGGAGTTCCTCTTGCACCGCTTGCCATTCTCTTGCTTGCGTTTCATCGATGACCTGATTGTCAATCCCTTCCCGACGGATGCGCTCGAACTCGGGAATAATGTTCGCTTCCACCTGCTGGCGAGCCTGTTCGTTGGCTTGCGTCAGTTGTCGCCCCAGTTCCTGAAGTGTGGCGTCGGGAGGATCATTCGACTTTTCTGCCTGGAATCGCTGCTGAGCTGTGGCCCATTCGGTAGCCGTTTCCCGACCTTTTTCCAGTCTCTCTCGAACTCTTCTGAGAGCCTCGATCTGGCTCAGGACACGTTCTGCCAGTTCATTCTGCTTTTCTGATGCCGTGAGAATCGTAATCCAGCGAATTGTGCTGCGGCCCTCATGGCCGAGTTCGTCTCCAGCGGCATCTTCCGGCGGAGTTCCCAGATGAAATCGGTCTCGAGCAAACGCCATGACCGAGATTTTCATTTCCCTAGGGGAAGATTCTGGAACCGTCAAACTGGCAAGATCGAGCGTGGTTTCGAACTGAGATTGCCTTTCGGCCGAAGTCAGCTCTGTTCCCTGATTGTCGAAACTCACAGGCCATGAGGCCAGCGTTTCCCACTGAGTTGATCCACTCCAGCGGTAGGCAAATCCAGTCAGTGCCAGGCTGTGATCATCGCGGGCACGAGCCTTCAAGGGGATCATCGCTTGCAGAGTGACCGTCAGATCGGTTTCGGGGGCTTCGAGAGTGACGATAGGGGCCTGGTCGGCAATCACTCGAAAGGAAAATCGAGCGGGGTCGATCTCTTGAATGCCAGTGGCATCCGAAAGCTCGATCGTCCATGAACCAGTTCCTGGCTGCGTGAGTGCAAAGACACCTTGAACTTCCTGTGTCTTGGGCAAAAGTCGCAGCTTCAAGGTTTTTCCATCGCCGAATCGCAACCAAGCCGATGTCGTCTGGCGTGATGTTGTGCCCTCGAAAAAAACTCTCGATCCCACGGGAGCCTCAAAGCTCCCCACATTCTCAGGAAGTGTCACTTGAGGCTGGCGCAAATAAGTCGGCGGTTCTAAACGAATCTGAAATCGCTCCAGACGAACGGGCTCAATCCCTCGAATCAACCGCCACGCCGTCGCATGATCTCCACCGGCAACACGAAACCACATGCGGTTCTGAGTGACCGGCAATTGAAAAAGTGCCATCTCCGTGAAGCGGTTCAACACACCGTTTTTGACTTCCACAGGTGAAATCTGCTTCGGCAGAAATCTTTCGAGTGGGCGAGGATCGGGAAGATCGAGTGCCACACCGGCAGGAGTCATCGGCGTCACATTTTGAATTGAATGCGCATCCACTGGCTCTGACGTAGTGGTCTCAAGCTGTAAGTGATCGGGTAGCCTTCCGCGGCGGTTATAGACCAGAACATCCAGAGTGCTCCCCAGCCGGTGATCAAGCGGAATCTCCTCACTGGAGGGAGCCGAATCAATCTGCTCAGCTCTCGTCAGGTGTGAAAACGGAACTGGATCCATCAGTTTGTACGAGAGTGATGCGGGAAGACCATCTTTCGCTGAAAGAATCTGCAGGTGGACATTTTCAGGCCAGTTGACCGCCAGCCAGGGCGTATACAGGCGAGCCAGAGCCGTGCGTGCCAACACGGGGCGCATCATGACGAAACCAGCCAGCACAGCCAGGAAGGTCATCGTCATGACTGCCAGACGTAAAGTATGGCCAGAATTGACAACGAGTTCGGCAGGTTTGCGGGGAAGTTTACTGGCGGCGAGTTCGACAGCATATCTTTGTAAAGCAATCGATCCGGCGTCCTGATGGAAAGCTCGCGATGAAAACTCGAGTCCACTGGCCAGTCGATCAACCAGTTGGGGTTGCTTCCGCTCCAGTTGTAGCCCCAGCCCGGTAGCACTCAATGTTTCAAGCGACGAACTTCGCCAGAGCGTTCGAATCCCATAGCTTCCCACACCCAGAAAGAGGATCAGCCACAACGATCGGGAAGGCCAGTCGGCTGGACGCAGCCAGTAGTCAAACGTTCCGCCGACCAGAGTCACGAGGCTCCACCAGATGATCAGCAGGCAAAATCCCTGCATCGCTCGATGCCAGCTAATGAATCGCTGCAGATCTGCGAACGTATCGAGAATCTTTTGAGCAGACGATTTTCCGAATGTGGCAGGAGCGGATCTTCGAGATCGCTCTGTCCCTGAAAGTTCGCCAGACCATCCCGCATTTCGTGATTGGCTGGCCATCAACTCACCTCATTGCTCCCATCAATCCGTGGGAGATCGGTTCGCTCAACCTTCCGGAGCAACTGCCGATTATAGCATCTGCCAGCGTCTGCGCAGCCCCCATTCCAGGCAGATCACGCTTCCCAGCAGAATCAACAACTCCCAGCGATTCCAGATTCTCACCGATTCAATTGTCGCCACTGGTAATAACTGGCTGCGAGGCAACAGATCGGGAAGTTCCTCGATTCGATCGATCGGCAGATACTGACCACGAGTCGCTTCTGCCGCCAGCTTCAGATCCGCCGTATTGGCGGCTGTTGCCAGAAGTTCTTTCTGCGGCGCTGTGACCAGAATCGAGAGTAGCGGCAGCCTGGCCAGCAGTTTGTCATCGACCATCTGCAGGCGATACGTCCCCTCACGAACGGGAGTCCAGTCCGCTTCGAAAACAGCCGCGGATTGTCCTGTCCGCCGGAGCTCTATGGTTTCTCGTTGTCCCTCTGCAGATTCGACCTGAGCGATGAGTTTTTCAGTTCCCTGCGGTAAGGCCCGTTCATCACGCACTTCGAGAGTCAGGTGAACTTTCTGGCCAATTTCATATGTCGAACGATCTGCCACAAAGCGAACGGGGTCCTCGTCATCATTCTGCCGGCGACTCATAAACCGTATCGCCTGAATCCAGAATTTGCCGAATAAATGATCACCCTGGCGAAAACGCCACCGCCAGGTTTCATCTGTCGCAAGAAACAGAACTTTCCCGACTCCGACACGCTGCAGAATGATCAATGGACTGGCCGTTCGCTGGCCGCGATCTTGACGTTCAACCAGTACCGAAGCCCCGGGTTTAAGGGTATTGATCTGCAGACTCCAGAACCACGGAGCTAACTCATTCCAGATCGACTGATTCTCTGCGGGAGACTGCGCGAATCGAAATAATCGCGAGCCACGGGTCGCTTCGAGTGTCAATAGTGGCTGGAAGGGAGTATCCGCACGCTCGGGAAGTTGGGCATCACTGACTCGGAATGGCAGCAGTTTCTCGAGTATCGATCCATTCCACTGGAAAGGGTTGTTCAATTCCCCAGCGATCACAATCAAACCTCCCCCCTGATTGCGAACAAAGTCATCAATCAACTCCAGGCTCGATGGGCTCAGCAGCCGGGGATCGATATCGCCGAGAATGAGGACATCGAGTGCCGCAAAATCTTCCCGTCGAATCGGGAAATTCCGGATCGCTGTGCGATCCTCCTTTGCGTATTCGAGATCCGCTTCCTGAAGAAGTGTCTGCAGTTCGACAGAGGGTTCCCGCTCGAGAAACTGTTTAAGAAATCGGAACTCGTAGCGCGGTGTCGATTCGACAAGTAAGACTCGCAGCTTATCTCCACGAACTTTGACCTGACGTGTCTGGCGATTGTTTTCCTGATCAGGTTCGTCAGCCAGCGGTGCCACTTCAGCCACCAGTGAAAATTCGCCCGGCGATTCAGGAATCCAGGAGAACTCGACCGTTTCTAACTTTTTGCCTCCGTTGAGAAACAGATCGCGTGTCTCAAGCGCCTTCCCTGAGGCACCGTCCTTCAATGTGACTTTCACAGTCTGTGGGAGAATCCCGCTGCCTTTAATTTGAGCCGCCACGATGAGTGGATCATTCTGAAAGGCGACGTCGTCCGAGTTCAATTCGACCAGTTCGAGATCTGCAACTTCACGATCACTCCCGACCGCGACGGAAAAAACAGGAATCGAACGTGATGCCAGCAGACTGCCGACGGCAGAGAGTGCCTCAGCCGACGACGGATTGGGAACACCATCGGTCAGCACCACGACACCAGCAAGCGGGCTGCCTCGCAGTTCGTCCATCACCTGTTGCACACTGGGGCCAATCCGGGAAGTCAGTCCTGTGGCTTCAATTGCGAAACCCTGTGAGTTACTACGTGGCCATTCGATGGGTGTTGCTTCATGAGAGAATTGATACAGCCTGAGATCAAATCGCTTCTGAAGTCGCTTAAGCCATTGTGAATCCTCACGCGTGAGTGCCTCGCGAATCGCAGCCAGTCGGGAAATCTTCTCAATTTCAGCACGACCTGCAGAAATCTTTTCGTTCACCGGAACATCGGCAATCGACATGCTGCCGGAGGTATCAATCAGCACAGGTAAAAGTGGGAGCCCGACTTCACGAATTTCCAGGGCCGGCAGGCATAATAGCCCGACGATCAACAACAGGGAGGCCACCCGTAATCCAACCAGAAAACTTTTTTTGGCCGTCGAAAGTGGTGCCAGGCGACTCCAGAAACGCAGGCAAAAGCCCCCTCCTACGACCATCAAGGCCAGCCAGCCAAACAGCGTGGTCTGACTTGATCCAAAAATCCAACTGAAGGGGTCTTGATAGACGAGGCTCATCTCAGCCTGGCTGGCTTTGACAGGCTGTGCAGCCGGTGATTCCCCCAGGAAGTACCAGATGCCCAGTTCTTTCAGCCAGTCAGGCAAGACCATATTGTGCTCAAATCGCGCCGCTGCTCGAATTCCGTTATGGTCAGGTTCTTCAAGTGGATCTCTGCCACTCAGGAATCCTGACCCTCCTCGAAATCATAGCAGCGATACGAAGGTCTTACAAAAACTGAATGGGCGACAGCACATGAGCCTGCCGCACATCAAGGCTTGTGGACGACGCACCACTTGAAAAAAGACTACTCGACTTCGGGCTTCAGCAGCGGGAAGAAGATCACATCGCGAATGGTCTTGGTGTTGGTGAGCAGCATGACGAGGCGGTCAATTCCGATCCCCATGCCACCCGCACAAGGCATACCAACCTTGAGAGCACGCACAAAGTCGTGATCCATCTTTGCCATCGAGTCTTCTTCTGCCAGACCTGCCAGTTGTGTCTTGAACAGATCTTCCTGCAACCTGGGATCGTTCAACTCCGTATAGGCATTGGCCAGTTCAAGACCATGAATAAAGAGTTCGAATCGTTCGGCGATCTCGGGCTGGCCGTTCTTGCGCTTTGTGAGGGGGCACATACTCGATGGGTAATCAATCACGAACACAGGGCCTTCGAGATGATCTTCCACAGTTGCTTCGAAGACATCGTTGACAATGACATCGTGGTGTCGGCCCTCGGTCGGAATGTGCAGCTTGCGGGCCACGTCAGCCACTGCCGCCGCATCGTGCATGTCGCAGCCAGCGTGCTTCAGGAACAGGTCGCCATACCTGGCCCGCTGGAATGGTGGTGTGAAGTCGAGAGTCTTGTCTCCCCACTCGACAACTGTCTTGCCATCATTGGCAGCCTTGCAGGCTTCAGAAATGATCTTCTCAGCCAGTTCCATCATGATGTTGTAGTCGGCATAAGCCTGATACAGCTCGATCATGGTAAATTCCGGGTTATGCGTGGCATCGACACCTTCATTACGGAAGACGCGGCCAATTTCATACACCCTCTCAATACCGCCGACCATCAGTCGCTTGAGATGCAACTCGAGGGCAATCCGCAGATAAAGCGGAATATCCAGCGCATTGTGATGCGTAATAAATGGCCGGGCGGCAGCCCCCCCGGCAATTGCATGCAGCACGGGCGTTTCCACTTCGAAAAACTCTTCCCCTCGAAGTGTTTGGCGGATCGAGTCGATGATCTTCAACCGCCGCAACATACGGGCAAGAACACCGTCGTTATAGATCAGGTCGAGATAACGCTGGCGGAGGAGTGTCTCGATATCCTGCAGGCCATGCCACTTTTCCGGCGGCTGTGAAAGGCTCTTACCCAGGACATGCAGCTTCGTCGCAAAAACAGAAATTTCGCCCGTATTGGTGCGGCGCAGAGTTCCATCGACCCCCAGCAGGTCACCCGTCTGGAAGCACTCCATCAGTTCCCACTGGTCTTCAGCGATGTCTTTCTTCGAGATCATCACCTGAATACGACCGGTGTAATCCTGAATCGTGCCAAACCGCAGCTTGCCCGAATCGCTCCAGCGCATCACACGACCGGCCACACGCACCACTTCGCCATCGATCCCCTTTTCTTCCGGTGCCTTCGCCCGGGCGGCATCAATGTGCATGTGTCCATCGAAACGCTGTCCCCAGGGATCATGCCCCAGGGCTTCCATTCGCTCAAGCTTTTCAAGACGGGCGGCCAGCAGATGCTCAGGAGTGTCTGACATTTCAAAATTTTCTTTCGAAGACCTTCAATTTTCCTGCAACTATCGACAACAGAGGTGCGGAATGCAAACGATTCGCGACAGTTACCCGCTGATGAGGCCGTGTGCACAATGTTCACCCGCACGATGCAAGTCATGAGTCGACACGACCGACCTGCGGATTGTTCGCGTTGTGACAACTGGGATTGTGGCCACTGGGATGCGATACAAAAAGCGAGAGAGGTGCCAGTTTGTACAACGGGCACCTCTCTCGAAAATTGTCGGCATACCGCGAACTAGGCGGCTTTGCGAATGACCTGAGATTCGCTCACACCGTGACAGACTTCGACGAGAGCCGAGACCACACGATCCTGGTGGGCCGTGGGAAGTTCAGGATAAATCGGGAGTGCAAGAATATCCTGACAGGCCTTTTCCGCTTCCGGGAACTGGCCAGCCTGATATCCGAGTGGTGCAAAGCAGGTCTGGAGGTGCAGTGGTTTCGGGTAATAGACCATGCAGCCCACCTGGCGACCGCGAAGCTCTTTCAGAATTTCATCGCGGCGGCCATCTTTCACGCGCACACAGTACTGGTTGTAAACGTGGCGGCTGGTGGCATCGCTGGAAGGCATGATCAGCGAATCTGTCAGACCAGCCTGAGTCAGCATTTGAGCATATCGTTTCGCGTTCTTCTGACGTGCGACGGTCCACGATTCGAGATGACGGAGTTTGACTCGCAAAACCGCGGCCTGGAGTGCGTCGAGACGACTGTTCATTCCCACTTCAATATGTTCGTATTGACCGATATCGCCATGCACTCGCAATCGCTTGAGTCGCGCTGCCAGTTCGGGATCATCAGTCGTCATCATCCCGCCGTCACCAGCACCACCGAGGTTTTTGGTGGGGAAGAAACTGAAGCAGCCAACATTTCCGAGAACACCTGCTTTACGACCCTGGTACTCTGCACCAATCGCCTGAGCGGCATCTTCCACAATCGCCAGACCATACTTGGTTGCCAGACGATTGAGAGTTTCCATATCACAGCACTGGCCAAAAAGATGCACAGGCATGATCACTTTGGTATTGGGAGTGATCGCATCTTCCACAGCTTGTGCATCGAGATTGAACGTTCTCGGGTCGATGTCCACAAAGACAGGCTTGGCACCTGCACGAACAATCGAACTGGCCGTGGCAAAGAACGAGAATGGCGAGGTGATGACTTCATCACCTGGTTTCAACCCCAGTGCCTGCAAAGCGATAATCAGCGCATCTGTTCCCGAGTTGCAGCCAATCGCGAAGCGGGCATCGCAATAAGTCGCCACTTCATTTTCCAGAGCAACCACTTCTTCGCCCAGAATAAATCGCTGTTCCGCGAAGACTTTCTGAACGGCAGCCATCACCTCGTCGGCAATGGCATTGTGCTGCGGCACAAGATCGATAAACGGAACCGATGAAACTAAACCCGAAGAGAGCGAGATCGTTGCGGTCATTGCGACTCCATTCGCGATGAATTTGAGAGTGCCGAACTGTAGGTCTGGCTCTGCCCAAGTGTCAAGGTGGCTTCATCGAAAGAGACGACTCAAATCGGTTGTCAGGACGAACAACTGGTCTTCAATACCAGAATTATCCCGCCCCAAGGATTTGAAACATCCCGTTCTGTCTGTTGTCTGGCCTCGTTCTGGCATCAGGCTGGCTTGATGTGGCAACCTTCAGCCTGCGGACAGACTCTGAATTCATCCATCGGCTCGCCAGTCGATTTTGCGTGAATGATACAACCCGTAAATTTTGACATCACAAGATTCGCTACGAGCGTAGCAGGTCAATTCGACTGAACGAATATCAACCTGGAAACTTCAGCTTGCGAGACCAGTAGTCACTGGCCCCTTGGTTTTAGAAATCAGGCTACTCACGTTGGCCGGCAGCATCGGCAAAATTTGCCCGAACAAGTTTCCTCAACTCCCTGTTGACCTGATTGGAAGTCATCCCTATGTTTCGCCTCGCTTGGAACGCACACGGATGTGCTGCACAGGCAAAGAAGGTTTTCCTTCTTCAATTTCGTCAGGCTGATCCCTCAGCCCGACACGCGCCATCGCTGGCATGGATGCTCGGCGATGGCTTTTCTAATCCGCTGAAAACGCACACATCGAAGTACAAGTCTTCTCAGGAAGATGCGGCTTCAATATCGACTCCGATCGCCCCGGAAGTAGTCATCCTTCGCCCCCCTAGGATGGCTGCTTCCGGGTCTGTTTTTTGAGTCTGATCGATTGGCGAAGCAGCATCCATCTTTCTGATTCAACTGGAGAGTGATAATCTTTCGGGTCTCGAGCGATTCACTGGTGATCGACACGCTTCTGCTGCAGCTCAAGATTTTGGTGACGTTTTATGCCCTCCTTGCATTCGTTCCCTCGATTGGCCATGCCTCCTGCCCAGAGTCAATCAGACTTCTCTCAAAAAACTTCCTTAGGGACATCGCCAAAACAGCACACCCAAAAACTTTTCCAAACGACCGCCGTTCTTTGGGTGGGGTTCTGCCTGACTCTGGCACTTGGTGAACTTCCCGATAATGGAAGGACAGCTTTTGCCAGTGAGCAGGAGTCACGGGCTACGTCGGTGGGCAAGCAGACGCCGCTGCATCAGGTGATTGTTCGCCGGGTGAATGGCCGCCCGATTTCTTTGGCACAATTGGAATTCCTGCGGATCTCACGAGGCATCACTGACCAGGATGCTGCCGCCGCACACAAATCATTGACAGAAACACTCGTCGATAACGAATTGATCCGGGAATTCCTCGCCCGGCAGAAGGTCACTGTGGCCGACGCTGATATCGCCAGACGTAAAGAACAGTTCATTCAGCAATGGAAAAACTTTGGCTACGATCTGCCGACGATCACGAAATCGTGGGGGTTAGCCGAACCATCGTGGACTGCCGATATCACGACACCTCTGGCGTGGTACGTCTACAGCCAATCTCAGATTAACGATGCCGCCATTGCAGCCGAGTTCAAACGCCAGCCCGCACGCTGGAATGGTACAAGATTGCGTGCCCGGCAGTTGTTTCTCAAATGGCCCGCCGGTCAGCCCGATGCAGCCACTCGCGAAAAAATGGCTGAGATCAAAACGAAGATCCAAGCAGGGCAGTTAAGTATGGAAGCCGCGATCCGCCAATACAGCGAATCTCCATCGGCCAGCCAGGGGGGAGATGTGGGCTGGTTCGGCTATCGCGGCCGGCTACCAGCGGCAGTCAGTCGAGCCGCTTATCTGCAACAAGTGGGAGAAGTGGGGCAACCCGTCGAATCGCCACTGGGGATTCATTTGATCGAAGTGACTGATATCCGCCCGGGTGAACTGGGGATTGAAGATGCCCGCAAAGAAATCTTTGACGAACTAAGCCAAACTCGCTGGAATGAAATTGTTGCCAAGGGCCGCGAGTCCGCCACGATTGAGTGATGTTCTGGCTGAAGAATATCAGATTCCCAAATGGTTTTTCACATTCTGGATTCGACAATCTCTCATGAGGAGGGTGGCCACGATGGGGCTCGAATTTGTTGAATTCGTCATGGATCTTGAAGAAACGTTCGACATCAAACTGTATGACAAACATTTTTCAGCAGTCAAAACACCACGCGATTTGGCAATCATCATTCGGGATCAATTGGCCAGCGAGGGCAGAATCTGGGATGAATCGACTGCCTTTCGCAAGAGCTCGAATTTGAATTGGACGATGTTGCCCGAGTTCCGGATGTGGACTCAAATCCAAAGCTCTCTACCAGTTTCTTTTCACCGACTGCGTCCCAGCACCCGTCTCGATCAACTGCTGCCGGCTACACGCCTCAAATCCTTTTGGCAGCAATGGCAGATTCAAGCGGGGATTCCTCTGCCGGAGCTCCAGAATCCTTCACCCGATGGAGCCGCATGGCTCGCCCTGATAATTTTGCTGATGCTACTCTGGCCAGCCTATGTCGTGGGTGGAGCACTGGGATTGAGCGTCTATTTGCTGGGTTCGGCGAGTTTTGTGTTTACGGTCTATTGCATCAGCCAGGGTGTGGCGTCAACTAAGACCTCTCTGCCAACTGGCTGTGTCACAATCGGGGATCTCGTAAGAACTGTTGTTCCTGAGAGCGATCGAAGCTTGTGGAGCCAGAAGACACTCAAATTCCGAGCTGAAAATGGCTTTGGCACGACGCCCTATTGGCCACTCGACGGAATTGAAGGCAGAGTGCTCAACGTCTTGTGCGACACCTTAGGCTTAGCCCAAGGTTCCGTTTCCTCATCGGAGAACTTCACTGAGCTCTTCGCCTGATAAGCTACCGTTCTAAGTCGAAAGTCATCACTTCAGGTTTTTGCAGCCCTTTACGGCTGAATCTGAATGAATCCCTCGGCCTGAATTGAACGATCAGTACTGGGGCCAACCTGGATCACGCGGTTGTTGATGCGCAATTCACTGCGGAAGCTGAGTGAAGGAAGTTCCTGATAATAAGCCGTGCGATAAGCCGCACGACTTCTCGGCAGCCAGGCTTCTTGAGGAGTTCCTTCTGGCGGCAGGTGGGAGAAGTACGACCTCTTGAACATCCAGTCTTCGGCCTGCACTGCCGGAGTGGCAAACAGCAGGGCCCCACAGAAAGCCATCAGGCCCCAACAGATCCGGCGAAAAGGAAAGACTGGTGGCTCAGCAGCCACGCTGTGCTGCCAGAAACCAGTTTGTGACAGCGTTGACGATTTCGCCAGGGATTCACAACGTGCAGAATCTGCGAAGATGAGGGCTGATCGATTTTTTTGACACATCGCGTTGTCTCCTGGCATCGCCTGTTGTCATTTCCCCCAAAATTGAGGTGCTTTGGCAACATTTCTGCTCTGTTTAAGGCTGCCAGAAAGTATGAGGCAATTTGCGCGCCAGCGGGCCTGTTGCAGAAAAGAAGCCGGGGTTGCGGTTGCGACAAACGCAGAACTGACTTATACCGGTATTCAATTCGCAATGGAGAGCGCTCGTCCACTTTCCGCGTGGATCAAAGCGACAAGAATTATTGAAGGGGTCACCCCGGTTTCGGCCCAGGAGAACAGCACCAGTGACGACAACTCCCGAGGCTCGCTCTGCTCTGTCCCATCCCCCTGCGGAAGTTGTCGAACAAGCGTTGGACAGTCAGTTGAAATCTACAAACACAGCGGCCTCATCGGGCGGAAATCATCACGCTGACCACTCACATGCAGCTTCAAAGAAAGTACAGACCTCTGGGGAGGTCACAAAGGTTAAGTCGACTGGCCAGGGTCTGTTTACCGTCTGGCATGGGCTGACCTTTGGCGGGCTGTTGCAGTTGATGGCCAAACGCCCGCGGATGCATTATTCCCGCGCACTCAGGCTGGTTTCGCTGTTTTTCATCTGCCCGTTCAATTCGTTTTACAGCATCGTTTCGGGCCTGATTTATGGCCGAAAAATCCAAAATACCCAGGTCACAAAGCCACCGATTTTTATTCTGGGGCACTGGCGGAGTGGAACGACCCTGCTCCACAATCTGATGACGCTCGATTCTCAGTTCACCTATCCCAATTTGTATCAGGTGATGTATCCACAGCACTTTCTGCTGACCGAAAGTGTCATTTCCAAATTAGCTGCTCCCTTCCTTCCCAAGACCCGGCCTATGGACAACATGCCCGCCGGCTGGAAATTGCCACAGGAAGACGAGGTGGCCCTGCTGATCGAAACACAACTATCGCCGTATCTGATGGTCGCCTTCCCCAATGAGCGGAAATACTACGGCCACACCTTCGATGTCCGGCACATGTCCCCCAGCGATCAGGCGAAGTGGAAACGCTCGCTCGTCAACTTCGTCAAAAAGCTGACTGTTCGTACCGACAAACCCATCGTGATGAAATCACCCTCGCACACCTATCGCGTGGCGACTTTGCTCGAACTCTTCCCGGATGCCAGGTTCGTTTACATTCATCGTGACCCTTACGCCGTCTTTTCCTCCAGCCTGCACCTGCGGCGCACGATGTACATGGAGAACAGCTTTATCGAACCCACCGAGGAGAACCTGTACCAGGATACTCTCGAAACACTCGATACCTGTCTCAAAACCTACGAAGAGACCCGGCACATGATCCCCGAGAAAAATCTCGTGGAAATTCGCTACAGCGATCTCGAAGCCCACCCCGTCGAACAAATGCAGCGTGTTTACGAGACTCTCGGGTTCGAAGGCTGGGAACGCATGCAGCCGATTTTTGAACGCGAAGCCCAGGCGATGTCAGAATACAAAAAGAATCGCTTCATCATGGATGACGAGACCCGGCAGATGATCTACAGCCGGCTCAAGGATTTCTTTGACAAATACGGCTACGATCCACAAATCAGTGCCGGTGAGAATGGCAGCAAGTCGTCATAGCCGCGATTGCCGGGCACTTTCCCGAATGATTTCAAGCGGCACGAGTTCTCCCTTTCCAGCACCGGGGCAGACTTCACACGTGGCCTGCCACGCCTCGGGAGTTTCAATGGTTTTCTCCCAGAAGGGCCATGTGCGGCATTGTGCAGGCCGGACGGGGTAAATGCGGCATTTGCGTGTGGCCCCATCCAGAAAGACACAATCCCCATTTGCGTGGTCCGCGAGAGAAAGTTTCCCCTGGGCGACTTTCGTGTGCATGAGACGCAGCTCACCCGTGGAAATATTCAGGAACTCGGCGATCTCGATCATCTCCTGAGTGCTGAGCCACACATAACCGGGTGTTCCCGTGCAGCAGTTGCCGCACTGCGTGCAATGAAACCTCAGCCCGGCCGAGTACCACTCACTGGCACCCGGCGGCTTTTCGTCGGCTGGAACTTCATGTTCAAATTCGGTGGGATCACTCACAACGCAAAGCTCTTTCACGATTGAGAAGTTTATTTCTCGCAGAGAAAAACCGTCTCCCGATGACTGATTATCGAATCATGGCATGCAGAGTTCGATCATGGCAACAGACAGGCATTTCTCCCCCCCTGATGTTTCCATCCTCCGCCGGACTTTGTACTTTCCTGCTGCCCGATGTGGAGATAGTTCTGCAGATTCGACTTTTGTTGGGGAAGATGGTTCATGCCCTGGGTGTTACTGATTGTGGCCAGCTATCTGGCTGGTTCGATTCCTTTTGGATTGCTGCTGGCGCGGGTCGTTCGCGGGATTGATATTCGCCAGGAGGGAAGTGGCAACATTGGTGCCACCAACGTCAGTCGCTCACTCGGTAAAAAGTGGGGGCTCGTGGTCCTCGTACTTGATGCCCTCAAAGGCTATTTGCCGCCGCTCTTTCTTCCGGGGATTGTTGGTTTGGGAGGTGATGCAGGCTCCGCCAGTGCATGGGTGATTCCCATGTCAGCCATGACGACGGTCATCGGTCACATGTTCCCGATCTGGCTCGGCTTTAAAGGTGGCAAAGGGATTGCGACTTCACTGGGAGCTCTCGGAGCGGCTTCTCCGTGGGGATTGCTTGTCGCGACCATCTGCTTCTTTGGCAGCTTCGCGATCAACAAGATTGTTTCACTCAGTTCGCTCATCGCACTGGCGGGATACCTCGCCTTTGAATTGATCTGCTGGCAGGTTCCTTTGGCGTTCCGGCAATCAGATGGCCTTCAGGGAGCGACCACTCCGCAGGCGATCATGGCGATCGTCTTGTCCATCCTCATTGTCTACCGCCACAAATCCAACCTCGCCCGCCTCCGCGCCGGTACCGAACCCACCTTCTTCCAGAAGAAATCGAATTGAGCTCGATGGGGTATTGGGGATCAACCTGGGCAACATAGCAGCCAATCATCCGTGCCATGCTTGCGGCCCTGAGCAAGCATGCTTTGCCAATCGAACAAAAGTGCTGGATGCAACGCAATGTGGGAGTCTACTCTACTCTCACTTCCCAGCTTGGCCTTCTTTTTTCAAGAGTGATTCAACGTCATACTAGAGCATTGAAAAAAATTTCTTGTTTTGGTGATCTAATACCTGTTAGGTCTCAGAAATGATGCATATTGCAATTCTTGGAAATTCTGGCTCCGGTAAGTCCACCTTATCCAAGTGGCTCGCAGAGTCCGCCAGTCTTGCGGCTCTCGATCTCGATAGTATTGCCTGGGAGTTGGATCAGCCCGCTGTTGCCAGACCCATGGCTCAGGCAGCGGCCGACGTCGCCAGATTCTGCAACACTCATCCATGCTGGGTGGTGGAGGGATGCTATGGCAACTTCATCGAAGTCGTGCTGCCATTTCAGCCACTGCTGATCTTTCTGAATCCGGGACTTGAAAATTGCCTCGCCAACTGCCAGAACCGTCCGTGGGAAGCTCACAAGTACGCATCCAAGCAGGAACAGGATGCCAACCTCGAGTTTCTGTTGAACTGGGTTGCCGAGTACTACACGCGCAATGATTCGTTGTCGCTGGCTGCTCATCGAGCAATTTTTGACAACTATCAAGGCCGAAAGGTTGAACTTCGCCGTGCGCCTCAACTCAATCCACCCGAAGCCGAAGTGTTGGCATGGCTTCATTGATGCGTCACTATTCCCGAGCCGACTCGATTCACTCGCTGCCACGCAAGGTGGCACAGTTTGCTTGTCTGCGAGCTACCTGTGTGCCGTAGAAAAAAGGGAATTGTCGCCAGAAGTTCCCTCCGGTGAGTTTCAAAAGGAGTTCATATTCAACTGAATTAAGCAAGTCGTCCATCCTTGTGTGACTTCACCACCCCGGTAGAAATAAGAATTTCAACTGGGGCCGTCCGGCGGTACACTTCCGTGTGTTGCTCTGCATGCTCGAAGTATTGCGAAGAGCCTGGTTTTTGCCTTCCTCAATGAGGAGACACTTCCGTTTTATAACTCGCGCCATAGATGCATGGTTGGAATTTATAGGAGCGTATCAATGGAATCAGACAAGGGCTACGCGATTTGGGGTGTTCTTGTTGATGGCTTTGAAGAAGGGATTATCACAAAAAGGCAATGTGCTGAGAATATTGTTTTTAAACTTGTGCATCGTCGCGACACTTCTGCGACAGAGATACTTGACGGCTTACCTGCGACGATCAAAAAAGAGATGCTTTGCTATTTTGACGAAAAAGTCAAACCTCAAGATTTTCTTCCTAATCCGTCAGTGTTTATGGGGGATACTCAAGATCCTGAGCAGATGCTTGCAAAGGCGGTGGAACTTCGACCGCGATATGTGTCCATTTACGAGGCACTTGGTTATTTAGAGAATTCCCCCGAGAGCAGTAGGTGAATTAGTCGGGCGATAGGGAGGTGAGGAGTTCAAAACTCTCGGTGATTCGTGCCATGCTTGCGGCTCTGAGCAAGCATGCTCTGCCAATCGAACAAAAGTGCTGAATAAGACGCAAGGCAGGCGGGAGCCTGCCCTTCAGCTAGATGTTAAGCATATAGGTTCAACATCAGATCTCCGACGAAGATTCTAATGATGGCAAACGAACACATTTCCAAACTGGGTGCTAAACTCCTTGGACAAAAGTCCAATGACTTGGAAGAAGCAATCAAATCAGCGGAGCGGGTTGTTCCGATGACGCCCAATTATCGAGAGATACTACTAGAATTCGGTGGGGCAATCTGGTTTGATCATGGTGCGAGATACAAGCCACATACACCCAATCCATTCACTAAAAAAGATGGATATAACAACCTTGAGATTCTTTTTGGCTTAGGAAATGACAAGAACAGCATTGAGCAGAAGGCCTCACAATACAAAGATGAGCTACCACCTTCATTTGTTCCCATTGGTGAGTCGTCAGGTGGAAACCTGGTTTGTGTAAATAGTGATGCTTCTGTTCATTTGTGGGATCACGAAAGTCAGCGAAATGAAGGGACTTGGCGTATTGCGGCGTCCATTGATGAGTTCTTGAAGCGGCTCGAGCCTGATGATTCTGGAATTGGCAGCACCGAAGGAATCATCGAATCGGAGTCATTTCTTGACTTCTAGCTATTTCAATTCAGCCTCTTTCAGTTGTGGATGAGCTGTAAGGCAAGGCGATCCGGGAGCCTGCCCTGCTTCTCACTAGAATCGCCAGCCGGCACCGACATTCGAGAAGAATCGTGCTGAATCGCCGTTGAGGCCCCAACCCACTCGAATTCCGATTTCCAGATCTGGTGTGATGAGATAGTGGATTCCCGGGCTGATGTATTGTGAGGTCTGTGCTGTTGCCTGCTGATCTGAGAAAATACCAAAGTATTCGAGATGGGCTTTATATTTTGTTCCGACAGGAACTTTGAGCACCACCGACGGCGCCCACAGGTTGAAATGATCTTCTTCTTCGGCGGTGGCTGAATAGCGCATAGCGGCGTCAATCGTCCATTCATTGGGCAACTCCCAGCCCACCACGTAACACAGTTTGAACTGTGTCGTATTCAGGCTCCCAGATGTCGGAGTATTGGCCTGCACAATGAGCGAGGATTGAGGCAGCCATGCGGCCTGTTCGTTCACAAACAGCTTCAATCCATAGAGCAGATCTCCGTCGTTCTCGATCTCATCAACCAAAGGTTCTTCTTCGATGAACGAAGAATTCCCACTGACGGAACCGCCACCACCCGTCTCGTAGTTCCATCCCAGCCGGATTTCCAAGTGGTCGCTCACGCCATATCGAACCAGCAATTCCGGGAAACTGTGTGTCTCCCGGCTGGAAGGATTATCAATGAACGAGTAAGCCGCTTCGACAATCGTTTTGTGGTGGCCAACGACTGTCGTCGCCGGTGTAAATGAGTCGCGATCGGTTTCGATTTCATCGCCAGAAGTTGGACTGAAAACAAACGACGGATCTGCCAGCAAAGATCGCTCAAAAAAACTCGTTTCCTGGGCTGATGCACAATTCAACCAACCCGCCAGAGTCAGCAGAACGAGGGTCAACGCTGTCCATCGTAAGGAATTTGCGAGCATTCCAGTCACTCACTGCAGAGACGAGCTGCCAATACGCAGACGTTCAAGGATAGACCATTCCACACACTTGAGCGGGTCTCATCCTTCCAGCGGCAAATTCTGCCGAAAACAGGCCGAACCTGATGAAATCAAAGGCCAGTAAGATTCACCGCCTGCTCAAAACTATCGGCAGAGACACAACAGAACTGGCAGAATGTTGAACAAGGTCACTTTCATACAGGCCGCATGCGGGAAAGTTCCAGATTTTGTCAAGATCGGGCAACCGTCATTCACGCGGGGATAGCTGTTTTCCGGAAATTCTTAATAGGTAGCCCGGCCAACTTGTGGCCGGGTTGTCGTGCAGTTCCACGTCAACAAGAAGCCTCGCCATGCGTGCCTCTTGCCATAACTTTTCGCACGACCCTGGCGGCGCAAAAAAGTCAAAAGACAGCGGAAGGGCGTGGTCATTTACAGGGTGTGTGCCATGCGAAAACATGCTTGCTCAGAGCCGCAAGCATGGCACAAACAGGGGGGGAGGTTTTGATCAAACTAAGCACGTTTAAGAGGGAGGGCTGGTTTCTGGAACAGCCACCATTCCCAGAGCAGAAACAGCAGCGCTGCCCAGGCGAACCAGCGCCAGAGTGGTGTTTCCACAGCAAGTTTCTCATCGGCTGCAGAAACTTTGGCTTCTGAGAATCGCAAATCCTGCTGCACAAACAGAGATGTCTCCTGCACACTCTGAAGCGCTACGCCGATCTGCTTCACGAGAGTTCCACCATCAAAAATCTGGTAAACACCCACAGCCGGTGCTGCCACACCTGCCAGTTGTCCGTTGGCGTCGGTCGTCAATTCTGTGGTTCGCGCTGCGGTGCGTTTGCGACCACTGGCAGCCATCGGGCTTAATCGTAACGAACTCCCTGCAGCCAGTTTCCACTCCGGTTCGAGCGGCCCCACAATGCGATAGCGTGTTTCCGGCTGAAGTGTCAACGGAGGGAAGACGCCCGTTCGGAGTGCTTTGGTTTCATTCAATCCCGCCAGACTCTGAGCCAGATCGACGGCATTGGCCACCAGGATGGGAAACCCGACGCGGAAGGGGAGCGTCGAACGTTCCATCGGAAACAGAATATGATAGCGCTGCTGTGCCCCCGAGGGTCTTGAAACAATCAGGGGACCTCCTGTTGATGTCGCCACCACCTGAAAACCTGCCGCTTCAATGGTGCGGTCTGACTGACCTTCCTTCAATTGCAGAGCCCCGCCGATCTGCACATCCAAAAGTTGTACATGCCTCAGGAGAGGATCTGTTCTTAACCAGTCTGTGACCTCCGCCAATCCCGAACCGGAGGCAACTTCTTCTGTCGAGATGAATGATTCCAGCTCGGCGGGAACTAATCCTACGGTCAAAATGACACGCGCATCACGTTCGGCATCGGCCACTTGATTAGAAATCACGAGATCCACTGAGGATGGTGTCGCAGCACCTTCCGCGGGAAAGACAACCACGTCTTTCATGGCAGCCAGGGCATGGCGAAACGTCGTCAGATCGGGAGGGCAATAGACGCTCAGTGGCCTGACCTGCGGAGTCACGAGAAAAGCTTCATTATCACTGCCAACCGCATCCACACCATCCGGAACAAGCCGCAGAGCAACCTCAGTACTCTCTGGCGACGAAGTGCGAAAAATCAGTCGCTCCGCAGATCCGCCAGCTAATGAAATCGACTCACTGCTCAGGAGTTCTCCATTCTCGAAGAATTCAACTTGAGTGAGCCCCGCAAACTTTGATGAAGCCTCGACACGGGCAAAGACTTCCCAGTTCTCGCGTGATTTTCTGGCATTGAATTCCGTGATCCCCACGTTAGCGGTTGCCGCCGGGATTTTCTGAAAGCTCACTCGAAAAGGCAGCTCGAGGTCAAATTCAGGAGGCACATTTCCATCACTGAAAAGGACAACTGTCTCGACAGGCACAGTGCGAGCCAGAGCGATCGACATGCGGAAGGCATCTTCCAACTGACTTGTCGATTCAGAAATCGTGAGTTGATCTAGTGCTGCTTTGAGGACGCGTTGATCATTCGTGAAATCGGTCAATCGACGGGCCGAGTCAGAGGCCGCAATTAGGCTGATTTTCTGATCCGCCATGAGACCATCAATCAGTTTGGTTACTTCCTGTTTGGCCAGTTGCAGTCTGGTCTGGCCGCCCGCTTTCTCAACGCCTTCCATACTGGCTGAAATATCAATAATCACAGGGAGATACCGTGCGGTTTGCGAACGAGCCGGCCAGAAGGGCTGCATGGCTGCCAGAATCAAAGCCAACAGCAACAGAATCTGTGCCAGCAGCAGGAGGTTTCTTTGAAACCTTTGAAAGGGAGAGTTGACGCGGGAATCGCGAACCACCTGTTGCCATAGAGCCAACGAAGGGATCTCGACTCTCGGTCGGCGCAGCTTGAGAAAGTAGAACAGGATCAGCGGTGCCAGGAGCAGCAGATACCAGGCAGCCGAGAGTGATGCAAAGCCAGGCCAACTCATCGCACCCAGCCTTTACGAAGGAGTGTATCGAAGACGATGTTATCCACGCTTTGCCGTGTATTGAATGACAATGAGCGCCCGCCACGTTGCCGACAGACTTGCTCCAGTTCCCTTTCGAGTGACAGGCGGTATTCCTCATAGATTCGGAGGAGATCTCCCCCGGCTGTCACATCCAGAGTTTCTCCCGTTTCGGAGTCGACAAAACGCACATCCTGTTCCAACTCAGGGTTATGCTCGTCGCTGGATAAAATCTGGATAGCCCACGGTTCCAGCCCCGCTCCAAACAACCGGCTGATGGCCTGATCAATTCGGCCAAAGGTCAGGAAATCTGACAGGCAGATGACCACCCCTCGACCCGTGTGCTGCCTGAGTGCAGCGTCGATGGTAAAGTCGATTTCGGCATCGCCACCCACTGGCAGGTTTTCGAGAAACTCAAAAAGTTTGCGGAAAGAGCTTTTCCCGCGTAGTCGTCGAATCTGATGCGTGGCTTCATTCCGGCTGCCCAATGCGTAGATCGAGACTGGCTCCATATTCATGAGCCCCATCATCGCCAGAAGTGCGGCAGCCTGCCTGGCTCGATCAAACTTTTCGCCAAACTTCATTGAACTGGAAGCATCCAGCAGGATGACGACATGCATTTCTTCTTCGTGGCGATACAGCTTCAAATAAGGGCGATGCAGGCGGGCAAAGATATTCCAGTCGACGTACCGGATGTCATCACCAGGGCTGTAATCTCGAAAGTCTTCAAACTCGGTACTCGAACCTCCGCGACCTGCCAGATGTTCACCTCGCATGCGGTTGGTTTTGCGGAATCGTGGCGCCAGTCGCAGATTCTGTGCTCGAGAAAGTGCGCTGTTCGAGACCAGTGAAGTCAATTGTCTGGCGTTCGCCATGGGGTACTCTCAATACGAGAATCCTGGTCTCTGTATGTCGTCTCTGTTTGTCATCTCTGGTGAGTCTTCCGCAAGAGTCTAGCGTGCATCAATCGCCTGTTGAATGGGCTTAAGGATTTGTTCAACCACACATCGATCGACCAGTTCTTCACAGATCGATCTCAACTGGCGAAACGTCGTATCGTAGCTTGATGATGCATCCAGACTGCCATATTGCCGCACACAAAAATAGACACTGATCTGGTCTTCACCAAACTCGCCTTTACGAACCTGGTAAGGATTGGTTCGAGTTTCGACACTCAATCGCGCATGTCGACGACATGTATCATCGAGGGCCATGACAATTCCCGGCTGATAGCTCAAGGGTTGGGCCCCGGGCAAGGCCAGCAGATTTTCGATTGCCGGGCCGGGTGAAAGAACTTCTGCCAGCAAGGCATCGTGGTTGCCTCGATAGGCGAAATCGAACCCCAGCATGTAATCGAGTGCTTCACAATCCAGTGGCGAAACCGAAAGCATATACGGGGCGAGTTGCAGCACCAGTTCATGCTGGGCTGCTGCTTCATCCAGATCCAGCGGATTGATCAGCCCACTCGAGATGCGTTTGGTTTCCATCGAAACCCACCGTTGTTGCTCCTGATCTTTATCCGATTCGAGGATGTAATCCTTTCCCTCGCGCGAATGAAAATTTCTCATCGAAGGGTAAGTTTTCTGCAGCCTCTCGAAAAACCCCAGAATCGTTTCCCGGCTTCCGGGAAGAGGCATTTCGGTGTGAAGATTCAAATTCGCGTAGAAGTCGTCCGCGAGATGGGCATACTTCTGCATGCGAACTCCCGTGTGGTGGCCCGAGTTGTTGTCGGATGATGAAAACGCCTGATTTCTCGCAGATTTTATCGTGAGTGCCACATCGGGTCAAAGCGGGACTGATCGACTGGCTGTGCGGGAGTGATCATTCAATGATCATTGTCGTTCATTCCGATGAACTGCGTTTCTCAGAAAGTCTTTGTCTGGCCTGCCGCACCTGGACTTCCAACTCCTGATTTCCCGCATAGAGCGTCATGATGCTGTTCCAGATGGTGCGAGCTTCAATCGTTTTCCCCTGCTGAGCCAGTTCATCAGCTCGTGCCAGTGATTGATCAACCATCTGCACTCGATCGACCGGGTCGCCACCGGCGGCTTCGATCTCCTGAATTCGCTTTTTGGCCAGCATGACAAAGGCTCGATCCTGCTCTCGATCTTTCAGCAGCACGACCATGCTTTCATACTTTTCCAGAGCCGAAATACGGTCGCCAAACTTTTCGTATCGGTCAGCTTCCAGGAATAATCGCTCTGCTTCAGAATTCGGATCTCGCCCGGTTTTCGCAGTGGCCCGGGCCCTGCGCTCGGCCTGATGCATTTCGACCTGATCGACATATTGCTGAACCTGATCGGCATGTTTGCCTTGAGGAAACTTCTGCTGGAGTGGCTTCAGATATTTGTCGTAAGCATCTCCCCAATCGGTGGGCTCTTCACTCTTCATGAGTGCTTCCGCCCTGGCAAACAATTGATCTTCCGACATCGGCCAGAAGGGAATTGTGGCCAGAAACAGGATCGTCACCAGAATTGAAGCGAGGAACCACGCCCGTTCATAAAAGGGGACTTTGGCCGATTTTTTTCGCTTTTTCTTCTTGGGAACATTGGCTTCAGCAGTTTTGGCTGCCTCTGGCGAAATTGGTTCGACCGGCTTTGTGAGTTGTTCCTGAATCTGTTCAATCGCGACCTGCACTGCGAGCGCATCGAAAAATCGATCCTCGGGATCTTTGGCCAACAGTTTGAGAATCAGATCTTCGACAACCTGTGGACATTCCGGGTTGAGCGATGACGGGCGCGGAGGATCTTCCTGCAGATGCATAATCAGCATCTCGCCAGCGTTGTCTCCGCGAAAGGGCGTCTCTCCCGTGATCATTTCGAACATCACACAGCCGAGTGCATACAGATCTGTGCGACGATCGACTGGCGGCTTGCCGCGAATCTGCTCGGGGGACATATACGAATATGTGCCCACTGTTCGGCCAGCAGCCGTCAGTGCTGTCGCTGTGGTGTCACGCGCAATCCCGAAATCTGTCAGCTTGAGTGTGCCGTCTTTGGCCCTTAGCAGGTTGGCTGGCTTCAAATCGCGATGAATGACACCCGCAGCGTGAGAATGCTCCAGCGCCTGGGCAATCTGAAGTGCCAGGTCGAGCACTTCTTTCCACGGAAGTTGGCCGTGTTCTTTCAGATAGCCCTCGATGGAACCACCGGTGACCAGTTCCATCGCATAAAAGCGCTGTGTCCCCAGCTTCCCGCCACCATAATAACGCACAATATGCGGATGCTGCAGCTTCTTCAGAATGGCGACTTCGCGTTCAAATCGCTTCTGTAAAGATTCTGCCTGGCTGAGATCTGGTGAAAGAATCTTGATCGCCACGGGAGCACCAGTCTTGGTGTAAGTGGCACGGTAGACAATCCCCATACCACCGACACCGAGTCGATCTCCCAGTTCAAATGGTCCGATCATGCGGCCAGCCATGAATCACTCTTCTCTCGCCAGTGCCAGAAACCAGTTTTTCACATACGGAATGATTTACGGGCGATATGGCCCCACCAGTTCGACGAGATTTCCATCGGGATCGCGCAAGTTACAAAGCCCCACACCTTCTGGAAAACCGGCCGGAAGCAGCTTGGGCGAACTGGCGATCGGCTTGACTTTGTGCTGCTTTAACTTTTCGAGCGAGGCGTTCACATCTTTAACGTGAATTGTCAGATATCGAATGCCGTAGGTGGACTGAATATACGATTGATCGGCCCGTGCTCCCGGAGCTTTGGGAAACTGAATCAGTTTCAATCTGGTGGCAGTTGGCCCCGTTCCGAGAGTCAACACTTTGACATCCAGCACCTGACCATCAGACAAGCCAACCTCCTGGGCATAGTCAGCGGGGACAGAAAATCCTGGCAACTCCTGAAAGCCGACGGCCTTAGTATAAAAATCGATCGACGCCTGCATATTGCTCACACACAGACCCACATCGATCGTTTCCGAACTGAAGCCAGTTTCTGGCGACTTTTCTTCCTGCAGTGCCGCCACAGCAATGGAAATCCCCGAAAGCAACATGGCCACGAACAGCGAACACAATGCGCCGCGTGCCATACCCAGGTGCTGCATCTTCCAAGCCATTCGGATCTCCTCGATGTTCAGTCGTCAAAGTGTTGATTCCGGCAAACCACATCCTGCCGTTGATCGCTGGTTGTTACGGATTGTGCCTGTTTGGAAGGGTCGAATCAAATCGACAATTGCAATTCAGCAGGCAAGTTCAAGAATTTGTTACCTGCCAGCCTCGAAAAATCTCAGACGGTAAAAGTCTCCACCTGAAAAGATCTCAACAGGAAAAGATCCAAAAGCGACAAGGAACGATTCCACAATTCGCATTAGCCTGAAGAATCGCTACGCTGGCCATCATGCCGAACCAGGATTTAAAACCACGAATCAGCAGCTCTTGGCGACACCACTCAAACTCTTTCACTGACAGAGATCCTCATGTTTGCACGCGACCTTGTCCTGTATGGCGTCAATCAAAAGTATCTGCAATCACTCCTGAGTGGAATCAGTACTCAGGAAGCTAAAGTTCAGCCCATGCCCGGACTGAATACCCCTTTCTGGATTGCTGGTCATCTGGCGATTTCCACAGACTATGCCCGGCAACTTTTGGGGGAAGAGCTGAAATGTCCCCCCGCCTGGCACAAAGCCTTTGGTCCAGGCTCGATCCCTGGCAACGAACAGAATATTACTGCCAGTCTGGAAGAACTTTTCGAAGCGGTGCATGCCGGACACGTCGCCATCACCACCTTGTTACCCAGCGTGAACGAAGCGTGGGCCGCACAGCCAAATCCGGGGGAATTGCTGGTGAAAAACT
>VFQR01000908.1_pt1 | contig 28293 bp, 18 predicted proteins | sample 3512321 | NCBI WGS metagenome assembly VFQR01 (sample SAMN10412374, study PRJNA504923) | tailings metagenome | isolation source: Relicate 3 Philex TSF1 revegetated site | place: Philippines: Tuba, Benguet | collected 2017-08-29 | reverse complement strand
CCGAACCAGAATCTGTTCCGCGTCGCCAACGAGAAGACCACGTTTGCCGATGCCTTCAAGATGGCCGACCAGGTCCTCTACTCGGGTGTCGCCTGCATCACCGACTTGATGGTCAAGGAAGGCCTGATCAATCTGGACTTCGCCGACGTGCGCGCCGTGATGCGCGGCATGGGCAAGGCCATGATGGGCACCGGCGAGGCGTCCGGCGAGGATCGTGCCCGCCACGCCGCCGAGGCCGCCATTGCCAACCCGCTGCTTGACGATGTGTCCATGCACGGGGCGCGCGGTCTGCTGATCTCCATCACCGGCGGTCCGGACCTCACGCTCTACGAAGTCGACGAGGCCGCGAGCCGCATCCGCGAGGAAATCGATTCGGATGCCAACATCATCCTCGGTGCCACCTTCGACCCGGATATGAGCGGCACGATCCGCGTCTCGGTCGTTGCGACCGGCACGGATGCCACCATGGTGCAGGCGCTCGAGCCGATGAAGGCCAACCCCTCGCGGCAGCCGCTGCAGGCGACGGCCATGCGTCGCAGCGTCGCTGAACAGCAGGTCGCCCCGCAGCCGGCCCCCGCGCCGCAGCCCGTCGCCGTCGAGCCCGCGCTCGAGACGCAGGTGCAGCAGGCGGTGGCCGAGGCCATCACCTATGCCGAGCCGGCCTATGTGGAATACCAGGACGACGACGGCGTGACCGTCGAGCCCTATATTCCGGCGGCCGCGACGGCGCAGCTCGAAGAGGCGCCGCGCTATATCGATGCGCCGATCCCGAGCGTCTACGTGCCCTCCAGCGCCGAGCGTCCTGATGGTCAGCGTCGCATGCAGCGCACCGAGGAAATGCCCGCTGTTGCACGGCGGCCACTCCCCGAGCAAGAAAAGCAGGAGACCGAGCCGCGCAACGCGCGTGCCCTGTTCAAGCGCCTCGCCTCCAATGTCGGCATCGGGCTGAAGTCGCCTGAGCCGCCGCGGGCGGAGCCGGCACAGGATCGCTATTCGGACGATGCCGCTGCCCGCAGCGCCATTGAGGCCGGAGGCGCCCGGAATGCGCGGGTTTCGGCCCCCGCAGAGGGTGCGCGTGGCAATCTCGATCCGCATGGTCGTGCCCAGCAGCCGGCCGCGCAGAAAGAGCAGATCGAAATTCCGGCCTTCCTTCGGAAGCACGGTTAAGCGCAAATATCCGACCTCAGCACATATCCCGGTGCGGCTTCCGCGCCGGGATTTTATTGTCTAAGAGTGCTTCGGGTCGTGGGCGGGGCTGGAGTCCTTGAGCATGCATAAACTGTCGGCGCGGCAACGCACCTTGGCCGACGCTGTGGAGTTCGCCGGGTTCGGCGTTCACTCCGGCGCCCCGGTCACCCTGGTCATCGAGCCGGGAGCGCCCGACAGCGGCTACACCATCACCCGCCAGTGCGACGACGGCCGCAAGGTCGGCCCGGTGCCGGTGCACTTCTCCCGCGTGACCCGGACGACGCTGTGCACCACCATCGATCTCGGCGAGAGCGTCTCCGTGGCGACCGTCGAACACGTCATCTCCGCGCTTAGCGGGCTGGGCGTCGACAATGCCCACCTGATCCTCAACGGCGCCGAGTGCCCGATTCTCGACGGCAGCGCCTGGCCCTTCGCAGAGGCCATCATGGCCGTGGGGCTCACGGTGCAGCCGGCGCCGCGCCGCTACATCAAGATCATGCGGCAGGTCATGGTCCGCAACAACGAGGCGTCCGCCGCGCTTGAGCCGTACAATGGCCGCATGCTGGACCTCGAGATCGATTTCGACAGCCGCGTCATCGGCCGCCAGCGCATGATCTTCGACTGGACGCCGCGCAAATACTACGAGGACGTGTCGCGCGCCCGCACCTTCGGCTTCGTGCGCGACGCCAAGATCCTGCGCCAGGCCGGCTATGCGCTGGGCTCCTCCATGGACAATTCCATCACCGTGCACGAGGACCGCATCCTCAATCCGGGCGGGCTGCGCTTCGAGGACGAGTTCGTGCGCCACAAGTTGCTCGACGCGGTGGGCGATCTGGCCTTGTGCGGGCTGCCGATCTATGGTCGCTTCCGCTCCTACAAGGGAGGGCATGCGCTCAATGCGCTCGTCCTTCACGGATTGTTTGCCAGCGAAGCCAATTATGAGATCGTGACGGCGTCGGAACTGCCCGAGGCATTCGACGCACTGGACGATATCCCGCAGGGCATGAACGTGCAGTCCTACCTGCGGTCGGTCGGCTGAATCCGGCCACAGTTTTGAACTCTTTTGCCTGTAGCCCGGCTGCCGTCCGGGGAGACGCGTAGTTAGGATAGGGCAGTGGTGACGATACTCCAGCGTGCACGAATTTCGGGTCTCGCCGCGCGGATCGCGGGCGTGGCGGCCATTGCGGTCCTCGTGACCGGCTGCAGCGTGTTCGGGCAGCAAAAGATCAAGGAAGAAGCGATCGTCCCGGCCGATACGCTCTACCAGCAGGCGCTGTCCGAGATGGACGCGCAGCGTTACATCACCGCCATCGGCACGCTCGAAAGGCTGGAGCGCCAGCATCCCTTCTCGGACTACAACGAGAAGGCCAAGATGATGCAGGTCTACGCCAATTACCGCATCGGCCGCTTCCCCGAGGCCATCGCCGCGGCGGACCGCTACATGGCGCTGTATCCGTCCTCGTCCGAAATGCCCTATGTGCTCTACCTCAAGGGCAACTCCTATTTCGGCCAGATCAAGGACATCACCCGCGACCAGCAGATCTCGCAGGACGCGATCGATACCTACCGGCTGATCATCGCCAACTACCCGACCAGCAAATACGCCAAGGACGCGCGCGACAAGCTCGTGATCGGCGTCGACCAGCTGGCCGGCAAGGAGATGTCCGTCGGCCGCTACTATCTCGGCAACGGGCAGTATGCGGCGGCCATCAACCGTTTCAAGACCGTGGCGGAACGCTTCCAGACCTCGACGCATATCGAGGAGGCGCTGTACCGGCTGACCGAGGCCAATCTGGCGCTCGGCCTCGTCGGCGAGGCGCAGACCGCGGCCGCCGTGCTCGGGCACAACTACCCGCAGTCGAGCTGGTACCGGCAGGCTTTCGAGCTGTTGCAGAAAAAGGGTGTCAGCCCGCAGATCAATCAGGGCAGCAGCCTCGCCCAGTTGCGCCGGGCCTGATCGCTCCGGTTTGATGTTGCCAGTTTGTTCCTCTGTGGGGTAGGGTGCGGCTGCATCCTGCCGCCCCTCGCGACGTTGGGCAGCAAAGAGGTCAGCCTGCCATGCTCACCGCGCTATCGGTCCGCAACATCGTCCTCATCGACCAGCTCGATCTGTCGCTCGACAGCGGCATGACGGTGCTCACCGGCGAGACCGGGGCGGGCAAGTCCATCCTTCTCGACGCACTGACGCTGGCGCTGGGCGGCCGCGGCAATGCCGCGCTGGTCCGCACCGGCGCCGAATCGGGGCAGGTGGTCGCCGTGCTGCAGCTCGAACGCGGGCATCCGGCGCGCGAAGCGCTCAGGGCCAACGCCATCGCCGACGACGAGGACGTGATTCTCCGCCGCGTGCAGTTCCCCGATGGCCGGACGCGCGCCTTCATCAACGACCAGCCGGTCTCCGCCGGCCTGCTGCAGGCCATCGGCGCGCTGGTGGTGGAAATCCACGGCCAGCACGATGATCGGGCGCTGGTCGATGTCGCCACCCATCGCGCCGCGCTCGACGCGTTCGGCGGCCATGAGTCGCTCGTCGGCGCCGTCTATCGCGCGCATGAGGCGCTGGTCGAGGCCGATGCCGCCGTCGCCGGCCAGCGCGCGGTGATCGCGGAGGCGGCGAGCCGCGAGGATTATGCCCGCCACGTCGTCGAGGAGCTGACCCAGCTCGCCCCCGCCACGGGCGAGGAGGACGAACTCGCCGAGCACCGCCAGCGGCTGATGACGCTCGAAAAGGCGGCCGAGGAGATCAAGGACGCCGACGACATCCTCAACGGGCCCAGCGCGCCCGGCCCGGCGCTGTCGAGCCTGATGCGCCGGCTGATGCGCAAAGCCGATTCGGGCGCCACCGTGTTCCAGCCGATGATCGAGGCGCTCGATGCCGCCCTCGTCGCGCTCGACACCACGTCCGATGCGCTCGATTCGCTCCGGCGCGAGATGGCGTTCGATCCCGCCGATCTCGAACGGGTCGAGGAGCGGCTGTTTGCGCTGCGCGCCATGGCCCGCAAGCACCACACCACGAGCGACGGGCTGCCCGACGTGCTGAAGCGCTACCAGCAGGAGATCGTCGCGCTCGAAAATGGCGAGGAGACCCTCGCCGCGCTGGAAGCCACCGCCGCAGCCGCGCGCGAGGCCTATTTCCGTGCCGCCGGTGCGCTCAGTGCCAGCCGCGAGCAGGCCGCCGGTGAGCTTTCCGCCGCAGTCGAGCGCGAACTGCCCGATCTGAAGCTCGGTGCCGCCCGCTTCATCGTCGACCGCCTGGTCGATCCGGCCCGTGTCGCGGCGAGCGGCATCGACCAGATCGCTTTCCACGTGCAGACCAATCCGGGCACCGCCGCCGGCCCGCTGCTCAAGGTCGCCTCGGGTGGCGAACTCAGCCGCTTCCTCCTCGCGCTCAAGGTGGTGCTCGCCGAGCGTAATTCCGCTCCGGTGCTGATCTTCGACGAGATCGACACCGGCGTCGGTGGCGCGGTGGCCGACGCCATCGGCCGCCGGCTCGCCCGCCTCGCGCGCAGCGTGCAGGTGCTGTCGGTCACGCATGCGCCGCAGGTCGCCGCGCGGGCGCAGAGCCATCTGCTGATCGAAAAGCAGGCCATCGAGGAGGGCGCCTTCATGCGCACCCATGTGCGCCGGCTGGAGGGCAAGGCGCGGCAGGAGGAGGTGGCCCGCATGCTGGCGGGCGCCAAGGTGACGGACGAGGCTCGGGCCGCCGCCCGGAAGCTGCTCTCCGAAGTCGGCTGAGTGAGGCAACGGGTAGGGGGCTGACCGCGATGAGCGAGGCTGAGCGCGAGATCGAGAGCTTCAGCGAGGCCGAGGCGCGGTCCGAACTGGACCGGTTGCAGCAACTGATCGAGGCGGCCGACAAGGCCTATTTCGAGGCCGACCGCCCCGAGATCACCGATGCCGAATATGACGCGCTGAAGCGGCGCTTCCAGGCCTTGGAAACGGCCTTCCCCGAATTGGTGCGGCCGGATTCGCCCAGCGGTCGGGTGGCGGGCGCCGCCGTTGAGGGCTTCAGCAAGGTGCGGCACGCCGTGCCGATGCTCAGCCTCGCCAAGGCCTATACCGATGCCGATGTCGCCGATTTCCTTGAGCGCGCGCGGCGCTTCTTCGAGCGCGACAAGGATCTGCAGCTCGCCTTCACCGCCGAACCGAAGATCGACGGGCTCTCGGCCTCGCTGCGCTACGAGAACGGCGTGTTCGTCCAGGGCGCCACCCGCGGTGACGGCGCGGTCGGCGAGGACATCACCGCCAACCTCAGGACCATCGCCGACATCCCTCCGCAACTTGCGGGCAGTGGCTGGCCCGCGAGCATCGAGATTCGCGGCGAGGTCTATATGACCATGGCCGATTTCGAGGCTTTGAAGGCCCGTTCGGCCGCCGAGGGCGGGCAGGATTACGTCAACCCGCGCAACACCGCCGCCGGTTCGCTGCGCCAGAAGGACCCGGCAGTCACCGCCAGCCGCAATCTCCGCTTCTTCGCCTATGCCTGGGGCTACAGTTCGGAGGACCCCGCGCCGACCCAGTTCGAGGCAGTGCAGAAATTCGCCGAATGGGGCTTCCGCATCAGCCCGCTGATGGTGCGCGCCAGCTCTGTGGAGGAACTGATCGCGCATTACCGGCTGATCGAGGCGCAGCGCTCTTCGCTGGGCTACGACATCGATGGCGTGGTCTACAAAGTGGACAGCCTCGAGCTGCAGCGCCGCTGGGGCTATGTCACCGGCGAGCCGCGCTGGGCGGTCGCGCACAAATTCCCGGCCGAGCAGGCGACCACAACGGTGCAGCGCATCGATATCCAGGTCGGCCGCACCGGCACGCTCGCCCCGGTCGCGCGGCTGGCGCCGGTCAATGTCGGCGGCGTGGTGGTCGAGAACGTCACGCTGCACAATGAGGATTACATCGCCGGCATCGACTCGACCGGCCAGCCGATCCGCGGCGACGAGCCGATCGACATCCGCATCGGCGACACGGTCGTGATCCAGCGCGCGGGCGACGTCATCCCGCAGATCGTCCGCGTGGTGCTGGAAAAGCGGCCTGCCGATGCCGTGCCGTTCGTCTTTCCGCACCACTGCCCTGTCTGCGGCTCGCCCGCCGTGCGCGAAATGAACGAGAAGACCGGCAAGGAGGATTCGCGTCGGCGCTGCACGGGCGAGCTGATCTGCCCGGCCCAGGCGGTGGAGCGGCTGCGCCACTTCGTGTCGCGTGGAGCGATGGATATCGAGGGGCTGGGCGCCGAAAACATCGAGCTGTTCTTCAGCGCCGGCCTCGTCAAGACCGCCGCCGACATCTTCACCCTCAGGCAGCGGCGCGAGGCGGTGCAGCAGGCACTGTTCGAGCGGCGCGAGGCGCAGGCGCGCCAGCGCGAGGCTGCGCGCGGCGTCACCCGCAAGAAGGTGCTCTCGGCCGAGGAGCGCACCTATGAGGGGCTCGACAAGCTGTTTGCCGCCATCGATGCCCGGCGCGAACCGGAACTCGACCGCTTCATCTTCGCGCTCGGCATCCCGCATATCGGGGAAACGACGGCGGCCGCCCTCGCAAAGCATTTCGGCACCATCGAGAAGGTCGTCGAGATCGGCATGGCCGTTGCCGCTTCGAGCGACCCGCGCGCAGTCTTCCCCTCGATCGACGGCATCGGCGGCACGGTGATCGGCGCGCTCAGCGATTTCTTCGGCAACCAGCAGAACGACGAGGTGCTGGCGCGCCTCCTCGCCGAGGTGAAGCCCAGGCCCTACGTCCTCAACGTCGCCGCCGACAGCGAAGTGGCCGGCAAGACCGTGGTCTTCACCGGCAGCCTCGAAAAGATGAGCCGCGGCGAGGCCAAGGCAATGGCCGAACGGCTGGGGGCGAAGGTTGCGGGCTCGGTGTCGAAGAACACCGATATCGTCGTCGCCGGCCCCGGCGCCGGCAGCAAGTTGAAACAGGCGCAGGAACTGGGCATCCTCGTGCTCGATGAGGATCAGTGGCTGCAGCTTGCCAAGGCCTGACTGACGGCTATGTCGCGAAAGGAACCGCCATGCGCCTGACCATCGCTGCCCTTGCCCTCCTGGGCTGTACCTTCCCGGCACTGGCGCAGAGCTTCGACGATCCGCGCGACACCATCGCCGAGCTCTATGCGAGCTATGTCCAGGGCGACATCTATGTCGAGCCGCCCCTCGGGGCGCTGCTCAGCGCCCGGCTCTATGGCCTGTTCGAGGCCGACTGGGCGGATGCGGAAGCCGCGGGCGGCATGGGCCGGATCGATTTCGACCCTTTCGTCAACGGCCAGGATTTCGACATCACCGATCTGGTGCTGGACGAGCCCTACTATGCCGGCGGCCGCGCCGTGGTGCATGTCGAGTTCCGCAATTTCGGCGAGCCGCAGGCCATGGGCTATCTGCTCGTCGACGAGGATGGCTGGAAGATCGACAATCTCTGGGTCACCAGCCACGACTACAGCTACGAATTGCTGGACATCCTGCAGCAACCCTTGCCGCAATAGTGTCATCGGCCGGCCGGTTTTCCGCCGCAGCTGCCTGCTAGGGCCGATCTGGCTCCGGTGCGGGGCATGCGCTTGGCTCGTTAGGCGGGAGACTCCACGATGCGTTTCGTTCTGGCCCTGGTCGTTGCCTGCGGGCTCACCCTGCCGGCAGCCGCGTTCGAGCAACCGCGGGCGCTGCTCGAAGCCATTTATGGCGGCTATACCATGGGCAGCGCACCCGCCAATCGCATGCAGTACTTCTCCGAGCGGCTGCTCGACCTCTACGCCATGAGCGGCGAGCGGCAGGCGGCGATGCTGTCGGGGGATGTGGCGAGCGCCACCACGCAGGACCTCTCCACCTTCGATCCCTTCATCGAGGGCGGCAACGCGCTGTTGCTCGATCTGGTGATCGGGGAGCCCGTCGTTCGCGACGACCGCGCGCTCGCGACCGTGAGCTTCCACAATTTCGATCACACCAGCCTGCTCTCCATCGCCATGGTGTGGGAAGCCGGTGGCTGGAAAGTCGACGACATCGCCTCGCTCGGCAGCGGCGAGAACTGGCTCCTCAGCTGGCTGCTGCAGTTCGACCCCTTCGGCATCAACTGACGCCGGCGGGGTAGCGGTGGCGGCGCGTTGCAGGTTGGATGCGCCTCGTCCCCGGCCCTCGTCCTTCGACAGGCTCAGGATGAGGTCCTCCTGGGCATCGAATAGCCTCAGAGCCCGTCAGCAGTCCTTGTACCCCTCACCGGCCCTCATATCCATCAACAGCCCTCATGGTGAGCTTGTCGAACCACGAGGGCGTGGCACGATACGGCAAGAAGGCCCTCATCCTGAGCCTGTCGAAGGACGAGAGCCGGGCACCGGGACCATCGGGCGACTCCACACCCCACCCGCCACCCTCAGATCGGTGCTGTGGCCTGCTGGAGCCAGCTCCGCACCTCCGGCTCGACCAGCGGCCCGATCTCGGCCAGCACGCGGGCGTGGTAGGCGTTGAGCCAGTCCCGCTCTGCGGCCTCCAGCAGCGTAATGTCGATGAGGCGCGTTTCGATCGGCGCCAGCGTCAGCGTCTCGAACTGCAGGAAATCGGCGCCCACCGGCGACGGCTCGACGATCACCAGGTTCTCGATCCGGATGCCGTACTCGCCGGGCTGATAGAAGCCCGGCTCGTCGGAGATCACCATGCTCGCCTCGAGCGGAGTCGTGTAGCGCGAGGAAATCCCCGCCGGCCCCTCATGCACCGAAAGGAACGCGCCGACGCCATGCCCGGTGCCGTGATTGTAGTTCAGCCCCTCGGCCCAGAGGAACTGCCGGGCCAGCGCGTCGATCTGTGCCCCGGTGGTGCCCTTGGGGAAGCGGGCGCGCGCAATCGCGATCATGCCCTTGAGCACGCGGGTATAGCGGTCCTTCTGCTCCTCCGTCGCCGACCCGGTATAGAGCGTGCGCGTGATGTCGGTGGTGCCAGACAGATATTGCGCACCCGAATCGAGCAGCATCAGTTCGCCCGGCATCAGCCGGCGATTGGACGCGGTATCGACCCGGTAGTGGACGATCGCGCCATTGGGCCCGGCGCCGGCAATGGTATCGAAGCTCGCATCGACCACGCTCGGCTCGCGGCGGCGGAAGTCTTCCAGCGCTTCGACGATGCCGATCTCGTCGAGTCCGCCCTTCGGCGCCGCCTGGTCGAACCAGTGCAGGAACCGCGCGAACGCCGCTCCGTCCAGCCGATGCGCCTCCCGCATGCCGCCGAGCTCCGCCGCATTCTTGCGTGCCTTGGGCAGCACCACCGGATCGCGCTGTTCGAGGAGCCTCGCTTCGCTCACTGACGAGATGGCGTTGGCGACCGCCACCGGGACCGTAGCCGGATCGATCCATACGGTCTTGTCGCCCGCACCCAGCCGGCGCAGCGCCGCGATCATGCCGTCTACATCGGCGACCTTCGCCACCCCCTTCAGCCCCTGGCGCAGTTCCGGCGTCAGCTTGGCCCGGTCGACGAACAGCGTCGGCATCCCCTTGGCCGGCACCAGCGCGAAGCACAGCAGCACCGGCACGTTCGGCACGTCGCGGCCGCGCATGTTGAACAGCCAGTTGATCGACTCGGGCACCGTCAGCACCGTGGCGTCGGCACCGGCCTCTACCAGCGTGCGGCGCAGCTCGGCCAGCTTGTCGGCCGTATCGCGGCCGGCGCGGTTGTGGCCGAGAAACTCCACCGGCGCCGCGGGCGGGGCAGGGCGGTCGGCCCAGATGCGGTCGACGAGGTTGGCGACCGGCACCAGCGTCGCCTTGCCGTCGAGGACCTTGCCCATCGCGGCAATGGCGCTCGGGGTATGCAGCCACGGATCATAGCCGACGCGGCCGCCCTTGCCGACGAACTCGGCGAGCCGGGGCGATCCCGCGGCGTTCGGGGTCTCGATCACCGTGAACAGCTTGGTGTCGGTCTGCAGCGGCGCCTGCAGCGTGTAGCGGCCATCGACGAACAGCCCCGCCTTGCGCAGCCCGACGATCGCAAGACCAGCCGAGCCGGTGAACCCGGTGAGGTAGCCGAGCCGCGCATCGCTGGCCGGCACGGATTCGCCCTGGTGCGCGTTCTCGCGCGGCACGAGGAAGGCATCGAGATTGTTGGCCCGCAATTCGGCGCGCAGCGCCTTGACGCGCGGCGCGACCTTCTCCGGTTCGGACTTGATCTCGAAGGACTGGAAGCGAGGGGTGGAGGTGGTGGGGTGAGCCATCGGGGCGCGGATCCTGACCGGAACATCTGCGGTATCGGGGCGACGCTACACCCGGCACGTTAACGGCGGCTAGCTTCCGTTCATCTGTCAAACAACAGCGTTCAGACTGATGGTGCCGTCATGGTAAAGTTATGGCGCTTTTGCGGCGCTTTACCCCCGGTTAAGCCGCCTTGCACTCCGGTCATGGCAGGTGTTCGCCCGGGCCCCTAACGGGGCGCTGCGAGTCATCCTATCTACAGTGTCGAGGCGATGGCGCCTCTGACCTGACGAGACCGAAATGCCCGAGAGTAACAACGACTTCCGCAAGGCGCTTGGCAGCGTGATCGAAGCGCGGGGCCGCGAGGCCACCCGCAGCATCGGCCGTAACCGCGAACACCTGCTGCTGGGCGCATTCACCAAACGGCCGAACTGAGCCGCACCGTCCTGCTGCGCTTGGCGCACAAGATGCTTCGAGCCCCGGACGCTGTCCGGGGCTTTGTTTTTACTGAGCTTTTTCAGGTCCGCTCGAGGATCAGCGTCGCCCAGTCCTTGCGGTTCAGCCGCTGGCGCAGCACCATGCCCTGCCGCGCGTAGGCCGCCACGACCCGCGCCGCCTGATGCTGCAGGATGCCGGAGAGGATCAGCATCGAGCCGCGCTCGGTCACCCGCCGCATCGATGGTGCGAGCGCGACCAGCGGGCCGGCAAGAATGTTAGCCATAACAAGGTCATAGGGCGCCATCGCCGCGATCTGCCGATGCTCCAGCCCGGTTGCCTCCAGCGTGATCACGAAGCGTCCGACCCCGTTGTCGACCGCGTTCGCCGCCGCCGTCGATACCGCCACGGGATCGATATCGGTCGCCAGCACCGGCAGCCGCGTCCGCTTGGCCAGCGCGATGGCCAGCACGCCGGTGCCGGTCCCCACATCGATCATCGACCGAAAGCGCCGACGTTTCAGTACCTTATCGATAGCTTCGAGGCAGCCGGTGGTCGTCTCGTGATGGCCGGTCCCAAAGGCTTCGGCGGCGTCGATGCGAATGGCCGTGAGCCCGGCGGGCGGCTGCGCCGTCTCGTGGCTGCCATGGACGTAGAACCCGCCGGCAATCACCGGCTGCAGGCCTTCCAGCGACTGCGCCACCCAGTTCACATCCGGATCGATCGGCTCCACCGAGAACCCGACCGCGCCGCCCAGTACCTCGCGGGCCAGAGCCTCGAAAGCCGAAATATCCGGGGTGCTGTCGCAGGTTGCCTCGAACACCCACTCACCGGTCTCCACATCCTCATGCGCGCTGGCCGTGATGGCGAGGTCCTCCCGGGCCATCACCGCATCCACGAGATCGTAGGCCTGCTGCTTGCTGAGGGGAGTGGAAAGCTGAGATAGCGTCATGGCGGTCCTCGTCGGTAAGCCCCGTGTAACTACCGTCGGCGTCTGCCTGTCAATGGCCTGCCAGTTCTGCGCTGTCCGCGAATGCCACGGTCGCCCACACAGGTAGGTGGTCGGAGCCCGTTCGGGCCAGTGCAGTGTGATGGACGCCGGTATCGACGAGCGACAGGTCCCGGCTGAGAATGATGCGATCGAGTTCCAGCATCGGGCGCCGGGAATGGAAGCTCGGACCGGGCGCGACGATAGTGTGATGGCGGGCGAACTGCGCGAGGCAGCCGCCATCCTGCGCCCATTGGTTGAGGTCCCCCATGATGACCGTCGGGAACCGACCTTCGAGCTTTTCCAGATAGTTTACAACAGCTTGCGCCTGTTTCAGCCGATAGCCGCCGGTCAGTCCCAGATGCATGCCGACGACGCGCAGGGTTCTCCCCTCAATGGCGAAGTCAGCCAATACCGCACCGCGTGGCTCGAAAGCCGGCAGGTCGATCCGGCGCTGCTCCACCAGTTCGATGCCCTTGCGCATCAGCAGCACATTCCCGTGCCAGCCGAGGCTCATCTCTCGAATACCGAAACGGACCGGAAAGTAGCGGGTATGGTCGACGATCAGTTCGGGCGACAGCGTGGTCACCCGCTCGCCGAGGCGACGATCGACCTCCTGCAGGGCGACGATGTCTGCGTCGATTTCCTCGAGGATGCGGAGGATACGGTCGGGCTGGCGACGGCGGTCCGTCCCGATGCTCTTGCGGATGTTGTAGGAGGCGACCTTGATCATGGTGGTGGTTCAGAGAATGGGAGAGAGGAGCTTCGCGGCTTGGTTCACGAAACGGTTCAATACAGGCCGGCGTTGCACCTCCTCGCGACTGACGGGGCGACACCCTGCGAAATCGTCTACCAGCATGTGCTCCACCGCTGCCACCATGCGGTCATCCGGCATCCACACCGTCATTTCGAAATTGATCGCGAAGGAGCGGTTGTCGAAATTGATGCTGCCCACGGTCGCGATGCGATCATCCATCAACAGCACCTTCTGGTGCAAAAAACCGCGCTGGTAGCGATAGATGCCGACGCCATGCTCCACCATAGCATCGGCATGCGCGTTGCTCGCCAGCCAGACCAGCAGGTGGTCAGGCCTTGCCGGAAGCATGATGCGCACATCGACTCCGCGCAGGGCGGCCGCGTAGAGCGCGGTGCGGGTATCGGTGTCCGGCACGAAGTACGGGCTCACCACCCAGAGGCGCTGCCGCGCCTGTCCGATGACGTCGGTGAAGGCGATGGCACAGGCCTCGAACTTGTCGGCTGGGCCGGTGGCCATGACGAGGGCGGAAGTGCTGCCCACTTCCTGCACGTCTCCATGATTGGGGATGCTCAGGACGCGGCCTGTGGCCCAGAGCCAATCCTCCTGAAAAATCAGCGACATTGAGCTGACGGCTGGTCCCTCGATTCTGAGGTGGGTATCGCGCCAACGGCCAAAACGGGGATTCTCACCAAGATACTCCACGCCGACGTTCAGCCCACCCGTCCAACCGATATGTCCGTCGACGACGACGATCTTGCGGTGATTGCGATAGTTGATCCGCATCGGGCCAAAGATCCGGAGGAAGCGGTGGCGGTGATTGAAGCCGAAGACCTCGATACCCTCGGCTCGGAGCCGGTCCTTGTATTCCTCCGATAGGTGGCTGCTGCCGACGTCGTCGTAGAGCACATAGACCTTCACACCGGCGCGCGATCGCTCCATCAGGGCGGCAGCAAGCCGCTGGCCAAGGGAGTCGTGCCGGATGATGTAGAACTGGACGAAGATGTAGTGCTTGGCCTCCGCGATGCCCGCAAAGATGGATTCGAAGGTCGCCTCGCCATCGACCAGAAGATCGATGTTGTTGCCGGCGAGGAACGGCATGCCCGAAGCCCGCATCTGCACCGGCCAGTCCACCCCCATGCGGCGGTCGATCACCGCGAGTTCCTCGCCGCGGATCAGCCGCGACTGGCGCACGCGCAGGCGCGTCTGGGCGTAGGAATCGAAGTGTTTCCAGCCGAAGACAAGGTAGATGATGGCGGTTGGAAACGGCAGGAAGGCGAGTGCCACGAGCCAGGCGATGGAGCCCTGCGACGTGCGCGATGCGACCACTTCGCGGACCGCACACACGGCCGCCAGCACATAGTTCGCCAGCACCAGCGTGGCGATCAGAGAGATGTTTTCGGCAAAGGCGAGCAGGGTAGCGTTCATTGATCTCGTTCCGCTGAGCGCGAAGCTACGCCAGAACGCGCGAAGCGACTACAGATTGCATGGTTGGCCAAAAAGTCGGCCTTCTGCCGCGGAACCGGGCAATTGAGGCTTGGGCTGCTACCGTGCCGGTGCTAAGCACCCCCGTACCCACGCCGGACTTCGCCTTGTCGCATCTGCCCACCGCACCGTCCTCGCCGCCATCGGGCGTGATGCTGGCCATTGGCCTCAAGGTCACTTCGGTCGTCGTCTTTCTCGTGATGGCGTCGCTGCTCAAGGGCACACAGACAGTCCCCCCTGGGCAATTGGTGTTTTTCCGGTCGCTGTTCGCTGTGCTGCCGATCCTGGTTTTTCTCGGCTGGCGCGGCGAACTCGTCGAAGGCTTCAAGACCCGCCGACCCTGGGGGCATCTGGCGCGCAGCATCGTTGGTGTGGGCGGCATGGGGTGCGGCTTCTTCGCCCTGACGCGACTCCCGCTGCCGGAGTCGATCGCCATCAATTACGCCATGCCATTGGTGATCGTCATTCTCGGAGCGGTCTTCCTCAAGGAAACAGTCCGCCTCTATCGCTGGAGTGCCGTTCTGGTTGGCCTGCTTGGCGTTGGTGTCATCGTCTGGCCAAGGCTGACGCTGTTCGGCAGCGTGGAGGGGCCGACACCGGACGAAGCGCTGGGCGCGGTCGTTGCACTGATCGGCTGCGTCTTCGCTGGGTTTGCCGCCATCACCGTGCGGACACTGGTGCAGACCGAGCGCTCCGCCACGATCGTGCTGTACTTCTCGCTGATCACGTCGGTGATTGCGCTGGTTTCAGCGCCGTTCGGCTGGGTCTGGCCCACCCCGACACAATGGTGGATGCTGGTCGGTGCCGGCATCGCGGGCGGCATCGCGCAGATTCTGCTCACCGAGAGTTACCGTCATGCCGACGTCTCGCTGATCGCGCCGTTCGAGTACACCTCGCTGATCTTCGGCATCGGTGTCGGCTACCTGTTCTTCAGCGAAGTGCCGACGGTGCCGATGCTCGTCGGCTCCGCCATCGTCGTGGCGTCCGGGCTGTTCATCATCTTTCGCGAACGTCAACTGGGTCTCGAACGACGTCCGACCAAGGAAGTCACCCCGCCGCAGAACTGAGGCGACGGTGATGCACTGCGGATTGCTGCCGAACGGGCTGCTGGACATGGCGGTAAAGCCCGCGATAGAAGGCATTTCCTGTTGTTTCCGGCGGGGCCATGCGCCTCGCCTTTTGCTGTGAAGAGCCCGTCATGACCAGCGTCAACGAAATCCGCTCCAGCTTCCTGTCCTATTTCGGCAGGAACGGCCATGAGGAAGTGGCTTCGAGCCCGCTGGTGCCGCGCAACGACCCGACGCTGATGTTCACCAATGCGGGCATGGTGCAGTTCAAGAACGTCTTCACCGGCGTCGAAAAGCGTCCCTATGCGACTGCGACCACGTCGCAAAAATGCGTCCGAGCGGGTGGCAAGCACAATGATCTGGACAATGTCGGTTTCACCGCGCGCCACCATACCTTCTTCGAAATGCTGGGGAATTTCTCGTTCGGCAACTACTTCAAGGAGCAGGCGATCGAGCTCGCCTGGAGCCTGCTGACGAAGGAATGGGGCCTGCCGGCTGATCGGTTGTCGGTGACGGTCTACCAAGACGACGACGAGGCGCATGGGCTCTGGAAGAAGGTGGCCGGCCTTGGCGACGACCGCATCGTTCGGCTCGGTGCCAAGTCGAACTTCTGGCAGATGGGCGATACGGGTCCCTGCGGTCCTTGCTCGGAGATCTTCTACGATCACGGCGAGCATGTCTGGGGTGGCCCACCGGGCTCGCCTGAAGAGGATGGCGACCGCTTCATCGAGGTCTGGAACCTCGTGTTCATGCAGTATGAGCAGGCGGCTGATGGCAGTCGCACGCCGTTGCCGCGGCCGTCGATCGACACCGGCATGGGCCTCGAGCGCATTGCCGCCGTGCTGCAGGGCGTTCACGACAATTACGACATCGACCTGTTCAAGGCCTTGCTCTCGGCGGTTTCGGCCGCCACCGGAGCGCCGATTACCGAGCAGAATCAGGCCAGTCACCGCGTCATCGCCGACCACTTGCGCTCGATGAGCTTCCTCATCGCTGAAGGGGTGCTGCCCTCGAACGAGGGCCGCGGCTATGTGCTGCGCCGCATCATGCGCCGCGCCATGCGGCATGCGACGCTGCTCGGGGCCAACGAGCCGGTGATCCATCGCCTCGTGCCGGCGCTGGTGCGCGAGATGGGGCAGGCCTATCCGGAACTCGCCCGCGGCGAGGCCATGATCACCGAGACGGTGGAGCTCGAGGAGAATCGCTTCCTGCGCACCCTTGGGCGAGGTCTGGCCATTCTCGACGAGGCCACGGCCAGCCTGCAGCAGGGCGACATGCTCGAGGGCGTCACCGCCTTCAAACTCTACGACACCTACGGTTTCCCGCTCGATCTGACGCAGGACGCCCTGCGCACGCGCGGTATCGGGGTCGACCTGTCCGGCTTCGAGGACGCGATGGCGCGCCAGCGGGCCGAGGCCCGGAAGAGCTGGTCCGGCTCGGGCGAGGCCGGTGAGGACAAGGTCTGGTACGCGGTGGCCGATGCCGTCGGGCCGACGGAGTTTCTCGGCTACGAGACCGAGGACGCCGAAGGAGCGATCACCGCACTGGTCAGAAATGGTGAGATGGTTGAAGCACTTGCGGCCGGAGAAGAGGGCTATGCGGTGTTCAACCAGACCCCGTTCTACGGCGAAAGCGGCGGCCAGGTCGGTGATACCGGCCGCATCGTCGGCGAGGGAATTCTGGCGACGGTCATCGAGACCAGCCGGCATCACGGCGTGTTTGCGCATAAGGTGAAGGTGGAGCAGGGGAGCCTGCGGAAGGGCCTCGGCCTTGAACTGCATGTCGACCATGACCGACGCTCGGCCATCCGCTCCAATCACTCGGCGACGCATCTGCTGCATGAGGCGCTGCGGCTGGTGCTGGGTGATCATGTCGCCCAGCGCGGCTCGATGGTGGCGCCCGACCGGCTGCGGTTCGACTTCGTGCATACGAAGCCGATTTCGCCGCAAGAGCTTGCGCAGATTGAAGATATTGCCAATGACGTGGTGTTGCAGAATACCCCGGTCGAGACCCGGCTGATGGGCGTCGAGGAGGCCAAGGAGTCCGGTGCCCGGGCGCTGTTCGGCGAGAAGTATGGCGACGAAGTCCGCGTGGTCGCCATGGGCGAGCCGACGGGCAACGGGCTGGGCTGGTCGGTCGAACTGTGCGGTGGCACGCATGTGAAGCGGACCGGCGATATCGGTTTGATTTCAGTGACTTCCGAGAGCGGTGTAGCAGCCGGGGTGCGCCGGATCGAGGCCGTCACGGGCCGGGCGGCGCGGCATCGCGGCAACGATAACATCCGGATCGTCGATGCGGCGGCGGGGCTGCTGCGGGTGGGCGGGCATGAGGTGCTGGACCGGATCGAGGCGCTGCAGGAGAGCCTGAAGAAGGCCGAGCGGGCGCTGAGCGATGCCAACAAGAAGCTCGCGCTGGGCGGCGGCGGTGGTGGTGCAGCGGCTCCGGCGGATGAGACGGTGGCTGGCGTGGTGTTCGTCGGTCGGGCGGTGACCGGGATTTCACCCAAGGATGTCAAGGGTTTGGTCGATACCGAAAAGAAGCGGATCGGCTCCGGCGTCGTGGTCGTGGTGCTGTCCGGCGAGGACGGCAAGGGCACTGTGGCCATTGGCGTGACCGACGATCTGACGGCGCGGTTCAAGGCCGGCGACCTCGTCAAGCACGCCACGGCGGCGCTGGGCGGGCAGGGCGGCGGCGGTCGGCCGGACATGGCACAGGGGGGCGGACCGGACGGAAATAAGGCGGAAGAGGCGATCGCCGCCGTAAAAAAGGCGCTTGCCTGAACGGCGGCGCCATAATCCTGAACGGATACCGACTATCCGCGAGCCGGGTGCTCAGGGTTTCTGAACGAAACTGTCGAGCACCTTCTTGCGACCGGCCTTCTCGAACTCGACGGTGAGCTTGTTGCCCTCGATGTCGGTCACGACGCCATAGCCGAACTTGAGGTGGAAGACGCGGTCGCCGACCCCATGGGCGGAGCCGCGCCCCTCGCTCACCGAACGGGCGACCAGTTCACCGTCGATGGTGACGGGTCCCGATGACCGACGGGCGCCTGCCTGCGCACGCGCGCGCTGCCAGCCCGGCGTCTCGTAGAGCGAGTCGAAGGGGTCGGAGGTGTCGAAGCGGCTGGAGCGGCCGCCGTACTGATAGCCGCCATAGGAGGAGCCGGTATCCTTGACCTCGACGGCGCCCGCGGGCAGCTCATCGAGGAAGCGCGACGGGATAGCCGACTGCCACAGCCCGTTGATCCGCCGGTTCTGCGCCAGGTAGATGCGCAACCGCTTGCGGGCGCGGGTGATGCCGACATAGGCGAGGCGTCGCTCCTCCTCGAGGCCGGCGCGGCCGTTCTCGTCGAGGGTGCGCTGGCTGGGGAACAGCCCTTCCTCCCAGCCCGGGAGGAACACGGTGTTGAACTCCAGCCCCTTGGCGGAGTGCAGCGTCATGATGGACACTGCCGGCTCGCCCGCCGCAGTATCGCGGTCCATGACCAGCGAGACATGCTCGAGGAAGCCGCCCAGCGACTCGAAGTCCTCCATGGAGCGGACGAGTTCCTTGAGGTTCTCGAGCCGGCCGGCGTCCTCAAGTGATTTCGGTTTTCTGGAAGGCTTTGACGCCATCCGCTGACCGCTTGCCGCCGCCAAGAGGTCACGATCTCCTTCCTCGTTTTTGTCTGGTTGCAGGTACATTTCGGTGTAGCCTGACTCGTCTAGTATTTGCTGAGCCAAGGCGTGGTGAGAGATAGCTGGAACAAGTCTTTCGACTTCGACTTTTTCCCCGCTTTCAGCATCATCAATGCTCTCCACCACTGTGTGGTCGGTAAGGCGCACTGGCCATTCTTCCAAGTTGCGCAAGAAACTACGCAGTGAGGCTCTGGCCGTGGAAGTGAGCTCGTCTGTTTCGAGGATCAGCCGGCCCGCCGTAGACAATGGTACTCTGTTATTCCGAGCCACCTCATGGAGCGCCGCCTGGGCCTTGTCACCTAGCCCTCTCTTCGGTTTGTTAACGATGCGGTCAAAGGCCAAATCATCGTTCGGATTGTTGACGATCCTGAAGTAGGCAAGAGCGTCCCGTATCTCCGCACGCTCGTAGAAGCGCGGGCCGCCGATGACGCGGTAGTTGAGCCCGAGGGTGATGAAGCGCTCTTCGAGCGAGCGCATCTGGTGGCTGGCGCGGACGAGGATGGCCATCGAGTCGAGGCTCTCGCCCTGGCGCTGGAACTGCTCGATCTCCTCGCCGATCTGGCGGGCCTCCTCCTCGCTGTCCCACACCGAGGTCACGCCGATGCGCTCGCCTTCGTCGCCGACATCGGTCTGCAGCGTCTTGCCGAGGCGACCCTCATTGTGGGCGATCAGATGCGAGGCGGCGGCGAGAATGGTGGCGGTGGAGCGGTAGTTGCGTTCGAGCCGGATCACCTTGGCGCCCGGAAAATCCTTCTCGAAGCGCAGGATGTTGTCGACCTCCGCGCCGCGCCAGCCATAGATCGACTGGTCGTCATCGCCAACGACGCAGAGATTGGCCTCGGAAGCGGGTTTGCCCTGCGCGAGGAGCCGCAGCCAGAGATACTGGGCGACATTGCTGTCCTGATACTCGTCGACCAGCATGTAGCGGAAGCGGCGGTGGTACTCGGCCAGCACGTCCGGATGCTGGCGGAACAGCTTGATGCACAGCAGCAGCAGGTCGCCGAAATCGGCGGCGTTCAGGGCCGTCAGCCGGTCCTGATATTGCTGGTAGAGGTCGCGCGCCCGGCCATTGGCGAAATAGCTCATTTCCGAGGCCGGCACGTCGGACGGCAGCAGGCCGCGGTTCTTGAAGTTGTCGAGCATGCCGGCGAACTGCCGGGCGGGCCAGCGCTTTTCGTCGATATTGGCCGCGTCGAGCAACTGCTTGATCAGCCGGATCTGATCGTCGGTGTCGAGAATGGTGAAATCGGAGCGGAGCCCCACCAGTTCGGCATGGCGGCGCAGCAGCCGGGCGCCGATGGAGTGGAAGGTGCCGAGCCACGGCATGCCCTCGATGCCGGAGCCGACCAGATGGGCGATGCGCTCCTTCATCTCGCGGGCGGCCTTGTTGGTGAAGGTCACCGCCAGGATCTCGCCGCCGCGGGCGCGGCCGGTGGAGATGATGTGAGCGATACGCGTGGTGAGCACGCGGGTCTTGCCCGTGCCGGCGCCGGCCAGCACCAGCAACGGTCCCTCGCTCGACAGCACCGCCTCGCGCTGCTCCGCGTTCAGGCCTTCGAGGTAGTCGGGCGTCCGCTTGCCAAGCTGGCTCGTGATCGGCCCGGCCCCGGGGCGGCCGAGGCTATGCTGTCCGGCAGTCATGAGGGGTGGGTGAGTCCTGTTTCGTTCCGAACGGCGAATATAGGGAGCCGCAGCCGCCATGTACACGGCGCGGCGATGTCACGGGACTGTCATCCTAGTGTCATGTGCCCGTAGCGGGGGCTGCCTAAGCGGAAGCGCCGACCAAATCCGATTGCAGGGGGCTTCCGCATGCACAAATCCATTCTCCTCGCGCTGACCGCAGCGCTCATGGCCACTTCGGCGCATTCCGGCGAATCCTTCAACCGCATCGCCAGCTTCCCGGTTGCGCTCAATGCGCCCGAAGCCGAAGAAAGCTCCTCCGAGATCATCACCGCCACCGAAGACGGGATGATGCTGATCTACTCCGACAGCCCGGGCGGTGGCATCGGCTTCGTCGACATCAGCGAAGCCAGTGCGCCTCAGGCTGCCGGCTACCTCGTGATCGACGGCGAGCCGACCTCGGTGACCGTCGTCGGCGACAAGGCCTATGTCGGCGTCAACACCTCCGAGAGCTTCACCGAACCCTCGGGCAAGCTGCTGGTGGTCGACATCGCCACCAAGGCTGTCGAGGCCGAGTACGATCTGGGCGGGCAGCCCGACTCGGTCGCGCGCAACAAGGCCGGCACCATGATCGCCGTGGCGATCGAGAACGAGCGCGACGAGGACATCAACGACGCCGCCATCCCGCAGATGCCGGCCGGCTTCCTCGTGATCTTCGACATCGCCGAGCAGAGCCTGCGCACCATCGACGTCACCGGTCTCGCGGATGTTGCAGGCGAGGACCCGGAGCCCGAGTTCGTCGATTTCAACGACAATGACGAGATCGCGCTGACGCTGCAGGAGAACAACACCATCGTCATCGTCGACGGCAAGAGCGGCGAGGTCACCGCCCACTTCACCGCCGGCGCGACCACGGTGACCGATGTCGACACCCGTCGCGACGGCGCGCTGCGCTTCACCGGTACGCAGGAAGACCGCGTGCGCGAGCCCGATTCGATCAAGTGGCTCGACAATGACCGCTTCGTGATCGCCAATGAGGGCGACTGGAAGGGCGGCTCGCGCGGCTTCACCATCATGTCCAAGACCGGCGAAGTGCTGTTCGAGGCCGGTAATGCCCTCGATCACTATGCCGCCCGCGTCGGCCACTACCCGGAGGCGCGCAACTCCAAGGGCGTCGAGCCCGAGGGTCTCGAAGTCGCTACCTTCGGCGACACGCAGTACATCTTCATTGCCGAGGAACGTTCCTCGCTCATCGCGATCTACAAGGATACCGGCGCCGAGCCGGAGTTCGTGCAGGTCGTGCCGTCCGGGATCTCGCCGGAAGGCCTGGTCGCCATTCCGTCCCGCAATCTCCTTGCGACAGCCAACGAGGTGGACCTGCGCGGTGACGGCGGGGTCGGCAGCCACGTCATGCTGTATGAACTTAGCGAGAGCGAGCCGGCCTATCCGCAACTGATCTCCGATCTCGATGCCGATGGCCGGCCGATCGGCTGGGCCGCGATCTCGGGTGCCGTGGCCGATGCGGAACAGCCGGGCATCCTCTATGCCGTTAGCGACAGCGTGCTCTCGGCGGCTCCGGCAATCTACACCATCGACGCGACCAGCCAGCCGGCCCGCATCACCGCCAAGACCATCATCACCCGCGGCGGCGACGCGGCGCAGAAGCTCGACCTCGAAGGGATCACGCTCGACGGCAAGGGCGGCTTCTGGGTCGCCTCAGAGGGCTATACCGACCGCCTGACGCCGCATGCGCTCTACCGCGTGGACGCCAAGGGCGCGATCGTAACCGAAGTGGCGTTCCCCGCCGCACTGCTCGCCCATGAGATCCGCTTCGGCGCCGAGGGCATTGCCCGCGTCGGCGAAGGCGATGACGAGACGCTGTGGGTCGCGATGCAGCGCGAATGGGGCGACGATGCCAAGGGTCAGGTGAAGCTCCTCGCCTACAAGCCGGCCTCCAAGAGCTGGGGCGCCGTGGCCTATCCGCTCGAGACGCCGGCCGAGGGCGCCTGGGTGGGCCTGAGCGAGATCGCCGTGCATGGCGACTACGCCTATATCGTCGAGCGCGATAACCAGATCGGCGGCAAGGCGGCCCTGAAGGCCCTCTACCGCGTGAGCCTCGCCGACATGGTGCCGGCCGAACTCGGCACCGAACTGCCGGTGGTCAGCAAGGAACTGGTGCGCGACTTCCTGCCCGACCTCGCCTCCGGCAATGGCTACATCCTCGACAAGGTGGAGAGCTTCGCCATCGACACTGAAGGCAACGGCTTCGTGATCACCGACAATGACGGCGTGGCCGACAGCTCGGGCGAGACGATGTTCTGGTCGATCGGCAAGGTCGAGTAGTTTTCGAACAGCGTCCTGCTCGTGGCGCTGGGCCGTCTCCTCCGGGAGGCGGCCTGTTTTTTTGGGGGGAGTCGATGGGTCGGACGATGGCGATTCTCTAGCGCAGGATCTTGGCCCTGCTTCGGAGCAGCGCCGCGGGCTGCACGATCGCCGCCAGCGCCGGGCACAGGGGAGGGCGGCTGGGTCAGGTGTTTCGTTTCGATGACGTCGAGCGACGTTTCCCAGAGGACACGTCGGCCATTCGCGCGTGGGGCACCCCCCTTCCGGCTGTCGCCACCTTCCCCCGCAAGCGGGAGAAGGCGTTGTGGCAATATCGTGCCCCACGCATTCCTCTCCCACTTGCGGGGGAGGGGGACCGGCGAAGCCGGTGGAGGGGGGAGCCCCACGCGCGATAGCGGAAACCGCGACCAACGGAATCGACCTGATGCTGTGGACCATCCGTATCGGGAGCGGAAGGGCCGCGGGCCGGGCCTTTTCGGTGCGTTGGCGGGCAAACGTGACTGCTACGCCACAGCGCGGGCGTGACGTGACTTGAAGCAGTGCTTACACTTCGTTGAGTTCTGCGGAGATTCCCGGCGTCGTGCTGAACCGGCTGTACATCGTGGTAGGCGTGCTGGCGATCCTCGCGCTGCTGGCGGCGTTCTTCGTGCCGCCGCTGGTGGACTGGAACGCCTATCGCGAGCGCCTGGCTGTGATCTCCTCGGAGATACTAGGCAGGCCGGTGGAGATCGACGGCGATGTGAGCTTCAGCCTGCTGCCGCAGCCGCGGCTGCAGTTCTCCGGATTGCGGGCCGGCTCGCCTGATGCGCCGCGCCTGGCGATCGACTCGGTGGAGGCCGAGTTCTCGCTGATCGATTTCATCCGCGACCGCTACACGATCACCCGGCTCGTGCTGGAGCGGCCGCAACTGGCGATCCAGATCGGCTCAGACGGCAGTGTCGATGCGGGGATCGTGCTGCCAGCAACGACGATGGCGAGCACGGTGTCCATCGCCAACGCGCAATTGCGCGATGCGGTGGTGGAGCTGAGCGACAGCCGCTCCGGCGAGAGCTATCGCGCGGAGGCGGTGAATGGCGAGCTGCGGCTGGAAACGCTCAGCGGCCCCTATGTGTTTTCCGGCAGCGCGCGGGTCGATGGCGTCGACTATCAGGCGCGGCTGACGACGGGGGCCGGCGCGGCCGGCGGCCCCTTGCCGCTCTCCGCATCGGTGCGTCCGCGGGACGGGCAATTCGCGCTGCAGCTCGAAGGCACGCTCGAGGCCGGGCTGGCGCCGCGTTTCACCGGCACCATGAGCTGGCGGCAGCCGCCGCAGCGGGGTGAAGACGCCTCCGCTGCCGAGGCCGGCCGGGGCGACCTGGTGATGACCAGCGAGGTGGTCGCCGACACTGCACGGGTGCTGCTGCGGAACTATGTCGTCATCCCCGACGAGAACCGGACCCAGACCCGGCTTTCCGGCGCGGCCGACGTGACGCTCGGCATGGTGCCGAGCTTCAACGCCGTGATCTCGGGCGGGGCGATCGGTCTGCCGCCGCGTGACGTGAGCGGCGAGCGCACCGCCGAGCCTTATGAGCTGGTGCGGCTGTTCAACGAATTGCCGATTCCGCGTCCGCCGGGGCTCGACGGGGCGTTGGGGGTGGATATCGCCGAGCTCGACCTGAGGGGCTTCGCGCTGCGGCAGGTGCGGATCGACGCCGAGGCGACCGGCGGCGACTGGGTGGTACGGCATTTCTCGGGGCAGCTCCCGGGGGGCACGCAGGTCGCCCTGTCGGGCCGAGTGGGGATGAGCCGGGCGCGGCCCGAGTTTTCCGGACAGGCGAGTGTGACGACGCCCCGGCTCGACACACTCGCGACGCTGTGGCGCAAGCCGGCGCCGGGCAATCCGCTGTTCAACATGCCGGGGAAGATCGAAGCGCGGCTCGACCTCGTGGGCGAGACCCTTTCGGTCAGCAATGGGCGGCTGCTGCTGGACCAGACCACGGTGCCGTTCACGGCGCAGGCGGGGGTGGGCGGCAATCGCGACCTGCGGCTGAGCGCGGCGCTGGGCCAGCTCGACGCGCAAAAGAGCGCGGCGCTGTTCGCGTTCCTGCCCGATACGCTGGGGGATGCGGCCTTTGCGGTGACGTTCCCCAACGGCCAGTTCGACCTTTCGGCCGATGCGCTGACGCTGGATGGCCTCGAGGGGCGCGGCCTGGTGGCGCGGGGCTCATGGGGCGGTGGCGTGCTGGTGCTCGACCGGCTGGCGGCGACGGGACTGGGGGACGCGACCTTCGAGGCGGCGTTCACCGCGTTCGGCTCGCTGGCGCGGCCGGAGCTTTCGGGGCGAGGGAGCTTCAGGATCGCCGAAGCGACGGCGCCGGCGCTGGCACGGCTCTACGATCTGCTCGCGGTGCCGGGCTTTGCGCGGCACTATCTGGCGCGCTCGTTTCCGGCGGCGCTGCAATTCGAACTGGGCGGGCCGAGCGAGCAGGGGGCGCAGACGCTGTCGCTCGGCGGGCAACTCGGCAGCACGGAGCTGGTCGCGCTGGCCGAGCTCGAGGCGGGGCTGCTGCGGGCGCCGAGCGGCGATCTGCGGGTGGAGCTCGACCTCCGCTCGAACGATCCGGCGGCGATGACGGCGCAGCTCGGGCTCGGCACCACCAGCCTGTTCCCAGAAGACGCGCCGGTGCATTTCGCCGGCGTGGTGAGCGGCAATCTCGACGGCAGCCTCGCAGCGACGCTGCGGGTGGAGGGCGGCGGGGATTCACTCGGCTTCGCCGGCAATCTGGCGGTGACCGATCCGGAGCATCCGACCGGGCGGGGGACGCTGAAGGCGAAGCTGGGCGATCCAGGCGGCTTCATGGCGCTGGCGGGGCTGGGCGGCATCGACGCGCCGGGCTTCGAGGGCAGCGCGACGCTGGAGTTCGACGGGCTCGACCGTATCGTGCTGGGCGATGTTGCCGGCACCTCCGGGGGGCGGCGTTTTGCGGGGGCGCTGCGGCTCGATCGCACGGCGCCGGCGCCGCAGCTGACCGGGGCGCTGGCGCTCGATCAATTGTCGCTCGGCGAGATGGTGGGGCAGGTGGCGGGCGGCGCGGCGCTGATCGCCGGCGAAGGGCTGTGGCCGGAGGGGCCGCTGGCGCTGGGCGAGAGCAGCCGCGGTCTCGCCGGTCGCGTCACCGTCACGGCGCCGCTTCTGGTGGCGGAGGGGCGCGAACTGGCCGAGGAGGTCGGCTTCGCGCTCGACTGGGATGCGTCGGCGACGCGGCTCCGGGGCTTCACGGCGCGGGTGGGCGAGGGCAGCGTGACGCTCGATGCGAGCCTCTGCTGCGCCGGGCCGCTGCCGGACAAGCAACTGAGCGGGCGGCTGACGATGGCGGGGGTGACGCTCGATACGCTGCTGCCCGAGGCGGCGCAGGGCGGGATCGCCGGGACGCTGAGCGGGGCGGCGCGGTTCGAGAGCACGGGCGCATCGCTCGCCGGGCTCGCGGCGGCGATGAGCGGGGAAGGGACCTACAGCCTCGAGGGGCTGGAGCTTTCGGCGCTGGATGCGGCGGCGCTCGCCACCCCGCCGGACGTGAGCGAGATGCTCGATGCCGATCCGGCGGCGCTTGCTGAGGAGATCGAGACGCGGCTCGGCGCGGCGCCGTTCATTGCGGGGCCGGTGGCGGGCAGTTTCACCATCGCTGGGGGGACGCTGAGGAGCGCCAATCTGGCGGTGCCGGGCGGCGCGGGGCGGCTGTTCGGCAGCGGGCAACTGCGGCTCACCGATCTGGGGCTCACGGGCAGCTACACGCTCACCCCGCGGGTCGAGGCGGCGTCGTCGCGGCCGGCGCAGGCGCCGGTGAGCGCGGTGGTGCGGGTCGGTGGCACGCTGTTCGCGCCGGAGCGGGACTATGATCTGTCGCAACTGGTCGACGGGCTGATGTTCGCGGCCTATCAGGCGGAAGTCGCCCGGCTGGAGGCGATCCAGGCGCGCGACGACGTGCGGCGGCGGGCGGTCGGCGAGGCGCAGGCGGCGATCGCGGCGGCAGCCGAGCAGGCGGCAGCGGATGCCGCAGCGGCAGCGGCCGCACAAGCCGCGCGCGAAGCCGAGGCGGAAGCGGCGCGGGCCGCAGCGGAGGCCGCACGTCGCGCCGCAGCCGAGGCCGAAGCCGAGCGGGCCGCGGCCGAGGAGGCGGTGCGGCGCGAGGAACTGCGCCGGCTGCAGGAGGAACTGAGCCGCCCGCTCGATCTCGGCCTCGGCAACTGAGCGTGATGGCCGGACGGGCGCGACGCTCTCAGCCTTCCCGATCGCGGTAGTAGGCGAGCACCGCGACGCGGAGGGAGGAGGAGAGGTTGGGGCCCGGACGCCCTTCGTCGATCTCGCTGATCAGGGCGGGGATGGAGAGGCCGCGGGCCTTGGCCATGGCTTCGAGGCCGGCCCAGAACTCCGGCTCGAGCGCGATGCTGGTGCGGTGGCCCGCTATGCTGAGCGAGCGCTTCTCCAAGGGCTGCGACTACTTCTTGCGGAAGCTGTCGAGGCTCACGACCTTCTCGCCCGGCTTTTCCGGGGCCTTGTCGCCGCTTTCGCCGGGGGCGCGGTCGTCCTGCGTCGCGGGGCGGGGGACGAGTTCGACGGGGGCAGGCGAAGGGCCAGCGGCCTTCGGGGCGGCAGGCTCCGCCTCGGCATCGGGCAGGCGCTGCACATCGAACTGCAGGCCGAACTGCACGGAGGGGTCGAAGAAGCTCTTGATGGCCGAGTAGGGCACGCCGAGCGTTTCCGGCCGGCCGTCGAAGGAGAGATCGACCTCGAAGCCGGTCTCGCTGACCCTGAGATTGGCGAACTGGTTCTGCAGCACGATCATCATCTCCTTGTCGTACTGCTCCAACAATCTCTGGCTCAGCCGCACGCCGGGCGCGCGGGTGACGAAGGAAATGAAGAAGTGGTGGGCGCCGGGCAGGCCTGTCCGCGCGACCTCGGACAGCACCTTGCGCACGACGCCGCGCAGGGCTTCCTGAGCGAGGATGTCATAACGGATCAGGTCTTCGGCCATCGGTCATCCCATGTCGGCGGTGGAATCCGCCGCGCCCATATCGCAGGGCGACGCGGCACAATTCAAGCGTTAAGCGGGTCACGACGAGCTAAAGCGTATCAGCCTTCGAGTCCGACTTGCCCGGCCCTCGTGGTTCGACGGGCTCACCATGAGGGCCTCGTGGCTGCCAGCAGACCTCATCGTGAGCTTGTCGAACGAGGAGGGCGTGGCGAGAGCGATGCCGCTACAAAGCTGACGAGCACTGAGCCCGGCGGAAGGGAAGTGCAGGCTTCTGTTGCCAGGTGCCTGCGGACCCCGCCTATCGGCCTGCTAGGACCGGAGGACTTGGATTCCCAGTGCTAACGCTGCATTACGCAGCGGCGGCGACCGGAGCATAGTTGTCATTGGCAACTATTAGGATGGTCCGATATCGGTGGTACCATGCCGAGCGAAAGTCTACCCTTTACGCCCTTGTCGATCCTGTTTCGCCCCCATGCACCCGCCAATGCGGAGAGGTTTGGTGGAGGCGCCGGGCACTGCCCCCGGGTCCAATGGGTTTATTACGATAGCCGTTTATCGCCATAGCCGTTGCCGGCA
>VFQR01000907.1_pt1 | contig 28355 bp, 31 predicted proteins | sample 3512321 | NCBI WGS metagenome assembly VFQR01 (sample SAMN10412374, study PRJNA504923) | tailings metagenome | isolation source: Relicate 3 Philex TSF1 revegetated site | place: Philippines: Tuba, Benguet | collected 2017-08-29 | reverse complement strand
ACGAGTTCAAGGGCGGCTCCTACGCCCCCGACGACGTGGAAGGCTCGGGCGACGTGAAGTACCACCTCGGCGCCTCGTCGGACCGCGAGTTCGACGGTAACAAGGTGCATCTGTCGCTGACGGCAAACCCCTCGCATCTCGAGATCGTCGATCCGGTCGTCATGGGCAAGGCGCGCGCCAAGCAGGACCAGCTCTACGGGCGCACCCGCGAGGAGGTCGTGCCGATCGAGGAGCGGGCCAAGGTGATGCCGCTGCTGCTGCATGGCGACGCGGCCTTCGCGGGCCAGGGCGTGGTGGCCGAGATCCTCGGCCTGTCGGGTCTGCGCGGCCACCGCGTGGCGGGCACGCTACACTTCATCATCAACAACCAGATCGGCTTCACCACCAATCCGCGCTTCTCGCGTTCCTCGCCCTATCCGTCCGACGTGGCCAAGATGATCGAGGCGCCGATCTTCCACGTGAACGGCGACGACCCCGAGGCCGTCGTCTACGCGGCCAAGGTGGCGACCGAGTTCCGGATGAAGTTCCAGAAGCCCGTCGTCATCGACATGTTCTGCTACCGCCGCTTCGGCCACAACGAGGGCGACGAGCCGGCGTTCACCCAGCCGCTGATGTACCGCAAGATCCGCGCGCACGAGACGACGCTCAACATCTACAGCCGCAAGCTCGTTGAGGAGGGCCACATAAGCGAGCAGGAGGTCGAGAAGATGCGCGCCGACTGGCGCGCGCATCTCGAGATCGAGTTCGAGACCGGGCAGGCCTACAAGCCCAACAAGGCCGACTGGCTGGACGGCGCGTGGTCGGGGCTCAGGACCGCCGACACGCAGGACGAGATGCGGCGCGGAAAGACCGCCGTCCCGGTCAAGACGCTGAAGGAGATCGGCCGCAAGCTGACCGAGGTGCCCAAGGGCTTCGAGGTCCACAAGACCATCGGGCGCTTCCTGGAGAACCGCAAGAAGATGATCGACACCGGCGAGGGGATCGACTGGTCCACCGCCGAGGCGCTGGCCTTCGGGGCGATCCTGTCGGATGGCAATCCGATCCGCCTGTCGGGCCAGGATTCGGAGCGCGGCACGTTCAGCCAGCGCCATTCCGTGCTCTACGACCAGCGCGACGAGAGCCGCTACATACCGCTCAACAACCTGTCGGCGGCGCAGGCCAATTACGAGGTCATCAACTCGATGCTCTCGGAAGAGGCCGTGCTCGGCTTCGAATACGGCTATTCGCTCGCCGAGCCGCGCGCGCTGACGCTGTGGGAAGCGCAGTTCGGCGACTTCGCCAACGGCGCGCAGGTCGTGTTCGACCAGTTCATCAGTAGCGGCGAGAGGAAGTGGCTCAGGATGTCCGGGCTCGTGTGCCTGCTGCCGCACGGCTATGAGGGGCAGGGGCCGGAGCATTCGTCGGCGCGCCTGGAGCGCTTCCTGCAGATGTGTGCGGAAGACAACATGCAGGTCGCCTACTGCACCACGCCGGCAAACTATTTCCACATCCTCAGGCGGCAGCTCAAGCGCGACTTCCGCAAGCCGCTGATCCTGATGACGCCGAAGTCGCTGCTGCGCCACAAGCGCGCGGTCTCGACGCTGTCGGAACTGTCGGGCGAATCGACCTTCCACCGCCTGCTCTGGGACGACGCGCAGTATCTCAAGGACCAGCCGATCAAGCTGGTGAAGGATTCGAAGATCCGCCGCGTCGTGCTGTGCAGCGGCAAGGTCTATTACGACCTCTACGAGGAGCGCGAGAAGCGCGGCATCAACGACATCTACCTCCTGCGCGTCGAGCAGCTCTACCCGTTTCCGGCCAAGGCGCTCATCACGGAGCTGTCGCGCTTCCGGAGCGCGGAGATCGTGTGGTGCCAGGAGGAGCCCAAGAACATGGGGGCCTGGGCCTTCATCGATCCCTATCTCGAATGGGTGCTCGCCCATATCGACGCCAAGCATCAGCGCGTGCGCTATACGGGACGGCCCGCCGCCGCCTCGCCGGCCACCGGCCTGATGTCGAAGCACCTCGCGCAGCTCGAAGCCTTCCTCGAAGACGCCCTCGGGGGCTGAGCTTCGAAACAAGAGAGACGGGACCAAGATCATGGCAACCGAAATCCGCGTGCCCACGCTGGGCGAATCCGTCACCGAGGCGACCGTCGGAAAGTGGTTCAAGAAGCCGGGCGACGCCGTCGCCGCCGACGAGCCCATCGTCGAGCTCGAGACCGACAAGGTCACGGTCGAAGTGCCGTCGCCAGCCGCCGGCACGCTGTCGGAGATCGCCGCGGCCGAGGGCGAAACCGTGGGTCTCGGCGCGCTGCTGGGCATGATCGGCGAGGGTTCCGGCAAGGCCGCCGCGCCGCAGAAGAAGGCCGAGGCCAAACCCGACGCTGTGGCCCAGGCATCGGCCAATGGCGGTGCCGCGAGCTCGAAGGAGGCGGCCGAGAAGACCCGGCAGATCGCAGGCGAGGATGACGTCGAGAAGCGCCCCATGCCGCCGGCGCCCGCCGCCGCCAAGCTGATCGCGGAGAGCAACATCGCCGTTGACGACGTCAAGGGGTCGGGCAAGCGTGGGCAGATACTCAAGGGCGACGTGCTGGACGCGATCGCCAGGGGCGCGCCATCCCAGCCGGCCGAGGCCCCGAAGGCCGCACGCGCGCCGGTCCCGGCCGATGACGAGAGCCGCGAGGAGCGCGTCAAGATGACCCGGCTGCGCCAGACCATCGCGCGCCGCCTCAAGGACGCCCAGAACAACGCGGCGATGCTGACGACCTTCAACGAGGTCGACATGAAGCCTGTGATGGACCTGCGCTCGAAGTACAAGGACCTGTTCGAGAAGAAGCACGGCGTGAAGCTCGGCTTCATGGGTTTCTTCACGAAGGCGGTGACGCATGCGCTGAAGGAGATCCCGGCCGTCAACGCCGAGATCGACGGCACCGACATCGTCTACAAGAACTTCGCGCATATCGGCGTGGCCGTGGGCACCGACAAGGGCCTCGTCGTGCCGGTCGTGCGCGACGCCGACGCCATGTCGATCGCGGAGATCGAGAAGGAGATCGGCAGGCTGGGCTTGGCCGCACGCGACGGCAAGCTTTCGGTCGCCGACATGCAGGGCGGCACCTTCACCATCTCCAATGGCGGCGTCTACGGCTCGCTGATGTCGACGCCGATCCTCAACGCGCCGCAGTCGGGCATACTCGGCATGCACAAGATCCAGGATCGCCCCGTGGTCGTCGGCGGCCAGATCGTGGTGCGCCCGATGATGTATCTCGCGCTCTCCTACGACCACCGCATCGTCGACGGCAAGGAGGCGGTGACCTTCCTCGTGCGCGTCAAGGAGACGCTCGAGGATCCCGAGAGGCTGGTCCTGGATCTCTAGCAATGCCCGACGGGAGGCCGGGTGACCATCCGCTGACCGACATCGCGATCCACGGCGCCGAATATTTCGACGCCGAGTCCAACGAACGGATTCGCCGCATGGTCAATGGCGCGCCGGGCCCGCTGCTCACCGTGCTGGCCGAACTGATCTTCGCCTGGCCTCGCAGACGCGGCGGGAAATGGACCGATCTCGAAGGTCCCGACGGTTTCCGCAGGGTTGTCGAGACCTTGGAAGAATGCTCGGATGCGCTTCGCCGACAGCGTTAAGGCGTCCCGAGCCCGGAGGAACGACATGGCGCACGCCCCGAACATCCCGCCGGTCCAGGTGCATCTGTGCGTGAAGGGCGGCGACGCCGCGATCGCCTTCTACGAAAGCGCCTTCGGCGCCGTCTGCACCATGAACGCGAAGGCCGATGACGGCGTGCGCGTGCTGCACGCCAATCTCGACGTCTTCGGGACCGAGATCATGCTCCATGACGAGTTCCCCGAATTCGGCGGCGACGTGATGGCGCCGACGAGCCGTGGCGGCGCCGGGCTGACGATCAACGTGAACCGGCCATCCGCGGGCGACGTCGATAGCTCGCACGACCGCGCGGTGGTAGCCGGTGCTGCGAGCGTTCTGGCTCCCATGGATGCGTTCTGGGGGGCACGCTACGCCAAGGTCCGCGATCCCTTCGGCCACGTCTGGGCGTTCAATGCGGGGCTGGGCACATGAGCGCGACATCCTCCGGAGGCCCGCTCGCTGCGACACTCGCCGCAGCGCTTCTACTGCTTCCTTCCCCGGCCTTCGCCGCCTGTCCGATCGAACTCGCCATTTATGGCGACCGCGACGACGTCGCCTCGGTGGAGTTCCGGCCACGCCCCGAGGGCGCGGCGATCACCAACCAGTTCCGGGTGATCATGCACGAGAAGGGCGTTGCCTTCGACGGGGTCGTGATGTGGAGCGCCGACGTGGAACGGCCGAACGGCATCGTCATGCACCAGTGTCCGGAAGGCGACGTGACGGGCGACGAACTCGCCGCCTGCACGCTCTGGCAGGGCGTCATCTATGCCGTCGGCGCCGATGGCGCGATCGACCTGCTTCCGCAGCAGGGTGGCGATGCCCCGCCCCGCCTCGTCCTGTCGGACCTCGCCTATTCGATGAGCGTGGCGCCGGCCTTCGAGCGATCGGGCCTGACGAAGCTGCCATTCGACGCATTCGAGATGAAGGGCTGCCAGGAATGAGCGAAAGACCGAAGACGCTCCTCGTGACGGGTGGATCGCGCGGGATCGGCGCCGCGACGGCAAGGCTCGCGGCCGCGCGGGGCTGGCGCGTCGCGCTCAGCTACGTCTCCAACGTCAAGGCGGCGGATGCCGTCGTGGCGCAGATCGAAAAGGCCGGCGGCGAGGCCTTTGCCGTGCGCGCCGACATCGAGGTCGAGGCCGACATCGTTTCGATGTTCGGCGAGGTCGACCGCCGTTTCGGCGGCCTGGACGGTCTGGTCAACAATGCCGGCGTGGTAGACCGCAAGTCGCGCGTCGATGCGATGAGCCTCGCGCGTCTCGAGCGCATGATGCGCACCAACGTCATCGGCTCGATCGTCGCCGCGCGCGAGGCGGTGAGGCGAATGTCGACCGCGCATGGCGGGCGCGGCGGCGTCATCGTCAATCTTTCCTCGGTCGCCGCCGTGCTCGGCGGACCCGGCGAATATGTCGACTACGCCGCCTCCAAGGGGGCCATCGACGCCTTCACGATCGGGCTCGCCAAGGAAGTGGCCACCGAGGGCATCCGGGTCAACGCAGTGCGGCCCGGCATCATCGACACGGAAATCCACGCATCGGGCGGCCAGCCGGACCGCGTGGCCGCCATGCGCGGCCTCGTGCCGATGAAGCGGGAGGGAACGGCCGACGAGGTGGCACGGGCCATCCTTTGGCTGCTCTCGGACGATTCCAGCTACACGACCGGCACGGTCGTCACCGTCTCGGGCGGGCGTTGAGGCCATACGGGCGATGGCGAGGCCGGATCCCCGCGAGGTCATCAACAATCTCGCCTTCGTGAAGAACCACGGGATAGAGATCGTCGCCATCGAGGACGGAATCGCGCATGTGTGCATGCCATTTCGCGAGGAGTTCTCGACGACGCCGGACCTGTTTCCCACGGCCATGGTCGGCATGGTCGGCGACGTCGCAGCGATCGGCGCCTGCTTCGCGGCCGTGCCGGCGGATCACGCCTGCGCCACGCTCGACTACACCGTCAAGAACACGGGCCTTGCCGCCGGCGAGGCTCTGCATGCCGAAGGACGGGTGCTGATGAGCGGCAAGACCATTTCGGTCGGCTCCGCGGATGTCTATGTATTGCGCGGGGGAGAGAGACATCATTGCGGGACGGTGCTTGCCACCGCGCGCGTCTATCGGGTGAAGGGCGAACGCCCTTCGACAGCAAGGGAATAGGATCTCAACATGGCTTACGACGTCGTCGTCATCGGAACCGGCCCGGGGGGCTATGTCTGCGCGATCAAGGCCGCGCAACTCGGCCTCAGGACGGCCGTCGTCGAGAAGCGCGCAACCTATGGCGGCACCTGCCTGAACGTCGGCTGCATTCCCTCCAAGGCGATGCTGCATGCCTCGGAGGTCTTTGCGGAGGCGGGTCACTCGTTCGACACGCTCGGCGTGGAGGTCGGCACGCCGAAGCTCAATCTCGAGAAGATGCTCGCCCACAAGGACGCGGTGGTGGAGGCCAATGTCGGCGGCGTCGCCTTCCTGTTCAAGAAGAACAAGATCGACGCCTTCCGGGGCACCGGACGCATCGTGTCGCCGGGCAAGGTGGCCGTTACCGCAGAGGACGGCAAGGTCGAGGAGATCGAGACGAAGAACATCGTCATCGCCACCGGATCCGACGTCGCCGGCATTCCGGGCGTGGACGTCGCCTTCGACGAGAAGGTGATCGTGTCGTCGACCGGTGCGCTGGAATTCGACAAGGTGCCCGGCCATCTCGTCGTGGTCGGCGGCGGCGTCATCGGGCTCGAGATGGGCTCCGTCTGGGCCAGGCTGGGCGCGAAGGTGACCGTGGTCGAATATCTCGACACGATCCTCGGCGGCATGGACGGAGAGGTTGCCAAGCAGTTCCACAGGATGCTCGCGAAGCAGGGCATGGAATTCCGGCTCGGCGCAAAGGTCACCGGCGTCGCCAGGACGAAGAAGGGGGCGACGGTCACGTTCGAGCCCGTCAAGGGCGGCGATGCCGAGACGATCCAGGCCGACGCCGTGCTCGTCGCTACGGGCCGCAAGCCCTATACGGAAGGGCTCGGCCTCGCCGAAGCGGGCGTGGCGCTCGACGGGCGCGGCCGGGTCGAGACCCACGGCCACTACGCCACGAACGTTCCCGGCATCTTCGCCATCGGCGACGTGATCGCCGGGCCGATGCTGGCGCACAAGGCCGAGGACGAGGGCATCGCGCTGGCCGAGATCCTGGCCGGCCAGAAGGGCCACGTGAACTATGGCGTGATCCCGAGCGTCGTCTATACCTCGCCGGAGGTCGCGTCGGTCGGCCAGACCGAGGAAGAGCTCAAGAAGGCCGGCATCGCCTACAAGGCCGGCAAGTTCCCGTTCACGGCGAATGGCAGGGCGCGCGCCATGCTCCACACGGACGGATTCGTGAAAATCCTCGCCGACAAGGAGAGCGACCGCGTGCTGGGCGTCCACATCGTGGGTTTCGGCGCCGGCGAGATGATCCACGAGGCGGCGGTGCTGATGGAGTTCGGCGGGTCGTCGGAGGATCTGGCGCGCACCTGCCATGCGCATCCGACGATGTCGGAAGCCGTTCGCGAGGCAGCGCTCGGCACTTTCGCCAGGTCGATCCACATCTGAGCGCCGCGACGATCGCGGCCGCTCAAACAGAACGCGGCGCCCCGGAGAGGGCGCCGCGCTCGTTTCAGGCCTCGGCCGTCGTTACTGCTGCTGCTGGGCCGGAGGAGTCTCTTCCTCGGGCTCGGCCGGCGCGGGCTCCTCGGCGGGTGCCGTCGGCTCGGCCGGCGTCGTCGCGGCCGGCGGCTCGGCAGGCGTGGTCGCCGCCGGGGGCTCGGCGGGAGCCGGAGCGGGCTGGACCGGGGCGGCGGGAGGCGTTGCCGGCTGCGCGGGAGCGGCCGGCGGCGTGGCGGGCTCGGTCGTTGTGGCTGCCGGAGGTTCCGGGGCGACGGGGTCGTTGCCGCCCGCGAAGAGGAAATATGCCACGACCGCGAGAACGATCACAGCCAGCACCAGATAAACCCCGGTGTTGGGCCGGGACTGGACCACGGTTGTGTTGCGGGTTACGGGGTCGCGGACCGGATCGGCCGGATCAGGCCTGCGGGGATCGGGTCCGCCAGCGGGGTTCACCATGATGCTGCTCCCTCAATTGGGCGTTGGAACGGCGCAATGCGCATTCGATCAACGCGGGAGATGGCATTAGGTTTCACAAATATGGCCGAAAACCGGCAGGAGAGGCCCGACGGAGCCTCTCCTGCCATGGTCGGTGCGTAGAAACTCAGTTTTCGACTGGTTCCGAAGCGTCGGAGTTGATCGATCCCGTCTTCGTCTGGTCGGTCGTCGACATGGACTTCTGGTCGACGCTGGCGACGGTCATCTTGTCCTTGGCCTCGACGGACTTCTGATAGGGGCAGGCATAGGCGCCGGACACGGAGAATCCGAGCACGGCGGCCAGGAGAAGTGTCTTCTTCATAGATCGCTCCTTCTGCATCGTTGACGCAACGGTAGCAGACGAGACCGGCATGGCAAATCACGCTTTTCGTGATCGCCGCCGAAGATACGCGACATAGATCGCCTTGGCGCCGACCGGACGCACACAGGACGGTCCAGGACATTGGTCCGATGGCCTAATCGCCCGTGCGCGCCTCCAGCCGCCGCAGGTCGGGCACGACGACGCGCCGGCTGTTTTCGAGCCTGATGACGCCGTCGGCGCGAAGCCTCGTGATCTGGCGGCTGACGGTCTCGATGGTGAGGCCCAGGAAGTCGGCGATGTCGCCCCTGGTCAACGGCAGGTCGAAGGCGGCCGCGTAGCTCTCGGGGGCTTCGGTGGGATCGATGTGCCGTCCTATCATCAGCAGGAAGCTCGCAACCTTTTCGGCCGCTGTCTTGCGGCCGAGCGTCACCATCCAGTCGCGCGCCTCGTCGAGTTCGCGCAACGTCTGTTGGTAGAGCCGGTGCTCCAGTCCGGGCGAGGCCTTTATCAGCCGCTCGACAGCCGCCCTGGGAAAGGAGCAGAGGGCGACGTCCGTTGCCGCCTCGGCGTTGATCGCGCTCTCCGACCTGAAGGGGCGACCCAGGAAATCCGGCGCGAACTGCAGGCCGACGATTTGCTGGCGGCCGTCGGAAAGGGTCTTGGTCAGCTTGACCACGCCGGAAAGGACGTTGGAGTAGCTTTCGATCGTCTCGGCGTCGCCAATGAGCTCGGTCCCGCTCTCGGCGCGATGCTTGTACGACGACTTGGCGAGCGTCACGAGCTGTTCGGGCTCGAGGGCGCCGCACATGCCCCTGTGCCTGACTTCGCAGGATGCGCACAGGACGGGCAGTTCGCTGTTATGGATGTCCCGACGTTGAGACACGGTCCGGTCGCCTCAAGGATGTGTCGCGAGTCTAGGACAGTTTCTGCGGCGGGTCTCGCGGCGGATCGATCCTCTTCCTCGCGCCGCCGCTGATCAGCGCACGAGCAGCGCGCGCAGATCATTGACGTTGGTGCCGCTCGGGCCGGGCGCGAAGAGGTCGCCGAGCGCCTCGAATGCCGCCCAGGATTCGTTGCGCGCCAGGAGCGCCTGTGCATCGAGGCCGGCGGCGTGCAGTCGCGCGACGGTCGTGCCGTCGCAGAAGGCACCAGCGTTATCCTCGGAGCCGTCTATGCCGTCCGTGTCGGCGGCGAAGGCTTGGATGCCGGCCTGGCCGTCGATGGCCCGGGCGAGCGACAGCAGGAACTCCGAGTTGCGCCCGCCGCGACCGCCCTCGCCGCGCAGCGTCACCGTGGTCTCGCCGCCCGACAGCAGCAGGACGGGCTTCGGGAAGGGCCGGTCGCGCAGGGCGATCTCGCGCGCGATCGCGGCGTGGACCTTGGCCACCTCGCGCGCCTCGCCCTCTACGGCGTCGGACAGGATCACGGCCTCGACACCATGCCGTCGGGCTGCCGCGGCCGCCGCCTCCAGCGACAGCCGGGCCGAGGCGACCACCTTCACCTCGTTGCCAGCGAGGCGCGGATCGTCGGGGCGCGGGGCCTGCGAGACATCCGAACGGATGTGGTCCAGCACGGCGCCGGGCAGGTCCAGCCTGTAGGTCTCGACGACGGCCAGCGCGTCCTCGCGCGTCGTCGCGCTCGGCACGGTCGGGCCCGACGAGATCAGTGCCGGGTCGTCGCCGGGAATGTCGGAAACGGCAAGCGTGACGACGCGGGCCGGGTGGGCCAGCACCGCGAGGCGACCGCCCTTGATGCGCGAGACGTGCTTGCGCACGGTGTTCATCGCCGAGATCGGAGCGCCCGATGCCAGCAGCGCCCGGTTCACCGCGATCTCGTCGTCGAGCGTGAGCCCCTCGGGCGGGGCCGGCAGCAGGGCCGATCCCCCGCCGCAGACGAGCGCCACCACGAGGTCGTCCGCGGTCAGGCCGCTGACCATCTCCATCAGTCTGCGCGCGCCTGCCAGGCCCGCCGCGTCGGGAACGGGATGGGCGGCTTCGATGACCTCGATATCGCGGCACTTCGCGCCGTAGCCGTAGCGCGTCACCACCACGCCCTCGAGCGGGGCGGGCCAGAGCGACTCGAACGCACGGGCCATCTGCGCGGCGCCCTTTCCGGCGCCGACGACGATCGTGCGGCCGGCCGGCGGCGCCGGCAGGCTGGCGGCGAGGGTCGTCTCCGGCAGGGCCGCATCGACGGCGGCGCGGTAGAGCGCCTCAAACAGGGCGCGGTACGTCGGTTCCACGGCTTTCCTCCCTGGCAAAGGATTCGCGCCAGCCGAGCCCGTCCTCGGTCCTGCCGCGGGGAAAATATTCGCAGCCGAAGTGACCGGCATACCCCGCTCGCGCAATCTCCGACAGCACGAAGGGATAGTCGATCTCGCCGCGATCGGGCTCGTGCCGGCCGGGATTGGCCGCGAACTGGATATGGCCGATCCGCGCGCGGTGCCTCTCATGGGTGGCGAGGAGTTCGCCGCGCGTGCGGCTCTGATGGTAGAGGTCGTATTGCAGGAAGAGGTTTGCCGCGCCCACCCAGTCGAGGATCGTGGCAGCCTGATCCATCGAGGTCAGGAAATAGCCCGGCATGTCGAAAGGATTGATAGGCTCGATCAGGAGCCGAACGCCGCGGCGTTCCGCCCGGCTTGCGGCGGCGGCGAGATTGGCGACGAAGGTTTCCTCGGCCGCGCCGCGGTCGAGGCCTTCCGGAACAATGCCCGCCATGACGTGAAGCTGCCCGCAGGCCGTCGCCCCGGCGTAGTCGAGCGCCCGCGACACCGTTTCGGCGAACTCCGCCTCGCGGCCCGGCAGGGCGGCGATGCCGCGCTCGCCTGCCGTCCAGTCGCCTGGCGGCAGGTTGAAGAGCACCATTTCAAGCGCGTGGCGATCCAGCGCGGCCTTCAATTCGCCCGGCGTCATCTCGTAGGGGAACTGGCACTCGACGGCATCGAAGCCGCACGCAGCGGCGGCCGAAAAGCGCGCCGGAAACGCGCGCTCGCGGAACATGGTCGAAAGGTTGGCTGCGAAGCGGAGCGTGGACGCGCCCGTCGATCGCCCGGCCGTTGCCATCATCGCCCGATCGCGTAGCGGCCGACGGTCGCGGCGGCGTCGAGATCGTAGACGAGGATCGACTGCGTGCCGTCCGCGTGGCGCAGATGCAGCGACAGTCGGCCGCCGTCGAGCGCCTGGGAGACGATCTCGGCACCCTCCGGCAGGGCGATCTCGCCGGCGCGGGGGTCGCCGGAGGCCGCCATCGCAGGTGCGGCCTCGCCCGAGGGCGTCGTCGACTTGTAGACAATCGCCACCGCCACGGCCATAAGCGCGAGAAACAGAAGTCCGAGATTGATGGCCATGAAACGCACCAGCCTGGCGCGCACCCGCTCGACCGCAGGGTCCAGCGGCTTGTCGTCGTCGTCGAGTGCGGGGCTGGCCATGGTCTTCTCGCATCGGGGGCCGGCGGAAACGCGTCCGGTCCGTTGGGGGGCGCTTGGGCGCTCCTGATAGCGAAGCCGGCGGGACAAGGAAAGCTTTCGCGGCCGACGAGGGCGCGAAGGGTCTTCGCCTCGACCAGTGGCTGGCTGAGATGAGCGGGCCGGACCTGTCGCGCAGCCGCGTCCAGCAGCTCATCCGGGACGGCTCCGTCACCGTCGACGGACGCGTGGCGGACGAGCCGAAGCGCCGGCTCGCCGGTGGCGAGCGCGTCGAGATCGATATTCCGGAAGCGGGCCCCGCCAGCCCGGCCGGGGAGCCGATCCCGCTGACGATCCTGTATGAGGACGCCGACATCATCGTGGTGGACAAGCCGGCCGGGCTGGTCGTCCATCCCGGGCCCGGCAACTGGTCGGGGACACTGGTCAACGCTCTCATCCACCATTGCGGCGACAGCCTGTCGGGCATCGGCGGCGTCAGGCGGCCGGGCATCGTGCATCGCCTCGACAAGGAAACCAGCGGCGTCATGGTGGTCGCCAAGACCGACAGGGCGCATCGCGCGCTTTCGGCCGCCTTCGCAGATCACGGCCGCACCGGCAGCCTGAAGCGCGCCTATCTGGCGCTGGTGTGGGGCACGCCGCCGCGCATGACAGGCACGATCGAGGCAAGCCTCGGGCGCTCGGCGCGCGACCGCACCCGCCGGGCGGTCGTCGACGGGGAACGCGACGACGCGCGCCATGCCGTCACCCATTACGAGGTGCTCGCGCGCTACGGCGCCAGGGCCGACGGCACGGCGGTGGCCTCGCTGGTGGAATGCCGGCTGGAGACGGGCCGCACGCACCAGATCAGGGTGCACATGGCGCATATCGGGCGCCCGCTGATCGGCGATCCCGACTACGGCCAGTCGTTCCGTACGAAGGCCGCGACGCTGCCAGAACCGCTCGGCGGGCAGGTGGCGCGCTTTCCGCGCCAGGCGCTGCATGCGCGCATGCTGGCCTTCGAGCATCCGGCCTCGGGCGAGCCGATGCGCTTCGAAAGCCCGCTTCCGGCCGATTTCGAGGAACTCAGGGCCGGCTTCGCACGTTTGTAGGCAACCCCGACACCGTCCGATCGCGATCGTTCAACAGAGCGTGACAGAGCGTATCGAAGCGTCAGAAAACGTGATTTTGCCAGATTTCCGTCTATAGTGACGACTTGGCCGAGGTGCTTTCGATGGACCGGCCACGGCTTCCGCCCGCCGTTTCGGGGGCGAGGACAACAAAGGAGGGCGCTTTATGGCCCAGACACTTCCCAGCATCGTCTCAGGCGAAGGCGGCCTAAGCCGCTATCTCGAGGAGATCCGCCGCTTCCCGATGCTCCAGCCGCAGGAAGAGTACATGCTCGCCAAGCGTTACAGCGAGCATGAAGACACCCAGGCGGCCCACAAGCTCGTCACCTCCCACCTCAGGCTCGTCGCCAAGATCGCGATGGGCTATCGCGGCTACGGCCTGCCGATCGGCGAGGTGATCTCGGAGGGCAATGTCGGCCTCATGCAGGCCGTCAAGAAGTTCGAGCCCGAGCGGGGCTTCCGCCTCGCCACCTATGCGATGTGGTGGATCAAGGCCGCCATCCAGGAGTATATCCTGCGCTCGTGGAGCCTCGTGAAGATGGGCACGACCGCCAACCAGAAGCGGCTGTTCTTCAATCTGCGCAAGGTGAAGGGCAAGATCCAGGCGCTGGACGACGGCGACCTGAAGCCCGAGCAGATCACCGAGATCGCGACGCGGCTCAACGTGTCCGAGGAGGAGGTGGTGTCGATGAACCGCCGCCTCTCCGGCGACGCCTCGCTCAACGCGCCGATCCGCGCGACCGAAGGCGAGTCCGGCGAGTGGCAGGATTGGCTGGTCGACGACCACGAGAGCCAGGAAGAGATGCTCATCGAGCAGGACGAGCTCGACAATCGCCGCCAGATGCTCAAGGGCGCGCTGGCGGTGCTCAACGAGCGCGAAAGGCGCATCTTCGAGGCGCGGCGCCTGTCGGAGGAGCCGCTCACGCTGGAAGAGCTGTCGTCGGAGTTCGACATCAGCCGCGAGCGCGTGCGCCAGATCGAGGTGCGCGCCTTCGAAAAGGTGCAGGAGGCGGTCAAGGCCGCCGCCAGGCGCCAGGCGCAGTCGCTGCGCACGATCGAGCAGCCGGCGGCCTGAGCCGCCGGCGCGCTGGCCGCAACCTCGTCTTGGCTATTGGCGGCGGACGCGTTATGAGGCTGCCGCGTGGTCCCGTAGCTCAGCAGGATAGAGCATCAGATTCCTAATCTGAGGGTCACAGGTTCGAATCCTGTCGGGATCACCATTTGCAGCAAGGTCTGCCGGGTTCGCGAACGTCCGTCGCCGCCGATCGCCGCACTGACATCGGATAAATCCCGGCGGTCAAGTTCGGGAGAAGCGCGCAGGCCGCGCGGCTGGGTCGGACGGAAGCCTGCCTTGAGGACAACGGAAAGCCGCAGCATCGACGTCTACATGCGCAGGCCTGCCAGTTCCCACCTCAACCTCGAAAGGCTGCTTTCGTGCCGTTCCACGCGCCGCGACCTCCTCCACCTCGTCGCGGCAAGTGTCAGGCACGATCGGCCGCGGTGGACAAAGCCGTCGCCGCGTCCTGCTAACCGTTTGCTATTTCGCGGGAATATTTCGCTTCCAGTCGAAGACTGTCCCCGTCTGCGGAGCTGGGCGCACCAAATGCTGTGTCACCTGGAGGACTTCAGCGCAGATGCATTTGTCGTCATCAACTGAGGTGGATCACCCCACTCCGCCGGAGCGTCTCACATCCTGTGAGCGTCCGCTTTCTGCGCTGTCGCCGAAAGCCATGAACGACGGCCACTTGCCGGCGTCGCGCGGCTCATCCCGCGCCCTCGAGCACCCGGACATAGTCGGCGGCCTCGACGTGGCCGCCGGCCTTGGCCTTCCTCAGCCAGTCTAGCGCCTCGGCGCGTTGCGACGCCGATGCTTTGTCGAGCCCACGGCCCTTCGCCGTGGCGAGCATGACGCCATAGGCGAACTGGCCGTCGGGATTTCCGCCCTCCGCCGAGCGCTTCAGCCAGCCGGCCGCCAGTTCGATGTCGCGGTCCACGCCGTCGCCCTTCTCGTAGGCCAGGCCGAGATCGTACTGGGCGCGCGCATCGCCGCGTTCTGCCGCCTCGCGGACGTAGGCGAGCGCGCGCACGCGGTCGGCTTCGACGCCCTGTCCCTGCTCAAAGAGGTTGGCGAGGTTGATGAGCGCGGTCGTGTTGCCCTTTGCGGCCAGTTCCTCCCAGATGCGCCGGGCTTCGCCATACTGGCCCATCTTGTAGTGAGCGTAGCCTTCGAGGTTGCGCACCGCATCGCGCGAACCGTCTTCCTGTGCGCCTGCCGGGAGGCACGCGGCGGCAAGGGCGAACATCGTCGCGGCGGCTCGACTGCGCATTGCGTTACCTCGCTCGAGGATGATGCAAGAAGTGTCCCACGCGCGGGACGCGGGGGCAGCCCCGACTTTCGGCCACGCCATCACGAAGCGCTTGCGCAGTCTTGATTTGAAACCGGCGCCGCTCCCGCTACGTTTCTCGGGCAGCATCCGGAGGAAGATCATGCGCACGGTTCTCGCGGCGGCATTGGCCGCGTTCCTTTCGATCCCGACACTTATTGCGATCCCGGCACTGGGCACCGCCACCGCAATGGCCGAGACGGCGATTTTCGCCGGCGGCTGCTTCTGGTGCGTGGAGGCCGATTTCGACAAGGTGCCCGGCGTGACGTCGACCACCTCGGGCTATATCGGCGGTTCGACCGCCAACCCCACCTATCGCAACCACGACGCGGGCGGGCATCGCGAGGCGGTGCGCATCGAGTTCGACCCCGCCAAGGTCAGCTACCGGCAACTCGCCGACATCTTCTTCCGCTCGGTCGACCCGACCGACGCCGACGGCCAGTTCTGCGACCGCGGACACAGCTACACGACCGCCATCTACGCGCTCGACGGTGCGCAGGCGGCGGCGGCCACGGAAGCGAAGAAGGCGGCCGCGGCCGAACTCGGGCGCAACCTCGTCACGCCGGTCGAAAGCGCTGCCACATTCTGGCCGGCCGAGGCCTATCACCAGGACTACTATCGCAGCTCCGAGAAGGTGCTCACACGGTTCGGCTATGTCAGCAAGGCGGAAGCCTACAAGGGCTATCGCCAGGGCTGCGGCCGTGACCAGAGGCTGCGGCAGGTCTGGGGAGCCTCGGCGCTGAAGGGCATCGGAAGCTGACCCGGTCAGGCGCGGCCGTCAGCCGCGCCTGCCGCCCGTCCGCGCGATGCGCTCCATCGCGATGTCGGCCGCGACCTCCTCGGTCGTGCGGCCTTCGCCCTGGGCGCGCTCGAAGATGGCGGTGAGGGTCGCGGGAATGCGGGCGACCTGCGCCAGCGCGTCGTCGCCATCGTAGCCGCCCTCGGCCAGCTCCGCCGCGACGTTGATGAGACCGCCGGCGTTGATCACGTAGTCGGGGGCGTAGAGCACGCCCCGATCGGCCAGCAGCCGCGCGTCGTCGTGCTCGAGAAGCTGGTTGTTGGCCGCGCCCGCGACGATCCCGGCGCCGAGCGAAGGGATGGTGCGCTTCGACAGCCCGCCGCCGAGCGCGCAGGGCGCGAAGACGTCCGCCTCGACCCTGGCGATCGTATCGGACCCGGCGATGCGGGCGGAAAAGCGCGAGGCGGCCCTCGCGGTGCGTGCGGCATCGATGTCGGCGACCGTGAGTGCGGCGCCCTCGCCATTCAGCATCTCGCAGAGCGCCATGCCGACCGAGCCCAGCCCCTGCACGGCGACGTGGACCCCGGTCAGGGAATCGGTGCCCCTGCGGTGCTTCAGCGCCGCCTTGATGCCCAGGAACACGCCCCGCGCGGTGACGGGCGAGGGGTTGCCGCTGCCGCCGATCGTGGTGCCCGTCACGTTGGGCGTGCGCGCCTTCAGGTAATCTGCGTCGGCGAGCGTCAGGCCCACGTCCTCGCCGGTGAAATACTGGCCGTTGAGCGCCGCCAGCATCTCGGCATAGACATCGAGCAGCGCGGCGTCCTTTCCGGTCTTGGGGTCGGCGAGAATGACGGCCTTGCCGCCACCGAAGGAAAGGCCCGTCACGGCGGCCTTGTAGGTCATGCCGCGCGAAAGCCGCAGCGCGTCGGTCAGCGCGGCGCGGAAATCGGCATGCGGCCAGACGCGCGTGCCGCCCAGCGCGGGGCCGAGCGTGGTGTCGTGCACGGCGACGATCGCGGTCAGGCCGCGCTCGACGTCGCGGCCGAGCCAGATGCGCTCGTGATCGTCGAAATCAGGCAAGCGGGCAGCCTCGCCGGTGATGTCGGACATTTCGAGCGTGGTGCCCGAACGGACGGGGCGCAGGCGGCGCGCCTCGGCGGCCTGATGCGACTGGGCTTGAAGCATGAGTGATCCTCCCGATCTCAAGAATGGGCGGATTCTACCCCTTTGCACACCTTCTTTGGTGTCGAACTGGCGCGGCGCGCCGACATGACGTTGCGTCGGCGCGCCTTTGCGTTGATGAAAATTGCGATCAGGCGAGGCTGGCGTCGAGCGATACCTTGATCGCGCCGAGCGCCTTCGACACCGGGCAGCCGTCCTTCGCCTTTTCGGCCAGTTCCTTGAACTTGGCGGCTTCGATGCCGGGCACGGTGCCCTTCAGCGTGATCCTGCTTTCGGTGATCTCGAAGCCGCCGCCCGAGGCCGGGCCGTAGGTGACGACGGCCTTGGCGTCGAGCTTGTCGGCCGGGGTGCCGTTCTCGGCGAGGAAGTGCGAGAGCTGCATGGCGAAGCAGCCGGCATGCGCGGCGGCGATCAGTTCCTCGGGGTTGGTGCCCGACTTGCCGCTCTCGTCCTGGAAGCGGCCCTTGAAGGAATAGGGCTGGCCGGAAAACGCGCCGCTCTGCATGTCGAGCGTGCCCGATCCCTCGGTGAGCGAGCCTTTCCAGACGGCGGTTGCGTGGCGGTTCATGGACGTCTCCTTGTTCATGCGTCGCCGGTATGCGGCGCCGGACATGACTATAGGTCGCGCCGGCGCGGGGTCCATGCTCCTTCGCTCGGACTCCTGCGCCCGGAGCCGGCCTCAGATCGCCTCGCCCCTGAGGAGCCGCGGCGTCTCGCCCGACAGGCCGGCCGCCTGGCGGATGAAGAAGGACTTCATCGCCGGCATGCGGTCGACGATGCCGAGACCGAGATCGCGGATGGCGCGAACGGGAGCGAGATCGTTGGAGAAGAGACGGTTCAGCACGTCGGTCGTGATGCCCATCTGGAGCGTGTCGAAGCGGCGCCAGCGCTGGTAGGTCTCCAGCACGTCGAGGGCGCCGATGTCGCGGCCCAGCCTGTCGGCGTCGACCACCACCTCGGCCAGCGCGGCGGCGTCCTTGAAGCCGAGGTTGAGGCCCTGGCCGGCGATGGGATGGATGCCGTGCGCGGCGTCGCCGGCAAGCGCCAGGCGCGGGCGCACGAAGTCGCGCGCGAGCGTCAGGCCCAGCGGCCACGCGCGGCGCTGTCCCTCGACGCGGATCGCGCCGAGCTTCAGCCCGAAGCGACGTTCCAGTTCGGTCTCGAAGACGATGTCGTCCTCGGCGACGAGCCTTTCGGCGTCGGCGGTGCGCTCGGTCCACACGATCGAGGAGCGGTTGCCCTTGAGCGGCAGGATCGCGAAAGGCCCGGCCGGCAGGAAATGCTCCTCGGCGCGGCCCTCGTGCGGGCGCTCGTGCGCGACCGTGCACACGATGCCGGACTGGCCGTATTCCCATTCGACGGTGCGGATGCCGGCGAGGGTCCTCAGGCGCGACCGCACGCCGTCGGCGGCGACCAGCAGCCTCGTCTCGAAGGCGATGCCGTCGGCGAGATGGACCGTGGTCGCGGCCGGGCCGGTCTCGAAGCCCTCAACGCCGACACCCTGCAGCACGTCCACGCCATGCGCGGACGCGAGCCGGCGCAGCGCGCCGTTGAGCACCTTGTTCTCGACCATGTGGGCGAAGGGCTCGCCGGGGCCGACCTCGCCGTCGAAGGTCAGGAAGACGGGACGCACGGGATCGGCGATCCGCGAATCCGTGACGATCATGTCGGTGATCGGCTGCGCATGGGGGGCGATCTCGTCCCATGCGCCAAGCCGCGAAAGCATGCGGCTGGCCGCCGCCGCGATGGCGGAAGCACGCGTGTCGCGCTGCCAGACGCCCTCCGGCGCCGCGTCGACGACGGCGATGCGCAGGCTCGGGCGCGCGGCGCTCATCGACACCGCGGTGGCGAGCCCGACATAGCCCGCGCCGGCCACCAGCACGTCGAAACGTTCGCCTCGACCCTGCTGGGCCGGCTTCGCTTCGTTTCCTTCCGGCATTGCATTCTCCCTGACACTTCGCCCCGGCCTCGCTTGACAGCGAAGCCCCGAGCGTCTTCAACCCGCGCATCCCGCACCGACCGCGATGGAGATGGTGATGGTCGCGCCGGCCATGCAAGAGCTTCTGTCCATTCTCGACCTCGAACGGCTCGAGCACAACCTGTATCGGGGTCGCAGCCCGCAGGTCGGCTGGCAGCGCGTCTTCGGCGGGCAGGTCATCGGACAGGCGCTGGTGGCCGCGCAGCGAACCGTAGAGCCGGACCGGCCGGTGCATTCGCTGCATGGCTACTTCATGCTCGGCGGCGATCCGAGCGTGCCGATCATCTACGAGGTCGACCGCATTCGCGACGGACGCTCATTCACGACGCGGCGCGTGGTCGCCATCCAGCACGGCCATGCGATCTTCTCGCTGGAAGCCTCCTTCCAGGTCGAGGAGGCGGGCCTGGAACACCAGGTGCCGATGCCGCTCGACGTGCCGCCGCCCGAAGCGCTGATGACGCAGCGCGAGCTGGTCGATCATCTCGGCGACGCGGTTCCCGAAAACATACGCCAGTTCTGGCAGCGAGAGAGGGCACTCCAGATCAAGCCCGTCCTCGTGGAGCACTACACGACGCGCGAGAAGCTGCCGCCGCGCCAGGACCTCTGGATCCGGGCAGCCGGAGGCGTGCCGGACGACCGAGCGATCGAGACCGCGGTCCTCGCGTACTTCTCCGACCTGAACCTGCTCGACACGTCGACCTTCCCGCATGGCCGCGCGACGTTCGACCCCGACCTGCAGGTCGCCAGCCTCGATCATGCCATGTGGTTCCACAGGCGACACCGGCTGGACGACTGGCTGCTCTACACCTGCGATAGCCCGTCCTCGTCGGGCGCCCGGGGCTTCACGCGCGGCTCGCTTCATGCACGCGATGGTACGCTGATCGCCTCCGTGGCCCAGGAAGGGCTCATTCGGGTCCGCACTCTGCACAAGAAATAGGCAATTTGCCGCAATAGCCGCAATTCTTTGCAGGCACCTGCGCCGGCACGGTCGCGAATTCGCGCGCCGGGCGCTGATTCACGCTGCTTTACAACCGGTTAACGCCGCCGATCCGCAACTGGCACGGAGTTTGAATCCGTGCCTGTCGCTTACCGCTGCGTTTTTTCGGCGTGCCGGCGAAGGCGTCAATGCGGGGGACCGCGACAGAAAGGGGTGAAAGCTGATGAAATTGGTAATGGCAATCATCAAGCCGTTCAAACTCGACGAGGTGCGCGAGGCACTCACCTCGGTCGGGATACAGGGCCTGACCGTCACCGAAGTGAAGGGCTACGGCCGACAGAAAGGGCATACCGAAATCTATCGCGGCGCCGAATATGCCGTGAGCTTCCTGCCCAAGATCAAGATCGAGGTCGCGGTTGCCGCCGACATGGCCGAACGGGCCGTGGAGGCGATCTCCAACGCCGCCAAGACCGGACAGATCGGGGACGGAAAGGTCTTCGTCTACTCGATCGAGCAGGCCGTGCGCATCCGCACCGGCGAAACCGACAGCGACGCGCTGTGACGCCCCAGCTCCAGGAGACAGACATGACCTACATCAAGTCCACCGGGCTCGCGCGCCCCGCGCTCTGCGCACTCGTTCTCGCGTCGCTCGCCGTCCTTCCCGCCGGCGCCCAGGAGGCAGCCGAGGGCGCCGCCGAGGCGGCCGAGGCGGTCGCGGCCGCAGGCGAGGCGACGGCCCATACCCAATTCATCCTCAACTCGCTGCTCATGCTCATCGGCGGCATCCTCGTCTTCTGGATGGCAGCGGGCTTTGCCATGCTCGAGGCGGGCTTCGTGCGTACGAAGAACGTGTCGATGCAGCTTCTCAAGAACGTCACGCTCTATTCGACGGCGTGCATGGCCTACTATGTCATCGGCTACCAGCTCATGTATCCTGGCGACGGCTGGATGATCGACGGGATGCTCGGCGCCGTCGGCATCGCCGTCCTCGAACCTGTCGCGGTGGGCGCCGATGCCGTCGACCTGACCTATGCGACCGTCAGCGCCGACTTCTTCTTCCAGGTCATGTTCTGCGCCACCACGGCGTCGATCGTGTCGGGCGCGGTGGCCGAGCGGCTCAAGCTCTGGCCGTTCCTGCTCGTTGTGCTCGCGCTCACCGGGCTCATCTATCCGATCCAGGCTTCCTGGAAGTGGGGCGAGGGCTTCCTCGACCAGATGGGCTTCCTCGACTTCGCGGGCTCGACGGTCGTTCACTCGGTCGGTGGCTGGGCGGCGCTGACCGGCGCCATCCTGCTCGGCGCGCGCAAGGGCAAGTACAATGCCGACGGTTCCGTCAACGTCATGCCGGGCTCCAACATGCCGCTCGCCGTGCTCGGCATGTTCATCCTCTGGATGGGCTGGTACGGCTTCAACGGCGCCTCGCAGCTCGCAATGGGCACCGTCGGAGACATAGCGGATGTCGGCCGTGTCATGGCCAACACCAATTCGGGCGCCATCGGCGGCGCACTGGCGGCCGCGGTGCTGGCGCAGCTCCTCTACAAGAAGGTGGACCTGACCTTCGTCATCAACGGCGCGCTCGCCGGACTGGTGTCGGTCACCGCCGAACCCCTCACGCCGGGCCTCGGCAGCGCGTTCCTGATCGGCGCGGTCGGTGGCGTGATCGTCGTCTTCACGGTGCCGCTGCTCGACAAGCTGAAGATCGACGACGTCGTGGGCGCGATTCCGGTCCATCTGTTCGCCGGCATCTGGGGCACGATCGCGGTCGTTTTCACCAATCCCGACGCGAATTTCGGCGTGCAGCTGCTGGCGATCGTCGTCGTTGGTGCCTTCACCATCGTCGCCAGCGCCGTCGTTTGGCTGATCGCCAAGGCGATCTTCGGCCTCAGGCCGACGGAAGAGGAAGAGTATCTCGGCCTCGACCTCGCAGAGGTGGGGGTGGAGGCCTACCCCGAATTCCCGGCGGCGGCGGTCCGCTGACAATGAATACGTGCGGCGCGACCGGTTCGCGCCGCACGATGCGGGGGGCGTCCGGCCCTGTCCCCTCTGATCCACAGTGCCGCAGGCCGGGCGGCGCAACCGGGTAAGTCCGCGGACACCCAACTAGGGCAATGCCATGAAGATAGTGATGGCAATCATAAAGCCGTTCAAGCTCGACGAGGTGCGCGAGGCGCTCACCTCCGTCGGCATCCAGGGTCTGACCGTCACGGAAGTGAAGGGATACGGGCGCCAGAAGGGGCATACGGAGATCTACCGCGGCGCCGAATACGCCGTGAGCTTCCTGCCCAAGCTCAAGATCGAGATCGCGGTCGCATCGGACATGGTCGACAGGGCCGTCGACGCCATTTCCGGGGCCGCAAAGACCGGGCAGATCGGGGACGGGAAGATCTTCGTCTACGCGATCGACCAGGCCGTGCGCATCCGCACGGGCGAAACGGACACCGACGCGCTTTGAGCATCGGACCGGAAAATGGAATCCCGTTTTCGGAAAAATACGATGCAACATCAATAGCTTAGGTCGTCCTTTGTGCGTCCTGACGGACGCATGGCGATCTCGAGCCGGCTCTTTCGTGTTTATGGAGACCAAGATGACGATCCCAACATTCTTCAGGAGCCTGCCCGGCAAGGCGCTCGGGGCAGGTGCCCTGACCATGCTCGGCACGCTCGCCGCATTCGCCCAGCAGGCGGCCGAGGAGGCCGCCGAGGCCGCAGCTCCGGCCGCCGAGGCTGCCGCCACCACCATGGACAAGGGCGACACCGCCTTCATGATGATCGCCACCGTGCTGGTGCTCTTCATGATCCTGCCGGGCCTGGCGCTCTTCTATGGAGGGCTGGTGCGCACCAAGAACATGCTTTCCGTGCTCATGCAGTGCACGATGATCACCGCGGTGGGCATCGTGGTGTGGGTGCTGTGGGGCTATTCCTTCGCCTTCGGCGGCTCGACCAGCGCGTTCTGGGGAGGGCTCGGCAAGCTGTTCCTGTCCGGCGTGACGGCCGACAGCGAGGCGGCCACCTTCACCGACGGGGTGGTCATTCCCGAGTACGTCTTCATCGCCTTCCAGATGACCTTCGCCTGCATCACGCCGGCGCTGATCGTCGGCGCCTTCGCCGAGCGCATCAAGTTCTCGGCTGTCGTGCTGTTCGTGATCCTGTGGCTCACCTTCGTCTACTACCCGATCGCCCACATGGTCTGGGACGCCAACGGCCTGATCTTCAACGGCATGCATGCCGGCGGCGTGGCGGCGCTCGACTTCGCGGGCGGCACCGTGGTGCACATCAATGCCGGCATCGCCGGCCTCGTGGGCTGCATCCTGGTCGGCAAGCGTCACGGCTACGGCAAGGACAACATGGCGCCGCACTCCATGACGCTGACCATGGTCGGCGCCTCGATCCTGTGGATCGGCTGGTTCGGCTTCAACGCCGGCTCCAACCTCGAAGCCAATGGCGGCGCGGGTCTGGCGCTCATCAACACCTTCACCGCCACGGCCGGCGCCATCATCGCCTGGGTCGTCGTCGAAGGAATGGCGCGCCGCAAGGCTTCCATGCTCGGCGCGGCGTCGGGCGTGATCGCCGGTCTGGTTGCGGTGACGCCGGCGGCGGGCCTGATCGGGCCCGTCGGTGCCATCGTGCTCGGCGCGGTCGCCAGCGTCGTCTGCTACTATTTCGTGGCGGTGGTGAAGATCCGGGCGGGCTACGACGACACGGCGGACGTGTTCGGCATCCACGGCATCGGCGGCATCGTCGGCGCCATCGGCACCGGCATCTTCGCCTCGTCGTCGCTCGGCGGCATCGGCTATGCGGACGACGTGACGATGGCCGGCCAGGTCTATTCGCAGATCGTGGCCGTGCTGATCACCATCGTGTGGTGCGGCGTCGTATCGCTGATCCTGTTCAAGATCGTCGATGCGGTCGTCGGCCTGCGCCCGACGCTCGAAGCCGAGCAGCAGGGACTCGACATCACCTCGCATGGCGAGGTCGCCTACCACTCGTAGCGGTTCCGGCGCGGGGCGTGACGCTCCGCGCCGTCATCCTCCCGTCGCGACGCCGTCAGTTGCCGGCGCCGCAGCTCAGACCGGGTCAGATTTCAGTCCCGGTCCTCAAGGCCCGGCCTCGGCCGGGCCTCTTTTCGTTCATCAATGAAAAAGGCCCCGCCGCTTTCGCGGCGAGGCCCCTCCCCACCGGAAGTGGGACGGTCAGGCCTCGTCGGTGATTTCGGGCGTCGAGCGCCGCGGCTTGCGCGCGGTCCGGTTGCGTTCGGCCATGAAGCGGTCGAACTCCTCCTGGTCCTTGGCGCGGCGAAGTTCGCGGACATAGGTCTCGAACTCCTCGCGGGCCTCCTCGAGCCTGCGGCGCTCCTCGTCGAGACGGGCGAGTTCCTTCTCGCGCCATTCGTCGAAGGCGACGTTGCCGGTACCCGTTCCAGCGACGCCGCCGGCGGCGCGGCGGCAGCTCGTGAAGAAGCCGTCGGTCATGCGATTGACGTCGCGCTTGAAGACGTCGAGGCGATCGCCCCACAGGATGTAGGCGAGCATGGCCAGGCCCAGCGGCCAGAAGACCATGAAGCCCACCACCATCAGGGCGATGGTCGCCGGGGTCCAGGCCGGCCTGATCAATGCATTGGTGTTCATCTGCTCCCATTCCTTCGGTTGGAGGCAGCCGACCCGGCTGCTTCCTTTCGACATGGGGGGCGGATCGTGGCGATTCAAGAACGACGGGTTCCAAACCGCGCAAGGTTCAGACCGGCCTCGGCTTTTTCAGGCGGTCGAGGAAGAGCACGAGGAGCCCGGCGCAAAGCCCCCAGAAGGCCGCGCCGATGCCGAGCAGCGCGATGCCGGAGGCGGTGACCGCGAAGGCGGTGATCGCGGCGATGCGCTCCTCCTCGCGGGCGAGCGCGATCGAGGCGGCATTTGCCAGCGGCGCCATCAGCCCCAGCCCGGCCACGAGCGCGATCAGGCCCTTCGGCAGGACGGCGAAAAGCGCGACGAGCGAGGCACCGAAGAGCGCGAACACCAGATAGGAGAGCGCGTAGAACGGGCCCGTCAGCCAGCGCTTCGCCGGATCGGGGTGGGCGTCGCGGCCGGTGCAGATCGCCGCAGATATGGCGGCGAGGTTGGTCGTGTGCGCATTGAGCGGCGCGGTCAGGAGCGATACCAGCCCCGTAAATGCGATCAGCGGCCCGGCGGGCGGCTCGTATCCGGCAGCGCGCAGCACGGCCAGGCCGGACAGGTTCTGCGAGGCCATCGTGACCAGGTAGATCGGCACGGCGAGCCCGATCACGGCGGCCAGCGTGAATTCCGGCGCGGTGAGGGCGAGCGTCGAGAGTTCCAGCGCCGGTGGTTGCGCGGCGCGGCCGGTCAGGAAAGCCGCGGCAGTTCCGCCGACGAGCACGGCGAGCACCGACAGTGCCGGGCTCGCCAGCCGGATCAGGAAGAAGGCGGCCAGCAGCGGGAGGATGAACAGCGGATCGGCGGGCAAGGTCCGGAAGGCATCGATGACGAAGACCACGACGATGCCGGCCAGCATCCCGGAGGAGACCGACGCCGGCAGCCGCGCGATCGCCTGCGTCAGCGGCCTGACGAGGCCGGTCGCGACGAGCAGGACGGCCACGACGATGAAGGCGCCAACGGCCTCGGCCATCGAGAAGCCGCTGGAGGCTGCGATCAGCGCCGCGCCCGGCGTGGACCATGCGGTGACGATCGGCATCCTGTAGCGCCAGGAAAGCCAGGCCGTCTCGACGGCCATGGCGATGCAGAGCGCGGTGACCCAGCTCGCCAGCTCCGCGCGGCTGGCGCCGACCGCGTCACCGGCCGCGATGATGAGCGCGAGCGTGCCGCCGAACCCGACGACGGCGGCCACGAATGCTGAGGCCGGAACCGAGGCGCGCATGTCGCGTCAGCGCGCCCGGGTTGCGAGGCCGGCGGCGGCGCGACGGATCAGATCCAGGTCCTGCGGGCGCGACAGCCGGTGGTCGCCGTCCCTCACGAGCGAAAGCGTCACGTCGTCGGCGGGCAGGTGCTCGACCAGCTTCAGCGCATGGGCATAGGGCACGTCCGGGTCGGCCATGCCCTGGATGACATGCACGGGGCAATGCGTGTCGATGATGCCGTCGAGCACGCGATTGGCGCGACCGTCCTCGATGAGCGCCCTCGTATAGATATTGGGTTCGGGCGCGTATTCGGACGGCTCCTCGAAATAGCCGCGGGTCTCCAGGTCGGCGCGATGGGCGTCGGACAGGTTCGGCTCGATCAGCTCCATGGTGAAATCGGGCGCCGGCGCTATCAGCAGCATTCCCGCGACGCGGTCGCCTTCGCCCGCCTTGTCGAGCTCGGCCTGCATGCGCAGCGCGATCCAGGCGCCCATCGACGAGCCGACGAGGATCTGCGGTCCCCGCGTCATCTCGCGGAAGACCGCAAGGCTCTCGGCGAGCCATCTCGATATGGTGCCGTCCTCGAAGCGGCCGCCGGACTCGCCGTGGCCGGAATAGTCGTGGCGCGTGCAGGCATATCCGGCCTGGGCCGCCCAGGCGTCGAGCATCTCGGCCTTGGTGCCGCGCATGTCGGATCGATAGCCGCCGAGCCAGACGAGGCCGGGCGTGCCGCCCTCGCGGCGCCGGATGGCGATCCGTCTGCCTGCCACGTCGACGAAACGTGGTTCGTCTTGCGTCATCTGTTCGCCACCCCCATCTGGACTGTCACCGGCGCCGCCTTTTGCCACGCCGATCCCGCCGGGGAAAGAAAAAGCGGATCGCCGGATTGTCGCGCGCCGGTTTCCCCGGTGGCATATTCGTCAGTCTGTGCTATTGACAGCGTGGCGCGCGGCGCGGCATTGCCGCTCGCCGCCGGTGCGCCCAAACGGCGCTTCCAGTGCCCCGACCCGATCGACAACAGCCAGGAGACCACGACCATTCGCAGACCCTTCAAGGCGCCGCCCGTCGTCAAGGACGGACCGCGCGCAAACCGGGACATTCGGGTCCCCCGTGTCCAGCTCATCGACGCCGAAGGCCAGAATCGCGGGATCGTCACGATCAACGACGCGCTGATCATGGCGGAAGAGGCAGGGCTCGACCTCGTCGAAATCTCGCCGAACGCAGAACCGCCCGTCTGCAAGATCCTCGATCTCGGCAAGCTCAAATACCAGAACCAGAAGAAGGCGGCTGAAGCCCGCAAGAACCAGAAGACCATCGAGATCAAGGAGATCAAGATGCGTCCCAACATCGACACCCATGACTACGAGGTGAAGATGAAGGCGGTTCGACGCTTCTTCGAAGAAGGCGACAAGGTGAAGCTCACGCTGCGGTTTCGCGGGCGCGAGATGGCGCATCTCGAACTCGGGATGGACCTGCTGAACCGCGTGCGCACGGAAGTCGAGGGCATTGCCAAGGTGGAAGCCGAGCCCAGGCTCGAGGGACGCCAGATGATGATGGTACTCGCGCCGAAGTGACATCGATGCCGGATGCGAGCCCCGCGTCCGGCCGCCCCCCGACCCGGCCATGACCAGCGATTTCGCAGCCCTCGGGAAGTTCCAGCGCCTGCGCCGCGCCGTGCTCTTCGTCTTGCTCGTCGCCGCGACGGGGCTCCTGCTCTTCTGCGCGTCGGAGCCGGCGGACGGAGACCTGCACGAGATGGTCGAGGCGGTCGGGCTGTCGCTGATCCTGGTCGCCATCCTCGGGCGGCTCTGGTGCACGCTGCACATAGGCGGGCGCAAGGCCGCCGAGATCGTCGACACGGGCCCCTACTCGATCAGCCGTAACCCGCTCTACGTCTTTTCTTCGATCGGCGCGGCAGGTGTCGGCGCGCAGACCGGCAGCATCGTCATCGCCATCGTCTTCGGCCTCGCTTCCGCGCTCGCCTTCCAGGTCGTCATCCGCCGCGAGGAAGCCTATCTCGGGGCGACTTTCGGCGCGCCCTATGCGGACTACCTCGCCCGCGTGCCGCGCTTCCTTCCGCGTTTCGGGCTCTACCGAGACGCCGGCACGCTGTCGGTCGTGCCGCGGCGCATCTACTCGACATTCTTCGACGGTCTCGTCTTCTTCCTGGCCATACCCGTCTTCGAGATGATCGAGTGGCTGCAGGCGGCCGGGTGGCTGCCGGTACTGCTGCGCCTGCCCTGATGCGCTTCAAGGGCAGTTGCGCTTTGACGCCTTCGCTACTATAAGGCCGCGTTCAGAACCGCCCGGCAGGGCATGCCGTGGCGGTTCTCTATGCTTTCCGGACGCTGGTCCGTCCGGGGCAATTCGCCCCGACCGTGGGGCACAAAGAAAAAGGACAAAGCAAAATGCCCAAGATGAAGACCAAATCGGCCGCCAAGAAGCGGTTCAAGATCACCGGGACCGGCAAGGTCAAGGTAGCAGCCGCCGGCAAGCGCCACGGCATGATCAAGCGTTCGAACAAGTTCATTCGCGATGCGCGCGGCATGATGGTTCTGGCAGAACCCGACGCCAAGAAGGTCATCAAGAATTTTCTTCCCAATGGCGGCGGCCTCTGAGCCACGCCCGGTCGAACAGCTTTAAGGAGATCATGACATGGCACGCGTGAAGAGGGGCGTCACCGCCCACGCCAA
>VFQR01000906.1_pt1 | contig 28379 bp, 27 predicted proteins | sample 3512321 | NCBI WGS metagenome assembly VFQR01 (sample SAMN10412374, study PRJNA504923) | tailings metagenome | isolation source: Relicate 3 Philex TSF1 revegetated site | place: Philippines: Tuba, Benguet | collected 2017-08-29 | reverse complement strand
GGCGTGGTGGAGCTGGCCGTGATCGGGGTGCCCGACGAGCGGTGGGGCGAGACCCCGGCCGTGGTGGCCGTCACCGACGGCAGCGAGCTCACGGCCGACGACGTGCTGGCCCGGTGCCGTGACGTCCTCGCCGACTTCAAGCAACCCCGCTACCTCGTGGTGCGCGACGAGCCGCTTCCCCGCAACATGTCGGGCAAGGTGCTGAAGTCGGAGCTGCGCGCGCAGTACGCCGAGCTGGCCACCAACGGCACCCCCATCCGCTGAGGGCCCGTCGTGCACGTCGGCATCGCCATGTACACGAGCGACGAGACGCTCGCCCCCGACGAGCTCGCCGTCGCCTGCGAGGAGCGCGGCTTCGAGTCGCTGCTGTTCCCCGACCACTCCCACATCCCCGTCAGCCGGCGCACGCCGTGGCCGGGCAGCGTCGACGGCGCCCCGCTGCCGGAGGTGTACCAGCGCCTCGTCGACCCGTTCGTGGCCCTCGGCGCCGCAGCCGCCGTCACCACGACCCTGCGGATCGGCACGTGTGTGGCCCTGCCGGCGCAGCGCGACGTGCTGCAGCTGGCGAAGGAGGTGGCCACGGTCGACTGGCTCTCCGACGGGCGGATGATCTTCGGCATCGGGTTCGGGTGGTTGGCGGAGGAGATGGCGAACCACGGCGTGGCCATGGCCGATCGGTGGCAGCTCGTCGAGGAGAAGGTGGAGGCGATGAAGCTGCTGTGGACGCAGGAGACCGCCTCCTACGCCGGCGAGCACGTCCGCTTCGAGGAGTCATGGGCGTGGCCGAAGCCGGTCCAGCGACCGCACCCGCCGATCCTCGTCGGCGGCGGCTGGGGCCCTCGCCTCCTCGCCGCCGTGGTCCGCTTCGCCGATGGATGGATGCCCGTGTCGGGTCGCGCCTCCATCCGGGAACGGCTCGACCTCCTCCACGCCGAAGCCGCCCGGCAGGGCCGGGACCCCTCGACGCTCCGGGTGACCGTCTGCGACGCCCGCCCCGACCTGGCCTCGTTCCGCTCACTCGAGGCGGAAGGTGTCGAGCGCGTGCTGCTGTCGGTGCCCACGACCGATCGCGACGAGACGCTGCGCGTGCTCGACCGCTACGGCGAGCTCGCCCGCGCCGCCACGTGAGGAAAAATCTCTCGGCAGGCTGTCGATCCGGGCGAACTGGTTCGTCGTGAGGGTGTCCGGGCAGGATCGCCCGGCTCGACTCCCGAGGAGGACCATCCCATGACCCAGTACCTGCTGTCCGTGTGGCACGACGACTACGACGCGCTGGTCGAGAACGTCGAGTCCGACCCGGCGATGATGGAGCGCCTGTTCGCGCAGGTGGAGGCGTTCAACGACGACGTCCGCACCGCCGGCGCCTGGGTCTTCGCCGGCGGCCTGCAGCCGCCCACCTCGGCCACCGTGGTCCGCGCCCACGGCGGGCAGGTGTCGATGACCGACGGGCCCTACGCCGAGTCGAAGGAGCAGATCGGCGGGTTCTGGGTCATCGAGGCGGCCGACCTCGACGCAGCGCTGGAGTGGGCGCGGCGTGCATCGACGGCCTGCGAGGGCCCGGTGGAGGTACGCCCGTTCCAGGAGGAGCCGCCCGCCGAGGCGGGCGCCTGAGCAGCGGTGCACGACCGGGAGCCCGCAGGCCGTGAGGCGCCCGCCGACGCACGCGCCGACCTCGCCGAGATCTACCGACGCGAGGTCGGCCGCTGCGTGGCCACGCTCGTGCGCGTGCTCGGCGACGTCGACCTGGCCGAGGAGTCGGTGGCGGAGGCGTTCACCGTCGCCGCTGCCCGGTGGCCGCTGGACGGCGTGCCCGAGAACCCCGGGGCCTGGATCACCACCACCGCACGCCACAAGGCCCTCGACCGCCTCCGCCGGGAGGCCACGCGGGCCGAACGGCACCTCGCCGCTCAGCGCCTCCACGGCGCCGGCGACGACGGACTGGCCGGTCTCCCCGGCGGCACGGCGGTGACCGAGCTGGGGGACGTGGACGTGGTGCCCGACGACCAGCTCCGGCTGATCTTCCTGTGCTGCCACCCGGCCCTCGCGCCCGACGTGCAGGTGGCCCTCACCCTGCGCCTCCTCGGAGGGCTCGAGACGGCAGCCATCGCTCGGGCGTTCCTCGTGCCGGAGGCGACGATGGCGCAGCGCCTCGTGCGCGCGAAGCGGAAGATCCGCGACAACCGCATCGCCTACCGCATCCCGGCACCCGCCGAGCTGCCGGCGAGGCTCGCGCCCGTCCTGGCGACGCTGTACCTGATCTTCAACGAGGGCCACACGGCCACATCCGGCGGTGAGCTCACCCGGCCCGAGCTGTCGGCGGAGGCGATCCGCCTCGGCAGGGTGCTGGTCGAGCTGCTCCCCGACCAGCCCGAGGCACTCGGGCTGCTGGCGCTGATGCTGCTGACCGAGGCGCGGCGAGCGGCGCGGACGGGCCCCGACGGCGACCTGGTGCCGCTGGCCGAGCAGGACCGCGCCCGTTGGGACCGGTCGCTGGTGGCGGAGGGCCACGCCATCGTGCGAGAGCTGCTGCGGCGGAACCAGCCAGGCCCGTACCAGCTGCAGGCCGCGATCGCGGCCGTGCACGCCGACGCTCCGACGGCCGAAGCCACGGACTGGTCGCAGATCGTCGCCCTGTACTACCACCTCCACGCCCTCGAGCCCACCGACGTGGTGGCGCTGAACCGGGCGGTGGCGGTGGCCGAGCGCGACGGGCCCGCCGCCGGGCTCGCCGCCATGGACCACCTTCGGCTGGCCGGCTACCACCTCTTCCACGCCACGCGAGGCTCGCTGCTGGCTCGGCTCGGCCGCGCCGACGAGGCGCGTGCCGAGCTCGACCTCGCCGTGGCAGCGACGTCCAACGACCGCGAGCGTCGGCACCTGGAGGTCCTGCGTTCCCGGGTGTGACGACGCGGCGGTGATTGCCGCTCCCGCTGCCGGGGTAGTGGCGCGCCATCACCGGTCAGGTGCATCGCAGAGGAGGCAGCCATGCCGAAGAGCAAGCACGGTCCGGGCGTGAAGGACCCTGAGCAGTACGAGGCGCTGCGCCGCGAGGGCGCGAGCAAGGAGAAGGCGGCGCGCATCTCCAACGCGTCGAACAACGAGGGCCGGTCGAAGGTCGGGCGCCGCGGCGGCAAGGCGTCGGCGTACGAGGACCAGACCAAGGACCAGCTCATGGACAAGGCCCGCCAGGTGGGCATCGAGGGCCGGTCGAAGATGAACAAGGGCGAGCTGATCGACGCCCTGCGCCACCACTGATCGCCCGACCGGGTCGGCGCAGGCATCGTCGAGCGCGCTGCGGGGTAGATGCCCAGGCATGCAGACGATGGAGCATCCCCAGCAGGTACGCGCTCGTGACGAGCGGCGAGGCGTCGCCGTCGTCACCGGCGGCTCCGGAGGTGTCGGCCGGGCGATCGTGCGCGAGCTCGCCGCTGCCGGCTACGACGTCGCGGTCCTCGCTCGCGGGCAGGCGGGCCTCGACGCCGCGGTGGCCGACGTGGAAGCTCGCGGGCGGCGCGGGCTCGGCATCCGCACCGACGTGGCCGAGTGGGAGCAGGTGGAGGCCGCCGCCGAGCGGACCGAGCGCGAGCTCGGGCCGATCGACGTGTGGGTGAACAACGCGATGACCACGATCTTCGCCGGGTTGCCGGACGTGAACCCGCACGAGCTCCGGCGGGCCACGGAGGTCACCTACCTCGGCCAGGTGCACGGCGCGATGGCGGCGCTGCAGCGCATGCGCCCCCGCGACCGCGGCGCGCTCATCAGCGTCGGCTCCGCGCTCGCGTTCCGGGGCATCCCCCTGCAGGCCGCCTACTGCGGCGCGAAGTTCGCCACGCGGGGCTTCATGGAGTCGGTGCGGTCGGAGCTGATCAGCGAGGGCAGCCGGATCACCGTGTCGCAGGTGCACCTGCCGGCGGTGAACACCCCGCAGTTCCAGTGGTGCCGCACCAAGGCCGAGCGCCGTCCCCGTCCCGTGGCCCCCATCTACCAGCCCGAGCTCGCCGCGCAGGCCGTCGTCGCGGCCGTCCACGACGGGCACCGCCAGCGGACCGTCGGCACGTGGAACTGGCTGCTCATCCGCTTGAGCCAGCTGATGCCCGGTGTCGCCGACCACTTCATGGCGCGGACGGGCGCCGACAGCCAACTCGACGAGGAGCTGATCACGGGCGAGCGACCCGACAACCTCTTCGCGCCGGTCGACGACCACATGGACCACGGCGCCCACGGGCGCTTCGGGCACGAGTCGCGCGGCGTGCTCGACCCGTCGTTCGTGCGGACGCTCCCGCAGACGCTCGTCAGCGCGGTGCTGGCCGGGGTCGCGCGGGTGCGCGAGGTGGCCGGGCAGCGCTCGCAGGCGGGCGAGCAGCGACACGAGCAGGAGCGCGTGACCGCAGGCTGACCGCGGTCGACGCGCCGTCGAGCCGCCCGCACGGGTGGTCTACGAGCGCGCTGCGCCGGGTAGCCGTGGCTGGTGAGGAACGCGGTGGGACGTGCACGCGGTCGGACGTGGCCGCTGCTGAGGCAGCTGACCAGCCCCCGCGACCGCAAGGGCCTCCAGCACACCGCCCGCTCGGCGTGGACCGACGCCCTGCGGGCCCGCACCGACGGCGCCGACGAGGTGGTCCAGTCGATCTGCCCGTACTGCGCGGTCGGGTGCGGCCAGCGGATCTTCGTGCGCGACGGCGAGATCCTCCAGATCGAGGGCGACCCCGACAGCCCCATCTCCCGCGGCCACCTGTGCCCGAAGGGCGCCGCCTCGAAGTCGCTCGTCACCGCCCCCTCGCGGCTGACGCACGTGAAGTACCGGCGCCCGCACGGCACCGAGTGGGAGGAGCTGCCGCTCGAGCGGGCGATGGAGATGATCGCCGACCGCGTCGTCGCCACGCGGCGCCGATCGTGGCAGGACTCCGACGACGAGGGACGCCCGCTGCGGCGGTGCATGGGCATCGCCTCGCTGGGCGGGGCGTGCCTCGACAACGAGGAGAACTACCTCTGGAAGAAGCTGTTCACCGCGCTCGGCGCCATCCAGATCGAGAACCAGGCACGGATTTGACACTCCTCCACGGTCCCCGGTCTGGGGACCTCCTTCGGACGGGGCGGGGCCACCTCGTACCTGCAGGACCTGCAGCACAGCGACGTGATCCTGGTGATGGGCTCGAACATGGCCGAGAACCACCCCGTCGGCTTCCAGTGGGTGGTCGAGGCCCAGCGGCGGGGAGGGAAGCTGATCCACGTCGACCCGCGGTTCACGCGCACCAGCGCCCTCGCCGACGTGCACGTCCCGCTCCGCGCGGGCACCGACATCGCGTTCCTCGGTGGCCTGATCAACCACGTGCTCACCCACGGCCGCGAGTTCCGCGAGTACGTGGTGGCGTACAGCAACGCGGCCACCATCGTCAGCGAGGACTTCGCCGACACCGAGGACCTCGGCGGCTACTTCTCCGGCTGGGACCCCGACGAGGCCGAGTACAGCCACGACTCGTGGTCGTACGAGGGGATGCACCCGAAGAGCGCCGCCGGCGACCGCATGTCCGGCGGCACCGCCAGCGGTGACGACGACGGCGAGGCTCGCAACAGCGGCCACGACGGCGAGGAGGAGGGCGGCGGCGAGTCGGAGGAGGCCGGAGCGCTCGGCGGCGACGAGGGCGGTGGAGTCCCTCCCCGGGATCCCACGCTCACCCACCCGCGCTGCGTGTTCCAGCTGCTGAAGCGGCACTTCGGCCGGTACACGCCGGAGATGGTCGCCCGCACCTGCGGCGTCTCCGAGGAGCGGTTCCTCGAGGTGGCCGAGCTGCTGTGCGCCAACTCCGGCCGCGAGCGGACCGGATCGATCTGTTACGCCGTGGCCTGGACCCAGCACTCCGTGGGCGTGCAGATGATCCGCGCCGCCTCGATCCTGCAGACCCTGCTCGGCAACATCGGCAGGCCGGGCGGCGGGATCATGGCCTTGCGCGGCCACGCCAGCATCCAGGGCTCCACCGACATCCCGACGCTGTTCGACCTCCTCCCCGGCTACATCCCGATGCCGACCGCGGCGACCGGCGGCTCGCTCGACGACTTCATCGACGCAGCCGCCGGCGACGGGGGCCACTGGGCGCAGCTGCGCGCGTACACCGTGAGCCTCCTGAAGGCGTGGTTCGGCGACGCCGCCACGGCGGACGACGACTTCTGCTTCCACCACCTGCCCCGCCTGACCGGCGACCACTCCACCTACGAGACGGTCCGGGCCATGCTCGAGGGCGACGTGATCGGGTACTTCACGATGGGCGAGAACCCGGCCGTCGGGTCCGCCAACTCCGGGATGCACCGCCTCGCCCTCGCCGAGCTGGAGTGGCTGGTCGTGCGCGACTTCCACGAGATCGAGACGGCCGCGTTCTGGTACGACTCGCCCGAGGTCGACAGCGGCCAGCTGCGCACCGAGGCCATCGCCACCGAGGTGTTCCTCATGCCGGCCGCCGCCCACACCGAGAAGGACGGCACCTTCACCCAGACCCAGCGCCTCCTGCAGTGGCACAGCAAAGCGGTGGAGCCTGCCGGCGAGCGCCGCAGCGAGCTCTGGTTCGCGTACCACCTCGGCCGGATGGTGCGCGAGCGCCTCGCCGGATCGACCGACGACCGCGACCGGCCGATCCTCGACCTCACGTGGTCGTACCCCACGGAGGGCGACCACGAGGAGCCCGACGCCGAAGCGGTGCTGCGCGAGATCAACGGCTGGGACGCGGCCGGCGCCCCCCTGTCGTCGTACACGCAGCTGCGCGACGACGGGTCCACCGCCTGCGGGTGCTGGATCTACTGCGGCTGCTTCGCCGACGGCGTCAACCAGACCGCACGGAAGAAGCCGTGGCGCGAGCAGGACGTGGTCGCCCTCGAGTGGGCGTGGGCCTGGCCCGCGAACCGGCGGATCCTCTACAACCGCGCCTCGGCCGACCCCGAAGGCCGCCCGTGGTCGGAGCGCAAGCGCCACGTGTGGTGGGACGACGAGCAGGCCCGCTGGGTGGGCGACGACGTGCCCGACATCGACGAGGGCAAGCACCCGAGCTACCGGCCGACCGGCGGCGCGACGGGGCCCGACGCGCTCGGCGGCGCCGACCCGTTCATCATGCAGTCCGACGGCAAGGCGTGGCTGTTCGCCCCCGCCGGCCTGGCCGACGGCCCGTTCCCCACCCACTACGAGCCGACCGACTCGCCGGTGCGCAACCCGCTCCACCACCGCCAGGACAGCCCGGCGGCCAAGCACGTCGAGTCGCCGGAGAACCCGGCGAACGGCAGGGTCCGCCCCGACGCTCCGCCCGAGGGCGGCGAGCGGTTCCCGTACGTCCTCACCTCGTTCCGGCTCACCGAGCATCACACCGCCGGGGCCATGAGCCGCACCTTCGGCGTGCTCTCCGAGCTGCAGCCGGAGATGTTCTGCGAGGTGAGCCCGCAGCTCGCCCTCGAGTGCGGCCTGGTCCACGGCGGGTGGGCGACGATCGTCAACGCCCGCGGCGCCATCGAGGCGAAGGTGATGGTCACCGAGCGGGTCCAGCCGCTGGTGGTCGACGGCCGCGAGCTGCACCAGGTGTGCGTCCCCTACCACTGGGGCCGCAAGGGCGAGAGCACGGGCGACTCCGCCAACGACCTGTTCGGGATGACGGTCGACCCGAACGTGTTCATCCAGGACACCAAGTCGACCACGTGCGACGTCCTGCCCGGCCGCTGCCCACCCGGCCCACAGCGGCGGAACCTCGTGCTGCGCTACCGCGCCGCGGCCGCGCCGGAACCGGAGGAGAGCCGCCGATGACCGTCCAGATCGCGCCCGTCCCGCCGCCGGGCACCCGCGTCGGGTTCTTCACCGACACGACGGTGTGCATCGGGTGCAAGGCCTGCGAGGTGGCCTGCAAGGAGTGGAACGGCATCCACACCGAGACCGAAAAGCTGACCGGCCACTCCTACGACAACACCGGCCCGCTCGGCGTGCACACCTGGCGACACGTCGCCTTCGTCGAGCAGGTCAAGCCGGAGTTCGTGCCCGGCCAGATGCGCTGGCTGATGAGCTCGGACGTGTGCAAGCACTGCACCGAGGCGGCGTGCCTCGAGGTGTGCCCCACCGGCTCGCTGTTCCGCACCGAGTGGGACACCGTCGTCGTCCAGCCCGACATCTGCAACGGCTGCGGCTACTGCGTGCCGGCGTGCCCGTTCGGCGTCCTCGACAAGGACGACGAGGACGGCAGGGTCGCCAAGTGCACCATGTGCTACGACCGCCTGCGCAGCGGCTCGGAGCCGGCGTGCTCGCAGGCGTGCCCCACCGACTCCATCCAGTTCGGTGCGCTCGACGACCTCCGCCTGACGGCCGCCGCCCGCCTCGAGGAGCTGCACGGCGCCGGCGTCGCCGACGCCCGCCTCTACGGCGAGTCGCCCGGCGACGGCGTGGGCGGGGCGGGCGCGTTCTTCCTGCTTCTCGACGAGCCCGAGGTGTACGGCCTGCCGCCGACGCCCGTCACCACCACCCGCCACGTGGGCGGCATGTGGCGCACCGCGTTCACCGCCTCGGCCGCGCTGGTGGTGGCCGTCGCCGGCATGGTCCTCGGAGGCCGCTCGTGACCGCCACCAACGACCTCACCTCCACCGACCTGCGTTCCTTCCGCACCGCCGACGAGGCGCTCCGCGCCGAGCCCACGGGCACGGCCGCCGACGCGCCCACCGCCGTCTCCCGCCACGCCACCGACGTCGGCTACTACGGGCACCCCATCGTCAAGCCGCACGTGTGGCTCGACCACATCGGCTGGTACTTCTTCACGGGCGGCATCGCGGGCGCCTCGTCGGTGATCGCCGCCGTGGCCCAGCTCGCCGGCCGGCCCCACCTCGCCCGCCACGCGCGGCGGGCGGCGATCGTCGGTCTCCTCCCCAGCCCGCCACTCCTCGTCTTCGACCTCGGCCGACCCGAACGGTTCGCCTACATGCTGCGCGTGCTGCGCCCCACCTCCCCGATGAGCGTCGGCTCCTGGCTGCTCGCCGGCTACTCCGCACTCGCCGGCGGCGCCTTCGCCCTGCGCGAGCTCGGCCGCCTCCCCCGCGTCGCAACGGCGGCGACGCTCGGTGCCGGCGCGGCCGGCTCGCTGATGACCACGTACACCGCCGTGCTCGTGGCCGACACCGCCACCCCGGCATGGCACGAGGCCCGCCGCGAGCTCCCCTTCGTCTTCGCCGCCAGCGCGGCGGCGTCCGGCGCCGCCGTGACATCGCTGCTCGCGATCGCCGCCGGCCCGCCGGACCACGCGGCCGCGCGTGCGTCCACGCGGATCGCCGTCGCCGGAGCCCTCGCCGAGGTGGGCCTCTCCAAGCTGATGACCTCCCGCCTCGGCGAGCTCGACACCTACGCCACGGATCCCGCCGCCTCCCGCTTCCACCGGGCGGCGCAGGCCCTCGCCCTCGGCGGCTCCGCCGCCATGGCGGCCGGGCGGTGGGGTGCTCGCCGCCGGCCCACGGGCGCCCGCCTCGGGAGCCTCGCCGGTGCCGCGGCCGTGGCGGCGTCGTCGGCGTGCGAGCGCTTCGCGGTGCTCCGCGCCGGGGCGGCTTCCGGCCGCGACCCCCGCTCAGTGCTCGTGTCGATGGGGCGCGACCCGAGCCCTCAGCGCCCGAGCAGCCCGCGCACGTAGCCGGCCTGCCCGAGGTGCTGCAGGCTGTCGTCGGCGATGCTGACGAGGCGCACCCCGAGCGTGACCGGCGGGTCCCACCGGCGGTCGACGATCTCGGCGAGGTCGTCGGCGGTCACCCGCTCCAGCATCGCCGTCGTCCGCCGCTGGACGGCGTCGAGGTAGCCGAGGAGCACGTCGCCCCCGTCCGGTCGCACCGCCCGCATCTGCTCCTGGTCGTGCCCGTAGCCGTGGTTCTCCGGATCGGGCGCGAGCCCCACCCGCGCCGCCCAGTCACCCGTCACCCACAGCTGATCGGCGACGAGCAGCTCGGACACGTGGTGGTCCTGCACACGGGCGACGTGCCAGACCAGCCAGCCGATCGTGTTCGCCTCCGGCCCCGGCTGACGCACGAGGTCGGCCGCGTCGAGGCCGGTCACCACCTCCTCGGCGAGCGGCGGGATCCGACCGTAGAGCTCGAGCAGCAACGCAGCGACGTCCATGCGCCATTCCATCACACCCCTCGGGCCCCGATGTTCGGCGCGCACGCGTCGCGGGCAGACCCTCGCATGATCCGCGACGCCGCCCGCGGCGCGCTCGCCGGAGGCCTGGCGACCGCAGCGCTCAACCTCGTCACCTACGCCGACGTCACCCTGCGCGGACGGCCCATGAGCGACGTGCCGGCCGACACCGTCGGCGAGCTCGCCGACCGCGCCCACCTCCGCCTCGCCGCCTCGGGCGACGAGCAGACCGCCGCCAACCGCCGGTCGGGGCTCGGGGCGCTCATGGGCTACGCCACCGGCGCAGCGGTCGGCGCGCTCTACGGTGCGCTGCGGCCGTTCCTGCCCCGCCGCGCCGTGCCCGCGGCCGCGGTGGCGGTGAGTGGCGCGGCCATGGTGGCCGGCAACGGCTCGGCCGCCCTGCTCGGCACCACCGACCCCAGGCGCTGGGGCCTCTCCGGCTGGCTGGCCGACATCGTCCCCCACGCCGCGTTCGGGGCCACCGCCGTCGCCCTCACCGAGCGCCTCCGCCGCTGAGCGGTGGGCCGTCCGGCTACCGTCGCGGGCCGTGAGCCGCCGGCGCCAGCCGCTGGTCCGGGAGGACCTCGCCACCACCCACAGCCGCATCTGGGCCGCCCTCGGCGGGCCGGGGCCCCTGCTTCACCGGCGCGCAGCGGGTCGAGCTCGCTGGCACGGTCCTGCGTGCGCTCACCGATCCGTCGCCGACGCCGCCGTGGGTGGCACCGTCGGCGGACCCCGCTCGGCTCGCGTCGTTCCGCACCGCCCCACCGGCGGCCCACGACGTCGTGCATCGTGTGGCCAGGCACGCCGGCACCCTCACCGCCGAGTGGCACGACCGCGTCGTGGCCGAGTTGGCGGCGGCCGGGGTCGCGCCGGCCGGGTTGGCCTTCGTGGAGCTCGTCGCGCTCACCGCGCAGACCAGCGCCATCTGGTCGTTCCGCCGCGCCGCCGGGCTGTCGCCGTGGCCGTTGCCGCAGGAGCGGCCCGGTGCGCCCACGGGCCGGTTCGCCGAGGCGCTCGACGCTGCCACGCTCAACTGGGTGCCGGTGGCGGCACCTGCCGATCAGGTGGCCTCCGTGGTGCAGGCCTTCACCTCCTTGCCGGAGGAGCACGAGCGCACGTGGGCGTTGGCCGACGCGCAGTACATCCCCGACGCGGAGATGGTCGACCCGCACTGGACCCGCGGCACGCTCACGAGACCCCAGATGGAGCTCGTCGCGGCTCGCGTGGCACAGCTGCGCGAGTGCTTCTTTTGAACGGTGGCCCACGCAGCCATGCTCCGTTGGAGCGGGCAGGAGGAGGGGCTGAGGGTCGATCTCGACGAGCTGGGCGCGGGCGCGCCACCGGGTGAGCAGCGCTGGGGCCGCGAGCTCCACGAGTTCGCCTCCGCCGCGGTGGAGCTCGACGAGGACGCGCTCGACCGGGCTCGGGCCGCGCTGGTGGCCGTCGCCGGTGAGGCGGTGATGGTCGACGCCGCCGCGGTGGCCGCCAACTTCGAGATGATGACCCGCCTCGCGGACGGCACCGGTGCCAGGTTCCCCATCGAGCGCGACGCCACCAACGCGCCCATCGTGGCGGCCATGGGCATGGGCGACGCCACCTCGCGCCGGTGACCTGACGCCTGCGTCAGTAACCCGGGGGCGGCTCGAACGCGTACCACTCCCGCTCGAGCAGCTGCGCGAAGCGCAGCGTGGTGCGGTCCTCGAGGTACGGGCCGATCACCTGCAGACCGATCGGCAGCCCTGCATGGTCGCGGCCCGCGGGGAACGCCGTGGACGGCTGACCGGCGAAGATCGCCCACATCGGGTAGACGATGTTGCGCAGGTACGGGACCTGCTCGCCGTCGACGTCCAGCGTCCGCTCGGGCTGCCCACCGGTCTGGTGGGGGAACGCCGTGCCCAGCGTGATCGGGCCGACCAGCACGTCCCACTCCGTGAAGAACGCCCGCCAGGCATGGCGCGCCGCCTCCCGCCGCCCCAGCAGGCGGACGAGGTCGTGGGCGTCGAGGGTGTAGCCCTCCGCCATCGCCGCCATCTGCGCGTCGCCGGTGGCCGACAGGCGCTGCGCGGCCCGCTCGCGCTCGTCGCGCGGCCGGCCCTGCGACGTCATCGCGCTGAGCAGCGCCGAGTAGTCGCGCAGGTACTGCTCGGCGTCGAGCTCCGGCATCGCCTCACCCACGCGCGCGCCGGCGCGCGTGAGCAGCGCCGCGAGCTCGTCCACCCGAGCGCGCACGGCGCCGGCCACCGGCGTCCAGGGCATGGCCGGCATCACCGCCACCCGGAACTCACCGAGGCGCTCGTGGCGCGAGCCCGGCAGGTCGAGCCGCCAGGCCACGTCCTCGCCCACGTCGGGGCCGACGAGCACGTCGAACAGCAGCTCGAGGTCGGTGGCCGTGCGGGCGAGCGGGCCCTGCACCCCCATCACCGCCGCCGGGTTCGGCAGCTCGGCCAGGGGGAAGGCGCCGGTGCGGGGGATGGCCGTCTCGGACGGTCGGTGCCCGTAGATCCCGCAGTAGGCCGCGGGCACCCGGATCGATCCGCCGATGTCGCTGCCCACCTCGAGCGGCGTCAGCCCGGCGGCGAGGGCGGCCGCTCCCCCTCCGGTGCTCCCGCCCGGGGTCCGCTCGACGTCCCACGGATTGTTCGTGCGCCCGTACACCGGGCTGTCGGCCTGCCAGTCGCCGAGGGCAGCGGGGATGTTGGTCTTGCCCAGCAGGCACGCACCCGCCCGGAGGACCGCCGCCGCCACCCTCCCGTCGCTGGTCGGGCGGTGCTGCGCGAACGGCAGCAGGCCGGCCGACTGCGGCAGCCCCGCGGTCTGGGTCGACTCCTTCAGCGTGAGCGGCAGCCCGACCAGCCGACCGCCGCCGCCGCCGCCGGCGAGGGCTTCGTCGGCCCGCGCTGCGGCCTCCCGGGCGAGCTCGGGGGTCCTCACGGGGATGGCGTTGAGCGCCCCGTCGTAGCGCTCGATGCGCTCCAGGTGGAGCTCCACGAGCTCCCCGGCCGACACGTCACGCCGCTGCAGCGCCCGCAGCATCTCTCCCGCCGAGCTGAGCGCCCCGATCCCGTCACCCACGGACACCTCCCGTTCGCACGATCCACCAAAACCACGGCAGACCTCCGGCTCGGGATGCTAGTGATGGGGACCCCGCGCCCCGTCCGGACCACGCCCATGCCCGTCTTCCGCCGCCTCCTGCTCAACTCGCTCGTCGGCAGCGTCATGAGCAGCTTCGTGTGGTTCGCGATCACGTTCTGGGTGTACCTGGAGACCCGCTCGGTGGTGGCCACCGGGGTCATCGGCGGCGCGTTCGCGTTGCTCTCGGCGCTCGCCGGGATGCTCTTCGGCACCTTCGTCGACCGGCACCGCAAGCACACGGCCATGGCGGTCGCCGGCCTCGCCGCGTTCGTGCTCTACGGGCTGGCGCTGGCCCACTACGCCACGGTCGGCCGCGAGCGCCTGCTCGACCTGTCGAGCCCCCACCTCTGGCTCTTCGTCGGGCTGGTGATGACGGGCTCGGTGTTCGGCAACCTCCGGGCGATCGCGCTGTCGACGTCGGTCACGCTGCTCGTCCCGGTCGAGCACCGCGACCGCGCGAACGGGATGGTGGGGACGGTCCTCGGCATCTCGTTCACCATCACCTCGGTGGCCAGCGGGCTGGTCATCGGTCGCCTCGGGATGGGCTGGGCGATGAGCTTCGCCGTGGTGGCCACGGCGGGCGCACTCGTGCACCTGGCCACCATCCGGGTGCCCGAGGAGCGGCCGGCGATCGACCCGGACGCACCGAGGGCGTCGGCCATGGACTTCCGGGGTGCCTACGGCGCGATCGTGGCCGTGCCCGGCCTCCTCGGCCTGGTCGCCTTCGCCGCGTTCAACAACCTGTTGGGCGGCGTGTTCATGTCGCTGATGGACGCCTACGGCCTCTCCCTCGTGTCGGTGGAGGCGTGGGGCGTCATGTTCGCCGTGCTCAGCCTGGGTTACATCGGCGGCGGGATGGTCGTCGCCCGCCGCGGCCTCGGCCCGCGGCCGCTGCGCATGATCCTCATCGGCAACGCCGTCAACTGGTGCGTGTGCGCGGTGTTCACGCTCCAGTCGAACGTGCTGCTCCTGGCCGCCGGCATGCTGGTGTGGCTGGCGATGATGCCGGCCATCGAGGCCGCCGAGCAGACGGTCCTGCAGCGGGTGGTGCCCTTCGAGCAGCAGGGCCGGGTGTTCGGCTTCGCCCAGACCGTGGAGAACGCGGCCGCACCGCTCACCGCCTTCCTCATCGGCCCCATCGCCGAGGTGTTCGTCATCCCGTTCATGTCCGAAGGTGGCACCGGCGCCGACCTGATCGGCGGGTGGTTCGGCACGGGCCAGGACCGGGCGATCGCCCTCGTGTTCACCGCGGCCGGGCTCCTCGGGTTGGTGGCCACGTTCCTGGCCGCCACCTCCCGCTGGTACCGCGAGGTGGCGAAGGTGGCGGCCGCACCCGCCGCTCACGCCACCCCGGTGGCCGCCGCGGACCTGGACGAGCTGCGTCAGTGACCGGAGGCGGCGCGTGCGTCGGCCAGGTGGTGCTCGGCCTCGTGCAGCGCCTGCGCCGCCACCCACGCCAGGCTCCGTGACGCCACCCGGGGGTAGAGGTAGACGAGCGCGCGCTCGAGTTGGTCCGCCGAGAGCGCTGCGACGGTGCGCCCGAGGAGCCCGGCGCCGAGCGAGATCTCCGCGGCCACCACGTCGGGCGTGTCGGCGGCGTAGAGCCCGAGGTCGACGCGCGCCTCGCCATGCATGGAGTGCGGCTGTGGGTGGTCGAGGACGAGCCCCAGGACGATCCGGTCCCGGAGGTTGGTCAGGACGTCGCGGACGTGGCCGGCGTACTCGAGCGCCGACCACGTGTCCGGCCGCGGTCGCACGGACACCTGGTGGTCCTCAGCTGCGCCCAACACCTCGGCGAACCCGGCGGCGGCCGCCGCCAGCCGCGACGGCACCTCCTCGGGCCGCACCTGATCCCACGCGAAGCCGCACACCTCGCAGCGCTCCACGGCATCCACGCCCACTGCTCAGCCCTCCCCGCGGCGCAGGAGCATGTCGAAGCTGGGGTCCCGCTCGTAGAGCGACGGGCGCTCGAGGGTGAACAGCGAGATGTCGACCTCGGGCTCGCGATCGTGGCACAGGTCGGCGGCGATCCGCCCGATGAGCGACGCGAACTGGTACGCGTGGGCCGCCCCCTGGCAGACGACGATCCCCGGGTGCTCGGGGATGCGGTCGATCACGAAGTCCCGGTCGGGCGGCATGGTGTACAGGCAGCTCTTCGTCCACAGCAGGCGGCCCGGCAGCCCCGGCAGGTGCCGCCGCAGGAACGTCTCGAGCCGCTCGTGGTAGGCCTCGTCGCGCTCGAAGGTGCGGGTGTCGGGATCGACGCGGGGCCCACCCGAGTCCATCGACGCCTTGGCCGGCACCTCGCCGTAGGCGGGCAGCCCGTAGAAGGTCTCGGTGTCGAACCAGGCCCAGACCGGCAGCTCGCCCTGAGCGAAGCCGCTGGGCGCCGCCGGTTCGTAGTACGCCACCTGCTCGCGGGTGACCGCCAGGTTGATCCGCCGGCCGAGCGGCTCGAGGATGTCGTTGCTCCAGGCGTCGGCGGCCACCACCACCCGCTCGCAGCGGTAGGTCTCGACGTCGGTGCGCACCTCGTACCCGCCGGCCACCGGGACCACCTCGTGCACCCGCACCTCGGGCAGCACCGTCGCGCCCCGCGAACGGGCCCCGGCCACGTGCGTGTCGTTGGCCAGGTCGGCGCGCACCACGCCGGTGTCGTCCTGGACCACGCCCACGACGTCGTCGGCGACGTGGAACTGCGGCCACCGTGCCCTCACCTCGGCGCCATCCATCACCGTCGTCGGCACGCCGCATGCGTCGAGCGCGGTGATGTAGTCGTCCGGCGGGACGCTCGACCCCGCCGGGTGCAACGTGATGCCACCCGTCATGTGCACCAGCTGCACGCCGAGGTCCTGCTCCACGTCGGCCCAGGCGCCGAAGCCGGCAGGAGCCATCCGCACGTACTCCGGCCGGTGGTAGAAGTAGCGGATCACCCGCCCCTTGTCGCGCGAGGCGCCGCGCTCGTGGTCGAGCGCGAACCGCTCGAGGGCGAGCACGTCGGTGCCCGCGCCCCGCCGGGCCAGCCAGTACGCGGCGGCGCTGCCGATGCCGCCCACGCCGACCACGATGTACCGGTAGCTGCTGTCCATGGCCCGCCACACTGCCACGGTGCAGCGGGCCGCGCTCTCGCGGCGTCGCCGACGTCAGCGGTCGCCGGCGGGCACGACCACCACCGGGCACGTGGCGTGCTGCGCCACCCGCTCGGTCACCGAGCCGAGGAGCAGCCCGACGAACCCACCGCGCCCACGGCTGCCGAGCACGATCAGGTCGGCGTCCTTGGCCACGTCGAGCACGGCACCCGACGCGTCGCCGTAGGGCGTCACCCGCTCGACGGGGTGCCCCAGCGCGGAGGTGTCCACCCTGGTGAGCGTGGCCTCGAGGGTCTCGCGTGCCGACGTCTCGAACAGGCGGGGATCGAGATGCCCGAACGCCGTGGCCTCGGCCCCCACGTAGGGGACGTGGTACGCGGTGGCCACGACCAGCCTGGCGCCGCGCAGCTCGGCCTCCGCCACCGCCCAGCGGAGGGCGGCGACCGAGTTCTCGGATCCGTCGACACCCACGACGATGCGCTCCGGCTTCGCCCGCTCCCCGGCCGCGGCGGTGGTGCCAGGGCGGACCACCGCCACCGGGCACGGCGCGTGGCGCAGGCAGTGCTGGCTGACGGAGCCGAGCAGCAGGCCCCGGAAGCCGCCGACGCCACGCGCGCCGACGACGAGCAGGTCGGCGTCGGCACCCTCCTCGATCAGCGCCCGCGCCGGCAGGTCGCACACCACCCGCCGCTCGACGGTGCGGGCGGCCTCGGTCCCGAGCGCCTCCTCCACGTAGCTGGTGAGAGCCGCCTCGGCGTCGCTCGCCCGGTAGGTGGTGCTGAAGCGGTGCATGTGGTCGGGGTAGTGCTGGGCGAGCAGGTCCCAGGCCGTCAGGGCGCGCACCGTCGAGTCGCGCAGCGCCGCGGCCCTCGCCGCCCATCGCAGCGCCTCCAGCGACTCGGGCGAGCCGTCGACGCCCACCACCACCCGCGAGCGGACGTTCGTGTCATCCATGGCACCCAGTGTCGGCGGCGGACGGGACGTCGACCAGGGCCATCGGTCCCGACCGGCGGGTCAGCCCGGCTCCCACATCGTGGCGCGGTAGTCGTCCTCGAGGCCTCGCTCGATGTCGGCGGGGTCCAAGCCGAGGTGGAGCTGCTCGTTCAGCACGGCCGCCGCGGAGGGCCGCTCCTCGCGCGGCCGCCAGCTGGCGACGTCCCACATCCCGGCGCGGCGCAGCGCCTTGCCGCAGTGGATGAAGCACTCGGTCACGTGAACGACCACCGCCACGCGGGCCGGCCGCTCGTCGATCGGGCACCGCGCCAGGACCTCGGGGTCGGTGGTGACACGCGCCCTGCCGTTCACGCGCAGCGTCTCGTCGGAGCCGGGCACGAAGAACAACATGCCCACCTCCGGCTGCTCCACCAGGTTGGTGTACGAGTCGAGCCGGTTGTTCCCCGACAGGTCGGGGAAGGCGAGCGTGTGCTCGTCGAGCGTGACGACGAAGCCCGCGTGCCCACCACGGGGCGACACGTCCACGCCCGCCGCGCTCGCGGTGGCGAAGGTGAAGAAGGGCGACGCGGCGATCCAGTCCCGAGCGCCGGGGTCGAGGTGGTCGATGCACTTCTCCCTGACGATGCGCGAGGGCGCGCGGTAGTGGCGGCGGAGGTCCTCCACCGTGACGACCGCGACGTCGGCCTGGTTCTCGGTCTGCTCGGTGCTGCTGGACACGTCCGCTCCTCGGGGTCGAGCCCGACGATAGAGCAGGCGCGTCACCCGCCGCTCGACTCCCACCCGCTCGGCAGCCCGACGGCGTGGCGGACGGCCTCGAGCGCCACCTGCTCCCGGCGCAGGGCCTCGGCGAGCGCCGCAGGCAGATCCACCGTGCGCACGCCGGCACCCCACACCCGCACCCGCGGGGCCATCTCTGCGTCGAGCCGCGCCAGCACCTCGCACAGCCCTTGCGTCTCCCGCTCGAGGCGCGTCTCCAGCTCGACGGCGGTGATCAGCGGGTTGGCGCGGCGGCGCAGCGCCCTCGGGCCGGCGCGCAGGCCCTTCCGCCCGGCCGTGCGAGGAGCACGCGCTCCCGGGGAGCGCGGGGACCGGCGGCGGGCGATCGCGCCGGCGGCGGGCAGCCACACCGCGAGCACGAGCCGCTGGCGGCGGGTCGCGCGGGCGAGGTGCTCGAGCCACTCGCCCGCCGAGCGCCCACCGTCCGAGGCCGGGCGCCACAGCCGCTCGGTGTCCACCTCGCGCACCTCGGCGAGGGCGGCGCGGCGCTGCTGACGGAGCTCGTCCACCTGGTCGTCGAGCGGTGAGCGTCGGCCGTTCCCCGTCCTCTGCGAGCGCGCACGGCGCCGGCGGCGGCCGTCGGCAGGAAAGCGCTTCTGGAACTTGGAGAGGGGCTTGTCGGGGTCCTCGCCCGTCGGGCGATGACCGGGCCGGTTCTCCTCGGGCACCGGCCCGATCGTCTCGGGCGAAGGGCTCCGTGGCTCGTCCACCGCGTTCGGCGGTGCGTGGTCGCCCATGGAGATGAACCCGCTGCGGTGCAGCTCTCCTCGCGGCACGTCTGGCTCCTTCCGGTCGTGTGGGCGGGGTACCCGCCCACCCCGCCGGCGACACGCCGTGGCTCTCACCCACCTCCAACCCGGAGGCAACCCCCTCCTCGCCGACGCCGCAGAGGATCGGTCGCATGCACACCCCCCTCGATCCGTCCGCCGAGCCCGGAGCGTGGCCGGCTCCGGCGACACCCTCGCTGCCGCCCACCCCCCGGGCGGCGGAGCGCGGCCGTGGTCGTCGGCTCCCACCCGCGGTCGCCGTCCTGACCCTGATGGGGGTGGCAGCCGGGAGCGGCGCCCTCGCCGGGTACGTGGCCGGCGAGAGCGCCGCCGTCACCGCCGTGACCACCCCGGAAGCTCCAGGCACCGTCACACCGGTGGCCCTCGCACCGTCGCCGAGCCTCGACGTCGGCGCCATCGTGGAGCGGCTGGCGCCGTCCGTCGTGTCGATCGAGACGACGGCCGAGGTGCGCCGCGGGCCGTTCACCCAGCGCGCCAGCGGCGCCGGGACGGGGGTCGTCATCGACGACGGGGGCCTCATCCTCACCAACGCGCACGTCGTCGAGGGGGCCACGTCCGTGACGGTCTCGCTGGACGGGGGCTCGTCCTCACGTGCGGCCACGGTCGTGGCCACCGATCGCGGCAGCGACATCGCCATCCTCCGCGTGGACGACGCCACCGGCCTCCGGCCCGCGCCCGTCGCCGCCGCCGACAGCGCGTCCGTGGGCGACGAGGTGGTCGCCATCGGCAACGCCCTCGCGCTGGACGGCGGCATGACCGTCACCCGCGGGATCGTGTCGGCGGTCGGCCGGTCCATCGAGACGGGCGGGGGGTCGCTCACGCACCTGCTGCAGACCGACGCGGCCATCAGCTCCGGCAACTCCGGCGGGCCGCTGGTGAACGCCTCTGCGGAGGTGATCGGCATCAACACCGCTGTGGCGGGCAGCGGCGGCGGCGTGCAGGCGTCGAACATCGGCTTCGCGATCTCCATCGACCGGGCGCTGGAGGTGGCCGACCAGCTCCTCGGCGCTGACGGGGTGACGGCCTGACGGCGCGACGGCCCGCCCCGGGCCGGAGCCGCGACACCGGCGTCCCGGTAGGGTCCGCACGTGACCGGCAATCGGTGGCTCGACCTGCTGCGGCGCGAGCCCGGCCATTCGGAGCGGTACATCCAGCGCTTCCGCGAACTCGCCGCCGCCGGCAACGACCTGCACGGCGAAGCCCGCTTCGTCGATGCGATGGTGGGACGCGGCGCGAGCATCCTCGATGCGGGGTGCGGCCCGGGTCGGGTGGGCGGGCGGCTCGCCGAGCTGGGCCACCGGGTGGTCGGGGTCGACCTCGACCCCGTGCTGATCGCCGCGGCCCGGCGCGACCACCCGTCGGCGACATGGCTGGTCGGCGACCTGGCCGACCTGCACCTCACCCGGGAGGGCTCGGCCGAGGTCGACCTGTTCGACGTGGCCGTCTGCGCGGGGAACGTGATGGCCTTCCTCGACCCGGCCACGCGCAGGAGCGTGCTGGCCCGCCTGGCCGACCACCTGGCCACGGACGGGCGGATCGTCACCGGATTCGGCGCCGGGCGGGACTACCCCTTCGACGAGTTCCTGGACGACGCCGCGGCCGCCGGCCTCGGGCCCGACGTGCTCCTGTCGACGTGGGACCTGCGACCATCCCGCGACGGCGCCGACTTCCTCGTCGCCGTCCTGTCGGTGCGGTAGCCCGCCCGTTCGCGCGTCGCGCGAGGTGCGCGCCCTAGTCTGCGGCCGTGCCCCCTGGAACCCCCGGCGACCGCTCGGCCGCTCGCCGGTCGCGGCCACCGGCGGCCGCCGTCCTCGCCGCGGCCGTGGTGGTGGTCGCCCTCGCGGTGGTGGGAGCGGTCGTCTCGTGGCAGCGGGCCGAGGCCGAGCTGCGCAACGACCGGCTGTCGGCCCTCGCGGTGGTCGGTGGCGCCGCCGACGCCGTCGACCGGTTCTTCGTCACCCGCCTCGCGCTGCTGGAGTCGGTCGGATCGCTCCCCAGCGTGACCTCCGGCGACCAGGCGCAGATGCTCGCCGACTTCGAGGCGCTCTCCTCGGCGCAGCTCGGCCTCGACGGCGGCATCGGGTGGATCGACGCCGACGGGCTGTTGCAGCTCGAGGCCGGTGCCGACCCCCAGCGCCTCCCCATCGACCTGTCGGACCGCGCCTACGTGCAGGAGGTGCTGGCCACGGGCCGAGCGGTCGTCTCCGAGGGCCTCCGTGGACGGCTGTCGGGCGATCCGTTGGTGATCGTGGCCGCGCCGTCCCGCGACGCCACCGGCGCGGCGAACGGGCTGGTCGTGGCGTCCATCCGCCTGGAGGTCATCGACGAGCTGGTGCCCGCGCTCCGCGCGCCCGGCACGGTCACGGTCACCGACCGCGGTGGCGCACGGGTGTACACCACGCCGGGCGCACCGGCCCAGCTGCTCACCAGCCCGCCGGAGCGTGTGCAGCGCACGCCGGTCGTCGTCGACGAGGCCACCTTGACGGTGGCCGCCGACACCGACGCGGCGGGCTGGACGATCGCCTACGCCCCGCCGGAGGTTCCCGACCGGACGGGGCTGTTCGTGATCTGGGGCCTCCTCGCCGTCCTCGCCGCCGTCGCGCTCACCTCGGGCGGGTGGGCGGTGCGGGCGGCCGTACGCGCCGCCAGCGAGGAGCGCCGGCGCGGCAGCGATCTGCTCGCGCTCGAGCGGCTGGCGCTCGCCGTGGCCGGTGGCACCGATCGCCGCACCGTCGGAGCCGCTGCGGCCCGCCAGATCCGCGAGGCGCTCGGTGCCCAGCTGGTGCTGGTCAGCGTGGCAGAGCCACACCTCAACGTCCTCGTCCCGGTGGCGGGCGACCTCGCGGCCGCCACCCGCCCCGGACTCGAGCCGGTGCTGCCCCTCGACACCCCCACGCTGATGACCGACGCGTACCGCAGCGACGGCCCGATCGAGCTGCGCAGCGACGAGTACGTGGCCAGGTACCCGCACATGGTCCCCACCGTGCCCGACCAGCAGCTCGTGTTCGTGGTGGGCCGCCGGTTCTCGGGCAGCGCCGCGTCCGGTGCGGTCAGCGTGGCCTTCCGCGCCCCGTACCGCTACGGCGACGACGAGCGCAACCTGCTGGAGGCGATGGTGGCCATGCTCGGCGACGCGTTCGGCCGCGCCGACGCCACCGAGCGCGAGCGGACCACCTCGCTCACGCTGCAGCGGGCGCTGCTCCCCGCCGACCACCTCGAGGGCTTCGAGACCGTGCAGCGGGCCACCCGGTACCGCCCGGCGAGCGACGAGGCGCGGGTGGGCGGCGACTGGTACGACCTGTTCCCGCTCGACGACGAGCGCGTGGCGGTGGTCGTGGGAGACGTCGTCGGCCAGGGCATCCCCGCCGCCGCCGTGATGGGCCAGCTGCGCAGCGCGCTCCGCGCGGCGGTGTTCGCGTCCGGCTCGCCGGCGCGCGCGCTCGAGCTGCTCGAGCGCTTCGCCGCCGACCTGCCCGATGCGTTCGCCTCCACCGCGCTGGTGGCCGTGCTCGATGCCACCGCGGGCTCACTCGAGGTCGCCCTCGCCGGGCACCTCCCCCCGCTGCTCGTCGGCCCACCCAGCGCCCGCCTCGTGGAGGCCGCGGCCGATCCGCCGCTCGGCGCGATGCCGGCAGGCCGACGCCGGACGGCCACCCGCGTCGACATCCCCGCCGGCGCGACCATCGTCTTCTACACCGACGGGCTCGTCGAGCGGCGCGACGAGCCGCTCGACGTCGGGATCGAGCGGCTCCGCGCCGTGGCCGCCGCGCACGCCGAAGCCCCGGTGAACCGCCTCGCCGATCTGCTCCTCGAGGAGTGCGCCGAGACGTCGAGCCGGGACGACGTGGCCCTGGTGGCCCTGCGCCCCGTGGGGGCCAGGCCCGACAGCTTCTCGCTGGCGGTGCCGTCGCAGACGGCGCAGCTGCGCCGCGTGCGCGAGCAGCTCCGCCGGTGGCTGCACGCGCACGAGGCGAGCCCGACGTGCGTGCAGGACGCCACGCTCGCCGTGAGCGAAGCGATGGCCAACGCGATCGAGCACGCCTACCGTGGCAGCGCCGACCAGGAGGTGGTGGTGGAGGCGTGGGTCAGCGGGCCGCGCCAGGTGACCATCAGCGTGCGCGACCACGGCCGCTGGGCGCCGACCGCCGCCGACGCGGGCCACGGCAGGGGCATCGGCATCATCCGTGCGGTGTCGCAGCGGGCCGAGATCGTCCACACGGCCACGGGCACGATCGTGGAGACCACCCACGAGCTCAGCGCCGCGCCGGAGCTCGCCCGGCGCCCGTGAGGGCCGGCACCGCCCGTTGAGCATCCTCGGCACGCCCGTCGGCATCGCTCTCGACCGCGTCGTCGGGGAGCCTCCGCTCGCGTGGCACCCCGTGGCCGGCTACGGCAGGGCGATGCTCGCGGTGGAGCGCCGCCTGTACGCCGACCACCGCCTCGCGGGGGTGGCCCACCTCGGCACCGGGCTCGGCCTCGCCGTGGCCGCGGGCGTCATCGCACGGCGCGCCCTCGGCCGCCCGGCCAGCACCGCGCTGGCCGTGGGCCTGTGCGCGGCCGGTCGGATGTTGGAGGAGGAGGCCGCGGCGATGGCATCGCTGCTCCGCGAGGGCGACCTCGCGGCAGCGCGGCGGCGGGTGCGGTCCCTCGTCGGTCGGGACCCCTCGAGCCTCGACGCAGGGGAGCTGTCCCGCGCCGTGGTCGAGTCGGTCGCCGAGAACCTCGTCGACGCCGTCACCGCCACCATCTGGTGGGGCGCCGTCGCCGGAGCGACGGGGGTGTTCGCCCACCGGGCGGTGAACACCCTCGACGCGATGGTCGGGCACCGCGACGATCGTCACGCCCGCTTCGGCTGGGCGTCGGCCCGCGTCGACGACGTCGCCAACTTCCTGCCGGCGCGCTGCACGGCGCTCGCCGTGGCCGTCGCCCGCCCTCGCCGCGCCGGCACGGTGTGGCGCGTGGTCCGTCGCGACGCACCGGCCCATCCGTCGCCGAACGGGGGCGTCGTCGAGGCCGCGTTCGCCGCCGCGCTGGGCACGACCCTCGGCGGCGTCAACCGCTACGGCGACACGATCGAGGACCGCGGCCGGCTGGGCGACGGGCCACCACCCGCGGTGAGCGACATCGACGCCGCCGTGCGCCTCGCCCGCGACGTCACGCTGATCACGCTCGCCGCCGTGGTGTCCTGCGGCATGGTGGCGCGGCGGCTCCGTCGGCGACGGCGATGAAGCGCAGCGAGGGCCCGCTCGACGGACCCGCGTGATCAGATGCCCTCGGCGGCCCGCAGCTCCTCGTCGTCCAGGATCCGGCCAGCGGCCACGCGGTCGAAGACCGGCGGTGGCTCGGACCACGGCTCGGGCGGCGTGCCGGCCTCGGCCCGCTGGATCGCCCGCCACACCGACTCCGGGGTGCACGGCAGGTCGAGATGGCGGATCCCGAGGTGGGCGACGGCGTCGATCACCGCGTTCTGCACCGCCGGCGTGGCGCCGATGGTGCTCGCCTCGCCGATGCCCTTGGCCCCGAGCGGGTTCAGCGGCGTGGGTGTCTCCGTGCTGTGCACCTCGAGCGAGGGGACGTCGGCGGCGGAGGGGATGCCGTAGTCGACGAAGGTCGCGGTGACCGGATTGCCGTCGTCGTCGTGGCGCACGTGTTCGAACAGCGCCTGGCCCACACCGGCCACCACGCCGCCGTGCTGCTGGCCCTCCACGAGCAGCGGGTTGATCACCGTGCCGCAGTCGTCGACGGCCACGTGGCGCAGGAGACGGACGAAGCCGGTGTCGCGGTCGACCTCGACGACGGCGAGGTGCGCGCCGAAGGGGAACGTCGCACCCGCCTGATCGAAGTCGAGCTGGGCGGCCAGGCCGTCCGTGCCGTCGGTGTGGTCGACGACGCCGTCGGCGACCTCGCGGGCGGCACGGGCGAGACCTGCCCAGTCGAGCCCGGAGGCGGGCACACCGGCGACGCCGACGGTGCCGGCCACGGTGTCGACCACGACGTCGCCGACGTCGGCCTCGAGCAGGTGGGCGGCGAGGCGGCGGGCCTTATCGACCAGCGCTTCCGTGGCCCTCAGCACGGCCGACCCACCGAGCTGCAGCGACCGGGAGCCGCCGGTGCCGCCGCCGGTGCGGACGGCGTCGGTGTCGACGGCGATCAGCGAGATGCGGTCGACCGGGATGCCGGTGTGCTCGCTGACGATCATGGCGAACGCCGTCTGGTGGCCCTGGCCCTGGGGCGAGGTGCCCACCTTCAACGTGGCGCCTCCGGCCTCGTCCACCTCGAGCCCGGCGTACTCGCTCGCCGATCCCCCGGCGGTGATCTCCACGTAGGTGGCCAGCCCGATCCCGAGCAGCACCCGCTCCCCCGCCTCGCGCCGCCGACGCTGCTCGCGCCGCAGGTCGTCGTAGCCCGCGAGCTCCAGCGCCCGCTGGAGCGGCACGTCGTAGCGCCCGGTGTCGTAGCTCACGCCGGTCAGCGTGCGGAACGGGAACCCGTCGTCGGGCAGGAAGTTGCGCCTGCGGATCTCCACCGGGTCGATCCCCAGCTCCAGCGCCGCCTGATCGACGGCCCGCTCCAGCAGCGCGGTGGCCTCCGGCCGACCGGCGCCGCGGTAGGCGCCCGTGGGCACGGTGTTGGTGACGGCGACGACCACGTCGAACCGGATCCTCGGGAAGGCGTACGTGCCCTGCGACATCCGCTTCGTGCCGCCCGGGAGGAGCGCACCGATCGTCGGGTACGCGCCGGCGTTGCCGAGGAGCCGGACGCGCAGGCCCGTGAAGGTGCCGTCGCGCCGGCACCCGAGCTCGACGTACTGGACCTGATCGCGGCTGGGGCCCATCGCCGCCATGTCCTCGGTCCGCGTGGCCGTCCACCTCGCGGGTCGGCCGGTGCGCAGCGCAGCTGCGGCGACGACCACCTGCTCCGCGTAGGCGCCCACCTTCCCGCCGAAGCCGCCTCCGACCGCGGGCGTGACCACCCGCACCCGCTCGCGGTCGATGCCCAGTGCGGCGGCGAGCACCTGTCGGAGCAGGTGCGGCATCTGCGTCGACCCGTGCACGACGAGCCGCCCGTCGGGCGCGAGCTCGGCAGCGGCACCGAGCGGCTCCATGGCCGCCACGGCGATGCGCTGGTTGACGTACCGCCCGCGCACGATCACGTCGGCGTCGTCGAAGATGGCCGGGTCGGGCTCGTCGGTGACGACGACGGCGATGTTGTCCCCGTGCGCGGGGTGGACGAGCGGTGCGCCGTCGGCGAGCGCGTGGAACGGGGTGACCACGGCGTCGAGGTGCTCGTGGTCGACGACCACGAGAGCGGCCGCATCCCGGGCCTGCGCGTCGGTCTCGGCGAGCACGGCCACGATCGGCTCCCCGACGAAGCGGACGCGGTCGACGGCGAGCGGCGGCCGGGCGAAGTCGTCGTGGACCTTCACCATCGGATGGCTCGGGGCCAGCCCGAGGTCGGCCGCCGTCCACACCGCCACCACCCCGGGCGCCGCCACCGCATCGGCCGTGTGGATGCTCGTGATCAGGCCGTGCGCGACCTCGGAGCGGACGAAGGCGACGTGCAGCGGGCGGTCGAGCTCGAGGTCGCCGACGTAGCGGACCGCCCCCGTGAGCAGCCGCGGGTCCTCCGTGCGGAGCACCCGCGTGCCGAGGATCGATCCACCGCTGCGGTCCGCCATCGCCGCGATGGTACGCAGGTCGTGCTGCGCCGAGCCCGGTCAGCCGTGGACCGTCGGCAGGTCGCGCGCCTGCACCATCATCCACAGGCCCGCCGGGCGGGCGCCCGGCGGGAAGGTGACGGTCACGATCACGTGCTCCCCGCTGGCGATCACGTCGACGACCTCCACCAGCGTGGTGAGCGGGCGCCCGCCACGCACCGAGAGCCCTTCGTCGAACAGCCGCCGGGTGGGCGCGACGGCCGCGTCCGCGTCGTCGTCGCTCGGGTAGTGGTAGACGAACGTGCCGACGGCCGCGTCCTCGACGACCGACACGCCGACGCCGAGCAGGTCGAACGCCGGGAGCAGCAGGGGCGGGTCGGTGCCGCCTGTCGTGACGTGGCGCTGGGCGTCGACGATCATCGCCGAGTACACGCCCGCCTGGTCCAGCACCGTCGCCACGCCGGCGATCGGCGCGTCGTCGGCGAGCGTGCGGTCGGGCCGGGCGAGCCACTCCTCGACGGGTGGCGTCGCCTTCGACACCGCGAGCAGGCCGTGGTCAGCCATGGCGAAGCGCAGCGTGTCGCCCAGCGGCCGGGCCGCGGTCGCGTTGCGCAGGTCCTGGTCGCCGTCGGTCTCGCCACCGAGGCGCCAGATGCCTTCGACGGGCGCCCCGGCTGCCGCCGTGAGCTCGTCGACGGTGACATCGACGTCGAGCACCGCGAACAGCTCCGGCGGACGCTGGAGCTCGATGAACGAGCGCACGTCCACCACCGACCAACCGAGCTCGGCGGCGATCTCGTCGTTGCGCTGCAGGTTGCGCGGCACGACCGCCTCCGGCAGCAGCGCCGCCGCCACGGCGTCGTCGACCACGACGCCCTGCAGCGGCCCCAGCCAGGCGAACAGCTCGTCGAGGTCGCCGGAGGAGGGGCGCTGCGCGCCCACGAGCGCGCTCGCCGCCTCGAGGTCGCCCGCCACCAGCAGCAGCTCGCCGACCGGCGGGCGCAGCGACCCCGGGATCTCCCCGAGGAGCTCGACCAGCGACCGGCCCGCCTCCGCCGGCTGGTCCGCGGTGGTCGGGGTGGTCGCCTCGATCGTGGTGGTCGGGGCCACCTCGGCGGTGGCGGACGCGGTCGCCGGTGGCGCGGCGTCCTCCTCCGCCGCGCACCCTGCGGCCAGGATCGCCACCGTCCAGCACCACCCGACCCGCCGCGCCACCCGCGTCATCCGCCGTCGACCACCTGCACGATCCAGATCCGGAGCCCGTCCGGATCGTCGATCCCGAAGGACCGGTGACCCCATGGCGTGTCCTCCAGCTCGCGCGCGATCGGCACGCCGCGGCTTCGGAGCAGGTCGTGGGCGACCCGCGCATCGTCCACGTACAAGGTCAGCACGACGTTGACGGGTGCGACTCCCGGCACGCACACATCCCCGAGCTGCAGGACCTCGATCGTCGTGCTGCCGGCCGTCCCCTGCGGGGCGAACACCCGCCCACGGCTGTCGGGGCGGTCCCACTCCTCGACCACGGACATGCCGAGCCCGTCGGCGTAGAACCGCGCCATGGCGTCGAGGTTCACCGTGTGGCGCAGGACGTTGAAGGTGGCGATCTCCACCCGGCGATCCTCGCGCGCAGGGGCCGGAGCGACCCAAGGTGGTGTGGCGGCGCGTGAGCCCTCGTCGCACTGACCGTCGTTCTGCTCGGTCTCGTCACGCGGACCCTTGGAACGACGAAAACCGCAGGGAGACACCTGCGGCTTCACCGTGGAGCTGAGGGTGTTGAGTCTCAGCACATAGGCAAGGGATGTCGCGCGTCATAGGCAAGCTTCGGCGGGGTGTCCAAGGCGCGCCTGATC
>VFQR01000905.1_pt1 | contig 28409 bp, 25 predicted proteins | sample 3512321 | NCBI WGS metagenome assembly VFQR01 (sample SAMN10412374, study PRJNA504923) | tailings metagenome | isolation source: Relicate 3 Philex TSF1 revegetated site | place: Philippines: Tuba, Benguet | collected 2017-08-29 | reverse complement strand
GGGCTGGAGCAGGTCCCAAGGGTTCGGCTGTTCGCCGATTAAAGTGGTACGTGAGCTGGGTTCAGAACGTCGTGAGACAGTTCGGTCCCTATCTGCCGTGGGTGTCGGAGAATTGAGAGGATTTGTCCCTAGTACGAGAGGACCGGGATGAACGTACCTCTGGTGGAGCAGTTGTCGCGCCAGCGGCAGTGCTGCGTAGCTATGTACGGACGGGATAACCGCTGAAAGCATCTAAGCGGGAAACCCACCTCAAAACGAGTTCTCCCTATCAGAGCCGTGGAAGACTACCACGTTGATAGGCCGGGTGTGTAAGTACAGCAATGTATTCAGCTTACCGGTACTAATAGCTCGATCGGCTTGATTGCTCTCATCGTCCATATCCATCTCGGATGTCGGACGACTTCTTTGAGAGAAAAGACAAGACGACACCAAACTACTTCCCATCCTTCGAGACGCGAACCTTCGGTTCGCTCATCGGGATGAGGACCTCATGGTGAGGAGCGGGCGAAGCCCGCGTCTCGAACCATGTGACTGCTAACAAGACAAACGACGCTTGCTTCAAAAAACTGTTTTCGGCCGGTCTGGTGGTTTTAGCGAGAAGCGCAAACCCGATCCCATTCCGAACTCGGCCGTTAATCTTCTCAGCGCTGATGGTACTATGTCTCAAGGCATGGGAGAGTAAGTCGCTGCCAGACCTGCCGAGAACAGTTTTGCTCTCTTCACGATGTCGAATGCCTCGACGCGGAAGAGCCGCCACGGGAAATATCCCGGGCGGCTTTTTCATTTTCCAAGTCGAAGTGTCTGACGTCTTTATGCGGTCGAAGTCCGATAGATCGAACTTCGACTAGACCGCGCGTAGCGCTTTCACCGCTTTATTGGCCAAGGCGGGTTGATTTCTTCCACACCACGAAAATGAATCCGGCAACGACCGCCAGTTCCGCGACGATCGTCGTGAGAACCGCCGCGGTCGTCGATAGGTTGCCGGCGGCAAAGCCCAGGCCCCAGAGCAGAAACGGGATCAACGTTGAAACTACGACGAAAATCCCGAGTACTGCCCAGCCCTCCGGCGCGATCGGCGTTGCAACAACTTTCCCGCGCGAGGCGAAGCCCTTTCGGGTCCAGCCTGAGCCGGGCTGATTTGCGTTGGTTGAAGTCATCACCAGAAACCAGGGTTTGCTGTCGGCCATTGCAATGATCTCCTGAAATTTCAACGATCTAAGCGTCTTGCGTGCACGCCGCCAAGGGGCGAGCGGTGACAAGTCCGTGAAATCGGGTCGCGGCGTTTCCTCGTTTTGCTAGAGTAAGTCGATGGGTTTGCAGCACTTCGCAATCTTTGACACCGCCCTCGGCTACTGCGGCATCGTCTGGACTGGCCGCGGCATCGCCGGCGTCAATCTCCCCGAAGGCTCGGAAGAAAAGACCCGCGCACGGGTGAAGAAGCGTTTTCCGGAGGCGCAGGAAGCGGCACCTTCGGCGGAAGTCCAGAAGATCATCGACGAAGTGATTGCGCTCATTGATGGCGAGAAGATCGATTTTTCGCACGTCACACTCGATCACGCGCCGCTGCCGGAGTTTTCGAAGCGCGTCTATGAAATCGTCCGCACGATTCCGATCGGGCACACGCTCACTTACGGAGACATCGCAAAGCAGCTCGGCGACGTTTCGCTCTCGCGGGAAGTCGGGCAGGCGATGGGAAAGAACCCAACGCCGATCATCATGCCCTGTCACCGCGTCGTTGCGGCGAGCGGCAAGACTGGCGGCTTCTCCGCGCCTGGTGGCGTCGATACGAAAATGAAGCTGCTTTCTATCGAACGCCGTCACGGCAATCATGCGCCGACGCTGTTCGACGATGACGAAGCGTTTCGTTTCGCGGCCCGCAAAACGTAAGCGCGGTTTCAGCGCGCGGCGCGGAAGTCGCGAAGGCGATTGAGAATGTCGGTGATGGGGTTCGGGATCCACCCGTCCTGCACGATATCACGGTGGTTCTCTTCGTTGCCGCCCGGAATGAAGACGACGGTCCCGGGCATCAGCCTGCGGTCGAGCGTTCCCTTCACCGGCACGCCGCGGTCTCTCAGTGTTTTCATGAGTTCGAGGTTGCGTGCCTTGGTCGAGCCCAGATAGGTGCTGACGAAGAAGCGCTTGCGGTCCGAAGTGACCCAACTCTCGAACTTGTCCATCTCGCCGTAGAGCGAGTCGAGCAGAACGACGCCTTTCACTCGGCCCGTGGTGTCGCCGCGTGTGATCGTGAGGGCGGCCGCGCGATAGCCGCCGCTGTAGGAAACCAGGACCACCGGGAGCGACTGGAAGTAGCGCAACGAGCGCTGGTCGCCGTGGAGGATGGCAAGGTGGGTCGCCGCTTCATTCAGGAAGCGCGTGAAGCCTCCGGGTTCGGCAAAGCGGCCCGGGTTCGAATCCGCGGCATTCACGGCGAATTGCGGAGCGACCAGCACGGCGTTGGCGACGGATGCCGAAACCTGCTCGGGGAGTTGCTGGCGGTCGCGAATATCGCGCTCGAGGATCGCGCCGTGGCCGTGGAAATAGACCAGAATCACCCCCGGCTTGCGGATATCGAACTTCGCCGGAATGTGCAGCAGCACGCGCTGGTCGTTGTAGGTCTCGTTTTCCCAATAGACCCGCCCGGTCGCGGTCTTGCGGCCGCGCTTTGTGCCGTCCTTTTCGTTGAAATATTCGGTTGCGGCCGCCGAGGAACCGTCCAGGGGAAAGGGGCTGGTCACGAACTCGGAGATGCTCGTTTTTCCGGCACGAAGCTGCGCCTCGGCGCCGCCTGCCGAAAGCAGCGCGGCACAGGCCGAAGCCATGAGCCAGATCGGGAGATAGGTTCTGCCTCTAGCGATCACGCGGAAACCGCATCCATGCCGGTTTTTCGGGTTCCTCCCGGGGCGGCGGCCGGGAAAAGGCCAGTGGCCCGGAAGGAGAATCACGAAAAGGGTTTTAGCCGATAATTCTTAATCGCGACCGGAACGTGGTCTTTGCCGGTCGTGAAGAGTACCAGTATTCCCCGCGCCCGGGTTGCGGTATAAGCCGCCCCGCGCGACCGAGACGGGGCTCCGGGCGCGGTCTGGGAATTCAGGTCTCATTCAGATTGGGGGCGCCATGGGAGTGGCGCGAGGTAAAACATGCAATTTTTTGTAAAGGGCGTGGCGCTGGCCGCGGGGATCATCGCAGCAGCGGCTACGGCAGCGACCGCTCAGGCGCCTGCACAGACACCGACGCCGGCTCCAGTTCAGAATGCAGGCGAGGTCGCCCGGTTCTATGCAGGGATGTCGGTTCCTGCGGACTCGGCACTCGAGAAGTTCACCAAGGATCCGGCCTGGCAGAACTACGCCAAGGCTTTCGACAACACCTGGGATCAGGTCGAGAAGCAGCAGCTCGTGAAGGTTCGCGCCTGGACGGCAGCGAACATGAAAGAAGCGCGGGACACGCTCTATTACTTCTTCAGTGGCCCGGACTTCCTCTACGCGAACCACTTCTATCCGAACGCGAAGACCTACATCCTCGCGGGTCTCGAGCCGGTCGGCCGCGTGCCGGTGGTCGATCCGCGCACGGTGCACTCGCTGCCGGCGGTTCGCGCCGCCCTCGAGCACTCGCTGAAGCTCAGCTACTTCATCACGCAGGACATGAACTCGCGCATGCGGGGTCAGTCCGTGAACGGCGTGCTGCCGGCGCTGTATGTCTACATGGCCCGCAACGGTGCGACCCTGAAGGAAACGACGCTGATCCAGCTCGATCCCGAAGGCAACGTGCATCCGGCCGAAGGCTTCAAGGGCCGCGTGCTCGCTTCGGGCACCAAGATCGTGTTCACGAAGGACGGCACCGAGCGCACGCTCTATTATTTCTCGACCGATCTCTCGAACGGCGGCGTCGCTGCAAGCGGCTTCCTCAAGTTCGCGGAGAAGTTCGGGCAGGGTAACGCGCTGATCAAGAGCGCCTCCTACCTTCCGCACAACGGCGGCTTCTCCACGGTTCGCGACTTCATCCTGAAGCACGCCGATTTCATCGTGCAGGATGACACCGGCGTTCCGGTTCGCTTCTTCAAGCAGGACGAATGGGCGCTGAATCCGCACGGCGTGTACATCGGACCGATCCCGATTTTCGGCATGGGTCCGGAGCCGGCGGCGGTGCAGCTGTGGCATCCGAAGAACAAGCCGCCGAAGCTCGATTTCGGCATCGGCTACCGTCACCGCGGTATCGACTCGAACCTCCTGCTGGCGATCCGCAAAGACAAAAAAACCTGATCGTCTGATTTCCGAACGTTAGCCGCCGCACCTCGAAAGACGTGCGGCGGTTTTGTCAGTCCTTCTCGTGGCCTGCGCGCCAGAGTTTCTCGATCCGGCTCTGAAATGCACGCGGCTTCTCAGCAAAGATGCGGGTCGCGATCTTGGCCGCGCGGGAAAGATGCGCGTCCTGCCGCCGCGCGATCGCCGGCAGGAGTTTCGAGCGGAAGCGTGCGAGCGGCTGATGGGGAGCGGTCATCGCCTGAAGCAGCGCGAGATCGCGGTGCTGTCCCAGCGCGTCGCGTAAGCGCTGGGCTTCGTCGATCCAGATCTTCGCCATCCGCGGCCAAAGCGGCTCGAGCAATTCGATCTGGTAGCGATGATCGATCACCCGCCGCCGGAATTCGTGCAGTTCTTCGTCGTCGGCTTCGCTCCAGTCTTTCGGCATAGCATTGCGGGCGCGGCGATAGCCTCCGGCCAGCGACTCCGCGATGATCTCGAAGCGCACGCCTGCGAAAGGCCAGAGCGAAATCGTCGCAAGCCAGCCGCTCACATCATGTGCAATCTGTGCGCGATCGGTGGAACTGATCCCGTTGCTCTCGGCGGCCGCCTGCAGCACAACGATGCGGCCGCGGACCGTATCGAACGAGCGGTCCGTCAGCTCATAAGCGTCGTTACGAAGGTCATCGAGGGCATCGAGCGTCGATTTCAGGTCACGGGCGCTTGCTAGTTTCTTCGCGGTATCCCGCGCCGTCTTTCGCAGGTTCCTTGCGCCATCGCCGAAAAGGGGTTCGACGAGACGCAGGAACGATCGCCAGCGCTTGATGGATTTGCGGAATTCGTGAATCGCGACGTCGGTCTGCAGCGACGGGTCGGAAATGGCATCGCGTGCCGCAGTCAGCATGTCGCGCGCGACCGCTGCCAGAGCCTGATCCAGCGGCGTATCGGGGCGCAGGGCCGGTCGCTTGTTCATCCAAAGCGAGCTTGTGGCGGGAGACTGTGACAGTTTTATAAAGGCTCGCGCAGGCTGCGTGTAGGCGCCATGCGGAGGATCAAAACAGCGTTTGGGACGGCGCGAGGGTTTTTCGTTCGTTCTTCGGGATACGCACCCATCCCAGAACGTATCCGCCGGGCAGTCTGGTCGAAGTGTTCTTCAACCCGGACAACCCGGCGGAGTTTCGCTTATCTCACCGGACTTGCGTAGTTTACGGAAGCGGCGAGTTTTCTTGCAGGCGTCAGCGCTTCTTCGGCTTGGTCAGAAGCACGATCGGAATGCCGGCCAGCATGACGAGGATGCCGAGTATCGAGCCGATGCCTGCAAACCCGTACCCCGATTTGCTCCACAGGAAGAGCGCGTAGTTGATTCCGGACCAGCACATCCAGAGGCAGCTCGCGCAGAAAATTGCGGGCAGCACCGGATAGAAAGGAATGCGGTAGCCATCCTTGGCGACCTCGCCACGAATCCGGAACACGTATACCGAGACGCCGACCAGGAAGAGGAAGCCCCAGAACGCAGGCGCGGTATAGCCGGTCATGGTCTCGAAGCCGTCGCGTGCAAGCGCTCCGAAGCCGATGAGGACCAGCGAAAGCACGCACTGCACGATCAGGCCGTTTGCCGGCTTGTCGCCTTTCCATTCCGCGAGAAAGCCGAGCCACGGCAGATCGCGTCCCAGCGCCTGGTAGCCCCGAGCCCCGGTGAAGATCGTCGCGTTGATCGTGCTCAGGCCCGTGGCCGTAATCATAAGGCTCAGGATGACTGCGCCGCTGTCGCCGGCAAACAACCGCATGAGGTCGGCGCCGATGGCCTTCGAATCCCGCAGTCCCTGCAGGCCGAAGGTCCAGAGGTAGCTGAGGTTTACGAGGACATAGAGCGCCGTGATGATCGCAATCGACCAGAGCAAGGTCGGCGCCATATTGCGTTTGACGTCGCGCAGTTCGCCGGAAAGGTAGGCGGATTCATTCCAACCGCCGAACGTGAGCAGGATGAATACCATCGCAAAGCCTGCCGCTGCGAACCACGATTTCTGCAGCGGTGCGGCCGGCGTTGCCGCCGACGGCTGATGGCCGACAGAAAAGGCCGCGATCACCACCAGCACCAGCGCACCAATCGCAAGCAGCGCCATGATGTTCTGCATGGTGCTTGTTTCGCGCAGGCCGACGAGATTCACGAGCGTCAACGCCACCACGGCGATCATTGCATGGATCGCGAAGCTATAGGTTCCAAGATTGATGACTTCGGAAACGTACTCGCCGTAGATAAAGCCCACGGCTGCGATCGCGCCGGGCTGAACGATGGTGCAGCGTGCCCATCCGAACAGCATGCCGAGTTTTTCGCCGTAGGCTTTGCTGAGGAAGTGATACTCGCCGCCCGAGTTCGGGTGCGAACTTCCGAGTTCGGCGTAGCAGAGCGCGCCGATCAGCGCCACGACGCCGCCCGCGATCCAGAAGCCGATGAAGCTGATGTCGTTCGTCGCGTTTGCCGCGACCACGGCAGGCGTCTTGAAGATGCCGGTACCGACGACGATGCCGATCAGCATCATGACGCCGCCAAAAACCGAAAGCCCCGTCGACTTTGCGGCTGCCGTATTCGATTTGCTCGCCATTGTTGTCCCCATAAGCGGAATTAGAGTTTGCGGTTCGCGGTCCAGCCCGGACCGGCAATCATCTTCCCGGCTACCTTACCTTCGTATCGGGTCGGCTGTCCTTCGGTTTCGATCGTAAAACGGACCGCATCCCCTGCGAGGTGTCCGTCCTTCACCGCAAAAGTGCGGTTTCCGTTGGTCGCCGTGCCCTCGAAATGCTGGAAGTGTTGCCGGATGGCAAGCGACCACGTTCTTTTCCCGTCGCTCAGCGTCCAGTTGCCCTCAATGCGGGCAGGCACGATGTAAAGAAACACGTTTCGCGTGCCCTTGGTGCCGTTTTCCTCGAACGCGACCGGCTCGGAGTAATCCGCTTCCCATTCGCTCATGGTGAAGCTCTGGGTTACGACGCGCGTTCCGGGGCGCATGCCGAGCAGTGTCGGGCGCAACCGGACGTTCAGCCGGTTCAGAAGATACAGCGTGACGACGGTCGCCTCGCTGAAGTCCGTCTTGAAGATGTCTTCCTGCAGGAAGGTTACGCGGTCGCCAACGGCCGTTTTTGCGCGGTTCGCGAGACTTTCCTCGATCCGCTTCGGATCGAGATCGATGCCGACCGACTTCTTTGCCTTGAAATCTCTGACCGAAGCAATCGCGATGCGACCGTCGCCGGAGCCGAGGTCATAATGGATGTCGTCCGGGCCGACCTTCGCAATCTCGAGCATGCGGCGGACGACCTGATGCGGCGTGGGCACGTAGACGACATCGAGCCATTCGTCGTTGAGTTCGTTCCACGCCGGGGCGGCGAAGGCGGTGGAGAAGAACACGGCTGCAGCCGCGGCGATGCGCAGGCCCGTGGAGTTTTTGCAGATCGTGCCGGGTTTCACCTTGCTATCCGTGCTTGCGGCCCCCTGGCGGAAGCCAAAGGGCCGCTGCGATTACGGATCAGGACTTCTTCGCGCTCCAGCCCGTGCCCGAGATCGTGGAGCCATCGGCGGTGCCTTCGAAGACCACGGGTTTGCCGTCGAGGTCGAGCGTGAAGCGCACCTTGGTTCCGGTGATCCGGCCGTTGCGGATATCCGCCGGCTTGCCGTCGATGGTGGCGGTGCCGGTGAGGTCGGTGAATTCGTTCTTCAGATCGAGCGCGATCTTCCGCTCGCCCTGCGAAAGCTCCCACTTTCCGGCGACGTTCGCGGGCACGATGAAGAGATAGACCTGATAGCCGTCGACGCTTTCGTTGTGCTCTTCCTTCCACTCGCCCATGTTGAAGGCGTGGGTCACGATGCGCGTGCCCGGCTTGAGTTCTTCGAGCAGCTTGGGACGCAGGCGCAGGTTGATCGAATTCAGGAGATACATCGAAACGACCGTGGCTTCGCGCAGGTCGGTCTCGAAAATGTTCTGGTTGAGGAACTGAACGTTGTCGCCCAGCTTGTCCTTGGCCTTGTTTTCGTTCGACTCCTTGATCCGCTGCGGATCGAGATCGATGCCGACGCCCTTCTTGGCCTTGAAGTCCCGGACCGCCGCGATGACGATGCGGCCGTCGCCGGAACCGAGATCGTAATGCACGTCCTTCGGGCCGACTTCGGCAAGCTCGAGCATGCGCTTGACGACTTGGTGCTGGGTCGGAACGAAGAAGATGTCGAGTTTCTTGCCGTCGCTCGTCGTATAGCTTTGGGCAAATGCGGTGCCGGCAAAGGCGAGGGCGGCGAGGATCAGAGCGGGCTTGCGGAGTTGACGCAAAAGCATCGGCGTAATTCCTTCTTTCATTCTCGATTCAAACGTACGGCCTCTTGGCGGTTCGCCAAGGGGCCGCGTTTGCAGGTACTGCGATAGATACGGTTACGATTTCTTGGCCGACCAGTTGGCGGACCCCTTGATGTCTTGTCCGTCGACCGTGCCCTGGTACTTCACGGGCTTGCCGTCGACGTCGAGGGTGAATTCGATCTTGGTGCCGGTGATCTTGCCGTCCTTGAGCGTGGCCGGTTTGCCGTTCACCGTCGCCGAGCCGGAGAGGTCGGTGAATTCGCTCTTCAGGTCGAGCGCGATCTTCCGCTCGCCCTCGCTCATTTCCCATTTGCCGGTGACGTTCGCCGGCACGATGAAAAGATAAACCTGGTAGCCGCCGACGCTTTCGCTGACTTCTTCCTTCCATTCGCCCATGTTGAAGGCGTGGGTCACGATGCGCGTGCCGGGCTTCAACTCCTTCAGAAGCTTCGGCCGCATGCGGAGATTGATGGTGGTCAGCAGGTACATCGAGACGGTGGTCGCTTCGGAAAGGTCCGTCTCGAAGATGTTCTGCTCGAGGAAGGTTACGTTGTCGCCGAGGCCGGCCTTCGCCTTGTTCTCGTTGGCTTCCTTGATCCGCTGCGGGTCGAGATCGATGCCGACGCCCTTCTTGGCTTTGAAGTCTTTCACGGCCGCGATGACGATGCGCCCGTCACCCGAGCCGAGGTCGTAATGCACGTCGCCGGTGCCTACGTTCGCGAGCTCAAGCATGCGCTTGACGACCTCGTGCGGCGTCGGGACGAAATGGATATCGAGCTTGGGCTGCGCCGAGACGTTGAGCGAATACAAGCCGGCGCCGAAAGTGAGCGCAACGAGCGCGCCAAACCCTGCCAATACGCGAAATCCTGATCTACCAGACTGCATGTTGTCCTCTACCTGTGCGGGCTCTTGAGCGTCCCCGGCGAACCTTCGCACGTTCCCGAACCGGGGCAAATCCCGCGGTTTCGCCTGCGGAGGCCGCGCGGCTTGCGTGGAGGCAAGGGAACCCGAATGCGCGAAAGCGGGACAATTTGGCCTGAATTTCCGCGATTTTACGGGGTTCCGAGCCTTCCAAAAGCGTCACCGGATTGCTACATACCCGTCGCCGGCGGGAACTTGCCGGCATTTTTGCCTCTGGCGCGGGGTGGAGCAGCCCGGTAGCTCGTCAGGCTCATAACCTGAAGGTCGTAGGTTCAAATCCTACCCCCGCAACCAAGGCAAACTTCTGATTTTTAATAGAATTCAGAGTTTGAAATTTTAACGGTGGCAGAGAACAAAGCGCGCGTGTCGCCACCGTGTCGCCAGTTCAGAGATCAAACTGACTGAGGCAATCCCTCTCAAGAGAAACGGCGGCGTCAATTTCCGGCCCCCACCCTTCATTTAGAAGGGACCCAACGCGATATGCGCGCGTAAGCACTCCGCGGTCCTCGGAATTTCGTCGGCTTCGCGCGCGTGCGGGTAACGTTCGGGAAAGTCAGGCCGTTCTCACTAGTGGGGCGCTCGCGGGGACTGGCAACCCCGCTCGCGATCAGCGCGTTGCGCGTGTCGCCCCTGTATGGCTCGGCAATGAGAAGACGGTTTTCTGTTGAGCGTTGCCTCAATGCAGTTCTGTGTCGCTCCGCTATACAAGATAGGTAGGCGACACGGCGGAACACCGCTAGGCGACATTTGTTGTTACGAGATTAAGTGCTTTCCATCGCTGGCATTTTCTCGCGCGCGGAAACGCGAAAATCGTCTGTTACGGTAACACCGCTAGGCGACTGAAGCTGTTATGAGTGTTTCGCGGCTCTTACGAGCATTCTGCGCTTTTTTCCTTCACCGCCTTCGATCGCGATCTCGGCTTTACCGCAGCTCTGGAGGCGCTTGATCGTGCGATGAACGAGCGGGGGCATCGATCCGGGTGCGATAGCGGCGAACGCGGGTTCTGAGGCGATGGTTTCGACCAGCGCGGTCACGGGCGTCCAGTCGCTGCCGAGCAGCTTTAGGATGGCGACTTCCCGGCGTCCGAGCACAACGGCACTGCTGTAGCGAGAGGTTTCTCGAATCATGGGCCGGCGCTTTCTCTGTTGCCGGTCGCGGTCACGCGCACGCTTTCTTTCGCGGTGGATTGCCTGAACTTCCTCGCGGGTTTTATCGACGCAGAACATGGTCGTAATTCGCAATCTTTCCCGCTCTTCAAAAGTTAAATCAACGCGGATGCCTGCTTCGTCCGCGTCCGTGCGCCGTGGGTTCACACTAACGCAATCCCAAACGCGGTTAAATTTGCCTTCCGCAAGCCAAGGCGCATAGATGGAGGCGAAGCTGCGGGCGAGGCCGTCGCCGTTGTCCATATGCGCGAAGTGTTCAAGCGCGAACCGCAACAGCTCGCCGCCAGCTCTCGTATCCGGCAGCTCATTGCCGCCATGCCGGTCTCGAATGAGCCGCTTCAGTTCTTGGATACGAATGTGACCGATCGACTTCTTCGGACGCAGTTCGCGCGCCCGCGCTTCGTGCGCGCCGTATCGGACCGCGATTTCATGACGCTTGGCCGCAATCGCCTTTTTAGACGGCCGCTTTCTGGATTTTCTGCGGCGACCACCGCGTCCTTTGCGCCCGGTCGGTGGCTTCTTTGCCATCTGAGGGGTCGATCAAATCTGGTTCGAGCAATCTCCCTCAGAGCGCGTCGGTCAGGCGGCGGGGCAAACGCGCGCCCGCGTCGGTGGTGTTCGCGGCCGTCCGCGCGGCAAGCCATGCGTCCAGATCAGCGCGCGCGTAAACGATCTTGCGGCCCAGTTTCTTGAAGCGCGGAGAACCGCCAACGCAGCGGAGTTTGGCGAGCGTGGATTTCGATAGCCGCAGATAGGCGGCAGCTTCGGCGGGCGTCAGCAGTTCGGAAGCATCGCGGGTCATTCTAATCACCTCTGATATGCGCCGGGATTGTCAGGCGCTTCAGCGGCAACCTCCCGCAATCGGTTTGGACAGAAGAGGGGCCTCTCTGTCCAAATTTGGAGGGCTGACTACGGGCCGGGAAGCAGATTGCTCACTTCGTTTGCCATCCAGTCGAGCAGCGTTTTCTGATTGCCGCCTGCCAACTTCACCGCCTCTCTAGCAATTTCCGGGATGAATCTGCGTACCCCTTCATCCTCCAGCCTTCGGTCCCATTGACGAAGCGCATCGGATTTCAACTTCGGGAAGCGGGGAATCTTGTTGAGCCGTTTTGCGATGACCGCGCGAGCATCGCGCGCGGTGAGGCCAAATCCGTCGCGTAGTGCTTCCACCGTCGCAAGAACAATTCCATGAATCGTGTATTCGACGGGCGCTTTCTCACGGCGGTTCGGGAGCATCGCGCGAAGTCCGTCAACGTAGTCCCAAACCGGATGATCGGTGCCGCTCGTAAGGGCGTTCAAGAGGTTATGGGCTGCGTCCGCACCCGAAGCCTTGGAGTCTTCCGGCCGCATGACGCGATATGTGATCGCAGCTTTTTTCAGGAACGACAGAGCGAGAGAAATCTCCTGAGCGTTTGTCTGGTTTACCTTGTCGCCCACTGGCGGAAACTTTGCCGGGTCAGAAGTACCGAGCCGTACCACCTCTTGCGCTAACTGCTTCTGTGCATCCGCATCGCGCCGTCTCGTCATGACTGGCAATTCTCCCCGCGTTGAAGCGCGATCCCGTCAACCTTTCGGCGGTATGTGGGGACCGTTGCTCTGCCCGGCAATCCCGAGCAACATAGAGAAAACAAATCGGGGCAGACATGGAGAAGGGGGAGGGTCGCCTATTCGCGACGCCGGACCGTCGCGAGAGGGTCGGGGCCTGCTTCGTATTGGCAGCAGATGAATAAGACGGGTCTTTCCGAGCGCGATATTTGCACCAAGTTCATTACCCCCGCCCTGCGTCAGGCCGGTTGGGATGAAATGCTGCAAATCCGTGAGGAGGTCAGCTTCACCAAGGGCCGCATCATCGTGCGAGGCAAGCTGGTCACGCGCGGCCAGGGCAAGCGCGCCGACTACGTTCTCTATTACAAGCCGAATATTCCGATTGCCCTGATCGAGGCCAAGGACAACAGCTTCAGCGTCGGGCACGGCATACAGCAGGGACTCGACTACGCGACGACTCTGGACATTCCCTTCGTGTTCTCCTCGAACGGCGACGGCTTCGTGTTCCATGATCGCACCGGGCGAATTGTTCCGGTCGAAATAAATCTCAGTCTGGACGGCTTCCCATCGCCAGCCGATCTGTGGGCGCGCTATCGCGCATGGAAGGGCCTCGACACGGAAGCCGAGCAAATCGTGCTTCAGGATTATTTCGACGACGGCAGCGGCAAAGCCCCGCGCTATTATCAGGTCAACGCCGTTAACGCAGCGATCGAGGCCATCGCCAAGGGGCGCGATCGCGTGCTGCTGGTCATGGCCACCGGCACTGGCAAGACCTACACGGCATTTCAGATCATCTGGCGGTTGTGGAAAGCGGGCCGCAAGAAACGGATTCTCTTTCTCGCCGATCGCAACGTGCTGATCGACCAGACCATGGTGAACGATTTTCGTCCGTTTGGCGCGGCAATGGCGAAGCTTTCGACCAATGCCAAAACGATCGAACGGCAGGATGGCACCAAGGTGGATCTGGCCTTGGCACTCGACAAGAAGCGTCGGATCGATACTGCCTTTGAAGTCTATCTCGGACTTTATCAGGCGATCACTGGACCGGAAGAGCGGCAGAAGCTTTATCGAGAGTTCTCGCCCGGCTTTTTCGATCTGATCGTGATCGATGAATGTCATCGCGGCAGCGCGGCCGAGGATTCGGCCTGGCGGGAAATTCTCACGCATTTTTCCGGCGCAACCCAGATCGGTCTCACCGCGACGCCGAAGGAAACCGAGTATGTTTCCAACGCCGACTATTTCGGTGAGCCGGTTTTCACCTACTCACTGAAGCAGGGCATTAGCGACGGCTTCCTCGCGCCTTACAAGGTCATCAAAGTCCACATCGACCGGGATGTGGAAGGCTATCGTCCGGAATCAGGCCAACTCGACCGCGATGGGAACGAGGTCGAAGACCGTATCTACAATGCCAAGGATTTCGACCGGAATATCGTGCTCGACGACCGCACAGTGCTCACCGCAAAGAAAATCACCGAGTTTCTGAAGGAGAGCGGCGACCGTTTTCAGAAAACCATCGTGTTCTGCGTGGATGAGGAGCATGCGGCGCGAATGCGGCAGGCGCTCGTCAACGAGAACGCCGATCTTGTCGCCGAGAACCAGCGTTATGTAATGCGCATTACCGGTAGCGACAAGGAGGGTCAGGACCAGCTTGGCAATTTCATTGATCCTGAATCGAAATATCCCGTGCTGGTTACTACCTCGCGATTATTGTCCACGGGCGTCGATGCGCAGACCTGCCGCCTGATTGTTTTAGACCGCGCGGTTGGCTCGATGACGGAGTTCAAGCAGATCGTCGGGCGCGGCACACGCGTTCACGAAGACACGAAGAAATTCTTCTTTACGCTTATCGACTTTCGTGGGGCGACCAGCCATTTCGCCGATCCGGATTTCGATGGCGATCCGGTGCAGATTTATGCGCCGGGCGAGGACGATCCGATCAGTCCGCCTGACGGGATTTCCGAGGGTTTTGGTGAAAGCGGTCAATCACCATATCAGCCGGGCGAGAATGAAACTATTGTCGATCAGCCGGGCCTGACGCTTTCGTCCGGCGATCCGGTCCGCAAAATTTATGTCGATGGGGTGGGCGCGCGCATTCTCGCGGAGCGCGTCGAATATCTGGACGAAAATGGCAAGCTCGTCACCGAATCCCTACGTGATTTCACCAAGACGGCGCTGAAGAGACGTTTCGCCAGCCTCGACGATTTCCTCAAACGCTGGAAGTCAGCCGAGCGCAAGCAGGCGATCATCGAAGAACTGGAAACCGAGGGTTTGGTACTTGATGCAGTTGCCGAGGAACTCGGCAAGACCCTCGACCCCTTCGATCTGATCTGCCACGTCGCCTTTGACAAGAAACCGCTTACACGACGCGAGCGCGCCGAGAACGTGAAGAAGCGGGACGTATTCACGAAATACGGCCCGCAGGCGCGTGCTGTGCTCGATGCGCTTCTCGAAAAATATCGTGACGAAGGCGTGCTCAATCTAGACGACGCCAACGTGCTGAAGGTCACGCCTTTCACCAAGATGGGAAGCGTTGTGCAGCTTATCAATGCGTTCGGCGGCAAGGAGGGTTTTGAGAAAGCCGTCCACGAAATGCAGGACGCACTTTATCAGGAGATCGCCTAATTATGACCGCGCAAACGGAAGCTTTTGGGCGGACGATTCAGCTCTTTCTTGTTGATGGTATTCCTAACGGGCTGATTATCGCTTCGATCCACGGTTGGACGGGTTCAGTTCTAGTCTCGACCCAGGCCACTTTCGACAAGTTGCGTGCTCGCCCTGAGGCTGATCGCACCGGACTCTATATCCTTTTCGGTCCAGACCCGGAGGACGCTCTGTCTATGCGTGCCTATATTGGCGAGGCCGATAGCGTAAAGGATCGCATCAACCAGAGTGCAGAGGATCGCGCTTTTTGGGAAACGGCCGTTGTGGTGACAACTAGCGATGAAGCTTTAACGAAGGGTCATGTCCGCTACTTGGAGGCTCGTCTTATCGAGATGGCAAGTGATGCTGGTCGCGTAAAGCTCGATAACGGGCAGGCACCGAAATCAGATCGCCGCAAATTACCCGAGGCAGATCGAGCAAATATGGAGGCATTTCTTGCTAACCTTCGAGTTATTTTGCCTGTTGTTGGACTTGATCTACTAAAGCCGCGCCTCCGTACCCTGACACCAAGTGGAACGCCTGCAGGTCAGACAGAAGCCAAGTTTGAAATTCGGCACAAGAGCGACGTGCAGGCTACGGCGCTTGAAGAGGATGACGAGTTTGTTGTTCTCGCAGGAAGCCAAGCTTTGAAGGATGCCGGATACACTGGAACGAATAGCTACGGCGAACTCAAGAAGGAGTTGATCGCGCAAGGAGTTCTGACAACTAACGAGAGTGAATCAGTTTATCGATTCGTGAAACCCTATGCATTTCGTAGCCCGTCAGCGGCGGCGGCGATCATTCTTGATCGCAATGCAAACGGTCGTAACGAGTGGAAGGTAATTGGTTCAAAGCAGACTTATCACGAATGGCAAGAACAAAAGACTAAGCAAGAAGATGAGAATGAATAATCTGCATTGCGAAGCTCTTTCCGACGAGGGCAAGTGAATGATCGTCCGTACCACCGTCAAATCCATCCAAGACATTATGCGTCAGGACGTGGGCGTTGATGGCGACGCGCAGCGCATCAGTCAGCTCACCTGGATGTTTTTCCTCAAGATTATTGACGATCAGGATCAGGAACTCGAACTGACCAAGAAAGACTATCGCTCGCCGCTGCCGAAAAAATTCCAATGGCGCAACTGGGCGGCAGACCCCGAGGGCGCCACTGGGCAGGCGTTACTCGATTTCATCAATGACGAGCTTTTCCCCGCGCTGAAGGGCTTAGCCGCGTCGGCAAAGCCGGGCGACCGTCGCCGCGTCGTTCGCGACGTGTTCGAGGATGCTTACAACTACATGAAGTCCGGGCATCTGATCCGTCAGGTCATCAATAAGATTAGCGAAGTCGATTTCAACCGCCTCGATGAACGTCGCCACTTTGGCGAGTTTTACGAGCAGTTGTTGAACGATCTGCAATCGGCGGGTAATGCCGGTGAATACTACACGCCACGCGCCGTGACTGCCTTCATGATCGATCGCATCGATCCGCATCCCGGCGAAAACCTGTTCGACCCTGCCTGTGGCACGGGTGGCTTCCTATCGTGCGCTATCAAGCATATGGAAGCAAAATACGTCCGCACACCCAAGCAGCGTGAGAAAATGCAGGCAAGCCTGCGAGCGGTGGAGAAGAAGCAGCTTCCTCACATGCTCTGCGTCACCAACATGCTTTTGCATGGCGTGGAAGACCCAAGCTTCGTGCGCCACGACAACACGCTGGCGCGACCGCTGATTTCATGGGGCAAGGACGAACGCGTTGATATTGTTGTCACCAACCCGCCTTTCGGTGGGAAGGAAGAGGACGGTATCGAAAACAACTTTCCCACCTTCCGCACCAAGGAAACCGCCGACCTGTTTCTCGCGCTGATCGTGCGTCTGCTGAAACCCGGCGGCCGCGCCGCTGTTGTGTTGCCCGACGGCACGCTGTTTGGCGAAGGTATCAAGACGCGGCTCAAGGAACATCTGATGGAGGAGTGCAACCTTCACACTATCGTTCGCCTGCCGAACTCGGTGTTCAAACCCTACGCCTCAATCGGAACGAACCTGTTGTTCTTCGAGAAGGGCGAGCCGACCAAGGACATCTGGTTCTACGAGCATCGCATTCCGGAAGGGCAGAAAGCCTATTCGATGACGAAGCCGATCCGGCTGGACCATTTTCAGTCATGCATAGACTGGTGGGGCGGCAAGGAGCGCAAGAGCCGCAAGGAAACGCCGCAGGCATGGCGCGTGACGGCCGAAGAGGTTAAGGCGCGCGGTTATAATCTCGACATCAAGAACCCGCATGCAGTAGCCGAAGATCACGGCGATCCGGAGGTATTGCTTGCGGACTTGGCGAAGGCTGAAGCCGAGACAGCAGCATATCGCGATCAGTTGAAGGCGATTCTGGCAGAGGCGTTGACGCGATGAATGCCGACCGCCTGCTCGCGCATTACGAGAAGATTGCCGAAGCGGCCGACGCGATTGCCCGCCTGCGTCGTTTCATTCTCGATCTGGCTGTGCGCGGCAAGCTGGTGCCGCAGGATGCAAGCGACGAACCGGCGTCGGAACTGCTGAAACGGATCGCGGCGGAGAAGATGAGGCTGGTGAAGGCCGGTAAGATCAGAACACCGAAAATGATACCGGTGCTTTCCGAAACACCGTTTGCAATCCCATCGAACTGGCGTTGGTCGCAACTTGCCGAAGTCGGTGTTTTAGGCCCGCGCAACGAAGCGTCTGACACGCTCGAGGCTTCTTTCGTTCCAATGCCTCTGATCACCGCCGAGTATGGTGTTGCGCATCAGCACGAAATTCGACGATGGGGCGAGATCAAGAAAGGCTACACGCATTTTGCCGATGGCGATGTTGGTCTCGCGAAGATCACGCCGTGCTTCGAGAACGGAAAATCCACCGTGTTCCGGCATTTAACCGGCGGGATCGGCGCGGGCACAACCGAGTTGCATATTGTCCGTCCTCTGTTTGTCGATCAGAATTACATTCTGCTTTTCCTAAAGAGTCCGCATTTCATCGAAACCGGCGTTCCGAAGATGACAGGCACAGCCGGGCAGAAGCGCGTGCCGACCGAATATTTCGCGCATTCGCCCTTTCCTCTCCCACCGCTCGCCGAACAGCAGCGCATCGTTGCCAAGGTCGATGAATTGATGAGCCTATGCGACCGGCTGGAGGCGGCGCGGGCGGGCCGCGAGGCGACGCGCGACCGGCTGGCGGCGGCGAGCCTCGCCCGCCTCAACGCGCCCGACCCCGAAACCTTCCAGGACGACGCCCGCTTCGCGCTCGACGCGCTGCCCGCCCTGACCATGCGCCCCGATCAGATCAAGCGCCTGCGCCAGACCATCCTCAACCTCGCCGTTCGCGGGAAGCTGGTGCCGCAGGACCCGAACGACGAACCGGCGTCGGAACTGCTGAATCGGATCGCTAATGAAAAGGCCCGGCTTGGAATGAAAAGCCAACCAGTCCCGCTAAAGTCGGACGAAGTTCCTTTTGAGTTGCCTGTAGGTTGGTCTTGGAGTCGCATCGGCGAGATATGCTCGAAGACGGGATCGGGCAGTACGCCACGCGGTGGGAAAGAGGTCTACAAGCCTACCGGCGTTCCATTCCTGCGATCGCAAAATGTCTACGATGACGGCCTTCGATTGAGCGGCGTTGCTTACATCGACATCTCCACACATGAGCGCATGAGCGGTACGCGCGTTGCGCCCGGCGATTTGCTTTTGAATATTACCGGCGGTTCGATGGGGCGCTGTTGTTTGGTGCCTAATGATTTCAAAGATGCAAACATCAGCCAGCATGTTGCTATCATTCGCGTGGCACTAGAAGGAATGCGAGCATTTCTGCATCGGCTGGTCTTGTCGCCGTATTTTCAAGCCTTCGTATTTGATGAACAAACGGGAGCTGGTCGCGGTGGCCTACCAAAGAATAGGATGGACTTAATCGCAGTCGCCCTCCCGCCGCTCGCCGAACAACGCCGCATCGTTGCGAAGGTCGATGCTCTGATGGCGCTGTGCGACCGCCTGGAGGAGAGCCTCACCGCCACCGCCACCACACGTCGCCGCCTGCTCGACGCGCTGCTTGCGGAGGCGCTGATATATGGAAGAGAGCAGGAGCTAGAGGCTGCTGAGTGAACTCGTTGCTCGAAAATGCAATCTTATCGATTCAGCTTGGTTTGGAAGATTATGCATCCGCAGATAAGCGCCGCATCATTTCCGCCGCACGAAATCTCTATGCTGGGGTTCTGTTGCTCTGCAAAGAAGTGTTGAGGCGGCTTTCGCCGCCGGGGTCAAACGACGTTCTAATCCGGACGAAAAAGAAAGCAGTAAAGAATCCAGACGGAAGCGTTCATCTCATTGGCGAAGGACGGAAAACGATTGGTCGACTGGAGATAGAGGAGGCATTCAAGCAGCTCGCGCTTAAGGTCGATCTATCAAAGCTTTCGCGACTGGCAGAGATTAGGAATGATATTGAGCACATGCACGCTGCTGTTGCGCCTGCTCTAATTCAGGAAGCGATTGCGGACGCAATGCCGATTATTCGCTCTGTCATTGTCAATGAGCTGCATGAGGAACCCGCTCCGCTTCTGGGAGAAGAGGCATGGGACGCGCTGCTCGCTGAGGCGAAGGTATTCAAGCAAGAACAAGATGCCTGCGAGGAGAGCTTTTCTAAAATCGACTGGAAGAGTGAGGCGCTTGCGGACACTGCGATCGAGTTTCGTTGCCCGCACTGCACCTCGACTCTAATCCGAAATGACAACCCCAGCGCCACGTCGTTCGATGAAATGCGGTTGGTTTGCTCGAAATGCGGGGAGCAGGCTGAATGGGAGGAAGTCATTGAGGAGGCCTTGGAGAGGGCCTTTGAATGGGATGCGCACGAGGCCGCTAAGGAGGGATTAGAAGCGCCCCTTGAAAACTGCCCCGAATGCGACCGAGACGCTTTTATTGTCGGCGAGCGGCGCTGTGCTGCGTGTGCGTTTAGTCTCGAAGGCTATGAATGCGCCGTTTGTAGTGAACAATTAAGCGTTGATGATTATCGCTACGGTGACGGAAAATTGTGCAGCTATCATACGCACGTCTTTGAAAAGGATGATTGAGTCGTCTTTGGTAGCTGTCAGTTCTGCGGTTATCGATTCAGATAGGTATCCTGATCGGTGTACAGCTCAACTTTCCGGTTGTTGATGTCGAGGAACGCCTTATCGCCCCAAATTCGTCCCTTGCGCTCGCATTCGGCTTTCGATCCATGCGGCTCGCCCACGAACACAATCCACTGGCGTCCGCAGATTTGCCGCAGCTTGTCGAGTTTGTCCCACGACTTTGCGCGCTTCAGCGCATTGCTGAAGCAGTTTTTCACAGCGTCATCATATTGCCTTGCCTGTTCATCAGTTGCGTTTGGGATCGAGAAGCCGCACGACCAATCGGTCGGATGAAGGCATTGCCCACCGTCGCACATCTGCGAAAACCAGCGAACAGCTTTTTCAGTCGGCGCGGTCATGTAGTCGTGGACCGTGTTGTCTCCGTTAAGCGGCCGCGGTGTCAAAATCCACCACAAGCCGATGGCTGTAACGAAAGAAATGCCAATTAGATGCTTGCGCTGGAGCCGGATATTCATGGCTATCCCGTGCGCTTGAGCGGAGTTGCATTCGCGGCTTTGGCTTCACCTGTATCCAGCGACATGGCCGCAGCGATGGTGGCCGCTGTCCTATTGGCGGCCTTTCGCAGCGGGTCGTCGGCGAGATGACTGTATCGGGCGGTGGTGATCGGCTGCGTATGACCAAGGAGTTTCCCGATCATCGGGAGCGATAGCCCCGCCGCCGCGCCGACGCTGGCGTAAGAATGCCGGAGATCGTGTAGCCGAACGCCCTCTAGCCCGGCGTGACGGCGAACCGCGCGCCAGGGCCGGTTGAGGTCGAACCTCGGAGCGCCGTCTTCTCCCTGGCCGGGGAAGACAAATTCGCTGGCGCGCTTGAGGCTGGTCAGTATTTCCAGCGCAGGCGGGGAGAGCAGGATCGGTCTGCGTCCCGTCTTTCCGTCAACCATCATTACGCCGCGTTGCACGTCCAGGTCATGCCACCGCGCGCCTAGAATTTCGCCCTTGCGTGCGCCGGTCAGCACAAGAAGCCGGATTGCTGCCGCCGCGAGCTTGTCGATCTTGGTTTTGCGGTCTTTTTTTGGAACATGCTTGGTCTTCTTTGCAGGATCGATTTCCTACGGTACGCCGATCGTTTCTGCCTCGCGAATTGCGTCACCCAGCCGGGCCAGTTCCGATTCTGACAAATAGCGTTCGTGCTTGCGTTCCTTGAAGGGCGGAATGCCTTTTGTCGGGTTCCAGCCTTGCTCGACGAATCCGCTGCGCGCCGCGTGACGCAGAACGGAACCTACAAACTCTAAGCAGCGGTTCGCCGTTGCAGGTTTCTGCACGCCGAGCTTCTGGTGAAGCTTGGAGAGGTCAGGCTGAGAAATTCTATTGATCGCGATGGAGCCGATCGCAGGGCCAAGGTGGCGCTTCAAGAGCGACCGGTAGTTTTTGATCGTTCTTGGTCGCAGGCGGGCCTCTTGCGGATTAGCCTTCGCCACTTTTTCGGCATCGTCTAAATACTCCGTAGCTACAGTCTGAAATGATGGCGTCATTCGCTTTTTGTGGCGTTCTGCTGCTGGATCACCACCGAGCTGCGCCCGCGCGAGGAGAGACTTCGCTTCCAGGCGCGCTTCTTCGGGCGTTAGGACGGCCGCAGAACCGAAAAAGAAGCGCCGCTTGTTCTTGCTCCCCACCGGCCTGTATTCGACGAACCAGGAGCGCTTATTTCGCGAAATGCGAATTCCGAAACCGGGAAGGTCCGCGTCGTAAGCGATGACAGGTTTTACTTCGACCGTGATGTTGTCGATCGATCGCTTTGAAATCCGAATGACTGGCATGGCGATGCTCCGTCGAGTCCCGTGTCGCCACTGTGTCGCCACGCATACGGAATTGTCCAGAACCAAGAGCGATCTTGAGCAATCAAATTTTCAAGTAAATCAGTACTTTTCTACGCTCGAACATTTCCAGCAATCTAGGGAAATGCACTTCAATCTTACTCATAACCTGAAGGTCGTAGGTTCAAATCCTACCCCCGCAACCAAAGACAACCAGACCAAAAAGCCCGCCATCATGGCGGGCTTTTTGTTAGGTGGAGCCGGTCCTATTTCGTGTATCGCGCTTCCAGTTCGCGTCGCCGCGTCACGTTCTTGTCGATGAGACAAAGAAGGCGTTCCTCGAACGAGCCGATGCGTCCGCCGCCGGGTGCGGGCGGAGGTTTCGAGCTTTCGAAAGGCGCCACGGCCTGGCACTCGTGATTGCGGAAGCGGACGAAAAGAATCTGCGCTTCTTCCAGCGACTCTTTCCAGCGGCCTTTCTGCGGCGGCGCGAGATCGGGCCGCATGTCGATGAAAGCCATGATCCGTTCGACCAGCGCTTCCAGTTCGCGGTTCGATTCGGTCATCGCTTTCTCGAGGCAGAGAAAGTAGGGGCGGCCCGAAAGCTTGCTCGCGTCGCAGGATTCGAGTGAAGGGCGTTTCGTTTGCGCGAAGGCGGACAAGCCGGCGACCAGCAGCAGGAAAAGAGAAAGCCACGCGCGCATTTTGCTTGGCCGCGCTCCCGATTACGCCGCTTTGCGGCTCGCGAGAAACTCGCCCATCCGGCCGATGGCCTTCAGGATGTTCTCGGTGGAATTTGCGTAGGACAAACGCACATAGCCTTCGCCGAGAATGCCGAAGTCGGGACCGCCGATGATCGCGACGCCGGACTCCTCGAGTAGCGACGAGGCGAGTGCCTTCGCCTTCCAGCCCGTGTTCTTGATGTTGGGGAACGCGTAGAACGCGCCTTTCGGCGTCGCGCAGGAAATCCCCGGCAGCTTGTTCAGTTCGCTCACGACGACTTTGCGGCGCTTGTCAAACTCCGCGACCATGTGATGGACGGCATCCTGCGGGCCGGTCAGCGCTGCGAGCGCGGCATACTGCGAAGGCGCGTTCACGCAGGACCATGCGTTCACCGCAAGCTTGCGGATATTTTCGAAGAGCGCCTGCGGCCAGACCGAGTAGCCCATGCGCCAGCCGGTCATGGCATAGGTCTTCGACCAGCCGTTCAACAGGATGAGGCGGTCGCGGATCGACGGATAGGTGAGCAGGCAAACGTGCTTCTCGCCATCATAGACCATCTGGTCGTAGATCTCGTCGGACAGGATCGCGACGTTCGGATGCTTCTCCATGCCGGCGACGAACTTGTCGACTTCCGATTTCGGCGTGACGCCGCCGGTCGGGTTGGCGGGCGAGTTGATGATGACGAGGCGGGTCTTTGGCGTAATCAGCGACAGCGCTTCATCGGCCGAAAAAGCGAATCCGTTCTCCTCGCGCACCGGAATCGGAATCGGATTGGCGCCGGTGAATTCGATCATCGAGCGGTAAATCGGAAAGCCCGGATCGGGATAAAGAATGTCCGCGCCCGGTTCGCCGAACATGAGGATGGCGGCGAACATCGTGATCTTGCCTCCGGGCACGACTGCGACGTTGCCGGGCGAAACCTCGACCGAAAAGCGCTTGTGCAGGTCGGCGGCGATGGCTTCGCGCAGCGGAGCGATGCCGGTTGCGGGCGTGTAGCCGTGATGGCCGTCGCGCAGCGCCTTGATCGCGGCTTCGACGATGTGCGGGGGCGTCGGGAAATCGGGCTGGCCGATGCCGAGGCTCACGATGTCGCGGCCTTGCGCGGCAAGGTCTGCGGCGCGGGCCAGCACCGCGAAGGCGTTTTCCTCTCCGATGCGGCTGAAGCCCGAAATCGTCTGCAACATGGCGTTTCCCCCGGTTTCTTGGGCGGTAATTGAGCCTATTTCCCCTATCGTTTCAAACCGATACGGGATGCTCTGTAGAGGCGCCATTGCCGGGGGAGCCCGGCCCGTGCGAAATTAAGAACCATTATGGGCATATGGTTGGAACTGGCCGTTGTTGTGGGCCTGATCGTCCTCAACGGTCTTTTCGCTATGGCGGAGATGGCGATCGTTTCGTCCCGCCGCATTCGTCTTCAGCAATTGGCGGACAGTGGCGGCCGGGGTGCCGCCCGGGCGCTTGCGCTCTCCGAGAATCCGAGCCGGTTTCTCTCCGGCGTGCAGGTCGGCATCACGCTGATCGGCATTCTATCGGGTGCGTTCGGCGGGGCGACGCTGGGCGTGCGGCTCGGCCAATTCCTGAGCGACCTTGGTTGGTTCGGTGCTTACGCGAACGAGATCGCCTTCGGTGCCGTGGTCGTCGCCATCACCTTCACATCGATCATTCTCGGCGAACTGGTGCCGAAGCGAACGGCACTGAGCAATCCGGAAAAGATCGCTTCCATTCTGGCGCGGCCCCTGGAAATCGTGGTGCTCGTCGCGCGGCCCATGGTGTGGCTGCTTGAGATCACCACTTCCGCCGTGCTCGCGCTCCTGCGCGTCAACGCCGAGAAGCGCGAAGGCGTGACGGAAGAAGAAGTAAAGCTCGCGATCGCCGAAGGTACGGAATCGGGCGTGATCGACGAAGTCGAAGAAGAAATGATTCACGGCGTGCTCGCGCTGGCCGACCGCTCGGTCGAAGCGGTGCTCACGCCGCGCACGGACGTATACTGGATCGACCTCGACGATGAGCCGGAACGGATCGCGCGTGAAATCGCGGACTGTCCCTATTCGCGCATCGTGGTCGCACGCGGCGGTGACATCGGCCGGCCCATCGGAATCGTGCAGAAGAAGGATCTCCTGACCGATCTCCTCGCGGGCAAATCGCTGCGGATTCAGGAGCACCTGATCCAGCCGCTGTTCGTGCCCGAGACGTTGCCGGTCCTGCGGCTGCTCGAAATGTTCCGCAGCGCGAACGTGCACATCGCGCTCGTCGTGGACGAATACGGCGACTTCACCGGCGTCGTGACCTTGCACGACGTACTGGAAGGCATCGCCGGCGATATCACGCAAGGCGACGAAGGCGAGGCGAAAGAGATCATCAAGCGTGCGGATGGCTCCTGGCTCGTGGACGGCCGCGCATCCATCGATGAACTCAAGGAAGAACTCGGCATCGAAGAAACGCCGGAGGACTATCATACGGCCGCGGGTCTTGCGCTCGAGAAACTGGCGCGCATTCCGGTCGAGGGCGATACCTTTGTCGTCGGCGACTGGCGCGTCGAAGTGATCGACATGGACGGCAAGCGCATCGACAAACTGATTTTCAATCCTTTGGAGCCGGTTAAGGCTGCCGAGTAGAATTCAAGCGAGGAAACGATGACGAACAACGGAGCGAAGCCCGCCCGCCGCCTGCGCTCGCAGGCATGGTTCGACGATCCGACCAATCCGGACGTCACCTCCGGCTATCTCGAGCGCTATCTGAATTTCGGTTTCACGCGCGAAGAATTGCAGTCGGGCAAGCCGATCATCGGAATCGCGCAGACCGGCTCGGATCTTTCGCCGTGCAACCGGCACCATCTGGAGCTTGCAAACCGCGTGCGCGAGGGCATCCGTTCGGCCGGTGGAATCTGTTTCGAATTTCCGGTGCATCCGATTCAGGAAACCGGTAAGCGCCCGACGGCTGCGCTCGACCGCAATCTTGCGTATCTCGGACTTGTCGAGGTCCTGTACGGCTATCCGCTCGACGGCGTGGTGCTGACCACGGGCTGCGACAAGACCACGCCGGCCTGCATCATGGCCGCGGCAACGGTGAACATTCCCGCAATCGTGCTCTCGGGCGGGCCGATGCTCAACGGCTGGTACAAAGGCGAGCGCACCGGCTCCGGTACGATCAAGTGGAAGGCGCGCGAACTCTACGCCACCAAAGAAATCGACTACGATGAATACATGGACCTCGTGGCCTCCTCCGCGCCGTCAGCGGGCCACTGCAACACCATGGGCACGGCTTCGACCATGAACGGTCTCGCGGAAGCGCTCGGCATGTCGCTGCCCGGATGTGCCGCGATCCCCGCGACCTATCGCGAGCGCGGACAGATCGCGTACGAGACCGGCAAGCGCATCGTGGCGATGGTCGAAGAAAATCTTCGTCCCTCCGACATTCTCACCCGTGAAGCGTTCGAGAACGCGATCGTCGTCAACTCCGCCATCGGCGGTTCGACCAACGCGCCGGTGCATCTCAATGCCATCGCGCGTCACATCGGCGTGAAGCTCGACGTCGATGACTGGCAGAAGCTCGGCCACAAGATCCCGCTGATCGTGAACATGATGCCCGCCGGAAAGTATCTCGGCGAAGAATTCCATCGCGCGGGCGGCATTCCTGCCGTGATCTTCGAACTGATGAAGCAGAAGAAGATTCACGAAAGCGCGAAGACCGTGAACGGCAAGTCCATCGGCGAGAATTGCCGCGGCCGCGAGGTCGTCGACCGCGACGTGATCTGGTCCTACGAGAAGCCGCTCCGCGCCGACGCGGGCTTCATCGTGATGAAGGGCAATCTCTTCGACAGCGCGATCATGAAGACCTCGGTGATCTCGAAGGAATTCCGTGATCGCTATCTTTCCGACCCGAAGGACCCGGAGGCGTTCGAGGGCCAGGCCATCGTGTTCGACGGGCCCGAGGACTATCATAAGCGCATCAACGATCCGTCGCTCAACATCGACGAGCATTGCATGTTGTTCATGCGCGGCGTCGGCGCGATCGGATATCCGGGTGCGGCGGAGGTCGTGAACATGACCGCGCCCGCTTCGTTGCTCAATCGCGGCGTCAAATCGCTGCCCTGCATCGGCGACGGGCGGCAGTCCGGTACTTCGGGTTCGCCGTCCATTCTGAACGCTTCGCCGGAAGCGGCGGCGGGCGGCGGGCTCGCGATCCTGCAGACCGGCGACCGCGTGCGCATCGATCTTCGGAAAGGCGAAGCAAATATCCTGATCGACGGGAAAGAATTGGCGGCGCGGCGCGCGAAGCTCGCGGCCGACGGTGGCTACAAATATCCCGCGAGCCAGACGCCGTGGCAGGAAATTCAGCGGCAAATGGTCGATCAGCTTTCCGAAGGCATGGTGCTGAAGCCCGCGATCAAATTCCAGAATGTGGCGGAGAACTTCGGGATTCCGCGGGAGAATCACTGATGCCGACGATTGCGGAGAAGCGCGCGGCCTTTCACACGCTCCACAAGAGCGGCTGCTTCGTCATTCCCAACCCGTGGGACGTGCCGAGTGCACGCTGGTTGCAGGGGATGGGCTTCAAGGCCCTGGCAAGCACAAGCGCGGGCTTCGCGTGGTCGAAATGCCTGCCCGACAACGCGGTGACGCGCGAGATGGTGCTCGCGCACCTGCGCGAGCTCGTCGCGAATACAGACGTTCCGATCAATGCCGACTTCGAGGGCGGCTTCGCCCACGACCCTGCTGGCGTGGCCGAGAGCGTGGCGCTCGCCTGCGATACGGGTGTCGCGGGTCTCTCGATCGAGGACTCGAAGCGCGACAAGGAAAACCCGGTCTATTCGCTCGAAGAAGGGGCGGCGCGGATCAGGGCGGCGCGTGAAGCAATCGACAGAAAGGGCGGTGACACGTTGCTCGTCGGCCGCGCGGAAAATTTCCTCATCGGCCGTGCCGATCTCGATGACACCATCGCACGGCTGAAGGCCTATGCGGCAGCAGGCGCGGACTGCCTCTATGCGCCGGGTATTTCAAAGCCCGAACAGATCAAGGCCATCGTGCAGGCGGTCGCGCCGAAACCGGTGAATTTGCTTATCGGTACGCCGATGGGTTTGACGCTGAAGGATGCGGAAGCACTTGGCGTGCGGCGTGTGAGTATCGGCGGGTCGCTTGCGCGTGCCGCTTGGGGCGGCTTCCTGCGTGCGGCAAAACAGATCGCCGAAGAAGGCCGTTTCGACGCGCTTGGCGAAGGTGCGCCGGGCATGGAAATCAACAAATTCTTCTACAAAGACTCGAAGTCCCGGGGCGGCGCGTGAGCCAGCCGGTCGGCGAACCCGTCGACGCGACGCCGGCAAAAAGACCCGGCCCGGTCACGCTCGAAGGGCGGTATGGCCGTCTCGAGAAACTGGTCGCCGCCAAGCACGCGGAAGGGCTGTGGCTCGCGCTCAAGGAGCATGATGACGTCTGGGGCTATCTCGGGCAGGGGCCCTTCGCCGCGCGCCGCGATTTCGAGGCGCATGTCGAACTGTTCGCGACACGCGACGATCCCTATGCCTATGCGATCATCGACGAAGCAGGGTGTGCGGTCGGCTACGCGACGCTGATGGAGATTCGTCCCCCCAACCGCGTGATCGAAGTCGGCAACATTCTTTATTCGCCATCCCTGCAACGCACGCCGCTTGCGACGGAAATCCAGTATCTGCTCGCGCAATATGCTTTCGAGGAACTCGGCAATCGCCGCTACGAGTGGAAGTGCAATGCGCTGAACGCACCTTCGCGGCGCGCGGCGCTTCGCTTCGGATTTACCTTCGAAGGTATCTTCCGGCAGCACATGATCGTGAAGGGAAGGAACCGCGATACGGCGTGGTTCTCCATGACCGACCGCGAATGGCCGTCCTGCAAGGCTGCGTTCGAAGCCTGGCTTCAGCCCGCGAATTTCGACGGCGCAGGCAAGCAGAAGAAGAAACTCGAAGATTTTCGC
>VFQR01000904.1_pt1 | contig 28444 bp, 34 predicted proteins | sample 3512321 | NCBI WGS metagenome assembly VFQR01 (sample SAMN10412374, study PRJNA504923) | tailings metagenome | isolation source: Relicate 3 Philex TSF1 revegetated site | place: Philippines: Tuba, Benguet | collected 2017-08-29 | reverse complement strand
AGAAAGCTGCCGGCGCGGGCCCGGAGGTCGTTCGTCTTTCCATCGGCATCGAGGATGTCGAAGACATCATCGCGGATCTGGAAGCCGGCTTGAATGCGTAACCAACATGCTCGTCATGGCCGGCGCTCAAGTCGGCTATAGCCGACTTGAGATCATAAATTTACTGAAGTCGGATAAACGCGACTTCAGGTGCCGGGCATCCACGTCTTAACGGCCGTGCAGCTTTTAAAGGCGTGGATGGCCGGGACAAGCCCGGCCATGACGAATGAGCCGATTGTTTCAGTTCAATCTCGCGGCGTGATAACTCGCGTATGCCAGCACCACGACGGCGCCGGCCTGATGCGCGAGGCCGAGCGCAAGTGGCACGACGTATAGCAGCGTGACGATGCCGAGCGCGGCCTGCGCGGTAATCAACGCGAACAGAATCCACGCCTCACGCGCGGCCGCGTGATGCCGCTGGTACAGCGCATAAGCCAGCGCTGCGAACCACAAGAAGTACGCTGTCATGCGGTGATTGAACTGCACCGCCATCACATTCTCGAAAATATTCCGCCACCACGGCTCCAGCAAGAACAGTTGCTCGCGCTTCGGGTGAAACACGCCGTCGATCAGCGGCCAGGTGTTGAACGTCAGCCCCGCATTGGTCTTTGCGACGATCGCGCCGAGAAACACCTGCACCAGCGACAGTACGATCAGGACCGCCGCGAAGAACTTCCCTCGCCGGCCCATGCCTTCCCGCTTCGGCAGCAGCGTCGCCGCGACCCAGACCAGCGCCACGAAAATCACGCAGGCGAGCGTCAGGTGCACCGCGAGCCGGTACTGGCTCACATCGGTGCGGACCGAAAGGCCGCTCGCCACCATCCACCAGCCGACGAAACCCTGCAGGCCGCCGAAGAACAGAAGCACAAGCAACTTCACGCCGAGCGCGCGGTCGATCTTTCCGCGCCACCAGAAGGTCGCAAGCGGGATCGCGAACGCAAACCCGACCACGCGCCCCAGTAGCCGGTGCGCCCACTCCCAGAAATAGATGAACTTGAAGTCGGCGAGGCTCATCCCCTTGTTGATCTGCTGATATTGGGGGATGGCGCGATACTTCTCGAACTCCGCGAGCCACGCGGCATCCGTGAGCGGCGGAAACACGCCGGTCACGACATTCCATTCCGTGATCGACAAACCCGAGCCCGTGAGGCGCGTGGCACCACCGAGCATGACCATGCCGGCAACCAGCGCGGCAATCGCCCACAGCCAGCGGCGCACATCGCGGAACGGATCGGTCTGCGTCATCGCGTCTGGCAATCCCGTTTCACAAGCAACGGCGCGAGGTTTATAGAGCAGCGCACTGTCCCGCAACGACCGCAAAGCCGCACCTCTCATGCGTCAACGCAACCGCAAACTGATCGGCACCTTCGCGCTGCTTGCGCTCGTCATCTTCTGGGCGCTGTTCGGCATGCTGGTCGCGCAAGGGCGCGTGGTCGAGCTGCCGGGCTACGGCCGCTTCCTCGTCTTCCTGTTTCTGGGACTGGTCTGGGTGCTGCCAGCCGGGCTTCTGATCCGCTGGATGGCGCGCAAGGACGCCTCACCTAGAATTTAAGCGACGTCGAGACGCCGGAAGCAGCACGCCAGCGCGAACGGCACGCCCGAGCGCAGCACGTCCACATAACGGATCGCCTGAAAGTTTCCGTTGAGAGACACGCGCGGCAGCGCGGTCATGTGCTCGCGGTGCTCGGGGAAGATCACGCCCGGCCGCGTGGTCAGCGCGAGATCGTAACCGGCGGCAGCGGCAAGCGCGAACTCGCGGCTGTCGGCCGAACCGGCATCGCCAACCGGATAAGCGAAATCGACCGGCTTCTCGCCGATCGCCTTCTCGATGTCCGCGGCACTCTGCGAAAGTTCCTGCCGTACCGTATCGGCATCCCATTTCTTCAGCATGTAGTGGTTCACGCTATGGGCGCCGATCGTGATCAACGGATCGGCGGCGAGCGTTTTGATTTCGCTCCAATCCATGCAGAGATCCTTGCAGGGTCCCAACGGATCGACGCCATAGCGCGTGCAAAGCTCGGTCACGGTCCGGCGCATCGCGCTCTCGTCCGGCATCCGCCGCAACCACCAGTAAAGTTCGGTGTACGCCTTCTGCTTGGCGGCGGCGCTTGCGCAATCCAGTTTGCGTGGGCGCCCGTCGATTTCGACCTCGATCCGGTCCGTCGCGGCGATCGCGCGTTCGAGCGCGCTCCACCAGAGCAGCGCGGTCTTTTCCGGAAAGCTCGATGCGATGAACAGTGCTGCGGGAACGCCATGCTTCCGGAAGAGCGGATAAGCGTGTTCAAGGTTGTCGCGATACCCGTCGTCCAGCGTGAAGCAGACGAAACGCTTCTCGTAGTCCTGCTCGCGCAGCCGGCGCTTCGCTTCGGCGAGCGAAACGATATCGACCTTCTTGTAACGCAGGTACTCGATCAGCGTTTCGAGAAAATCCGGTTCAATCTCCAGAAGCGCGTTCGGCTGAAACGCATCGTTACGCGCGGGCCGCACGTGATGCAGGGTAAAAATCGTGCCGATGCCGGACGAAACGGGCCCTAGAACCTTCCACGCACCCGTGAAATAAAGGCTCTCCAGACCCAGGCGAATGCAGGCGGTCCGCAAATTCATAGTTCCGTCAATGGCTTGGATGATCCCGGATTTCAAGCAATCTGCCAACGGATTATTGAGATTTCTTTGACAAGGTTAGCCACCCAAGGGGACTTCCGGGAAAAGGCGCAAGAAGCGTGCTCCAGCGCGTGGCAATCAATCCGCTGCATTCCGATGCGGCGCCGACGCAGGCCGGCTCGGCCGCGCGGATCGAAATCTATCGCGACTTCGCGACCGTCGAACCGCTCTGGCGCGCATTCGAGGCCGAGGCCGACCTCACACCCTACCAGCGCTTCGATTTCCTGCGCCTCTGGCATGAACATATCGGTGCGCGAGAGGGCGTAACGCCGCTCGTCATCGTTGCGTTCGACGATGCGAACGAGCCGCTCGCCTTGCTTCCGCTCGGCAAGTTTGCGCGCGGCCTCTTCGCGGTCGCGGGCTACCTCGCGGGCAAGCACGCGAACTACAATTTCGGCATCTGGCGCAAGCACGGCGTCTTCCCGCAGGCCTTCATCCGCGCGCTGTTCGATACCCTGACCGCAGCAGAACCCGATCTCATTGCCGTCGAATTGCACAACCAGCCCTACAGCTGGCACGGCGCGGCAAATCCCCTGCTCGCCTTTCCGCATCAGCCTTCGCCTTCGATCGGCTACCGCCTGCAACTCGGCGAAAGCGGCGAAGCCGTATTGAAGCGCCAGCTCACTTCGAGCTACCGCGGCCGCATCCGCGGCAAGGAAAAGAAACTCGCCGCCCTTCCCGGCTATCGTTACTTCGTCGCGCAAACGCAGGATGAAATTACCCGCTGCATGGACGCCTTCTTCACGCAGAAGCGCGCCTACATGCAGTTGCTGAAAATTCCGAACCCCTTCGATGAACCGGAAGTCGAAACCTTCCTGCGCGCCGCCGCCCAATCCCGCGTGCTGGAAATTCATGCGCTGGAATGCGAAAGTGAAGTGCTCGCGCTTTATGCCGCGGTCACCGACGACAGGCGCCTCTCGACGATGATCAGCTCGTATACGGCGAGCGGCAACGCGCGCTGGAGCCCGGGTATCATTACGCTCTCGCACGCCGTTGCAAATACCGCAGACCGCGGTTTCGAGATCATGGATCTCGGCGTCGGCGAAGCGGAGTACAAGTTCGTTTACTGCAACGAGAAGGAAGAACTGTTCGACAGCTTCCTGCCGCTTTCGAGCACCGGCCACGCCATCGTGCCGCTCCTGCGTGCGCAGGCGAACCTCAAGCGTTTCGTGAAGTCGTCACCCGCGCTCTGGCACGCGGCCAAGACCGTACGCGGACTGCTGCAGCGCTAGGCTGCCGCTGCTTCGGGAGTCCGTGCGGGTTCCGGAGCCGGAGTTTCCGGCGCAACCGCCACCACCGCGATATTCGGAAAGCCCATGCCGCGCAGCGTATCGGCGGCGGCAACAGCGGCAGGCGTGCTGTTCTCCAGCGCCACGACAACGGTGCCGCGTGCAAAGCGTCCGAGACGCGAGGCGTAGGAGTAACGAACCAGACTCGGCGCCGCGACAATCACGTGATCATAGCTCTGCGCGACCGCACCGAGCACGATGGCAAGGCGCTCCGCCGAAAGGATCGCGGCGATATCCGGCATAAGGCGGCCGATACCGAGCATGTGTGCACGCGAGGCCGGATCGCGCTCGATCGCGTCGGCAAACGATACCTTGCCGAGCAGAAGATCGCCGATACCTTGCTGTACACCGGCCTTCCGGCTGATCGCGGTTTCCGCATCGAGATCGACGAACAGCGTGCGTGCGCCGCCTTCCGCGAGCTCGCGCGCAAGATCGAACGCAAGTTCCGAGGAAGGCTCGCTCCCCGCCCGGGTCACGATCACAATGCCCCGGCCCATGTTGCGGACTTGCACCGCGAGTGGGCCTGTTCGCAGGCTTTCGGAGAACTCCGGTTTGGCTGCGGGTGGTGCCTTGGGCGCTTCCGGCGCCACCGGAATTTCGTCTTCGACGACCAGCATGACTTCTGCCGTACGATACACGTCCCCGCGCAACAGCACGGCGGTCGCGAGGAAGCCGATCATCGCGATAAGCGCGCCGATGGTGGCAATGAACACGATCGGCAGCTTCTTCGGGAAATGCACCTTGGTCGAGGCGATGGCGCGGGAGATGATCCGCGCGTCCGCCTGTACGGCATCGGGCGTCTCGCGTGCGAGCGTGTCGCGGTAGCGCGAGAGGTAGGTCTCCAGAAGGTCGCGCTGCGATTTGGCATCGCGTTCGAGCGAACGCAGTTGCACGTCCTGCGAGTTTAGTGCGCCGGACATTTTCTTCTGCTGGTTCAGCGCGTTCAGGATCGCATCGGCCTGTGCGGAAGCGAGGCGCGCGTCGTTTTCGAAACTGCGCGCGAGCTTGTCGGCGGCGAGCCGCGTCTGCGCTTCGAGATCGGCGATCTGGGCACGTAATTCCTTGATGCGCGGATGCTGATCCAGAAGCGTGGACGATTGCTCCGCAAGCTGCGCACGAAGCGTCACGCGCTGTTCGTTCAGGCGGCGGATCAGTTCGGAATTCAGAACCTCGCTGGTTTCGACCGGCTTGCCGCTGCTCAGGATATCGCGGATCAGCCGCGACTTGGTCTCGGCATCCGCCTTCTTGGTGCGCGCGGCGGCGAGCTGGGTATTCAGTTCGCCGAGCGACATCGCACTCAAGGTGTTGTTGTTCGGGCCGACGTAAAGATTCGATTTGGCGCGGAACTCCTCAACCTTCGATTCCGCTTCGGCAACGCGCGTGCGAAGCCGCTCGATCTCGCCGGAGAGCCACTGTCCCGCCTGCTTGATCGCGTCCTGCTTGGCCTGCTGCTGCAGCTTCAGATAGCCCTCGGCGATGGCGTTCGCGACCCGCGCGGCAAACTGTGCGTCCTGCGACTGGAATTCGATCGAGATCACGCGCGACTTGTCGACCTGATAGACCGCGAGGCGCTCGAAATAACGCTCAAGCAGCCGGTCTTCGTCGCTCATCACCGGGCTGCGGCGCGAAAGGCCGAGCACACCGAGCAGGGAATCGGTCAGCGAGCCGCCGGCATCGGGATTGAATTCCGGCCGCTCCGCAAATTTCAGGTCCTTGATGATCGTGCGCGCGAGGTCGCGCGAAAGCGCAAGCTGCACCTGGCTCTGCACCGCTTCGGCGTCGAGCAGGGTGCGGTCGCGCTCGACCTCGCCCCGCTCGCCCTGCGGCTTGTTGTAGGCCGTCTCGCGGTTCTCGATCAGGATACGGGCTTCGGATTTGTAGCGCGGGGTGATCAGGTTGACCGCGAGGAAGCTCAGAACCGCCGCCAGCACGGTGACCGTCAGGATCGAGAACTTCCGGGCCCAGAGCGCGCGGCCGAGGGCGGCCAGATCCAGTTCGGATTCGGGGGGCATGGCTGTCGAATCGGCCTGACCGGAGGAAGACTTGCGGCGCATCTGACTTCAACGACTCCCACGCAACTGTTGGCAGCATAAGAAATCATTAGGGTTGCCATCGGGTTAAGGCCGCAGGACCCGGGCCATGGAGTCAGATTCCGTTAACCATGACCCGGTAAGACTTTGGCAACCAAGAAAGCCCCTGTCCGCGCATGTGTTTCCGCCCGGTCATCCTCCTCGTCCTGTCGCTGGCACTCTCGGCGTGTGCGAGCAGCGGACCGCGTTATGCCGGTGCGCCAGACGCCTCCTTTGAGGCCCCCTACACGCTCGACGGCGGCGACAAGCTGCGCGTAACCGTGTTCGGTCAGGAAGGCCTCACGAATTCCTATGCCGTGGACGGCGCCGGCAACATCTCCATGCCATTGATCGGACGGGTCGGCGCACGCGGGCTTACGACCGCACAGATCGCCGCCAGCATTGCGGACCGGCTCCGCAACGGCTTCGTCCGCGAGCCGCATGTCGCGGTCGAAGTCGAAGCCTATCGTCCGTTCTTCATCCTCGGCGAAGTCACCGCGGCAGGCCAGTACGCCTACGTGAACAACATGACCGTGGAAACCGCGGTCGCGATCGCGGGCGGCTTCACACCACGCGCCAACCGCACGAGCTTCACGATCGTCCGCACCGTGAACGGCGTGCCTTCGAGCGCGACGGTCCCGCAATACTTCAGCATCCGGCCGGGTGACACGATCACCATCCACGAGCGCTGGTTCTGAGCCGCGAGCCGCCCTTGGCGCCGCTTCGCATCCTCCACGTACTTCGCGCTCCGGTCGGCGGCCTCTTCCGGCATGTACGCGATCTTGCGCTCGAACAGACGGCACGCGGACACGCGGTGGGAATCATCGCGGACAAGAGCACCGGTGGCGAGAATGCTGAACGCGCGCTAGCAGCACTTCAGCAGAAACTTTCGCTGTGCGTTTCGCGCATTCCGATGAGCCGGCACGCGGGCCTGCGTGACATCGCCGCCGTCCGCTACGTTGCAACCCACGCCGGACAGTTGAACATCGCCGTCGTTCACGGCCACGGTGCCAAGGGCGGTGCCTTCGCGCGGCTTGGCGCCGGCAAGGCGCTTCGCGTCTACACCCCGCACGGCGGCAGCCTGCACTATTCGCGCGCGAACCCGGTCGGCTTTGCGTATCTCAACGTCGAGAAGCTGCTCCTGAAAAAGACCGATCTCGCGCTGTTCGAAAGCGAGTACGCGAAATCCGTCTTCGAACAGAAGATTGGCGTTCCGTCCGGTCTTACGCGGGTCGTGCACAACGGCATCCGGCCCGAAGAGTTCGAGCCCGTGGTCACCGCGCCCGATGCGGCGGATGTCGTTTTTGTCGGCGAGCTTCGCATGCTCAAAGGCGTGGACGTGCTGATCGGGGCGCTCGCACGCCTGCAAGCGAACGGACGCGCGGTTCGCGCGGTCATCGTCGGCGATGGGCCGGACCGCGCGGCCTTCGAAGCCCTCGCGCGCACGCATGGCGTGGATCGACAGATCGCGTTTCCCGGCGCGATGCCTGCGCGCACGGCCTTCGCAAAGGGACGGCTTCTCGTCGTTCCATCGCGAGCGGAATCCCTGCCCTACATCGTGCTGGAAGGCATCGCTGCCGGCATGCCGGTCATCGCAACGCGGGTCGGCGGCATCCCTGAAATCTTCGGTCCGGATGACGATTCCCTGCTACCGGCCGCAGACACTGACGCGCTGGCCTCCGCCATCCGGAAGCATCTCGATCACCCCGAGCAGGACGAAATCGCGCGTCTTCGCGAACGCGTTTCCGGATTGTTTACCGTGTCGGCCATGACCGACGGTATTCTCGGGGCTTACGAACAGGCGCTGGCGCGGCGCAACACCAATTCTCTGCACGACCATTAAGTCTTCCGAGACAGATTTTCTCTAGTTTTCCTTGGACTTTAGGCGGTTTGGGGAGACCGCGCGAACGCGACCGCCGGGGAAATTATGATCGGGACGGAACAACGCAACAAAAACGCCAGCGCGTCTGAACGCGCGGCCAACGCCATCGCTGCTGCGCAGTCTAAAACCGCGCCACGCGAACTCAGTCCGCTTGCAAAGATGATCGCGAGCGAACCCGTACCTCCTGCGATGTCGGCCGTCGTGCTCAGCGGCGCAATCCGCATGGCGGAGTTTGCGTTGCTCGTTCTCGCGGGTGTCGCGATCTATCTCGGTTATGTCTATCCGGGCGAAGATTTCGTCTGGCCCTACTTCGTCGCAACCTTCGGCGGCGCCGCCGGAGCCATGGTCGCGTTTCATGTCGCCGATATCTACGACGCCGCCGCGTTGCGGCGTCCGGTTTCGTCGCTCGCGCGCCTGACCATCGCCTGGACCGCGATTTTCCTGCTTGCCTTCGCGCTGCAGTTCTTCTTCCGCCTCGAAGGTATGTACTCGCGCGTCTGGACCGCGACCTGGTACTTCACGGGTCTCGCCGTACTGATCGCTTTCCGCATTCTCGTCGCCGCAAAAGTGCGGCAGTGGACGCGCGAAGGCCGGCTGGTCCGGCGTACCGTCGTCGTCGGCGGATCTTCCGCCGGCGAAGCGCTGATCCAGGCGCTCGAAGCGCAGGAAGATTCCGATCTCGACATCCGCGGCGTGTTCGACGACCGCGGCGACGAACGTTCCGCGCCGATGATTGCGGGCAAGCCCAAGCTCGGCACGGTCGACGACCTCGTCGAGTTCGCGCGCCGCACGCGCATCGATCTCCTGCTCGTGTCGCTGCCAATCACCGCCGAGAACCGCGTGCTGCAGATGCTGCACAAGCTCTGGGTGCTGCCGGTCGACATCCGCCTGGCCGCGCACACCAGCACGCTGCGCTTCCGTCCGCGTGCCTATTCCTACATCGGCAACGTGCCGGTGCTGGACGTCTACGACCGTCCGATCGCGGACTGGAACTTCGTCCTCAAGGGTCTGTTCGACCGCGTAGTCGGCGGCCTGATGCTGATCGCGCTTTCGCCGGTGATGGCGCTGACCGCGCTTGCGGTAAAGCTCGACAGCAAAGGTCCGGTGTTCTTCAGGCAGAAACGCTACGGCTTCAACAACGAGCTGATCGAAGTCTACAAGTTCCGCTCGATGTATACCGACATGACCGACGCCACGGCAGCAAAGCTCGTCACCAAGGACGATCCGCGCGTGACCCGCGTCGGCCGATTCATCCGCAAGACGTCGCTGGATGAACTCCCGCAGCTCATCAACGTCGTGTTCAAGGGCAACCTCTCGCTGGTGGGTCCGCGCCCGCACGCGGTGCACGCCAAGGCGCAGAACCGGCTCTACGACGAAGTCGTCGACGGCTACTTCGCGCGCCATCGCGTGAAGCCCGGCATCACCGGCTGGGCGCAGGTAAACGGCTGGCGCGGCGAAACCGATACGCAGGAAAAAATCCAGCGTCGCGTCGAGCACGATCTTTACTACATCGAAAACTGGTCGGTGTTCTTCGACGTCTACATTCTCGCGAAGACGCCGATCTCGCTGCTCCAGACCGAGAACGCCTACTGATGCCGGCCGCGGCGGCCGTATCCTCCGCCTATGTGATCTCGCCGGCACGCACCGTCGAGAAGCTGCGCCACCTCATGCTGTGGCTGACCGGCTTCTCCGGCGCCTTCGTATTCACGGAGCCGTCGCCCTACGAGGTTTTCGCTTCGGCTGCGATCTTCGTGTTCTTCGCAAGCGGACTCGCGCTCCGGCGCGGGCACATTCCGCTGTTTGCGATCCTCGTCACCTATTGCTTCGGGCTCACGATCGCGATGATCCCGGTTGTCACCGAGAGCAAGACCGCGCTGTGGGTGGCCGTATCCTGGTTCCTCGCCGCAACGACGCTGTTCTTCGCCTGCGTGATTGCGGAAGACACCGAACGCCGCCTTCGCGTCCTGATGCGCGGCTACATGACCGCCGCAATCATCGCATCGCTGATCGCGATCCTCGCCTATTTCCGCGCACTCCCGGGCGCGGATTCCTTCCTGCTCTACGGCCGCGCGAAAGCGACGTTCAACGATCCGAACGTGCTCGGGCCGTTTCTCGTGCTACCGGGGCTACTTGCGATCCGGCGGGCGCTCAGTTTTCGCCTGAAGGATCTTGTGATCGGCGGCGCGCAGGTGTCGGTCATCGCGGTGGCGATCCTGCTTTCGTTCTCGCGCGGCGCGTGGGGCCACTTCGCCGGTTCGGCGGCGCTTTTCATCGGCTTGCTGTTCGTCGTCAGCAACGATCCGCGCGAGCGGGCGCGCATCGTCGGCGCGACCTTCGCCGGCCTCGTGGCGCTCGGTCTCCTGATCCTCGCGCTGCTCTCGATGAAGGGCGTCGGCACGCTGTTCTCGGAGCGTGCGTCACTCGATCAGAGTTACGACATGGGCCAGCTCGGCCGCTTCGGGCGTCATGTGCTGGGCTTCCAGCTCGCGCTCGATACGCCGTGGGGTCTCGGGCCCTTCCAGTTCGCGAAGATCTTTCCGGAAGATCCGCACAACGTGTACCTCAACGCCTTCATGACCGGCGGCTGGACCGGCGGCATCACCTACATCCTGTTCGTCGTGATGACGCTCTGGGTCGGACTGAAGGGCGCGCTCCGGGCCACGCCCTGGCGGCCGGTGCTGCTCGCAGCCTGGGCGACCTTCATCGCCGTTGCGGCGGAAGGCGCGATCATCGACACCGACCACTGGCGGCACTACTGGCTGCTCGCGGGGCTGCTCTGGGGTGGCGCCGTGGCCGCGAGCCGGTATCGAGTTGAAATCACGCACAAATCAGTAGAGAAGAAACCCCGCGCAGCAGCCGAACCGTCGTTGCAGCGCAAGGAGCGGATCACTATAGTCCGCGCCCTGTCGGGGCTATCACCCGCTTCGCGTTGAATAGGATTTCTCCTATGATTTCAACGCTGTGGAATGTGTGAAAAGCGGACAAAAAGCGAATTTGGTTCGCTTCGTGGTTCGTATCAGGCGACTGTCTTCCCGCCCTTGTTTCCCGGCCACCACGCGCGAACTGCGTGTCGCGCCAGCTCGCGCCGGCGCTGAAACATCTCTTTCATGATCTCGAACGGCACTACCGACGCGCTCGCCACGTGCTCCATTTCGCGGTCGTGCAGCACGATCTCACGGAACAGATTTGGAAGCCGGTCGACCTTCTCTTGCGGCATTTTCACTTTAGCCTCTCCACCACGACGGGGCCTGCAGAATTTGGGTCGAACTTGATGCCTGCGGCGACGGCTTCCTCTGCGCTCTTGCCCGCCCACATGGCGCCAAGAGCCAAGTGGCTTCCGGATCCAACCGCCCAGTAGGATCCTGAGATTTCAGTGATTCCACTTTCTTCGTCTTCGTTGTCGGTGCACGCCACCGTATGAATCACAAAGATACGCCCGTTCGGGAACACCAGAAGCCCGTGCAAATCCTGCTTCATCTCGTGCAGCGCTTTTGGCATCGGCAGTGTTTTTGGCGACATGACGCGATCCAGCAATTTTTCGAGCGCACGGCTGTCGTTCTCCCCTGCCGTGCCGAGAAGCGCTCCGGAACGCAGACGCTTGATCTTCGTGCGCGATACGCCTCGAACGTCACCTACCGTCCACTGGCTGTCACACGCCATAATCTTGTCGCGGTAAGCGATCGTCGTCATTTCCGATACCTCTCGCCAGTCCACGCGCCCGCAGCCAGCGGCAAGCCTTCCGCCCACGCCGGCAGCTTCGTCATCAGCTCTTCGAATTGCTCGATCGAACCGTAATTCGCGTCGGTTTCGGACACCGCTTCGTCATGCACGTGGAGCACTACGGGATAGTTCGCAGCCTCAAGCCGCACGATGGCTTCTGCCAGAATGTCGCGCGCAGCGCCCTGCACGAGGTTGTTGAACAGCTTTCCGCCATGCGCGAACTGGTCGCCCCACTTCCGCGTGTAAGTGTCAATGCCTTTGTAAGAAAGCTGCGGGCGCATCTCGCCCCACGGCGTCAGCTTGTCTTTGATGCACGGATACGGGTAGGAAATCGCGCGCCCGCTAGGGAGCTGCATGAACAGGAAGGATCCGGCGACGCGGAATTTCACCCGGCCGCACTTCGTAATCTTCCCACGGTTCTTCACCGCCGCTTTCGCCGCGTCCTCGAGATCGTACCAGAAGCCGCTGATGCGAGGGTGCGCCGTGCGCCATGCCACTTTCAGTTCGTCGGCGCGTTCGTCCGTGACCTTGACGCCGTATCCGGCTGCCATCTTCTGGAACGCGCCGACGCCGCCCTGGTAGCCCAGCGCGAGCTCCATGACTTTGCCGATCTGACGGTGCTGCAACGCCTCCTCGATCGAAACGCCGAAGGCTTTCGCGTAGGCCAGCACGTAAAGGTCCGGCCCCTTGCCTGCGTCAAAAGCGCGAAACGCGTCGAGCTTCCACGTTTCGCCGGCGAACCACGCCTGCATGCGGCCCTCGATGTTAGAGAAGTCCGCCGCATACAGCCGCTTGTCGGGGCCGGCGCGCACCATGCCGCGCAGGCAATCCCCAACCACGGAAAGAGGCTCGTCGTAGAGCATCTTCACGTATTCGGCGTCGCCGGTGGCTACCGCGTTGATCGCAGCTTCTACGTTCTTTTCCTCCGGGCGCTTGATATTCTGCGGCTGAAAACGGCGGCCACCCCACCGCCCGGTCGAAGCGGCGTGATATTGAAAGAGCCCTCGCGTACGCCCGTCCTCGTTCTTCCCGTCGAGCAGGGTTTCGATCTTGGCGACCGAAGCTTTGGCCGCTTCCTGCCGGAGCTCGAGCACGCGGCGCACGTCGGCCGGAAGATCGAGCAGCAGCAACTCCTCAAGCGCTTCCTGCGCGATCGACGTACATTCAACGCCGCGGTCCCGCACGTATTCCGTGATCTCGCCCACGTTCGAACAGGCCGATATTTTTCCCTTGCTGACGACGCGAATTTCGTCGTTGAACCAGCCTGCCGCCGTCGCGACCACCTTCATCGCGGCGCGGCAAAGCTCTTCGTCGACGTGAATTCCGCGGTCGTTGATCTTCTGGTCGAGATGCCACAATTCGAGTTCCGACGGCCGCAGCGCCAGCAGCCGCTTCTCCAACTCGCGCTCGACCTCAACGTCGTTACGGCAGTACGCGTAGAGCTTCGCTTTGCGCTCTTCGTCGTCAAACCAGTACACGCCGCCCGGCATCTCGCCTTTGCGCGCGCGCCGAGGCTTCGACATGCGCATCATCGTGGAGTGCCCGTCCATGTCCTTGCGCAGGTTCAGCCCGACGGCTGCGGCGGCATTTTCGAGCGATCCCGGCAACGCCATCGCGTAAGCCATCGCCATCGTGCAGCGCCACTGTTCGAGACGCGGCTGCGGCAAGCCGTAGCGCCGCTTCGCGACCCGCCCCACGACACGCTCGAACGCCGCGTTGTGCGCTACGAAAACTTCGCTGTGCTTCATGGCGTAGGCGAGATCGCCTTCGTCGCCGTCCGGCGTCCACAGCTTCACTGGCCCGTTGTTGATCGCGTAGGCCGCGCACCACAGGTCGGTAGACTCGTCTTCGGCATAGACGTAGACCCCGGCGTCTTTGAGTTCGACGGCGCTTCGCGTTTCATAGTCTATGTGGATCGTGGTCATGCGAGAAGGGATTCCACAGTTTCCGACTTTACGGGCATGACGGAACTAATTCGCGCGTTTGCGATACGCACGTACTCTTCGTCCCGCTCAACGCCCGTAAAAGAGAACCCCTCAAGCACCGCCCCGCGGCCCGTAGAGCCGGAGCCCATAAAAGGGTCAAGCACTACGCCTGACGGCGGCGTTACGAGGCGGCAAAGCCAGCGCATCAATTCCGTCGGTTTTACTGTGGGGTGCGTGTTTTTACCTGTTGCGGGTTCTGCCCCGTCGAACCGTTTAATCTCCTTCATACGACGAGAATGATGCCGCGCGTGCACATCGGTAACTTCAATAGGAAAAGAATAAAGCCCGTCGTCTCTGTCAGATTTCGACGCTTTCGCGCAATAAAAGAAACGCGCCGCAGAGCCTTCGTCGCCGCGAGGACTGCACGCTTTCGATGGGCGCTTCATCTTTCCAAAAACTTTGCCGCTGAATGCGGGGCTAGGTTCTTCGCCCGTTAACGCGCCCTGTTGGCCGGGGGACTCAGGAAACGCGCCTATAACTTCCGCGCTACCATCATGCAGCAAATTAGCAGGCCAGCGGCCTTGCTGCGATGCGTCCGCAGCCGCATTCAACGGAACGCGGCACTCGGCGACGTTGATCGCGCCCACCCCCCACTTCGCGAGATTCTGCGCCACCGTTCCGTCCAACGGCTTGCGCGCAAGAATGATAGGTTCCCACGCCGGCTTCAGCGCGGTCCCCCACCCTTCCCACTCGCCTTTTTGATTGTGAGACTTAGGAAAGCCAGTGCCGTAGACCCACATTAAGGTGTCGCGCAGTTCGAAACCCGCGTCTTCGATTGCGACCGCCATGCGGTGAAATGTGCGCGTGCCGCCAAACGCGGCGAGAAACGCCCCCGGCTTCAGCACACGCCAGAACGCCCGCCAAGTGTCGGGGCGAAACGCAATGTCTCCCCCGTCCCACGTTTTACCCATGAAGCCTTTAGACACGCGAGCGTATGCGCCGGTCTTTCCAATTTTCGCCGGGGTGGTGTTTTCGCTACCAAAACGCTTAACAATTGATGTTAAGTGATACGGCGGGTCTGTTATCAGCGAGTCGAACGAGTTTTCGTTTAGCGCTTGCACTCGTGCCAAACAATCGCCCTGCAATATCGTTACGCTCATGCCCGCCTCCCCGCCGGCGGCGTCCAGTTCCAATACTTCTCGAGCGCCCACGAAAACGTGTTTTCGACCTGCTGCTTGAAGTGCTCGACGCTGCCGTCGTTCGAGAACGCGAAATCGCAATCGAACCCTATCTCCTCGCTCGAATGCGACGGCGCGGCGCGCGACACCGCCGCACGGTCGATCCGAATAAGCACGCCGCCCATATCGCGAATGGCCGCCGCCTCGTTGGCGTAGCGCACGTCGTCCGCCACGATCCATGCGCCGGGCGTCGTCTTCTCAACGGCGCGCCGCCACGCGCGGATCCACAGCCTGTCGTCGATGATCTGACGGCCCCATTCGGTGCCGATCGTCTGCATGGCGAAGCGCGGTGTTTTCCCGCCGAGCAAATCACACGGGCTTTCTTTCAGCGCGCCGTCAACCTCGGCTTCGCTCAAGCCGAGCGCGTACATCATATTTTTCAGCGGCCCCGCGAAGCGCACGCGCTCGAACCCGTGCTGCTCGATCAGATGCCGCGCGGCGGTCGTCTTGCCTGAACCCATCTTGCCGGCGAAGCCGACGACGAAACGATCTTGCTTGCTCATTGAATGCCTCTGACACGAACGATTTCGAACAACCGCCGCAGCGCGTAGGAACGAATGATCGAAATGACAGTGAAAACCGCCGCGATCGACAGGTTCGTTGCGAGCGGCACGTGAATTCCGAAGAACGCGAAGACGTAAATCTGCGCGACGATATTGATACCTAGCCCGATGGCGATGTTGATGACGCTCTCGGCCAGCGACATACGACGCGACTGTTTCATCGACGCCGCGTCCGCCGCGCCAGTTTGCGCTTGATCTGCGTGTCGACGCCGAACTTGCCGTCGTAATCCGTTGTGTGTCGCTCGGCTCCCTCGACGCGGCGCTCCGTGCCTGGCGCGCGCACGCGCCGGTACACGACGCTTTGCTCGACGGCTTTCATCATGCGCTCTGTCGACCGCCAATCGCGCCCGTGGCCGCCGTAGCAGAGCTTGTGGTGCGCGGCGCAGTACGGGGACTTTTCGTCCTTCGTCGGCTCGCCGCAGAAAAGATGACGGAAGTTCGGGCGCTGCCACGTCATGTCGGGCGCATCGCCGCCGTCAGTAAGCGCGTATCGGCAACAACGCGCGGAGAGTTCGTCCAGAGGCTTCATGTCTCTTACCTTCTTGGCATTTCACAGTTTTCAACACGGCGGGCGTGGTCGGCCCGCCGTGCTGCTTGTTGTCAGCCTTCGAGCAGCGCGACAGCGGTCGCGATGTAGATGGCTTCTTCGTCGATCACGCGAACACGTCGTCGGTGTCGCCACCGCTCGACGCTCCCGCGTTCGACGCCGCTTCGAAGCCGTCGGCCGTTGCGAGACGACCGGTGGCGATCGGGTCGTCGTGGTCGAGCAACTGCACGCGCTGCACGCCGAGCCCAATGAAGCGGTTGACGTTCTTGTTCTCGGGCTTCGGACCCCAGATGTTCAGAGCCGCGACGCACCACCGGCCGCCGTAGATTTCGCTCGCTTCTTTCTTGGCGGGCTGAAGTTTCGGGTCGAAGATCGCCGGCGGATACTCAGCGTTCGCCGACACCCGGAGGAAGTACGGATATTCTTCGGCGTATTCCGCCAGCTTCTCGAAGTTCGCCGTCTTCTTGAGCGGCATCTTCACCGCCGGATCGGCTTCCTTCCAGTTCTTGCCCCACAGGGCTTCGGCCTGGCGCTGGATTTCCGCCGTGATGACGGCGATGTCGGCCGACTTCGGAACGAGCAGCGTTGCCGAGTACTTCGGCGCGTTGTTCGGATAGTTCTTGTTGATCTTGGGTTCGATCAACGTCGGGTAGACGAGACGGACCTTCGGCGTGAAGTACTCCGACGTCTGCTCGTTGAACCACGCCTTCTTGTGTTTTTCGCTCATTCGTTCTCTTTCTCAGTTTTCAACATTGCGCACGTGCTTAGTTCAGCCAATTCCGGTCCACGCGCCTGACCGAAAACGGATTCTGCGGGGAGAAGCCCTGCTGCTGTGCGTAGCCTTGCGCCTGCACGACAGCGCTCTGAACGTAGTTGTAATCCACGTTCTCAAAAAGCTCCGGCTCCACGAGAATGCTGATGATGGTGAGCGGCGAACCGTTGCGCGGTATGGGCCACGCGAACGCCACGTGCGCGGCTTCCTTCGACCGATCAAGGTCGGGGAAATCGTAGGTAAAGCCCTCCCACTTCTGCGAGTAGGCTTCGCGAACGATCGCGCTTTCGATTTCGTGCTTCTTGCTGGCGAAAAGCATCAGTCCTCCATCTCATAAGACGTGAACCCCATCGCGTCCTCCGGCGCCACCGCGTCACGCGGATCGTCCAGCGGGGCCAGAACCGTGCCGCTTGGCTGCTTCACCACCAGCGGTTCCAGCAGCTTGCGGTCTTTCTTCGGAAGCGCTTTCTCGATCTGCGCCGGCGAACGCAGCGACACTTCGTACATGTCGTCGTCCGGCACCCCGGCGAGCCGCAGCGTTTCGACTGCCTCGTCCTCGTCGCGGAACTTCCGTATCGCGCGCTTGTTCACCAGCTTCGCGCCCGGCGGCAGCCGCCCGGCGATGCCTTCCGCGTGCGCGAATTCCTCCCGCCGCTTCACCCAATTCTTCACCAGGTCGATTTCAGCCTGTTCCTGCTTCCACGGCCGGAACGGCACCTTTTGCGGATCGGACATCTTCACAATCTCCCCGGCGACTTCTTCCGCGCCCAAGATTTCCAGTGCGTGACGGCGCAGCTCTGCGCACATGCCCGCGGCCTTGCAGAACTTGCAGTGATCGCCTGCCAGCAGATGCGTCTGCTTCGCAGCTTCCTGCATGGCGATAGCGTGCTCATAGAGCGTGACGACGTCCGTCTTCCAGCGGCGAACCGGCCCGTCTTTGTGCGGCGCGCGGGGCTGCACGATAATAAGTTCGACCTCGCGAACGCCGCGGTTGTGATAGCGCTGAGCGACACCGAGTCCGTAAGACAGAAGCTGCTCGTTGTTCTGCACGTCGACCGCGACGCCCTTGCCGTACTTCAGGTCGCAAATCGTCACGCGCTGGTATTGCTCGTGGTACGCAACGACGTCGCCCGTGCCGAACACGCCGTTGACGATCTCCGACATGTCGAGACGCTGTTCGACTTCGAAATCCGTCGCCTCGGCCTGTATCTCGCCGCAAACGTCGAGATACGTATTCACCGCGTCGACCATCTCGTCGTTGATCGCGAAGACGTTCACGCCGTTCGGCTTCAAGCCGCGGGTCGGGAAAGGATCCGCCGCCTTGACGTCGATGTTGTGCGACCGGAAGCGCTCCGCGCGGAACCCGCCGGAAAGACACGCTTCCGCAAGCTGATGCGCCGCCGTGCCCTCCGCCGCGAAGACAGACGGCATCTCTTCGATGCCTTCCGACATGGCGATGGAGCCCGGGCACTTCAGCCAGCGGTATGCGGCGGAAGGCGCCCGGGTCGCGTGCGCGCGTGCGACGTGCTGCTCGGTCACGCGTCTTCTTTCCGCTCGAGTTGATCCTGGCGCAGCGTACTCGGCTCGACGATCTCCCGCCCCGCCGCATTATTCCACACCGCCAGCCCGTGACAGCAGTCTCCTTCGATCGTCTTCACGTGAAAGCGCCACGTTTTGTCGCGCAGCGCCACGTCGCGCGGATCGAGACGGCGGACGCAGATGTAGCCAACCTTAATCGGCTCCAGAAGTTTCGTGGTGTCTGCAGGCTCGACTGCTTTGACGTCAGTCACAGGAAACACGTACTGCCCCGACGGCATCCGCGTTGGCGCAGTCACAAACACCACAACATCCCCCGCACACACGGCGTCCACCTTAGCCTTGACCCATACTTCATCCCCGGCCATCATTCCGCACCTGCCTGCAGGAAGGCTTCGGACACCGTCATGAAGTCGGCGTACTTCTCCGCCGGGAGATCGCTCACCTTCTTCATTTCGAACTTGGCGAACAGCTTCTTGACGTAAGCGATGGCCTCCGGCATTTCGTCGCCGCGCTTTTGCGCCGCATCCGTGATCGCCTGGACGCGTTCACGAATTTTCTCGGCGGTGATTTCCGGAGCCTTGTCTTTCGTGACGTCCTTCGCCTTGGCGTCGATCGCCCGCGGCGCCTGCGTCGAGCGCCCGCGCTTCGGCTTTTCGTCTTCGATCACCTTGGCATCGTCGAGATCGTCCCTCAGGCCGAGCGTGCTTTTCTTCGACGCGGTGTCTTCCTTCAGAAACTCTTCCGCCATCGCCTTTGCGTTCGAAAGCGCCTCGGCGAGCGTGTTTCCCGTAAACGTGATTTGGATCATTTCGTCCTCTTTTCCACAGTTTTCAACATTCAAGACAAAAGAGATTCAAGCGCGGAGGGCTGCGTCGAACGCTTCGATGAAGCCGACCGCTTGCGCGAGGTTGATCGCGTTACCCGCTCCGCGCAGTTCAGCCACGCGGTTGCGAAAGGTCCCAGCATCAGCCAGAGGGAATGTTGCGGGCTCAACTGGCCGCCACTTGCCATCCCGGCAGAACAGCCAGTCAGCATTTCGCCAGAGGCCGTTAACCGGGCCGGGCCTTCCGGGTTCTTCGCGTTCCAGACTGCTCGACCGAGCAACCCGTTCTCCGGCACTGTGCCGTCGCTCGCTCCGTCCTTGTGATCGCGCGTCGTCGGCGTCGGCCAGCCGCAAAACGTCGCCACCTGGTTGAGCGATACCGTTGCTTTCGATCCGTCCGGTCGCTTCCCAGTCGCGCTCGCGTCCTTCGCCATCTGCGAGCCGTTCGCGTTGCCGACTGTCGGCGTCGGCCAGCCCGCCATCTGTGCGAAGTCCCGAAGGTCGTTCGCGTGAGGCCCCAACGCTCGCGCCATCGCCTTGTCCGGGTCCGAATACTCGCCGCCCGCCTTGATCTTCGCCGCTGGCGTCGGCCAGCCGCACATCACCGCGTCCGGGTAAAGCGCTCCGTTCGCCTGGTTCGGCCCACCGTTCGATCCGTCCGTCGAGCGCGGCGTGTTCCAGCCCGTCAGTTGTGCGTCCGCATTCAGGTCCGCGCAGCCGTGTTTCGTCCCGTGCTTCGCCTTCTGGCCCGATCCGCGCGGCGATGTGTCGTGCGCCTGTGGTGTCGTCCAGCCTTTTAGCCCCGAAGTAGAGCCGTTGCCTGATGTGTTCTCCGCCGTCGCTAATGTTGCCATCAGCCCAATCGGCAAAATCGCGTAGCTTGGCGGTGATCCAGGTATCAGGGCAATTCCGAATGGCCCTTCGTAGCCATTTCCCGGCCTGACTTTCTTCCCACTCCACGCCGAAGCCCGCAGCGCAGGTATCGACCGCCCCGATGGCGTAACCCGATCCTTCCAGGTCAGCCGATACAAGGTCGAGCCAAGCGAGGCCGTCTTTGCTTGCAACCTGTTCGCCAACGACGATTGCAGGGCGGCACTCTCCGATAAGATGGAAGAACGCGGGCCAAAGGTGCCGCTCGTCAGCAAACCCGCCTGCTTTGCCTGCCGCGCTGAAAGGTTGGCACGGGCATGATCCGGTCCAGATCGGTCGATCGTCGGGCCATCCTGCCTGTCGAAGCGCGAGGCTCCAGACGCCGATGCCTGCGAAGAAATGGCATTGCGTGTAGCCGCGGAGTTCGCCGGGCCGCACGTCTTCGATGCTTCTTTCATCCACTTCCCCTTTCGCGATCAACCCGTCAGCCATGAGTTCGCGCAGCAATGCGGCGGCGAACGGGTCGCGCTCGTTGTAATACGCGCTCAAAGCTCGACGCCCGGGTTCTGCCGACGCATTTCTTCGAGAACCATTTGCTCGAGCCATGCGTTTTGCTTTTCTCTCGCCGCCGCCGCCGCCGACCACGCCGCCGCCGCCGACCACGCCGCCGACCGCGCCGCCGCCGCCGCCGACCACGCCGCCGCCGCCGCCTCCGCCTCCGCCGCCGCCTCCGCCGCCGCCGACCACGCCGCCGCCGCCGCCGCCGCCTCCGCCGCCGCCTCCGCCGCCGCCGACCACGCTTCTTCACGAAGCGTTTCGTCGCCGCTCTCTAAATATGCGCGGGCTTTCGGCGGGCAATCCCACAGATGCGCCACGTCGAGCGCGCATTTGCGCGCCCATTCGCGCAACACCGGCGCTGCATCGATCTTCGCGAGATATCGCCGCGACGTAGCGCACGACTTGTCTGACGCGTCCCTGCGTTCGCCGGAAAGTTCAACTCGATAAAGTACCCCCCCGGGGGCGTATGCAAGCGCATCAATGGCGCGCTTCGACGCGTGCAGCCCTTGCTCGCACAGCGTAGGGGGTCCTTCTACCGAGTGCGTTTCGCCTACGACGATCTGCCGACCGTCCCCGTGGCGAAGCCTCTCGTCTGCGGCTGCGAAATACCAACCGCGCCACGGGCTTTCGACTTCCTTGCTCTTCGTATTCATCGCTTCTCCTCCGTTTCGTCGAACGCTTCTCTCAGTTTCCAACACACGCGTCAAACGGAATCAGCCGCCGAATAAAATGTTTTTTGTTTTCTTCGCCTTGTCGCTCGACTGCGCGTTGAGTTTCCGCTCGTAGTAGTCTCCGATGCAGACCGCCGCGGCGCTATCCGCCATGCAGAAAAAATCATGCTGCTTCAACGCACGTATCGGTTTCTGCAAATTCACGCCGCTTTCTTTCAGCGAACGGATCATGGCTTGCGCCATGTGGTTGCAGACCTCCTCGTGGAACAGCTCGTCTTCGTCTTTTACGCGCTTCGCCGGCGGAGGCTGACGCTTCAAATTTCGTGTCCTTCCTCGCCGCAGATGAAATGCAACAGCGCGATCGCGTCCGCCTCGTTGTCGTCGCAAGGCTCGTAGCCGCACTCGCGCGCCCGCGCGATCATGGCCGTCTTGTCGGCGTTGCCTTTGCCAGTCCAATACTTCTTCAGCGTTCCGACCGGAACCGCTACCGGCTCGCCGAGCCCGTTATCGCGGCACCAGGTGATAAGTGTGGCTTTGAAGCCGCCGTAGATGTGCGCCGCCTGCGTGCCCTTGTGCGCCTTCACGTCTTCGAACGCCACGCGCTTGAACGGAGTCGCTTTGTGCTGCCGGTCGAGCTGTTCGCGCAAACGAACGAACCGGCCGTCCTTGTCTTTGACGTCGCCGAGACCCCACGTTCCGCTCACCACAACGCCACGCGCTGCGGTGACGGCGAAGCCCGTCTTCGTGCCGAGATCGAGCGCCAAATATGCCTTACTCATACTCAAACCCTCCCCTTACGCTTTCTTTTTGCAATGCGTGCAGGCCGATGCCCGCGCGTGAACGTCAACAGCCTTTGAACCGTCGACAGTCGAGGATCGCGTAATCCCCGCGTAAATTCACCCACGAATGTCGGATCGTTGAGAGCAAGGCTGCCGAGACGGGTCGGGCTCATTCGGTTTCGTCGCATGAACGTATCGAGAACGTCAAGGACTTTTTTCCTGATATTCGTGTTTTTCACGAATCTATTCCTAGGGGATTGCCTATAGGAAAGGTACTGTAGGAAGTTGTTGACTGTCAACCTACAAAAGACGATAAGCGTTCAACACGGCGCGTCGAAGATCTATTTCGTCGGCCATCTATGAGTTTCGCAAGCGCCGTTCAGCCCTAGGAGGTACTAAATGATAAAGAGCGAAAGCTATTTTTATCCAGACCGCGGTGCCGAAGCCTTTTCAACCGGCTGCCCGTGCTGTGGTAAAGAAGTGAAAAACTACCAGCCCGAAACCGATAAATTTGAAGAGCATTGGGTCTTCAGGTGCGGCTGCATTCTTATCCAAGATAACAAGGACAAACCGCTCTATGTGGAGGAAGAATGTCCAGATGCCATGCGTTTTCACATGGAGAACCTAACTTACAGAACACCTGAGTCATGATCGCAAAAGCGGTGAAGCTGACGAAGGCGCAGGAAGCTGAAGAGAATCGCATCGCAGTTGAATGGAAACGCATTCATCATGAACAGATGATGCGGCGAGGGCTCGACGGTCGCACGGGCTACGACGCTATCAAGGAGCGGGGATGATGAGCGACAGCGAGGAAAGTCTTATGTCTCGATACATCGCAGCATTGCCAGCCGTGTTGCGAGGCAAAAAGCGCATGGTCGAAAAGAAGATTACTCGCGCTCGCGCCAAGTGCCCTCTGTGTCAAGCGGAAGCATCGCTCAATCTAGGTCTGGCTCCTAATCATCGCGACCCTTCAGGGTTTCATCTGCGCTGGCATTGTCAGTGCGGCTTTCAAGGAATGGAATAGATGATAGTTTGGCTCGATCACAAAATATTCGGGAACGGCTACGGTCTGAAGTCTCCTTACTTCGACAACAAATATTATTGGCTTGTCGATACGTGGCAACGCGAGCGTGGAGACGAGCGCGGAGAACTCTATACGTTCTCACATGGATTTGGCGCGCAGCTTCATAGCTTCCTATGGTTTCATCCTAAACCGGGCGAGACTCGTGTCTTAGGCGGGAGGCGTTACACGCCATTCAACAGCAGTCGCCACTGGATTCGCGTTGTGGTGTCGTGGGCTGTTGAGAGGATGCCTAACGATATTGACGCCGCGAATGCCTATCTCCGTGAGATCGAACAAGAATTGGGAGAAACACTATGACCGACACTCTGGAAGAGATAGCGCGAATTTTCTCGAATTGGAAAAACCCGTCTCACATTCGGCTTCAGGCTGGAGAAATGTCAGCACAGGAAATGCGATCTGTTCTGGCTGTTGTTGGCGCACTTGAGCGCGCCATCCTCTCCCTCCCCGCAGTATCGGAGCGGGAGAAGGTGTTGGAAGAGGCGCTTGGTCGTGCGGACTTGTTACTGAGCAAAATTGAAACGCAAAAGCACCACCCGAACTACGAACTTTATTTGGAGGGGGAATGCGTTTCGATTGCCTCTCTTGGGACGAGCTTCGCAGATTTGTTTTGGTCTTTCCACAAGCGCGTCATGACGGTCAGGGAAGAAATCCGCGCCCTTCGCTCTACACCCGTACAGACTGGGGAAGAACGCGAGATCGCCATCGCCTCTGCCCTCTCCGAAGCCCATGCTGCGGGGCGTGAGGAAGCGGAGAATTGTATCCCTACGAATTGGTGCGACCCGCTGTTGAGCGGCGACGGATCAATCAAGGTGCCAGCGGGCTGTCCTGAAATCGAAAAGCTATTGCTTAAAATCCGTGAGCGTATCCGTACCCTTCCTGTGGGGGAGCCAAAATGAAAATCGGAAATCTACAGATTCTATTCTGGCCTGAGCATTGGCTTGAGAATCCGCGGCATTTTTGGCGCTGGCCGCCAAAGCGAACGCTCGTGTTAATTCGTAAGAGCGGCACCGATCCCAAGAAGTTTGGTTTCTACTCGGTTCGGCTTTGGATTATTGAATTGCGCTACCTACTATAGGGCCGCCCATGACCCCCTATTCCAATACAAAGAACAACGTGGATTCCATCCCTACAAAATAGTCCCCCCACGAGCCCGCCGAATAGTGTATTTGTCTTTTCGGCCGGCTTGTAGGAAACTGTGACACCGCTTCAACACACAACAGGAATTCGCCTATGACCGATGCGCCGCGGTATCCCTCGAAACTCGCCGCCGCGCTGGACCTGGCAAAACACGGATTTCCTGTATTCCCCATCACCCCCGGCGCGAAAACACCGCTGATCGAAAACTGGCAGAATCTCGCGAGTACCGATCTCGAACAAGTGGCCCGTGTATGGGGCAAGGTACCTGACGCCAACGTAGGCATCCCGACCGCGAACTACCTCGTCGTCGATGTAGACACGCGCAAAGGCGGTAAAGAGACGCTCGCGAACGAACCCGAGCTCGCCGAACTCCCGCCGACGATCGAAAGCGTCACGTGGTCCGGCGGCGCGCACCTGATCTACGCCCTGCCCGAACATGTCGTCGTCGGCAACCGCGTAAACGTGTGGCCTGGAATCGACATTCGAAGCTACGGCGGCTTGATCGTGGCTCCGGGTTCCACAATCGAAAACTGTGAATACCACTGGAAGGAAGGCCGCTCCCCTGCCGACATGCGCGCGGCGACCGCGCCGCAATGGCTGATCGACAAATGCAAGGCGCCGCGGCCGAAGTCCAAAAACGCCGGCGAACGCATCGTCGAGGCCGACGAAATCGCGTGGGACAAGGCACTCGAATACATCGAGAAGCGCGCCCCGCAAGCCCCCGAGGGCGCGCGAAACGACACGGCGTTCAAGGTGGCTGCGCAGCTTTACGACTACGGCGTGTCGAAAAGCGACGCGATCGAGCTGCTGGAGTGGTGGGCTTCGCTCAAATGCCACCCGCCGATCGAGAAGCACGAGGTCGAGCACGTAGCGCATAGCGCGATGGCGTATCGCGGCAAGGCCATCGGATCCTCACACCCAAACGCGCCGGGGTTCGAGGCAGTAGGCGGCGCACCCGCAACGCCTGCAAACTTCTTCACTCCGCTCGTTCCCTTCGACGCCAAGTCCCTCCCCTTGCGCCCGTGGGTGATCGATACCTTCGCCTGTAAAGGACGCATCACCATGCTCGCGGGCCCTGGAGGCGTCGCGAAATCCACCTACACGATCATGGTGGCGGTCGCGCTCGCCGCAGGCCGTAGCGACATCTGTGGCTTCCCGATCGCCAAGGCGCAGCGCGTAGCCATCTGGAACCAGGAAGACGATCTCGACGAAATGCAGCGGCGCATCGCCGCCGTCATGTCGAAATTCAACGTCGCATGGGACGAGCTGCGCGACGACGAAGGCCGGCCGATGCTTTGCGTCAACTCCGGCGTCGACTCGCCGTTCTACCTCGGCCGCCGGACGCCGGAAGGCATGATTGTTCCCGGCAAGGACATCGCGCAGGCCGTCAACGCCGTCCGCGCGCTGTCGATCGACATGCTGATCCTGGACCCGCTGATCGAAATGCACGAAGCGCCGGAAAACGACAACGCGCTGATGCGACAGGTCATGTCCAACGCTCGCAACATCGCCGTGCAAGGCGACTGCTCCGTCGTCATCGCGACGCACACGAAGAAGCCTCCGCAGGCGAGCTCGGACGGCTTCGCCGGCGAGATGGACGCCGCGCGCGGCGCGTCCTCTCAATTCGGAGTCGTGCGCATCGGCGAGACGCTCTTCAGCGCTTCGGCCAAGGATGCCAAGGAATGGCGTTTCGACGGCTCGCATCTCGACTACGTGCGCCTGGACAGCGCGAAGAACAATCTGGCGGCGCGGCGTAAGGACCCGATCTGGTTCAAGCGCGAACAGGTCGTCATCGGCACCGGCGGCGAGCAGGGCGAAAAGGTGGGCGTGCTGCGGCCGGTGGACGTCAAACGGAAGGAAATCGAAGTTGAGCACGACGCGCTCGAGATGATCGCGAAGACGTTGTTCCACGTCGACGATCTCGGCGTCGGGCGCTGGTACAAGGTCACGGACATCGTCGCAAAAATGGCCCCGGCCGAGGCGTCAGTGTTCCCTGAGCGGAAAAATCAGGCGCGCATCTTCGACGAGGCGATGGGCGGCAGTGACGAATATGCGACAAATTGGGGGGTCCTGAGACGCCTTGTGAAGACCGGAAAATCCGGGACTCTGTTCCTTTTGGAGGCGTCGAACCTAATGCCTCAAACGCCTCAAGAAGAGACCGAGGCATTACTAAGTTGATGATTTTAAAGGGTTATTCGCCTAACGCCTTATGCCTCAAAAAAAGTTTGAGGCGTTAGGCTAAAAGACAAACAAGATCAACGGTTTAGCTAATGCCTCAAACGCCTCCCCTACGGGGTAATTCGCCTGAGGCATTCGGCGATCACCGCCGAGGGGTGCTTCGGGGCGACGTATGAAATGTCGTAAAATCCCAGTGGCCAAAAATCGTACCTGGATTTTGGGCTTTCGGCCGAAATCGGATTCTCGAATTTTCCAAAACGCTTTTTAAGGTCCAATGGCTCGAAACGCGAAACGCTCCGCTTTTTTAGACATTCCGCCGGAGGAGGTGTTCGCGGCGCTGGAGCGGCTGTGCGCCGGCGGTAGCAGGGGGCTGCGCAAAGGCGAAAAGGCGCCGCGCTGGTTCGTTGAGAAGGTCAACGCCACGAAGCGGCGGAAGGCGAAGGCCGCGGCGCAAGAGGCCGGCGAGCGGCGGCTACGCGCGCAACGGGCGGAGCGGTGGAAGCGAATCAATCCTGCCGTGCCGATCGTGGCGCGCATGCTGCGGGCTATGGAGCCCGGCAAATGGTACGCGCGCAGGGATTTGATGACGGCCGCGGGCGTCGACCGCGACGCGCGTGGGAAGGTCAACCAAGTGCTGTTTGCAAAGGGCTGGGTGGAGCGCCGGCGCAATCCAGGCTACAAAGGCGCGGAGTGGCGCGGCGGGATATGTCCTCACTATGAGTCCGAATGGCTGTACCGGCTGACCGCGGAGGGCGAAGCGGAACGGGAGCGCCGGGGGTGCTGATTATTTTCGTTTGTGAGGGTCGACAAGCGTTAGAGCGCGCCACAGGTTGCGTGCGCCTTCGTACCAATCGAAAATGGCGCCAACTACGAACATAATAGGCGCTACGACTAGGAGCAAAAGCGCTAAGCCGAATGCGCGCATGATCTTCCCGAAAGGCGTCAGATTTTCCCAAGAGGAATCCGGTTGATCTGTCATAAAACACCTCGCCGCGCGACCATAGCCGCGCGGCGAGCGTTTGCCTAGCGGGCGGTGACTCCCGCCTTTTTTGTCACTGCCAGCATTTCGAGTGCGACAGAAAAGCGGCTAGACGAACGCCGCGATCCAGGTGGCTACCAGCGCGAAGGCGAGCAAGTAGCGAAGGCCGATGCCTGCGAGTGCAATCATGCGTAGAACACCCACAGTTCGCCGCCGTGGCGTGCGAAAGTTACATCGCCGCCGCGTCTCGCGTCGCGTGCGTATTTTTCGAAATCAAAATAGTAGCGCAGGTGTTCGGGAATTTCGGCAAGTCCACCGGTGTCTTCGAGCCAGCTTTCAGCCCACTCCGCTTCGCTATCTGCCTTGCCCGCGAACTTTTCACGAGCCTCTTCGATGTCTCCGTCTTGATTGACCTGCTCTTGATACACAGCGAGCAGTTCGCGGTCGTCTTCGTCCAGAGCGAGCCACTCGAAGAGGCCTTCGTTTACGCTGCTTTCGTTGTACAGCGTTTTCGGGAAACCTTCGAAGTCCTGAAACATGAACTCAGGATCCACCTCGTCCGCGTGCAGCGCGGCGCAGGCTGCCAGAAATTCGTTTTTGTCGGCGTAGTCGTCGAGATTGAGCCACGCCCCCTTGATGCTGCCGGCGTTGTACTTAGCGTAAGTGCCGACGTAAATGCGAGCTTCAGCCATGTCGTTTTCCTTTCTCTGTTTTCTACATTGCGGTCAAGATTGGTCGCACGCGTTGCGCCAAGCAGCGCGCGAGCTGGTGAAGGGGCCGAAGGGCGGCAAGGGTTCGTAGGGCAGCGGGCACCAGTACCAGCCGGCGGCGCCGCGCTGCGCTTGCGTTCGATCCATGTAGAACACCTTGAACGCTTCGTGCCGGACGCCCTCTCCGCTTACGAACTTGTGCGAGCCGGCGAAGGCGTCATGCGTGCGGCGGGCTTTAGCGGGCATCGGAATACACGATCTGAGCGCGGGTTTCCGTGCCGTCCGCCTCCACAATGAACGGTTCGCCACGATGGCGATATACTCTCCACCAGCTCCCGTCGCGGAGGACGTGTACTTTCCTTCCTTGTTTGCAGAACCTAACGCGTTCGGTTTGAAACGGGCCCATAGGAC
>VFQR01000903.1_pt1 | contig 28446 bp, 29 predicted proteins | sample 3512321 | NCBI WGS metagenome assembly VFQR01 (sample SAMN10412374, study PRJNA504923) | tailings metagenome | isolation source: Relicate 3 Philex TSF1 revegetated site | place: Philippines: Tuba, Benguet | collected 2017-08-29 | reverse complement strand
GGTGGATCGGCACGTCCACGATCAGGGTGCGCTTGGGACGCTTGAGCGTGTCCACCCAGCGCGCGAGCTTGCCCAGGTAGGGCGTGACGCGGTCGACCTGCTGGAGGTAGATGCCCCAGGGGCCGAGGTGGTTGGGGTCGAGGTAGGACGGCAGCGCCTGGGTCAGCGCTTGCGGGGCGTTGGTGTGCGACATGGTGTGTGCGGGTCCGTGGGGATGGGGTGGCCGATACAGGATGGCCGGATGGGCAATGTAAGCAGCCGCGGCGGTGTTGTCCAAGGCCGGCTCAGGATGGCTTCATGCGGCGGTTGCATGGGGGGTATCCAGCGGGTGTACCGCCGTCAGAAGCGGTCGCCCGCAGGTCGCCGACCCGGCCCTTCAGGCGCTGAACTGCAGCGCGGCGAGCCCCGCGTATACGCCGCCGCGCGCCACCAGTTCGGCGTGCGTGCCTTGCTCCACCAGCCGGCCGTGGTCGAGCACCACGATGCGGTCGGCGCGCTGCACCGTGGCCAGCCGGTGCGCAATGACGAGCGTGGTGCGGTCGCGCATGGCCGCTTCCAGCGCGGCCTGCACCACGCGCTCGCTTTGCGCGTCGAGCGCGCTGGTGGCCTCGTCGAGCAGCAGCAGCGGCGGGTTCTTGAGCATGGCGCGCGCGATCGCGATGCGCTGGCGTTGCCCGCCCGACAGGCGCACGCCGCGCTCGCCCAGGAAGCTGTCGTAGCCCTCGGGCAGGCGCTGGATGAACTCGTCGGCGAAGGCGGCGCGTGCCGCGGCCTTCACCTCTTCATCGCTGGCGTCCGGGCGGCCGTAGCGGATGTTCTCGAGCGCGCTGCTGGAGAAGATCACCGGCTCCTGCGGCACGATGCCGATGCGCTCGCGCAGCGCGCGCAGGTCCATGGCGTCGATCGGCGTGCCGTCGAGCACGATGCGTCCGCGCTGCGGATCGTAGAAGCGCAGCAGCAGGCCGAACACGGTGGTCTTGCCGGCGCCGCTGGGGCCGACCAGCGCCACCGTCTGCCCGGGCGCCACGGTGAGCGAGAAATCCTCCAGCGCGGCCTGCGCGGGGCGCGACGGGTAGTGAAAGCCCACGCCCTCGAACGCCAGCGCGCTGCCGCTTTTCGGCAATGGCGCCGCCACCGGTTTCGCGGGCGACTGCACCGGCGACTCGCTGGCCAGCAGTTCCATCAGGCGCTCGCTCGCACCGGCGGCGCGCAGCAGGTCGCCATAGACCTCGCCCAGCACCGCCACCGCGCCCGCGAAGATGATCACGTAGAACACCGCCTGGCCGAGCTGGCCCGGCGTGAGCTGGCCCGCGAGCACCGCCTGCGTGCCCTGGTACAGGCCCCACAGGATGAGCGCCGCGTTCGCGATGATGACAAAGGCCACCAGCGCGGCGCGTGCGCGCGTGCGCCGCACCGCGGTCTCGAAGGCGAACTGCGTGGAGCGGTCGAAGCGTTGCGCCTCGCGCGCCTCGGCCGCGTGGCTCTGCACGGTGGGGATGGCGTTGAGCACCTCGGCCGCGATCGAGCTCGAATCGGCCACGCGGTCCTGGCTGGCGCGCGAGAGCCGGCGCACGCGGCGGCCGAACCACATGGCGGGCAGCACCACGAACAGCACCACCGCGAGCACCTGCACCATCACGTAGGGGTGCGACCACACCAGCATGCCGAGCGCGCCAAGGCCCATCACCGCGTTGCGCAAGCCCATCGAGAGCGAGGAACCCACGACCGTCTGCACCAGCGTGGTGTCGGTGGTCAGGCGCGAGAGCACCTCGCCGGTCTGGGTGGTCTCGAAGAATTGCGGGCTCTGGCGCAGCACGTGCGCGTACACCGCGTTGCGCAGGTCCGCGGTGATGCGCTCGCCGATCCAGCTCACGAGGTAGAAGCGCACCGCCGAGAACAGGCCCAGCGCCACCGCCACACCGAACAGCACCGCGAAGTGCCCGCGCAGGGCCAACGCCTGTTCGCCGCGGCCCGCGGGCACCAGGCCGTTGTCGATCAGCAGGCGCAGCGCAAGCGGGAAAGCCAGCGTGGCGGCCGCGGCCAGCACCAGGAACAGCAGGGCCAGACCGATCTGCAGCCGGTACGGGCGCATGAAGGGAATAAGGCCGCTGAGCGAGCGCGGGCTGCGCCCCTGCGGGCGGTCGGAAACGGTGGTCATGAGGCCATTCTGCCCGGTGGCCACGCAGATGGTCGCGTTCGATCCGATTGCGTGCCATCGAATTGGGTGATATCAAGCGGTGCACCATTGAAGTTGGAGCAACCCATGATCACCAAGTCCCTGTTGGCCGCGTTGAGTCTCGCTTTCCTTGCCTCGAGCGCATGGGCGCAAGCCGGCAGCTGCACCGATCGCGCTGCCGACAAGAAGCTCGCCGGCGCGGCGCGAAACAGCTTCATGACGAAGTGCGAGAAAGACGCCGTCGCAGCCTGCAGCGCCAGTGCGATGGAGAAGAAGCTGGCCGGAGCCGCCAGGAACAGCTTCACCAACAAGTGCGTTCGCGACGCGGTGGGCGCCGAGAAGAAGCCGGCCTGAGCGGGCTCAGAGGCGCAGCCGCTGCGCGTAGCCCGTCATCTCCAGGTAGCCGCGGCCCACGGTGCGGCCGTTGCTGTCGATCAGGTCGGACAGGCCTTCCCAGTAGATCGCGCCGCTGGTGGCGCGGCTGTCGAGTTCCTGCGCATCGACGCGCGCGCGCACGGTGTAGAAATCCGCCGGTGTGCGCACCAGCCATTCCACCGGGTAGCGCGTGCGCGTGAGCGGGCTGTTCCACCAGCGCTGCGGCCGGAAATCGACCTCACCCGGGCGGAAGCGGTAGATGTCGCTCGGGCTGTCCGCGCTGCCCGCGGCGCGGAACGAGCCACCGGCCCACAGCTTGCTGCCGTCGGCGCGGCGCAGCTGGAAGGCGGTGACGCAGTGACCATCGAACAGGTTCATGCCGATCCAGTCCCAGCCCACGGCCTCGGGGTGCAGCAGCGCCTCGCTCCATTCGTGGTCGAGCCAGGCGGTGCCGGTGATGGTGAAGCGCCGGCCCGCCAGGCCCAGCGTGCCGCGCACCACCAGTTGTGGCTGCGTCACGTAGAAGCTGGCTTGCGACGCCTCGGGCCCCTTGCGCGAGAAGCCCTGTTCGCCTTGCAGCAGGATGGCCTGCGGCGCGTCGGCCTCGACGTCGATCAGCAGGGTGTCGCCTGTCACACGGGTGGTGTAGCCGCCGTCGGCGCGGCGGCGGATGAACCAGTCGCGGATCTGCACGTCGGTGTCGCGCTCGCTGGCGAACACCGCGCGCTCGCTGTTCGCCGGCGGCTCGCCGTTCCAGCGCACGATGCGTTCGTCGTGGTGCAGGCGCTGGCCGGCCACGTCGGTGATGGCGGCGTGTGCGAACAGCAGGTGGCGCGCGGCGAGCCGGCCGGGCAGCGCCTGCGCCGGGTCCACCCGGCTGCGGAAGAACGTGACCTGAAAGCCGAACTCGCGGCCTTGTGTGTCCTTCGCGTGGCCGGTGAGGTACCACCACTCGGTGCGGGTGTCGTTGTGCGTGCCGTGGTCGCGCGGGAACACCAGCGGGCGCGGGCGCAGCGCATCGCCGGGGCGCGCGATGTCGCGCGCGTGCACCGCGGGCAGGGCCAACGCCAGCGGGCTCAGCATGAAGGGGCGTCGCGTCAGCATGGGGGTCACCAATCCTGCTTGACGGCCTGCACCGCGTCGGCCGAGGCGGCGGCGCGGCCCGACAGCCAGGCCGTGAAGGTGCCCGCGGCCACCACCGCGGCGCACAGCGCCAGCAGGCGCGGCCACGGCAGCACGAGGTCCATGGTCCAGTGAAAACTCTGCGGGTTGACGACGTGCACCAGCACCAGGCTCACGAGCAGGCCCAGGCCCAGGCCGGCCAGCGCGCCGAGCACCGTCCAGGCCAGGCCTTCGAGCGCCACCACACCCAGCACCTGCGCGCGCGTGAGCCCCAGGTGCGCGAGCAGGCCGAATTCCTGTCGGCGCACCAGGACCTGCGCGCTGAAGCTGGCCGCCACGCCGAACAGGCCGATGCCGATCGCCACCGCCTGCAGCCACACGGTGACGGCGAAGCTGCGGTCGAAGATGCGCAGCGAGGTGGCGCGGATCTGGTCCGCGCTGGCGAACTCGATGGCCTGGGACAGGTCGTGCTGCGCGGCGAGTGCGCGCAACGCGGCCTGCACGCCGGCGCTGTCCGCACCGTCCTGCAGGTGCAGGGCGAGGTCGCTCACGCGGGTGTCGCCTGTGAGGCGCGCGAAGACATCGGCGTCGATGGCGATGCTGCCGTGCTGGCGTGCGTAGTCGCGCCAGACGCCGGCCACCACGTAGCGCGCGCCGCGCGCTTCGGCACTGGCCAGGGCCTGCGCCAGCGCCGGCAGCGGCTGGCCCACACGCGCGCCGTAGAGGTCGAGCATGGCCTCGCTCACGTACACCGGCACGGCGTCGGCGGGGACGGCGGTCGGGTTGCCCACCAGGGGCAGCGGCAAGGGCTCGCCTTGCAGCGTGCGCACCACCAGCGTCACCGGCGCTCGCGCGGCGTCGAACTGCAGTGGCAGCGCGCGCAGCGTGTCCACACGCGCCACGCCGGGCAGCGCACGCACCCCGGCCACGAAGGCCGGCGGCAGGTGCACGCCGTCGGGGCCGCCACCGGTGGCGCGCAGGTACAGGGGCGCGGGCAGCACGGCATCGAGCCAGCGCGTCACCGAGTCGCGAAAACTCGCCACCATCACCGTGAGCGCCACCGACAGCGCCAGGCTGGCCACCACGCCGCTGGTGGCCACGGCCGCGGTCTCGCGCAGGCGGCGCGCGCGTTCCACGGCCAGCAAGGGCAGGGCGCGGTGGGCCACCCAGGGCGCCAACCGCTGCAGCAGCGCGCCCACCGCCAGCGGCAAGGCCGCGATGCCACCGACCAGCAGCAAGCCCACCGAGGCGTAGGCGCCCAGCGGCACACCCGCCACGGGTGGGGCGAGGGCGGCCAGGCCGGCCAGCGCCACCAGCCCTATCGCCAGGCCATGGCGTCGCGTGGTCGGGGCGGCCGTGCCCAGGCCCTTGAGGGCCAGCGCCGGCGCGAGCCCCGCGGCCGCGCGCGCCGGCCACCAGCCACCGACCAGCGCCGCCGCCACGCCGAGCGCGCCGTACAGCAGCGCCGCCCACGCGCTCCAGCGAAGTGGTGGCGACACGCCGGTGAAGTAGCCGCCGCCGAGATCGCCGCCGAGCCGCTGCAGCGCGAGTGCCGCGAGCGCCGTGCCGAGCAGCAGGCCGAGTGCGCTGCCCACCGCGCCGATGCAGACCGATTCGGCCAGCACCAGGCGCAGCCGCTCGCGCGCCGACAGCCCCAGCACCGCCAGCAGAGCGAGCTGCGGCTGGCGCCGCGTGACCGAGAGCGACAGCACCGAAAACACCAGGAAGGCGCCGGTGAACAGGGCCACCAGCGCGAGCACCGTGAGGTTCACGCGGTAGGCGCGCGAGAGGTTGCTCACCCGCTCGCCTGCCTGCGCGGGGCGCTGCACCAGCACCTGGGGTGGCAGGTCGAGATCGGCGATCACGCGCTCGAGCACCGCGCCGCTCGTCAAGCGCAGGTCGATGCGGCTGAGCGCGCCCTCGCGCGCGGCCAGGGCCTGCAGCGCGGCCACGTCCATCACCGCCAGCGGCGCGCCCGGGGCGTTGACCGAGCCGGTCACGCGCAGGCTGGCGCGGCGTTCGCCCAGGCGCAAGCTCAGCGTGGTGGCATCGCCCAGGGCTTCGCGCGCCGCGGGGTTGAGGAACACCGCATCGGGCGCGAACAGATCCAGCCGGTCGGTGCCCGCGCCGCGGTCGTCGAGCACCGGCATCAGCGCGGGTGCCACGCGCGCCACCAGCAGCGCGTCCACGCCCAGCAGCCGCAGCGAGACCGGCTCGCGCGCGGGAGGGCGTGCCTGCGCCGTGAGGTCCAGCACCGGGCTGGCCACGGCCACCTGCGGGTGGGCCGCCACGCGTTCGAACAGCGCGTCGTCCAGCGTGCCCTGGCGCGCGCGCAGCTCGGCGTCGGGTTGTCCGTTGACGGCGGCCACCGCCTGGCCGAACTCGGCCAGCGCCGAGGCGTTGATGAGCTGCACCGCGAACGCCAGCGCCACGCCCAGCGCGACGGCCAGCACCGCGACCGCGCTGCGCCACGGGTGGTGGCGCAGCTCCTGCCAGGAAAAGGTGGTGAGCAAGGCGCGCATGTTGACGGGTTCAGGCACCGCCCGCCGCTGCGATGGCCGGCCAACCGCAAGGCGCTGCCGCCGCTGGCGTTCCATAGCCGAGCAAATTACTCTGCGAAGGCGCTTCCCACCGGGGACATTTGCCAGTAGAATTCATCACGTTTCAAGTAAGAAACACAGGTTTACTAAAGAAACGCCCGAAGCGTCGCGGCGGCCAGGCATTCAAGGACAGCAGATGAGCGTACTGGGCATCGATCAAATCACCTACGGCGCCGCCGATCTGCCGCGTTGCCGGCAGTTCTTTCTGGACTGGGGCCTCACGCTGGCGAGCGAGACCGCGCAGGAACTGGTGTTCGAGTCGCTCAACGGCTGCCGCGTGGTGGTGGCGCATTCCGACACCCCCGGTCTGCCCGCGGGCGTCGAGCCCGACCCGACGCTGCGCGAGGTGGTGTGGGGCGTGGACACGCCCGACAGCCTGGCCCTGTACCGCAGCCGGCTGCAGGGCCAGCCGGGCTTCGTGGACAGCGAAGGCCGCATCGGCTGCACCGACCCGAACGGCCTGGCCGTGCGCCTGCAACTCACGAAGAAGCGCGCGGTGCAGATCGACAGCGCGCTCACCAACACCTGGAGCCACCGCCCGCGCCGCAACCAGCGCAGCCCGGCCTACGAGCGGGCCACGCCGGTCGAGGTGGGCCACGTCGTGTTCTTCGTGACCGACCTCAAGGCCACCGGCGCGTTCTACATGGACAAGCTCGGTTTCGTGGTGTCCGACAGCTACCCCGGGCGCGGCCTGTTCCTGCGCTGCGCGCCCGAGGGCGGCCACCACGACCTGTTCCTGCTGCAGCCGCCCGAGCCGCGCAAGGGCCTCAACCACGTGGCCTTCTCGGTGCGCGACCTGCACGAGGTGGTGGGCGGCGGCATGAACATGTCGCGCAACGGCTGGAGCACCGAACTCGGCCCCGGCCGGCACCCGATTTCCTCTGCCATGTTCTGGTACTTCGAGTGCCCGGCCGGTGCGCTGGTGGAGTACTACACCGATGAGGACGAACTCACCGCCGACTGGCAGCCACGCGAGTTCACGCCCGGGCCCACCGTGTTTGCCGAGTGGGCCATCAAGGGCGGCATCGACGGCAACACCCGCCGCCAGGTGAACGCCGCAGCGCCCAGCGGCAAGTTCATGACCGACAAGCCCAAGGGCTGAACCCCACGGAGACCCTTCATGCGCACCCCCGATCTCTACAACGAAACCCACCAGGCGCGCACCGCGCCACCCACCTCCTACGAGAGCCTGCTGGGCGACTCGATCGAGCGTGCGTATGCCATGGGCATCCACGACCTCGAAGGCCTGGTGAAGTACCTCAACGACGCGGGCCCCTCGGGCCCCAACGGACAGCGCTGGACCGAGCAGTCGTTCCAGCAGGAAATGGCCCGCCTGGGCGCCTGAGCCCTGCGCCTGTTTGCCCCCTCTGGAGAATCCCCATGGACACCTCGGTTGTGAACGTTCAGCTTGATCCGGTCGATGCCGTGCTCGAAGTCGGCTTGAAGGACCTCTGGTACCCGGTCTGCCCGTCCTCGTTCGTCAAGGAAAGCCCGATCTCGATCCGCCGCCTGGGCTACAAGATCGCCGTCTGGCGCGACCAGACCGGTCAGGTGCACGCTCTCGAAGACCACTGCCCGCACCGCGGTGCGCCGCTCTCGCTGGGCGTGAACCTGGGCGATCGCCTGGCCTGCCCCTACCACGGTGTGGAGGTGCGCTGCGACGGCACCGTCACCCGCGTGCCCGGCAGCCCGGGCTGCAAGCTCGAAGGCTCGCGCCCCGCGCGCATGTTCCACGCGACCGAATCCAACGGCGCCATCTTTCTCTACAACGCCAGCAACCCCATCCTCGACCAGGCGCCGCCGCTGCGCCTGCCCGAGGAACTGACCTCGCCCGAGTGGTCGTCCTTCCTCTGCTACACGGAGTGGGGCGGCGATTACCGCTACGTGGTCGACAACGTGATGGACCCGATGCACGGCGTGTTCCTGCACAAGCAGTCGCACACCATGAGTGAAGGCGAGAACACGGCCGAATTCCAGATCCGCGACATTCCCAACGGCTTCTGCTTCGAGAAGAAGGGCCAGCGCGGCGTGAACTTCGACTGGACCGAGTGGATGGACCTGGGCATCCATGTGATGCGCCTGGAGATCCCCTATCCCAAGACCGGCGGCCCGGGCGGCAACTTCACCATCATCGGCAGCTACACGCCGATCAACAACCGCACCGCGGGTGTCTTCCACTGGCGCTGCCGCAAGGTCAGCGGCTGGCAGCGCGACACCTGGCGCTTCCTCTACAAGAACCGGCTGGAAGAGCGCCACTGGAACGTGCTCGAGCAGGATCGCGTGGCGGTGGAGAACATGGAACCCGACGCCAACAAGCGCGAGCACCTGTATGCGCACGACATGGGCATCGTGCGTCTGCGCCGCCACCTGCGCAACCTGGCCAAGGCCCAGCTCGAAAAGCCCCTCTGAGAACCCGCGGATGAGCAACGCCACCACCTTGCAGGCCTGGGTCCACACCCTGCGATACGAGGCCGAGGACACCATCAGCGTGGAACTGCGCCCGGCGCCAGGCGTGGACTTTCCCGCGTTCGAGGCCGGTTCCCACATCGACCTGCACCTGCCCAACGGCATGGTGCGCAGCTACTCGCTGTGCAACAACTGCCAGGAGCGCCAGCGCTACGTGGTGGGCGTGCTCAAGGACCGCGCCAGCCGCGGCGGCTCGCGCTGCGTGCACGAGCAGTTGCGCGTCGGCATGCGCATCGCCATCAGCGCGCCGCGCAACAACTTCCCGCTGCACGAGGACGCCACGCACTCGGTGCTGGTGGCCGGCGGCATCGGTGTCACACCGGTGCTGTGCATGGCGCGCCGCCTGAAGGACATCGGCCGCAGCTTCGAATTCCTGTACTTCGCGCGCTCGCGCAAGAGCGCCGCCTTCGTGGCCGAGATCGAGGCGCTCGGCGTGCCCGTGACCTGGCACTTCGACGACGAGAAGGGCGGTCCGCCCGACCTCACCGCCTTGCTGGGCCGCCGTGCACCTGCAGCCAGCGAGCACTACTACGCCTGCGGCCCTGCCGTCATGCTCGACAACTTCGAGAAGACCTGTGCCGCGCTGGGCCACGCCAACGCCCACATCGAGCGCTTCACGGCGGTGGAGATCGCCGCCTCGGCCGACGCGAAGCAGAGCTTCACCGTCGAGCTGCGGCGCAGCGGCAAGACCTTCGAGGTCACGCCCGACACCACGCTGCACAAGCGCCTGATCGAGATCAACGCCAACGTGCCGTTCAGCTGCGAGGAAGGCATCTGCGGCTCGTGCGAGACCAAGGTGCTCGAAGGCGAGCCCGACCACCGCGACTCGGTGCTCACCGACGCCGAGCGCGCCAGCAACAAGGCCATGATGGTCTGCGTCTCGGGCTGCAAGAGCGCGCGGCTGGTGCTCGACCTCTGAGCGGCTTGATCAGGCCGCCGCGTCCGGGTACGGGCTGGTGTCGGCAGCCGACAGCATGGCCTGCAGCAGCGCCTCCGTGAGGCGCGCGCGCAGCGGCTGGGCCGCCGCGTCGTGCCACAGGTTGCGCAGCTCCAGCGGGTCTTGCCGCAGGTCGTAGAGCTCGCCCCAGGGCTGACCGTCGTAGACGGTGAGGCGGTGCGCGTGGTCGCGCAGGGTGCGCATGCGCACGCGCCGGTCCAGCCCGAAGTCGCTGCGCTGGCTTTCTTCCTCGATCAGCAGCTGCTGGCGCACCGCCTGCGCCTGGCCCGCCACCAGCGGCAGCAGCGAAGCGCCCTGCATGCCGTTGCCCGGCTGCAGCCCGGCGCGTTCGAGCACGGTGGCCGCGATGTCGATGGTCTGCGCCAGGGCCGGCGTCGACGTGCGTGCTGGCGGCTGCGCGCCGTCGCGCCAGATGAAGGGCACGCGCGTGAGCGCGGGGTAGTGCAGGCCGCCCTTGAACATCAGGCCGCGATCGCCCAGCAGGTCGCCGTGGTCGCTGGTGAACATCACCACGGTGTTGTCGTCCAGGCCGAGCGCGCGCAGCCGCGCCATCACGCGGCCGATGCCGTCGTCGATGTTGGCCAGGCTGCCGTGGTTGAGCGCGATGGCTTCGCGCGCCTCCTGCTCGGTGCAGGCGAAGCTGCCGTAGCCCGGGCGAAACGCCGGGTTGGCGCGCCGCTGCTCGCGCAGCCAGGCCACCGGGGGCGGCGGGTCGGTCAGCTCGGCGTGGAAGGATGCGGGCAGCGACACGTCTTCGGGCCGGAACAGGTCCCAGTAGCGGCCCGGGGGCGTGAACGGGTGGTGCGGGTCGGGGAAGGAGCACTGCACGAAGAACGGCCGGTCTTCGCTGGCGAATCGCTCCAGCGTCTCGCAGGTCTGATCGGCGATGTACGCCGTGGGGTAGAGCGCCTCGGGTACGCGGGTGCGCCAGGCGTGGCCGATGGCGGCGAGCTGCAGGCCCGGCGTGGGCATGGCGTTCGCGGGGCCGATCAGGCGATCGGCGTCCGGCGTTTGCTCGCGCAGCCAGCGCCGCCAGTGGCCGTGCTGCTCGTCGGCGTGGCCGATGGTCAGGCGCACGTGCTCGAAGCCGTAGTAGGGCAGGTCGAGTTCGTACGCCGGGTCTTCCTCCCAGCGTTGCCACACCTCCTGCCCGTGGCGGCCCGGAAACGGACGCCGGGCCTCCGCCAGGCGCGGGCCTTTGCCAGGCCAGGCGGTGGGCAGGGTGGTGATGTTCTGCAGGTGGGCCTTGCCCAGCAGCGCGGTGCGGTAGCCGGCCTCGCGCAGGGTCTGCACGAACGTGCGTTCCCCGTGCGAGAGCTCGCGCCCGTTCATCTGCAGCCCGTGCCGGCTGGGCAGGCGCCCCGTCATCAGCGAGGCGCGGTTGGGCTGGCAGATCGGTGTGGCGACGTGAAAGTCGTCGAAGCGGCAGCCCCGGGCGGCCAGCGCGTCGATGTGCGGTGTGCGCACCTCGCGGTTGCCGTAGCAGCCCAGGTGGTCGGCGCGGTGCTGGTCGGTGATGAACAGCAGGAAGTTCGGTCGGCTGCTCATCGCCCGGTGCTCAGTCGACCTTGATGTTGAGTTCGCGCGCCAGCTTGCCGTAGCGCTCGTTGTCGGCCTTCATGAAATCGGCCAGCACCTGCGGCGTGCCGCCCAGCACATCGAGCCCGGCACCGGCGAGCTTTTCGCGCACCTCGGGCAATTGCAGCGCGTCGTTGAACTCGCGGTTCAGGCGCGCCACCACGGCGCCCGGCGTGCCGGCGGGCGCGAACACGCCGTACCAGGCGTTCACCTCGACACCGGCCACGCCCTGCTCGGTGGCGGTGGGCACGTCGGGCAGCAGGGGCGAGCGCTGCTTTTCGGTCAGCGCCAGCGGCACCAGCTTGCCGGCCTTGATGTGCGGCACCGCGCCGCCCAGGCCGGTGAACAGCAGCTTCACCTCGCCGCTGAGCGCGGCAGCGATCGAGGGGCCCACGCCTCGGTAGGGCACGTGCAGCAGGTCCACCTGCGCCGAGCGTTTGAGCATCTCGGCCGCGAAGTGCATGGGCGAGCCGTTGCCGGGGCTGCCGTAGGGCAGGCCGGGCGATTTGCGCGCGGCGTCGAGCGCGGCCTTGAGGTTGGTCACGCCGAGCTGCGGGTGGGCCACCAGCACCATCGGCGTGGTGGCAGGCGAGATCACGGGCACCAGGTCCTTGTGCACGTCCACACCGCCGCCGGCACCGGGCGCCAGCACGTGCGGCGAGATCACCATGGTGTTGGGCGTGAGCAGCAGGGTGTGGCCATCGGGTGCGGAGCGCGCCACCGCGCCCGCGCCCAGCAGCGCACCGGCGCCGGGGCGGTTCTCCACCACCACCGGCTGGCCGAGCCTGGGTGCCAGCTTCTCGGCCAGCACGCGCGCGGCCAGGTCGGGCCCGCCACCGGGCGGGAAGGGCACGACGATGGCGATCGGCTTGGTGGGGAAGGCCTGCGCCGCGGCCAGGGGCAGGGCCGTGGCCAGGGCCGCGCCGATCAGCCCCAGGGTGAGGGTGCGGCGGCCGGTGGGGTGTGGTGCGTTCATGGGTGGTGTCTCCGTCGGGTTGAAATTCAGGCCTGGGCCAGCGGCACGTTCCAGGCGTCGTAGCCATACACCCAGTCGGCGTTGCCCTGGGTCTTCATCCACTGGTTGCCGCGCGAGCCGATCTGGATCTTCGCGGTGCGCTCCTGGCGTGTCTTCTCGTAGCGGCGCAAGGCGTGCGCGGCCTGTGCGCGGTTGCTGGCACCGGCCAGCGCACGGCCCAGCACCACCGCGTCTTCGATCGCCATGCCCGCGCCTTGCGCCATGAAAGGCAGCATGGGGTGGCAGGCGTCGCCCAGCAGCGTGACCGTGCCCACCGACCATTGCGGCAGCGGGTCGCGCTCGTACAGCGCGCTCTTGAGCGTGCTGTCGCAGGCGTCGAGCAGGGCGCGCGCGTCGGGGTGAAAGTCCTTGTAGAAGCCGCGCAGCTCGTGCACGTCGCCCTCGCTCGTCCACGATTCTTCGGTCCAGCTGTCCTGGCCGGTGGTGGCGAACACGAAGGTCTCCTTGCCCTGGTTGAGTGGGAAGGTGACGATCTGGCTCTGCGGGTTGGGGCCCCACCACTTGGTGAAGGCCTCGATCTCGGGCACGTGCCGCACGCGCTCGGTGGGCACCACCGAGCGGAACGACACCACGCCGGTGAAGCGCGGTTTCTCTTCGCCGAACAGCGCGCTGCGCACGCGCGAGTGGATGCCGTCCGCCCCCACCACCACGTCGAAGCCGGCTTCGCTGCCGTCCTCGAACACCAGCGTCACGCCCGCGTCGTCCTGCGTGAGCGTCTTCAGGCGCTTGCCGAATTCGATCTGCCCGATGGGGAACCGCTCGGCCAGCGCGGCCAGGATGTCGGCGCGGTGGATGGTGACCTGCGGCGCGCCGTACTGCTGCTCGGCCACGTTGCTCATGCCCAGGCGCGAGGTCTCGCGGCCGGTGTCCCAGTCGCGGCTGATGCGGAAGGTAGGTTGCGCGCCGGTGCGGCGGATCGCCGCGCCCGCGCCCAGGCCGTCGATGGCGCGCACCACGTTGGGCGTGAGGTTGATGTCGGCGCCCACGCGCGAGAAGCCTTTGGCCTGCTCGAACACCGTCACGTGATGCCCCTGTGCCTTGAGCGCGATGGCCGCTGCCAGCCCGCCCACGCCACCCCCGGCAACACCGATCTTCAATCCGCTCATGGGCCTGCTCCGGCAACTACGATCGCGGCATTGTTCCGGCGATGCCCCACGCCCTCAACCGCCGTGACGCCCGAATTGGGCATCATTCGTCCAGACCCGTCGTCCTGTTGCTCTGCATCATTGCCAACCGCCCGCCATGGACGTGCTCAGCGAAGTCCTCTCCATCTGCCGCGCCGAACGCGCGGTGACGGCGCGCTTCCAGCTCTCGGCCCCCTGGGGCCTGCAGTCCAGCGGTGTGGCGGGCGCGGCCATGGTGCGCATGGCGCGCGGCGCGCCCTGGTGGGTGGAGGTGGCCGGCGGCGGCCCGCCGCTGCGCGTGGAGCCGGGTGACCTGGTGATGCTGCCGCTGGGCACGCCGCACCGCATGGCATCGGCACCCGATGCGCCCACCGTGCCCTTTGCGCAGCTGCTCACGCAGCGCACCCCCGGCGCGCGCGACGAAGCGCCGCTGGTGCTGCAGCACGGCGGCGGCGGCGCACCCTGCGAGATGTTCAGCGCGCTGCTGTGGTTCTCGGCCTATTGCCGCCACTCGGTGCTGCGCATCCTGCCGCCGCTGATCCACGTGCGCGCGGGCGAACCCTCCACCGCCAGCCGCCTGGCCGGCACCATGGAAGCGCTCGTCACCGAAACGCTGGACCAGCGCCCCGGCTGGCGCCTGTCGGCCAGCCGCATGGGCGAGTTGCTGCTCGTCAACATGCTGCGCGAACACCTGGCACGCGCCGCCGGCCCCACCGAAGCCGGCTGGTGGCGCGGCCTGTCCGACGCGGCCATCGCCCGCGCCATCGCGGCCATGCACCGCGAGCCCGCCCGCGGCTGGACGGTGGAGACCCTGGCCCGCGAAGCCGCCATGTCGCGATCGCGCTTCAGCGACCGCTTCAAGGCCCTGGTGGGCGAAACCCCCATGGGCTACCTGGCCACCCACCGCATGGCCCTGGCCGCCGAACAGTTGGAAGCCGGCCACCTGCCCCTGGCCCGCGTGGCGCAAGACGCGGGCTACGGCTCCGACAAGGTGTTCGCCCGCGCCTTCCGCCGCTGGGCTGGGCTGTCGCCGACGGCGTATGCCAAGCGCGAGGTGGCGCGGCGGGCGGCGATGGGCAGGCCGCAGGTGACGCAGGCCGCGGCGGATTGAAGGATGATGCGGCTGGCCGGCGCACACGCGACCGGGCCGACCCCCACCTCACCACACCATGAAAACCATCGACGAGATGCTGAACCTGGCCTTGCTGACGCCCGACCAGCACCAGCAGATCAGCGCCTGGATTGCGCAGGCCGATTCACCCGAAGACATCCTGAAAATGCCGGCCCTGCTGTGGCAGGCGGTGGAACGGGCCAGCGAGATCATGGGCATCCACGATGACCTGGCCAGACCGCCGGCGCTGGATGCGGACGGGGTCGCGTGTTGATGGGGCGATGAGATTCGATGCAACTTGATCAGGAGGAGCCTTGAATACCTTTGGTGAACTCAACCTGGCCGCGATCCTGACTGTCCTGGCCGTCGTGATTGTGGTGTTCTTGATCGTCCGGGAGATCTTGTGCTGGTACTGGAAGGTCAATCAAGCCGTTGCACTGCTCACAGAGATCCGTGACCTGCTCGCAAGCAGGAGCAATGCCCCCATGTCGAGTAGCGCAAGGGCAACCGCCTCGGAACATCGCTTGCTGAATGAGCCGCGCGAGCCAACGTTGTAGCCGTCATCACGGCCATGACTGGCGTCCAGTGGCCACCGTTTGAAGTCACACGCGCAGAAGGCGAATGTCTTCTGTGTGTCGGCGCCTTCAAGCCACAGGTTGCCTCAGCACTGACCGCTGTTGCCTGGAAGTGAAAGGCTGGCGCGGAGGGCGGCTCTAGACTGGTTGCAGTCATTCACCACCGGGGCCCGAAGGGCTGCTCCGCAGCGGTTGCCGACTGGTTTAAGCAAGAGTGCTCCTATGCAGAGCACTGATGCCGCAGCTGCGCTGCTCGACGTCGCGCTCCATGTTTAATGACGGGTAACGACGTAGACTCCGAGATGACGCCCTTTACCCCCCCGCCACGCCGCTTTTCGATGATCCGCGGCTTTCATCTGGCCGACTTCATCACCCTGGGCAATGCCGCCTGCGGCGTGTTGTCGGTGTTCCTGGCAATGATGTACATGGCCAGCGGCTCGCTCACGCACTTTTTGTTGTCGGCCGCAATGACACCGCTGGCCTTCGTCTTCGACGTGTTTGACGGCAAGGTGGCGCGCTGGCGCCACCAGCATTCGCCGCTGGGCCGCGAACTCGATTCGCTGGCCGACGTCATCTCCTTCGGCGTCGGCCCGGCAGCGCTGGGATTTGCCGCGGGGTTGCAGAGCGGTTGGGACATCGTCATCCTGTGCTACTTCGTCTGCTGCGGCGTCAGCCGGTTGGCGCGCTTCAACGTCACGGCCGAACAACTGACCACCGACTCGGGCAAGGTGGCCTACTTTGAAGGCACGCCGATCCCCAGCAGCGTGATCCTCACTGCGGTGCTGTCCTGGGCCGCCTGGCAGGGTGCGCTGGGTGCGCAGCTGTGGGGAGGGGTGTGGCAACTCGGGCCCTGGCAGCTGCATCCCCTGAGCCTGCTGTTCGCGCTGTCGGGCACGGCCATGATCAGCAAGACCCTGCGCATCCCCAAGTTCTGAAGGAGGCAGGCCATGTCAAAGTTGCCAACGATTTCACGCCAGAGCGCCCGGCCGCTGCGATGAACCCCTACACCGCCTTTGCAACGGGTGTCATCCTGCTGTTGACCCTGATCCCGCTGTCGCACAGCAAAGTCTGGTGGGTACGCTCGCTGGACTTCCCGCGTCTGCAGCTATGTGCGATGACGGCTGCGTTGCTGGCGGTGGATCTGCTCGTGGCGTTCGGCGAGGGGTGGGAGGCCTGGCTGGTACCCGCGGCCGCGGCGGGATGTCTCGCGTAACACGCGTGGTGGATCATCCCTTACACCCGTTGGTTTCCGCAGGAGGTGAAAACCGCTGCGGCGGCAGACGGTGGCGAACGGCTTCACGTGCTTGTTTCCAACGTGCTCATGTCCAATCACAACACACAGGCTCTGCTCGACCTGGTGCTGAAGCATCGCCCGCATGTGCTGGTGACGCTGGAATCGGACGACCGGTGGCAAGCGCAATTGGACACTCTGAAGGCGGACTACCCCTACGCCATCCAGTGCCCACTGAACAACCGTTACGGCATGCATGTTTATGCCCGGTTGCCGCTGGAAGACAGCCACGTAGATTTTCTGTTGCAGGATGACATTCCTTCGATGCGGACCCGCATCCGCATGACCAACGGCCAGTTCGTGCAGGCGTACTTCGTACACCCCGCGCCGCCGTCGCCGACTGAAGAGGACAGCTCCAAACCGCGTGACGCCGAACTGATGACGGTAGCAAGGCGCGTGGACGGCGTGACCGCACCGGTGCTTGTCACCGGGGACCTCAACGACGTGGCGTGGTCGCGCACCACGCGGCAGTTTCGCAGGGTGAGCCATTTGCTGGACCCGCGGGTCGGACGCGGGATGTACAACACGTTCCATGCGGGGCACTGGTTCCTGCGCTGGCCGCTGGACCACCTCTTCCACAGCGACCACTTCACGGTGCGCAGCATCAGGCGCTTGCCGTCAATCGGATCGGACCATTTCCCGCTGCTGACCGAACTGGTGCTGAACCCCCGACCGCAGAGCGACCAGAAGGCGCTGGGCGAAGACTCCTGAGTGGCGGTCATCCGCCCAACGTAGATGATCCGGCTATGGAGTGCCCCTTGATGGCCGCCATTGCATCCATTCGGGACGCTGTTCTTGAATGACTCGCTCCAGCCTTGTTACCGATGGCCTTTGGTGCGGCGCCGTATTTGACGAAGGGCTGGAGCACCTATGAGACCCGTCGGTCGCTAAGTGTTCGTTCGTGTTGGTCAACGACCGGTAAGTGGCCATGACAGTGACCAACATGCCAAGGATCGAACGACTCCATTCGCTGCAAACCTGCCTCCCGGGATGCGCGCAAAGCGGATCAATGCCGGCGCCTACCGGATGCCGCGAACAATGCGCTGCACTTCGTCGGCCACGGCCTCGTCGTGACCCAGCCACAGGTGGCCGCCGCTGGGAAAGACCACCAGCCTCGCCTGCGGCAGCTGCGCGGCGATGTCGCGCGCGGTCTGCGCGGTGCCGAAGCGGTCGTCCTCGGTCGAGATGATGAGAGTGGGCACCCCGATCTGACTGAAATCGATGCGCGCCGGGTGGCCGGCCTGCTGTGCGTCGTTGAGCAGACCGCGCGCGCGTGCGGAGATCGGCAGCAGTTCGCGAAGCACGGTGAAAGCGCGCTCGCGCTCGGCCGGCGTCACACGATCGAGCAGCGCGGGATCGGTGGCCAGCAAGGTGCCGATCAGGGTGCGCGGCATGGTCTGTTCGGCCAGCCAGAACAGCAGATCGGAGCTCAGCAGCCGGCGCACCAGCCATGCCTGCAGCGGGGTGAACTCGACCGGATCGCGGTCGCGCACATTGGCCGCTGGTACCAGCAGCACCAGCCCGGCAGTGCGCCCGGGGTGGCGCAGCGCGAACTGGCTGGCGCTCAGCGCGCCGGCCGAACCGCCGGCCACCGCGATGCGATCGATCCCCAGGTGGTCGAGCAGGGCGGCCAGTGCATCGGCCTGAGCGGCCAGCGAGTGGTCGTTCGGGAAGTCGCTGCGCAGGTAGCCGAAGCGCGAGGGCGCGACAACGCGCAGGCCGCGCGAGACCAGCGCATCGGCGAAGCGCAGGCCCTGATCAAAGCCACCGCCCGTGCCGTGGATCATCAGCAGCGCCGGGCCGCCGGCATTCCCCGCCACGGCGTACTCCAGCTGGCCCCAGCGGGTCTGCAGCACCTGGCTGCGCCCGGAGACGCGCTCGCGTGCCGCCTCCAGGTCGTGTCGGTAGCGCAGCCCGGACCAGGTCGCGCCGGCCAGCAGTGCGAGACCCACGACGAGCAGCAGTGCACGCGAGCGCGAAGGCATGGTGCTGGGCGGTGCGTCGTCCTCGTCAGGCCACGTACGCCACGATCTCGATCTTCATCCCCGGCACCACCAGCGCCACCCCCGCGCTCGAGCGGTTCGGCCACGGCGCGCGGAAGAACTCGCGGTACACCGCGTCGATGGCGGGCATGTCGGCCACGTCGGTCATGTAGATCAGCACCTGGGCCACGTCGTCCATGGTCTTGCCGGCGCGCTCCACGGCGCGCTGCAGGTTGCTGAAGGTCAGGCGGGCCTGTTGCTCGATCGGGCCGGTGTCCACGCTGCCGTCGTCGCGCACCGGGCCGTGCGCTGTGTACAGCACGCCCGATGCGCGAACCATCCACGAGAAGGGCTGCTTGAAGGGGGGCAGCCCCACGTCGATGACTTCCTTCATGCCGGGATCAGTCGGCCATGATGCCGGTTTCGCGGATGACCTTGCCGTAGCGCTGGTTGTGCTCGGCGTTGATGCGCGCGAGCGCGGCCGGTTCGCCACCCACCGGGATGAGCGCCAGCGCGGTCATGCGGGCCACCACGTCGGGCATTTTCAGGATGGCGTTGAAGTGGCCGTTGAGGGTGGCCACGATGTCCGCGGGCATGCCCTTGGGGCCCATGAAGCCTTGCCAGGCGCCGACATCGGCGTCCTTCACGCCGCCTTCGGCGAAGGTGGGCACATTGGGCTGCAGCGGCGAGCGCTGCGGGTCGGCCACGCCGATGTTGATCAGCTTGCCGCTGTCCAGGTGCTGCTGCACCGGGCCCAGGGTGGTGTACATGGCGTTCATGTGGCCGCCCACCAGGTCGACGATGGCGGGGCCGCTGCCGCGGTAGGGCACCTGCGCGAGCTTGATGCCGGCCGAGCGGTTGAACATCTCGCCCAGGATGTGCATGGGCGAGCCGCTGCCCGGGCTGGCGTAGCTCACCACCTTGCCGGCCTTGGCGGCGGCCACGAACTCGGGCAGGTTCTTGATGCCGGTGGACGCGTTGACCACCAGGAACAGCGATTGCGTGCCCGCCAGGATGATGGGCGTGAAGTCGCTGAGCGGGTCGTACACCGCGCCGGTGCCCGGGCGCAGCACCAGCGGTGCGGTGGCCAGGGTGTTGGGCGTGAAGAGCAGGGTGTAGCCGTCGGGTGCGGACTTGGCCACGAAGGAATTGCCGATGGTGCCGCTGGCGCCGGTCCGGTTGGTGACGACCACCGGCTGACCCACGCGGGCCTGGAGCTTCTCGGCAAACACGCGCGCCAGGGCGTCGGTGTCGCCACCGGGCGGGAAGGACACCACCAGCGAGATCGGCTTGTTCGGGTAGGCCTGGGCCAGCGCGGGCGCGGCGGGCAGGGCCAGGGCGGCGGCAGCGGCCAGCGACAGGGTCAACAGTTGGCGACGTTGTTTCATGGAGGCTCCAGTGGGGGTTGGGAGGGAGGGGCGGGGGGAACGCTGAAAGGGTGTGCCGGGGCTCGTCAGAACACGCCGCTGAACGAGCCGCCGTCGAGCAGGATGTTCTGGGCGTTGATGTAGCCCGCGTGCACGCTGCACAGGTAGGCGCAGGTGTGGCCGAGTTCGCTGGGCGCGCCGAAGCGGTGGGCCGGGTGCTTGGCCAGGCGCGCCGCGCGCACCTGCTCCACGCTCTTGCCCTCGCGCTCGGCCTGTGCCGCGAAGTTGCCGGCCAGGCGCGCGGTGTCGAAGGTGCCGGGCAGCAGGTTGTTGATGGTGACGCCGCGCGCCACGGTGCTGCGCGCCAGCCCGGCCACGAAGCCGGTGAGGCCGCTGCGCGCGCCCACCGACAGGCCCAGGCCGTCCACCGGCGACTTCACCGCGCTGGAGGTGATGTTGACGATGCGGCCCCAGCCGCGCGCCATCATGCCGTCCACCGTGGCCTTGATGAGGTCGATCGGCGCGAGCATGTTGGCGTCGATGGCCTTGTGCCAGGTGGCGTGGTCCCACTGGCGGAAGTCGCCCGGCGGCGGGCCGCCCGCGTTGGTGACGAGGATGTCGAAATCGGGGTGCGCCGCGAAGATGCGCGCACGGCCTTCGTCGCTCGTCACGTCGGCCGCCACCCAGCTCACCGCGCCCGCACCCAGCGCGGCCAGTTGCGCTGCGGCCTCGCGCAGCGGGCCTTCGGTGCGCGCCACGATGACCACGTGCACGCCGTTGCGCACCAGCGCATCGGCGCAGGCGTAACCCAGCCCCGCGCTGGCGCCGCACACCAGGGCCTTCTTGCCTGCAATGCCCAGGTCCATCGGTTCAGCCTTCTTCGGTGAGGGTCACGGCCTGGCGCAGGTCCACATCGGGCCGGGCCGTGCAAGCGATCGGGGTGGGGCGGGCGTTCATGGCGCTGTGTCTCGGGACATGGCTCACGAAGTGGCCCAGGGCATGGGCGATTCGTTCAGGCCCCAATAGAAGCTCTTCTGGCTCGTGTATTCGAGGATGCCCAGGCGGCCCTTCTCCTGCCCGTAGCCGCTCATCTTCACGCCGGTGAAGGGCGTGCTGATGGAGAACACCTTGTAGGTGTTGATCCAGACGGTGCCGGTCTGCAGCGCGCGGCCGATGCGCCAGGCGCTCTTGAAGTCGCGCGTCCAGATGCCCGAGGCCAGGCCGAACATGTTGTCGTTGCACTGGGCGATCAGGTCGTCTTCGTCCTTCCAGGGCAGCAGGGCGAGCACCGGGCCGAAGATTTCCTCCTGGCACATGCGCGCGCTGTTGGGCAGGCCTTCGAACACCGTGGGCAGGTAGTAGCTGCCGCCATCAAAGTAGCCGCCCGTGGGGCGTTCGCCGCCGCACAGCACGGTGCCGCCTTCGTCGCGGCCCATCTGCACGTAGCGCTCCACGCTGGCGCGGTGGCCCAGGTTCACCAGCGGGCCCATCTGCGTGGTTTCCAGCGCGGGGTCGCCCACGCGCAGCCGCTTCACGCCTTCAAGCAGGCGGGCCTTGAATTCGGCGTACACGCTCTCGTGCACAAAGGCGCGCGAGCCGGCGATGCACGACTCGCCCGAGGAGCTGAAGATGCCGTAGAGCACGCCGGCCACCGCGTGGTCGAGGTCGGCGTCGGGCATGACGATGGTGGGCGATTTGCCGCCGAGTTCGAGCGAGGTCGGCATCAGCTTTTCGGCCGCCAGGCGCTGGATACCCATGCCCACGTTGGTGCCGCCGGTGAAGGCGATGCGCTTGATGAGCGGGTGCTTCACCAGGGCGTCGCCCACCACGCTGCCCTTGCCCGGCAGCACGCTGACGATGCCGTCGGGCACGCCGGCCTGCTGCGCGATCTTCGCGAGTTCGATTGCCATGCGCGGCGTGATCTCGGCCGGCTTGAACACCACGGCGCAGCCCGCGGCCAGCGCGGGCGCGAGCTTCTGCGCCTCGCTGGCGATCGGGCTGTTCCAGGGCGTGATGGCACCCACCACGCCGAGCGGCTCGTGCACGCTCATGCTGAGGTAGTCGCCCCGCGAAGGCGTGATGGTGTCTTCCCAGGTTTCGGCGGCGGCGCCGAAGAACTGGAAGGTGCCGGCCGCGCTGGCCACCAGCGCGCGGCATTCCTTGATCGGCTTGCCGTTGTCCAGCCGCTGCAGCTGCGCGAGTTCTTCGCCGCGCTCGCGGATGCCCTGCGCGATGCGGTAGAGCAGGCCGGCGCGTTCGTGGTGCTTGAGCCTGGCCCAGGCGGGCTGCTGGCGCGCGCGCTCGGCGGTCTGCACGGCCTCGTCCACGTCGGCCGCGGTGGCCGCGTGCAGGCGCGCCACGGTGCTGCCGTCGTGCGGGTATTCGGTGGTGTATTCGGGGCCCGAGGCGTCGCGCCAGCGGCCGGCGAAGAAGCTTTGCAGCGGCGAGCTCATATCGTCAGGGCCGAGGTGCGGTTGTTCAGGAAGCGCAGCGCCGAGAGCACGGTCAGGGCCGAGGTCTTGGGGTTGTCCGGCAGGGGCTTGCCGCGCATGGTGATCTGCATTTCGCCGAAGGCGCCGCGCACGTCGACCTCGTGGATGTTCTCGCTCACGGTCGGGTCGGCCACCAGGCGCACGCGGGTGGCGTCCAGCCCCAGGCCGGCGAGCGACACGGTGGCGGCCACGTTGGCGTTCTTGGGGTAGAGCTGCGCGGCCTCGCGCGCCGTGGCTTCCAGGAACACCGTGGGCACGGTGATGGCGTCGAGGTCGAGCAGGCGTTCGGCGGGGGTGCCGCGCCAGCTGCCGGGCGGCTTGCGGCCGGTGTAGGTCACGCTGTCGAGGCCGGCGATGCGCGCGGAGGCGATGGCGTCGATGCCGCCGATGGCGCCGGCCAGCAGGTGCACGTGGGTGCCGCCGCGCTGCGCGGCCTCGGCCAGTTGTTCGGGCAGGCCGTTCTCCGACAGCGCGCCGATGGACAGCACCGCGCATTCGATGCCGCGTTCCAGCGCCGGCAGCACGTGGGCGCCGATGGCGGCGTGGCCGGCGCATTCGAGCACCAGCGCCGTTTCGGGTGGTACCTCGGCACACACCGTCACGCCGGGGCCGAGGGCGGCCTGCGCCTCGGCGCGGTGGTCCGCGGGCACCACCACGTGCGTGATGCGCACCGTGGGGTGACCGGCCATGCGCGCGAACAGCGTGCGCCCGATGGCGCCGAAACCGATCAGCGTGACCTGTTGGTGGGCGCTCATACCTCTTCTTCCTTTTTCTTCGGCGGGCCGGCGAACTTCACCGCGAACGGGCCCCAGGCGTTCATGTCCACCTCCACCACCACCGGGCCGCTGGCGTGGGCCAGGGCGCGCTGCAGCGTCTCGCGCGTGGCGGCGGGGTCGGCCAGCTTGAAGTGGGGCACCTTCAGGCTGGCGCAGAGCTGCGCGAAATCGGGTGTGTGCAGTTCCACGTAGGCGTGGCGGCTGCCGTAGATGTCGTCCTGGATGTTCTTGATGACGCCGTAGCGCTGGTCGTTCATGACGATGAAGACCGCGTTGGCCCGTTCCTGCGCGGCGCAGGCCAGCTCGCCCACGTTGAGCATGAAGCCGCCGTCGCCGCACAGCGAGACGGTGCGCCGCCCGAGCGCGAACGCGGCGTCGGCCACCGCGGCGCCCACGCCCATGGCCAGGCCCTGGCCGATGCCGCCACCCAGTGCGTGCACGCCGGCGCGCGGGTGGTCGAGCACCGGCGCGCGGTTGCCCCACATGCTGTTGGACAGGGTGATGTCGCGCACCCACCAGAGCTGCTTGCCCACCACCTCGGCCAGCGTGTTCTTGAGCTTCACATACGGGCCCAGCGTGCCGTCCACCAGGGTGGCGGCCTCGGCGCGCGCGCGCTTCACGTCGGCGGCCAGCTTCGGGTCGATCTTCATGCGGCCTTCCAGCCGGTCGGCCAGCGCATTTAGCGTGATCGCGGCATCGCCGTGCACGAACAGCTCGCTGCTGTAGCCGCGGTTGTCGGCCAGGGGGTTGGCGTCGATGCGGTAGCGCGTGGCGGGCAGCTTGAGCTTGTAGTTCAGCGTTTCGTTGCTGCGCAGGCGCGTGCCCACGGCCAGAAACGCGTCCACCGTTTCGTAGAAGGTCTCGGCCGGCTTCTGCAGGTTGTACGAACCGAGCGTGGCGGGGTGGTCCTCGGGCACGATGCCGCGGCCCTGCACCGACGACACCACGGCCCAGCCCATGGCCACCAGGCGCTGCGCCGCGGCGCTGGCGCCGCGCGCGCCGCCACCGAGCCACAGCAGGGGTCGCTTCGCGCTCAGGAGCCGCTCGGCCAGCGCGTCCACCGCGGCCATGTTCGGCTGCACCGGCGGCACCGCCAGCGGCGACAGGTCGGCCGGCAGGTTCAGCTTCATCTTCTGCACGTCGATCGGGATCTCGATGCTCACCGGGCCGCAGGGCGGCGTCTGCGCCAGGCGCACCGCCTCGCGCAGCGTGGCCAGCGCGGTCTCGGGGTTGCGGATGCGGAACGCGTCCTTGCCGACCGACTTGAGCATGGCCAGCTGGGCCGGGTGCTCGTGGATGTAGCCGAGGTCGCGGTCGAGGTAGTCGGACTCGATCTGACCGGTGAGGTGCAGCAGCGGCGTGCCGGCGGTGATCGCCTCGACCATGGCGCCGGCGGCGTTGCCGCAGCCGGTGCCGGTGCTGGTGACGCACACGCCCAGCGTGCCGCTGACCCGCGCATACGCATCGGCCATGTTGCAGGCCCCGGCCTCGCCGCGCGCCGACACGAAGCGGATCCTGCCGCGTGTGTGGAACGCGTCCAGGATGGGCATGTTGTGGATCGAGATCACGCCGAAGGCGGCGCGCACGCCGCATTGCTCGAGGAAGCGGGCGGCGAGTTCGCCGACGGTGATGCGTTGGCTTGAGGGGCTCATGCGACTTTCTTTTCGGGAGGTCGGGTCTGCCAGGCGCCGCGGTTGGGCGAATGGCTGATGCGTTCGGTGAGTTGGGCGGCGGCCTGGCGCACCTGCGCCACCAGCGTGTCGAGCTCGTCGGCCTGCACCTGCTGCGCGGGCACGCTGATGCTCACGGCCGCCGCGACCTCGCCGCGGTCGTTGAACACCGGCGCGGCGATGGTGGAGATGCCGGTCTCGAAGCCGCCCTGGCTGACGCCGTAGCCCTGGGCGCGGTCGTGGTCGATCAGCTGCTTGAGCTGCTCGACCGTGGTCGGCGTCTTGGGCGTGTAGGACGGCAGCACCGGTTCGGGATAGAGCTGGCGCAGGGCAGCGAGGTCCAGGTCGGACAGCAGCAGCCGGCCCAGCACGGTGGCGTGCGCGGGCAGGCGGGCACCGACCTGGATGGAGTGGAAGAGGGCGCTGCGCCCGGCCACCTTGGCGATGAAGACCACCTCGCGCGCGTCGCGCACCACCACGTGGGCCGAGTAGCCGCAGGCATCGCGCAGCGCCTCGATGATCGGGCGGCCGTGTTCGGTGAGCTCCATCGAGGCGAGGAACTCGAAGCCCAGGCGCAGCACGGCCAGGCCCAGCTTGTAGCTGGCGCCGTCCCCCACGCGTTCCACGAAGCCGCCTTGCTCCAGCGTCTGCAGCATGCGGAACACCGAGGCGCGCGGCAGCTCCAGGCGGCGCGAGATCTCGGCGCCGGTGAGCTCGCGCTCGTCGCGGTTGAACAGCATCAGCAGCTGCAGGCCACGCATGAGGGCGGGCACGGTGTAGCGGTCGTCGTTCTTCTCGTTCATGGCCATGGAGGGGTCCCTTCCTTCAGTGCAGGCCCAGCAAGGCATTGACCTGGCCGGGGGCTTCGAGCGGGCACGCATGGCCCACGGAGCCAAGATCATTCCATGCCACCCCGGCGGCCTTGGCGATCGCCTGGCACGACGCCGGCGGGGTGATGCCGTCGGCCGCGCCACTGGCCACCGCCACCGCGCCGCGCCATTGCGCGAGGTCGCGCGCCAGCGTGCCCTGGGCCAGCAGGCGCGCCGCCTGCGTGTAGCCCGCCGGGATCACCTGCGCCATGCTCTCGCGCACCGCGTCCACCAGCTCGCCCGGCGCTGCCGGCGAGAGCATGGCGGCGGCGCGGGCCTGCGCCATGCCCTGCGGCCCGAGGCGCTGCAGCGTGGCCAGCCGGTCGTGCAGCTTCTGTTCGCGCAGCGCGGGCTCGGCATCGCCATAACCCGCGGCGGGCGCAAGCAGCACCAGGCGCTGCACCCGCTGCGGCGCCTGCAGCGCGGCGCGCGCGGCCATCAGCGCGCCCAGCGAATGCCCCACCAGCGTGATCGGTGCCTTCGCGCCCAGCGCGTCGAGCCAGGCCCACAGGCGCTCGGCGTAGTCGCCGGCCTGCGGCCAGTCCGCGGCCAGCGCGCTGCTGCCGCCGTAGCCTGGCGCGTCCCAGGCCAGCACGCGCAACGCCTTGCCGTGCGCCGCGTCGAGCTGGCGCACCCAGCTGCCCGAGGCCGAGCCGATGCCGTGCAGCAGCACGTGCGTGACGGCCGCGCCATGGCCCGACTCGCGGTGCGACACGCGCGCGCCACCCGCGAGCGCGGTGCTGCGCAGCGGGTAGCGGGCGAGGGCTTCGCGAGGGGTCATGGCCAGGCGCGGTGGCAGCACGGGATCAACGCTTGATCTTGGCCAGCGGCGAATCGGGCGGGTAGGTCGGCGTGATCGGCCTGGGCGAGCCCAGCATCACGCACATCAACGCGTCTTCGTCGCCCACGTTGTGCTCCTCGCGGTACACGCCCGGGGGCACCGAGATCAGGTCGCGCTCGCCGACGATGGTCTCCCAGCGCTCGCCGTCCTTCTCGCAGATCACCTTCATCGCGCCACGCATGACGAAGAAGATCTCTTCCACGTCGTAGTGGATGTGCGAGGGGCCGATGTGGCCGGCCGGGATCACCATGGTGGAGAAGGTGAAGTGCGCGGCGGGCACGGTGTTCGCGTCCTTGTTGACGCCGGTGCCGCCGGTGCCCACGTAGCGCATCTGCGCGCGGCGGTACTTGGGGTCGTAGTCGGCCTGGAACTTCAGCGCGTCCCAGTCGTAGCTGCGGGTCGACTTGCGCGCCACGCGGCTTTCCATCCACTGGGCGAAGCTCTGGCCTTCGGCGCGCATCATGCCGCGCTGGATCTCGGCCTCGCTCGGGATGTTGGGGTCCATCAGGCCGCGCTCGTTGAACACGGGCGCGTTGGCGGCGGGCGCCGGGTTGGCAATGGCAGTGCTCATGGGTTTCCTTTCGGGGTCAATGCATGACGAAGCCGCCGTTGACGGGCAGCAGCTGACCGGTGATGAAGCCGCTGGCCTGTGTCAGCAGGAACAGCGCCGCGGCGTTGACGTCTTCGGGCACCTGGGGCCGCTGGATGGCGCGGCCCTTGAGGTAGTACTCGTGCCGCTCCGGCGGCACGTAGGCGGTGGCCTCGACCAGCGTGAGGCCGGGCGCGATGGCGTTGACGGTGGTGCCCTCGGCTCCCATCTCGCGCGCCAGCGAGCGCGTCATCGCAATCACCGCGCCCTTGCTGGCCACGTAGGCCAGCAGGCGCGGTGCGCCCCACAGCGCGGTGTCGGAAGCCACATTGACGACACGGCCGCTGCCGCTGGCCGCCAGGTGCGCCCGCGCGGCGGCCGTCACCAGCCAGGTGCCGCGCACGTTCACGTCCATCACCCGGTCCCAGGTTTCGGCGCTGAGCTCGTCCATGCCCTTGCCGCCGGAGTTGGTGATGGCCGCGTTGTTGATCAGGCCGTCGAGGCCGCCCAGCCATTGCGCGGCGGCGTCCACGCCGTTGCGCACGCTGTTCGCATCGAGCAGGTCCAGCGGCACGTAGTGCGCGCTCGGGCCCAGTTCTTTCGCGAGCGCCTGGCCCTGCTCGTGCAGCACGTCGCTGATGACCACGCGCGCGCCGGCCTGCACCAGCGCCTGGGCAAAGCCTGCGCCCAGGCCGCGGGCCGCGCCGGTGACGAGCACGCGCCGGCCGTTCAACTGGATTTCGCTGGTCATCGGGTTTGGTTGTTTAAGGTATGAAACGCTGATTCATTAAGGAATCAATGCTAGGCCTACGCCCGGCCTTTGTCTGCAAAGACCCAGTAAGTTCGCTGGGTATTGACGCGCCCGGGGCGTGCCGGGTGAGGCCCGCGCCGTCGCCAGCCCCGGGAAGCGGCCTTCGTCTATGGCCTAATGGCGGCTTTGCAATTTCTCTCTCTCAGGAAGACCGCCATGGGCAACAAGATCGTCACCGAGGCCGACCGCAAGGCCACCCCGCGTCCCCCAGTCGCCAAAGGCGCGGTGCTGCCCACGGCCGGCCGCGGCCAGCGCCGCAGCCTGGAGCGTGGCGTGGCCACGCGCAGCAAGAAGAACCCGGGCAAGCGCCCGCACAGCGGCTGACCGGCTCCACCCTCGCCGCGCTGCGACGAGCCCGCTTCGGCGGGCTTTTTTCTTGAAGGCCACGCCATGCAACGACGCCTCCTGCTCACCCTTGCCTTGGCCGGCGCCACCGGCATCGCCGCCGCGCAGGTGCCGCTGCGCGTGATCACGCACGATTCGTTCGACCTGCCGGCGCCCTTGCTGGCGCAGTTCGAGCGCGAGGCCGGCGTGAAGCTGCAACTGGTCAAGGGCGGCGATGCGGGCGAACTGCTCAACCGGCTCATCCTCACGCGCGCCAACCCGATCGCCGACGTGGTGTTCGGCATCGACAACG
>VFQR01000902.1_pt1 | contig 28459 bp, 20 predicted proteins | sample 3512321 | NCBI WGS metagenome assembly VFQR01 (sample SAMN10412374, study PRJNA504923) | tailings metagenome | isolation source: Relicate 3 Philex TSF1 revegetated site | place: Philippines: Tuba, Benguet | collected 2017-08-29 | reverse complement strand
ATTAGCAACGAGCCTTCGCGGCCTTTCGTCCAGACCATGAGGGGACCGGCTGCTGACCATGCCGCCCACGGTTGCTGTCCTGATCCGAGACTTTGTTCGGACGACCCATCGGAAAAGGTCGCGAACACGTGACCTTCTCGCCGCCAGACCGTGACCAGTCCCTCGTTACCGTCAGACGCCAACATTCCGCCATCCATCGGGCAAGCATCCAATTTCCACGAAGCTTTTCCCAATGGTCTTGCGATGGCAAACGATTTCTCATCCTGGCTTGTGGCCAAGTACATATCTCGTTTTCCGCCGATCGAATTGCGAAACAAAACTGCCGTTTCGCCATTCGGACCAGCAACGACCGAGGGGTGACAGCATTCACAGACACTGCCGTCTGGCGACTTATAGACGCAGACGTTTGGCTTCCACGTCTGTCCATCATTTTCACTGACAGACAAGTAGACTTCAGTTTTCCCGCTGCGTAGATCAAGCCAAACGCAGGAAACCTCTCCGTTAGCAGACACAGACATGCCGTGCAGACCTTCGCGAGCCGAATCGACCCTGTCGTTCACTCGGACGGGCCGCGACCACGACGCTCCATCGTCAGTGGAGCGCCAGGCCAGCAAATCCCCATCTTTGCCGCCGCCCTGAGCGCCGCCAATCGCTGTGACGATCACTGCCGATTTTGTGCGCACAACTCGCGGCCCACGCCTCATACCAGATGCCAAGTTTCGGCATGAAATGGAGGCCATTGCCGCTTTAAAATTCTGGCCACCAGCCCGCGACGTGTGAAGCCGAATCTCGTCACCGATACTAAAGACAACATCAACCGTTCCATTCGGCCCGACGAAAACTTGGGGCTGCTTAGGTGCTTTCGAGCCAATGCCCTCGGCCAGCAATCGCGGAGCCGATTCACCGTAAGTTGTGGCCGTTAACGACCACAACAGCATTACGCAAATGCAGATCGAGCGAGCATACATGGTTTCGGCTCCAGAGAGATAACAATTGGAAGATAAACGGGTCCACTTACCGAGTTATCTTCATCAGTACGGGCTCAGTGCGAAAGCAGTATTTGTCTCTGTCATAATAAGCGGCCTGCGTGTTGGATTTTTTAATCTCTTCCACATTTGGCAAAGTCTCTTGAACGTTAGGGAGAGCCAAGGCTTCGCAACTCTTTTAGCACAGGAAATTCGTTTTCCGACGAGGCGTCAGCTTGAAAGGCATGCCGATTAAACCCAGGCGGCCCTTCCGCGTTAGCACAGAATAATTTCTACTCCGCAAGTGGTTGATCTGCTGCTGAAAGCTTCACCCAAGGATGGCGTGGCTGGTTGAGTCTCTTGACCATAGCCAGCGTCTCCTTGCTCTTCTCCGCAGCTACTTCCTGACAACTCTTGCAATACTGGTAGACCAGCCTGTCTTCAATCATCGCTTTGTTCGGCATTATGCTTATGACTGAGTTTGTCCTGGGACAAAGCTTGAACTACAAGCGCTCAGACTAAAAACAACATGTTCTCGTTGAAGACTGTTGGAAAAAGACGTTTCGCATTCATGATGTCTCCCAATAATTCGTTGCTTTAGACCACAGGGTGGGAGGGGTACTGTAGTCACCAGGAAATTACCCGACAGTCAGAAGTTTTCAGAGTGGCGAGTTCGACCCACATGCACGAGCCTACTGTTTCGATTCTGCCAACACTTTGGATTTCAACTCAGCAACCTTAGCCAAAGTCGCATCCGGTTTGGATTTAGCCTTCGTGTTGCATCCTTTACAGCACACAAAGACAGGCTGGTCGTTGATGATCAGCTTAATTGGTGGGCCCATCGAGCCGAGTGGTTCCTCACTGACCGCACAATAACCTTGCGCCTCGGCAAGCAGGCGGTCCTCGCTGCTGAGCTTCGCGAGGCTAGCTGATTGCTCTTCAGTGGCGGAGTGATCAGCGTACTCGGGTTGAGCCGACATCCCCTGACTCTCATTTTGAACCGAGCCACAGCCCGACAAGAACATCAGAGCAACCCCAAAACAGATGCCAAGAACTGCGAACAATGTAGATTTCATTGACTAACTACAGAAGAGGAGGTTTGATTTGTTGAGGATGGAGGGGAAAGTGTTGAGTTGCGAGACCACTACTTGGTTTTGACGTAATCGCCGGGTGGTCGAATCTCTTCCGGGGATTGTTTTGCCATCTTGACGAACTCATCGACACATGGCGGGCAACAGAATTCGTAAGGCTTGCCACCCACGATCCAGGTAAACTGGGGGTTGGCTTTTGTTTCGGTCACCGGGCAAATCTTGTCGCCTGTCTGGGGGAACATGTTGTGAGTGGATTTCAGGCCTTTGAACTTGACCGATGCCGTGACAATCCCGTTAGCCTGAATGTCGGCCTCAGTGTAAATTCCGCCAGGTGTTAAATAGAGCTTCCGTTCCTCGGCATCTGCCAGTTTGTCGGGCATCCCGGCATCGTGATCGCTGTCGTTCGATTTGAACCCCAGTCGGAATCGTTCCCCCGATATCACGAGATTGGGAACAGTGACGTTCAGGACTCGGTCTGCCATACCTTCAGGTAACGTGCCCACAAACTGCGAGGTTCGGCTTTCCGCGTCACCGTCTTGCGGCTCAGGCTCGAAAGTAAATGGCAAGGCGTTTGTGTCGCCTTCTGCCTTCACAAAAGCCTTGAGGGATTGCTTCTCCACGTCGATCACGCGAGATTCGTCTTTACCCAGCATATAAAGTCGCAGAATACCGCCTTTCTCGAACACAGCTTCTGCGTGATAACTGTCGCGACCGAGCGAAATCATGATGCCACCGTGAGCACCTGGCTTATGCCCGTGTTCGGCTTCCGTGGCGGCTGGCGACGACGCTGCTGGGACGTCTGGGGCTGGCATGGCAGCCGTTGTTGATTGAGTTTCTTGAGTCACTTCGGGCCTACGTTGCTCCGTACAGCCCGAAAACCACACGCCAACCGCGGCGAGCACGGCCAGCAAGAGAGTCTGGTAGAGTTTCATATTCCAAGTCCTTCTCATTCAAAAGGCGCAACGAGATATGCGTTGATACGGAAGCGTTTGGGCCTCGACAGATGCGGTGGGCATGATCACGCAGCACACCTTTGTGGAGGCCGCGACGCAATTCCTCTGCCATGGTGGCTCAATGCCAGCACCAGCTTGCGTCCACTACGGAACCAAAACAGCGGATCCGAGAAGCTCGGTCACGAACAAGTGACCGCTTTCACGGGATCGCGCTCAAGCTGCAAGAACGCAGATGCTCAACAGCGCCAAGAGCAGAGAGCAATGCGCGTATCCCGACCCATGCGAGAGGGGGGCAGAACGGGCGCCGCGAGAAAGGCCGATTGATGAACATCAGTAATCAGCAGTACCCGTGAGACCGCCCATTCAACCCCGGCATGGTCTAAACATGACCGAGAATGATCGACGATAGCGGACCGTTCGGGTGGCAGACTCTTACATACCTTTAACGCGCACGCACAAGTGTGTTTGGGAGCGTGCTGCTCCACGTGTGCGGAGATGACCGGATCGAGCGTTTGATGAATTCGGCGGGTGCGAGTGCCGAGGCCCCCACAACAAGTCGGAGTGGCAGCATCCTGACAATGTGAATCACCACTTGCCGTTCTCACCATCCCCACCATGCGTGAGTATGCACAACAGCAGGGGTTGGCCCCCGAAGCCGTCAGCAGCAAAAAGTACGCAGTGAGAAGATATCGGAACATGGCAGTGATAACCAACTCCCTAATCACCCAGACAAATGCCACCATTAGATGATATCAAAATCTGGGTTGAGTGGCTTGATTTCCAGAAAAGTATTGCATCTGTCCTGGCAAAATCAATTGCATTTGCTGATTTGTCGAGCGTTTATGGTGATTAGGACCTGCTTGGCACGTTCACATCAATCTGATGCAGCATACCAATCGAGTGCATGCACATTGACAACCGCCAGCAGCCCTTTCTCCGACGGAAAAAATCTCGATTCTCCCGTTGACTCCGTACCATGGTACGGAGTCTAGAATCGCACCAAAGGGAATCAATCATGAAGTTATTCACCATCAGTCATCTTGCCAAAGCCGCCAATGTGGGCGTTGAAACGGTGCGTTTCTACGAGCGTAAAGGATTGCTCCAAACGCCGGAACGGAAACATTCCGCGTATCGCCAATACGACGGGAATGCCGTTGATCGGCTGAAATTCATCCGCCGTGCGCAGCAGGTCGGGTTCACTCTCAAAGAGATCGAAGACCTGCTTGGTCTGCGGGACAACCCGGACGCCCAGCGAGCCGATGTACGGGAGCGAGCTTTGCACAAGATCGCCGAGATCAATGCAAAAATCCGTGACCTGCAAGCGATGCGGAAATCGTTAACTAACCTCCTTACTTCATGTAAAGGGGACGGTCCCGCTTCAGCATGTCCAATCATCACGTCACTTCAAAATCACGAGAAGGAAACTTCAAAGGAATAAAGCCATGAACACACTAAAACTAAAGACCAACCTGCGATGCGGTGCCTGCGTGAAATCGATCCAGCCGCTCTTCGACTCTGAACCTGGCATCGAGAGATGGGAGGCCGATGTATCCACCCCGGATAAGGTGCTCACCGTGGTGGGGAACGATGTGACTGTGGCCCGCGTAGAAGAAATGCTGCGGCAGAAGGGCTACGAGGTTGTGGAAGAAGTACACGCGAATGTCCTCGGGCCGACTGCGGGGACACAGCCGGCGGACGAACCAAAGACCAGCTACTATCCGTTAGTGTTGATCCTTCTGTATTTACTGGGAGCGATCGGCGTGTCCGAATGGGCGGCTGGTGGGCTCGATACGGCGCGTGCCATGCGGCACTTCATGGCCGGGTTCTTTCTGGTGTTCAGCTTTTTTAAGCTGCTCAATGTGCCCGCATTTGCCATGTCGTACAGCAGCTACGACATCCTCACCCGGAAATGGCTCGGGTACGGTTACGTTTATCCGTTTATTGAACTCTCGCTCGGAGCGGTATACCTGGCCGACTTTCAACCAGTGGCGACGAATTTGGTAACGCTGGTCATCATGGGAGTCAGCACGGTGGGAGTCGTGCAAAGCCTGCTTGCACGACGGAAAATTCGCTGTGCCTGCCTCGGGGCTGTATTCAACCTTCCGATGAGCTATGTCACACTGACAGAAGATCTTCTAATGGTAAGTATGGCTGCAATAATGCTGCTCATCCGTTCTCACTAACACTCTGCATGGAAAGGAGCCGTTGGGATTCAAAAGTCGAGAAGCACGGCTAGCTAGTAGTAAAAACTGAAGATCTGGCAGCGATGGCATGCCAGTACTCTCGAACAACTTCATCGGAAGCAGGGACTGAATCTGGAAGTGGTCATTGTCGATTCCACCCATGTCCGTGCTTTTGGAGGAAGAGCTGACAATGGCCCCAGTCCTGTGAATCGCCGGAAAACAGCGACAAAATATACGTTGATGACTGACGGAAACGACACACCGCTGTCCATGCTCTCGACTTCAGCGATCACCAGCGATCATCGTTGCCTGCTGCCAGTGGTGGAGCAATACCCTCTCGTGAAGACGACTTCGGGTAGGACTCAGAAACGTCCAAAACGCCATCTACTGATACAGGCTATGACCGTGAATCCATTCGCCAGACACTCAGGGCCCCCGGCATCATGCCTCACGTTCGGCGCAAGTACACTTCTCACGGAAGCGGACTAGGGAAAACTCCCGTGAAACAACAAGACAGAGGTGGTGAAATGTACCATCAGTTGGTTGGATGGCTCTGGCCGATTCCGTATTCGCCATGACTGCAATCCGCAGATCATCCACGTATCAGATTACCCGGCCTTTGGCAGCCTTCTTTTGTCGCGTGCCAGCAAGTTAATAGTTGAGGCATTAAGCAACAAAGATTATCTTTTGTCGGCTCTTAGGAAAGTGTTACGAAATTCCTTTCACGCAGATTCGATGATTGGAATTCGAGTGATCCAGCTTTCTAATTACTTTCTCGAAAAAGAAAAGTCGGAAACACGAGCTGGTGGAACCACTCGACTCAAATGCAAAGAACTCATTTTTCGGTACATCGAGATGCCTTTTGATCAGCGAGAAGCCCCCGATTTACAGAGAAAGAATTTTCTGAGTGACGACTTCAAAATGTTTTTTTGGGGTGGGTGCGATGGAACGCGACAGTCTGCAAAAAGTATAGAAAAGTGGTAGTTACCCACTTTTCTGCTGCACCGCCAAAATGGCGGGTAGTCGCAAGTATTGACTCAGCAAGGACTTACAGGATTGGTCGATACAGGATTCGAACCTGTGACTTCCACCGTGTGAAGCCCTTTTTGGCCACTATGACTAGAGCATTAAAGCGTTGACATTATTGAGTTTAAAAGAGCAAGTGATTTTTTCAATAGCGATCATTCGCTTCCGCAAGATTTCCGGGGATTTCACTCACATGTGGTAGTCGGAGGGTAGTCGGTTTTTTAGTGCCGGTTCATAGTCAGATTGAGGAAATTGCGAAATGAAAACAGCGTCAGGCAGCTAACCGCATCGCAGTACGGCAGCGATAGAACGCAAATCAGGACCTGACTGCGCTTGCAGAGATGTCGACATAGCAATATCCAAAGTTGACCTGGGCCTCGACGGGATCATGCTGGAGTGGCAGAATGATTTTTTTCCGGCTCAGCTTGAGGTGTCGGCCGACGTAGTTGACGATTGTGTATCCTCAAACGTAACCATATTCAGACTTACACCGTTCGTAGATCCGCCAAACGGTGTGTCCCCCGCTTGCAATGCGTAGTCTTGTCCGTGTTCAGGATTGCTGCGATGGCTAATCGCAACTGGTCCAGCAAGAGAGCTCGCCGCCCCGGAAGGCGTCTCTCTGGAGGCATTGGCGGAAAAAGAATTTCTTCAACGTCTGCCAGTACAGGCGATACTCGCGGCACGCCTGACGCTAGCTGATCGCCTGGGCGCTACACTTTCATTCCGCTATCTCCACCCGCCGACCACTACATTTTGATGCCGCCGCTAAAACTTCATTCGCCGGGCGTGGTGGTGTTGACTTGAGTGGCCTGTTGGCCGTCCTCTGTTTTCGATTCGTGTGGACTCCAAGCTTCTTTCTTCCAAACGCCGTCCGAACCAAGTGAAGTCTTCAGATGATAACCAGGAAGACGGAATTGTTCGATTTGCCAACAACCCGCCTTGAGCGTAGCAGTGAACTCGACTTTCCCGGCATAGAGTCCAACTGCCTTGAAATACACCTTTCCAATAGCGCTTTCACCAACGATTTTGCAATCGACCGATTCAATGAACTCTGGCTGCACCATTGTTGCATACCCCTTGCCGCTGCTTTTCCACATCGCTTCAACAAGTACAGATGGCTTCACGCCATCAAGATATTCGAAATTGTTGGAAGCCACCGGGCTAGTAGAAACGGGGAGGTTCATTAGTAGCAAACTAAGCGAGTGACTCTTTACCAGATCCGAGGTAGGATTTTCTGAATTGGCCAAGATTTCGAAGTCAGCATTGGGGATAGATGACGCTTGGGGAATTAAAGATCTGATTTGAGCTTCCGGAGAACTGTCGGAACAGCCAGCAAGGCTGAGAAGTAGCATCGTCAAGCCATGGACAATACGCATGGAACAATCCCTCGGAGAAACGCCCAATAGGTCTTCTACCGCCGAAGTGCGTTAGAAAATGACCGCAGATTCGCAGTGCGGCATGGACCTGTCATTTATGATGCATCAGTATAGCATACAAGTTGCAATGGACGCCTGATAAACTCCCGCGCTACACTGCACATGGATCCCTTGCTATGCCGACATCTTCACAATCCTCACCCAACGTGGATCCGACTCCGCCCGCCACACCACAGTCCCCACTCAGGCTGTCGCCAACGCGACGGCTGGCCCTTCATCACCTAAGAGGGTGTCTAAAAAGGTCATTTTCTGGTGAGTCGCCGGGACATGAGGTTGATCATGGCGATGTGGATAAATGCCTCGCTGGACGATGGGGTCCTTTCATAGTCCTTGGCCAGGCGGCGGTAGCGATTGAGCCAACCGAAGGTTCGTTCTACGATCCAGCGTTTGGGCAGAATTTGAAAGCCGGGAGCGATGCGACGAATGATGACGACACACCATAGCCATTGAATCAGCGCCCACTCGGCAGTGGCCTGGTAGGCTGTATCGGCCCAGATCACCCGTGGGAACTTGACGCGTTGGCGAAACCTCGTCAGTGCGAGTTGACCGCCATCGCGATCCTGCATGCTGGCGGAAGTGATAACCAGTGCCCAGATCAGCCCCAGCGTGTCAACGACGACGTGGCGTTTACGCCCCTTGATTTTTTTTCCCCGCGTCGAAGCCACGGGGCCCGCCTTGTTCGGTAGTTTTGACAGACTGACTGTCGAGGATTGCCGCCGTTGGTTTGGGGGTTTTGCCAGCCGCCTTTCGCACTTTTTCGCGAAGTTTGTCATGCAGCCGATCCCAGGTTCCATCCTTTTGCCAGAGTCGGAAATAGTGGAACACGATGCGATAAGGAGGCAGATCATGGGGCAGGTTTCGCCAACTGCATCCATTGCGGGTGACGTAAAGAATGGCGTTGACGATCTCTCGGCGGGTATAATCGGGTGGCCTCCCGCCCGGCTTGGATTCCGGAACATACGGAGACACAAGGGACCACTGCGGATCCGACAAATCGGTGGGGTAGGCAAGACGGTTCATGCCGCAGGATTTAGCATCTCACGAAAATTACGAAAAGATCACTTTTTGGACACCCTCTAAGGTCTTGCCCGAACAACACGTACCTGTTGACAGTTTCCGCTAACCACCGCCGGTGATGAGCACGAATAAGATCGCTCGGAGAAATATTCATGCGAAATCGAACGTTATTGCTTCCAAAGAACAAATATTAATAAAAGTCGGACCATGTGGAAAAGCAAAGACAGAATTGTTCATTACGGAAGATAAGTCGTATCCGGCAATTGGAAATCTATGATTCACTCCAGAAGGAGTGGTGGCGATATTTCCATTTCCTCAGATATACTCTATGTCAATTGCAGGGCACTTTCGATGTTCAGTTTTTGAAAGCACACTATAGTCACACAGCACTACTTGTTGCCGTTGAGTTTGTCGAGTAACTCACTAGCGGATACTTTACTGGAAAAGAATTGCCTGATTGCCTCATCCGAACCACCTTTGAGGTCGCCAAAAAAACCTTCATTGTTTCTCTCCCCATGTATTTCAACAATCAACTTTTCGTTTGCGTCAACACATGCCTTGAGTGCTGTAGCGGAGGGGCCTGAAGGCAGGTGGAATTGCCCAAAACAGTGACGATGTGAATCGGGCAGCAAGGGTACTCCTTCCACCGTTTCAAATAGGAGCGGCGTGGCAAGATAATAAAACCCACCTTCGTCACGGACAAGAACAACAACTCTATAAGTTGATGCCCCCAAACGATCTGGATGAATCGCATGCAAATGAGCCCAGAGGAATACGCCTGTAGGACCTCCCTTTCCCAACTTGGCTTCGACGTCGCCCTTTGCGAATGCTAGATTCGCTTCAGAGATAACTTGAGTGGGTTGCTCGATGGAAACCGTATCTCCCTTGCCGCCTCCGCATCTCCAATCTCCAATCGAGTTAATCCCAACAGTGCGTGACCTCGACATCTCCGGGTCGACGGCCTGCACTGGCGTATCCATTTGTTTGCCATTGGCTGGTCCAGCACAATTTTCTTGTGATGATTGACCACTTAGTTCCGGTGCTGTAATTGGCTGTATTTCCCCGGTGAAGCGGTACTTGAATTGACCCGTTTCGTTTACTCCAAAGAGAACTACCTCACTACCCTTTGGAAAAACCCATGGATCGTTTAGATTTCCACCACTCCCTGCTTCCAACGTTGCCAGTCGTGCACTTCGACCCTCGGCAACAGCCAATACGTCAATATTGACACTCTCTTTGTCAAGATAGTAATTGTGAACGACAAGCTTTCCGCTATCCGGAACTGTATACGCAATATGATATTTGTGATTATTGTCGAATCTGAACTCCCCTTCAATCACCACGGCTTTACCGTTGGGGTCAGGATATAGAGGGCTTGCAGTGTCAACAATCTGAAGTCCAGGTGTAGGTGTTGCGGCAATTCCAGAAGCCAAAGGGATCCGGGGCGTAAGTACCCAAAGGCCAATGGAAAGAAGCAATATAGCAACAGTTGCGACACCTATCGGCCAAACATTTTTTCGAATGACTGTTTCCTTCACGTTGACTGGTTCATAACCGATATCGTCTAGGCGAAGCAGGATGCTCTGGATCGCAACTGCTTTAAGCTGAAGACTATCGTCATATCGTGCTCGATGAAGCCCACACAGAAAGTAATTCACTCCGTCTTTTCGAAAAACTCCACCACCACTCATTCCAGGTCTCGAATGAGTTCCATCGAAGGTGATGACGTTATCAACAACATTCTCGATCGTTTGTATCGCATAGCCAGGCTTAGGTCGAACTATGTTGTCGTTTCCATTATCATGGCCCGCGAACCCGATTTCTCCGTCTGGATAGCCTGAAATGACACACTGGTCTCCCTGCTTCAAACTTGAAAGATGCCAGCGCCAAACTATGGAAGGAACCGCCCTCAAATTGGCCCATTTCGGCTCAGTAAATGCTAATAGAACCCAGTCTGCGTTCTCGATATCTTTGACTGGTTGATTATAGAACTCGCCACCAGCAAGCGTCTCCAATGGGGTTATCGACGTAACTGGCTCTACTTTAATGCCATTCGTTTCATCATAGCCATAACCAGCGGGGAACACTCGAATACTATCATGCCTCGCGCCGAGTCTATCGTCGTCCTTCCCGGCACGGCGGACTACATGAGCACACGTCAGTATATATGTCTCTTCAGTTCCGGGATACCCCTTCTTTCTCAACCGGACACCCACACCGGATCCTTGTCCGGTTTCGCCTTTCGACGATACCCGGATGTACCACACAGAACTGCTCGGATAAGGAATCATCAACTTAACCCAACCCTTTGCTAAACCTGATGTACTGAATCCATTCTGGCTGATCAACCAAAGGATTCCGGTTGCCCTGAACAGCAAAGATCGCTTGGTTGCGGTGGCGTTCGTAATCCGTCACCGGGTGGTCTTCGTGCCACTGAAGAAGTGTCTGCAGGCGGTCGGGCGTGTACTCATAAGCGGTCGCATTGATTTCGCCGGGGTAGCGAAGGATGAAATAGAGAGTGGCTCGGGCGACGGCACCTTTTCCGTTATTCGGTTCGAACTTGTTGGTCTCGCTCTTGCCGCAGTCAGACCGGATAGCTTCACCGAAGTTTGTGAAATCGAAATATGGCGTATTGCTGCGAAAGCTGTTGCACTTGGATTCGCAGGCGAACAAGTGATGGAGGTCGCCGCGCATCGGTTGGCGTTTGTTGAACCATGACTGCGGCACAACGTGCTCGCAGTTGAATGGAAGCTCGGCCTCCAAAGACTCCAAGAATGCTGCTTCCAGAGCCGGGTTTTTGGCTGTTTCCGACGCTTGGAAATGAGCCAGTCGTCCTCGACGAAGGCTGGCCACTTCGAGATCGCGGGAAATGAACTCAATCGGGTCGAACATCTGGCTCGAATAGATACTGCGGATCTTCAAACTTGGCTGCAGGTCCACCCATGGATAAAGATATACTGCAGGTTTGTACCCCACCTCCCTTGTGTGCGTAGATCGCACGAGGTCGCTCAAGGCATCGAAGAGCTGTGACGGGTTGAGCGTTGCGGCAATGTTGGCGTAGTAAGCTGCACGATCATCGGCGTCAGCCGTGGCATCGAAATAAGGACGAGTCCGTGCTTCTTCGAACGCCTTCTTCGCTGCCTCGAAGTCGGCGACTTCTGGTTCGTCAGTTGAACTATTCGCACCAATCAGTGGTGCAGGAGGTGTTGGTACTAAGACTGGTGAAGTAACATCTGCCGTTCCCCCAGCAGGAGTGCCGAGCGTGATCGATACGGTGAGCGGGATAGTCCATGTGGCTATCGAGCCTGAGGGGGCGACTGTCGAAGTTGCTGGCAACGTTCTGGGCACACTGATTTGAACAGGTGCCGATTGCGGTTCAGCTTCCGGCCCCGGTGGAATCGGCTGCGGATTCAAGGCTCTATCTCGGAGTGCACCTTGAGCTGAGGAAAGCCCACCCAGTTCAGACAGATGCTCTCGAATGGCCACGACCCGAATCCCCTCGTTGGCAATCCAGTGAATTCGCTCATCGCCCATTTCCTCGCGCCAGAGTTGACCATCCGTCGTGAGGATTCGCCCTTGGCTGTCTCGCTCAGGAAAACCGGAGTGATGCAGAGCCACCACTTCCCATTGATCGTTGAAGACCGGCGCTCCGGACGAACCAGGAGTCGTATCAGTTTCGTAGTACAGAAACCGATCTTCTGTGCTTGGAAAACGCAGTACTCGGTTCTCACGCAACGCGATTTGCTTCAAGTCACCTCCGGGGTGCTGAATTACTGAGACGCTTTCCCCTGCCAGGATTTCTCCTTCGCTGGCTGACAGCGGATTGAATCCAAAGGTTGACAATCGAGTGCTTGACGACGCGTCCTCAACATCCGACACCGCTACGATCGTCAGGTCGAGTTCCTCTTCGGGACTCGTTGTGAAAAACACATCGGGACGTAATCGAAAAGGAATCCCGGGTTGTTCGCGACCATCAAGTCCCAATTGGTAATTGAACTCTACGATCGCATTTCCCGCACGGCCTGCCGAGTCAAGGACATGATTGTTCGTCATGATGAGGGACGGGGAGATCATTGATCCTGTCCCATACCCCAGAACTGCTCCCGAACTGGACCGAATGACAACTCTGGTCACGGCACGACCAGCTATTCGGCCAGCGTCAAGATAACGGATTGCCAGCAGCTCGTTCCTGCCGATGATGCGCTCAAGGCCAATTCGCCCCGAATCGTATCGCCCCTCAAGTGCCGTTCCCGATTCAGTTACGCCGCGAATCACCTCAGGTGAAAACCCCAGCCGCCGAAGTCGCCGCTCAACGGTGTCTGACGGATTCTCTCTCAACAGCTCAAAAGGAGTTCGCGATTCAAGTCGCGCTCGTAGCGATTCGTGGCGGACACCAGGAGCCACCCCTAGGGGAAAGGTCGATTCAATTCGAGTTGCTGAGCCACCGAATACTCGACGAAACCGATCAGCGGTTGCTTCCAAAAGTTTCTGATGTGACGCAACTGATGCCTGACCCATGAAGTTCTCTGAATAAGGCTTACAATAATTATATTGGCTTAAAGACAATTGGGAACTAGCCCCAAAGACCTACCACGAAAGTTCAACAGTACAGATCATTCCGACTAAGAACAAATGAATTTTGGTAGACTTTTTTCACAATCTCATTATTATTCGATTGCATCCAACAAGGTTTGATTCAATCGCGAGTATGTGTTTTTCTCTGTAATTCACAATTTTTCTAACCAGCTTATTTTTCGCCTAGAGCCTGCTATGGACTTAACTGCTGCTTTCTGGCTGTAGATTGGACCATTGACACATCACGAAAGGCTTATCCCATAAATTTCACGGATGACGAATGGGTATGTTTGGCGCGTTATCTGGCTCTCGTGCGCGAGGATGCTCCGCAAAGAAAGTATTCTATGCGCGCGATGTTCAATGCACTCAGGTACCTCGTTCGCACGGGTGTCCAGTGGCGTTTTCTGCCTCATGACTCTCCTCCATAGTATGCCGTCTATGAGCAGGCCAGGCGTTGGTTGGATGCGGGAGTTTTCGAGGCCATCACGCATGATCTAAGAGCCATTATTCGACTGGTTGCCAATCACCGCCAGATCCCCAGCTCTTGCCAATGAGCTAAACGTGTGCGGGCCGTCTCACCAGAACAGCCCACACCTACTGGCAGTTTACGCCAACTGCAGCCGGTGGTGCGCACGAACCAGATGACACGGAGGACAATGTCATGGGAAATTGGCGGCCTGCCACCCCAACGTCCCGATGGGGATTGCTCGGGAAGCATGCTCATGACAGACTGACAAATCGCATCCGGCAAATGAGCATCCATGATCGGCTCAAGAAAGAGTGGAAGGTGGTACTTCGACTTCCTGGCGTAAATCCCGTGCCATTCGTCGGGTGCTTTGGATATTTATTTTTTGTTGGGTTATTAACGAGCTGCTCATATAGAACCGGTGATTCCTCCATTTAACGAAATTGAGGAATTCCGATTGTATTTGCGTCGCGAATACTCAATAATCACTTCCTAGCCAGTTAAGCAGATGCTATTTCAACTGTAGACGATATCGCTTCTACAGAGTTTAGACGAGGCTCCTATGACGAAACCGTTATTTGTCGGTGAAGTTCATAAGCACTTGGATTTACAGTCACGTGGCAGCCGCAGTGTCGAGGCTTGGTTCCTTGGACCAAAAGGCGAGAACGCAGATACCTTCGAACGATTGATTGTGGAAGCGGTTCGCGATCAGGTGTTTTGGCGACGCAATTACCATCCAGAAGATCCGACGCACATCACCGAGGAAATCAAACAATCTCCAGAGTACCTTGATGCACTAGGGCAACTCAAAGACAGCTATCACGAACTGCTCGCATTTCTGAAGAAATCGGTGCCATTCTTCAGCATGCGGTACCAAGGCCACATGAACTGGGATCTGACGATGCCAGGAATGCTCGGCTACTTCGCAACAATGCTCTACAACCCCAACAACGTTGCCTTCGAAGGCTCGACTGCGACGACGTTGATTGAGTTGATCGTCGGCGATGATTTATGTCGGATGTTGGGCTACACAATCCCAACTGAACGGGAACTTGACGCTGGTGCGTTTCGCCCCTGGGGGCATATCACATGCGATGGAACGGTCGCCAACATCGAAGCGATTTGGGCAGCTCGCAACGCCAAGTACTATCCAATTGCGTTTCGCGAAGCATTGCGCCACTCTGCCAACCTGCAAGCGGCTTTGAATATGCGAGTTCCACTGCCTACCGGTGGCTCAGGTGAATTGATCAATCTTGAAAATTGGAAGCTGCTGAATCTCGACCTTAACGATACTCTCGCGCTGCCGATTCGCCTGTCATCAGAGTATCATATAGATCGAACGGTTATATCAAAAGAAGTTGCCAAGTATTCGTTGCAAAATCTCGGTTTGGTTGGATTTGCCAACCAGTTGTTGCAAAGCAACGAATCCAGCCCAGTTGTCCTCGTTCCAGGCACGAAACACTATTCATTCCCCAAAGCAACTGCTTTGCTTGGATTGGGATCAAATCAACTTATCGATGTGAACGTCGACTTAGATGCACGTCTCGATCTGGGACACTTGCGACAGATCCTTGAGCAATGCTTGGCGGAACGGCGTCCTGTACTGTCCGTTGTTTCTGTCATCGGCAGTACTGAAGAAAGTGCGGTTGATCCGATTGCCGGAGTCCTTGAACTACGTCACGAATTTGCTGCACGTGGCTTGAACTTCCATGTCCACGCCGATGCAGCCTGGGGAGGATATCACCGCTCGCTGATCAACGAAGAGTATCCTATCACTGCTCTTGAAATGCGGGAGACTCCGCCGATAGCCGCTCCTCTTAGCCGTTACGTTGAAGCCCAGTTTCGTGCTTTGGGAAAAGCCGATTCGATCACGGTCGACCCGCACAAGTCGGGCTACATTCCGTATCCAGCGGGTGCGCTTTGTTACCACAACGCATCAATGCGAGATTTGCTGACGTTTAGCGCTCCGGTAGTATTTCATGGCGAAGCCGAACCAACTGTTGGTATTTACGGCATTGAAGGTTCTAAGCCCGGTGCGGCGGCTGCCGCCGTCTACCTAAGCCATCGAGTCATCCGGCCAACGCCAAGCGGTTACGGAAAGATCATTGGCCAAGCTCTCTTCAGTTGTCGCAAGCTCTATGCACGATTCTTATCAATGTCGGACGGGCGAGATCCGTTTGTGATCGTGCCGCTGCCTCGAATTCCCGCTCAGCGACACGGTGGCAATGTTCCAGCCGAACTGGGCAAAATCCGCGAACTGATCGATCAGCAATCGACCGACGATATTCTAGCCAATCGTCGGGGCGAACTGGATTTGCTTCGAGAGATCGGCCCTGATGAGAATATCTTGGCTTACGCATTCAACTTCATTGGTACCGATGGGCGACTAAATTCTGATTTGCGTCTCGCGAATGTTTACAACAAAGCGATCTACGATCGGCTGAGCATCAATCCAGGAGAACAGATTTACGGATATGATTTGATTGTCAGTACGACTGATATCAGCTCGGCCAGTTATGGCTCTGCTTTCATTGATGAATTCAAGCGCAGGATGGCGGTGAGCGATCCCAACTTGCAGGAAATCACGATCCTCCGGTCCGTCGTCATGGACCCCTGGGTTACCGAAACAGCGAAAGGTTCGTTTATCGATGTGTTGGAAAGTGAGTTTCGTAAAGCGGCGATTGCAGCCAGAGAAGCAGTACTGTCGCTGAATCAGAGGGGATGTTGAGGATGACTGGACGACGATTCTTGCTCTACTTCGCATGGAGCCGCCCCGCCGAGTGCAATGTGAATCTGGCGATCCTCGAGAATCGCTACCCAACCTTGTTTGAGTTTCGTCGTGCGCTTTGGCCAATACTCGACGAACTGCGTCATAAACCAAACCAAATGGTGGACGGTTTTCTGGATCATATCGTCTTGTCGGATTTTGAACTCTTCCGAAGACTGATCAAGGAGAAGACCGGTAACGAGGTCGCTGTCATGCAGCGAGTTCTGGACACCGGAACGGAGTCGCAACTTACGCAGGAGATGCTCCAGCAATACGACACAATCCTCATCGTCAGCCTCGACCATTTTCGTTCCGGCCAATACGCAACGGATGTGGAGGTTCAGTTCATCAGCGAGTTTTTGGCGATGCCGGAAAAATGCGTCGTCATATGTCCCCATCACGATATTGGCAGCACTTGTGCTCAGCCCGCACAGGAAATCGAGTACCGCCATCATGGCGATGGTCTCATTCCTCCCCAACAGCAAATTGGAGGCTTCGCTCGCTCACTCATGGCGGCTCTTGGCTATCCGATAGAGAATCGCTACGGCCTCAATCCCGCAAAAGACTCTCAAGGGCGCCCGGCCGACTTGCTCATCAATCGCGATGCCGACTCATCACAAATTCTGCAAGGCGTAACCACATTTAACCTTCATCCGCACTTGCCCCATCTGTATGTTCCGCCATCACTCAGCGACACAGTCACCGTCCTCGCCCGACAGGGCATCAATCTTGCAGCAAGCGAACACCCATTCATCACCGCTGGCAATCGCAATTTCAACGCCTTCCTGCAGTTCAAGTCCGAAACAATCGCAGGTCGGCTCTACGTCTGTGATGCAACGCTCTGGAGTTCGGCATTTGGCGGCACTGATAGCCTCAGGAGATTCTGGTCGAATATTGCAGAACAAGAAGTCATACGTCATCCACTAGCGCCTTCGATGGAGTCTCGCATGTTCCAATTTGCCCCACCCGCAAACGTGACCGACCTGAACGATTCATTGAAGTCTGCGTGGAGTGAGATCGTTCATGGCTGGTTCACGAATGCAGCGCAAAGGCTTGTCGATGAACACCAACAATCGGTTTCGGATCTCCGTCTTTTCAATCTTCTCGACACTCCTTCCGGGGCGTCTGGCCCATCGGCAGAAATTCAATGGAATGGCTTTCCCCGCAAATACAAACTTGTGGTTCCGAATGTTTTGGAAAGATGGAAGCTTGTGGAACAGCCACGGAATTTTGATTTGACTGGGCGACGGGCAGCCTACTTCAAACAACGTCCAGATGGCTCGTTTGTTCGAGCGGACAATATCCTCTTTCGCGATCAGGATGAGTATTGCGAGTGGTATTCATTGCGTTCGGCGAGTGGTGAACTCCTGAAGGTCGTGTTCACTTGTGAGAACCCGGAATACTGGCAGTTCATCGCCGAGAATGATCCTGACCTACTGCTTTCGCTCTATCAGCAACTCAGTGAGGGACCAGTTTCGATGGCTGACCTGTTTTTCAGCGAAGACATTTTCGTACCTGGCTTGAACGGCGAAGCGATCAATCTGAATGGAAAATACAACCCTCACAATAAATGGAATTCCACTCATGGCGCAATCCATCTGACGCATCCAGCCAACTCTCTGTCTGCGGAAGTGTTTCTCGCGGCAGATGCTACGATTCTGCGTGAAACTGGCGGAAGTCCGGTTACCGGGGCAGGTGATCTCATTTGCTGCTCGGCGTACGGTGGTCCTGATAGATCGAGTGACCCAACGATTGGCGCTTTCGTGAACGGCCTTGTCCGGCAAGGCCTTTCTGTAACGATCAACGATCCCGTCGGGCTCTACATCCATGGCGTTGACCCAAATCCATTTGAGTTGCCGACCGGCGTTTCCCTTGATGATTGCTGGAAAGTTATTCGAGGGAACAAGGACGCCAAACAGATTCTGCGAGCCGAATTCTCCCTCCCGAACGGCGATCCGCTTTCCAACGTACTGGTCGGCGGCGAACCATTGAACTTTGGTGCTCAGATCGCCGAATTCGTTTCCATCGTGATTTACGGGAAGGCGTTTGACCCGGGTAACGGTTTGCCAAGTCCAATGCCGTGTGTTGGACACTGCTGCGTAAATCCCACGTTGCCTTTTCTGCAATCAATTCTTGGGATCAGCGATCCATGCCCACCTGTATCTGGCCCTGGAAATCTGGAAGCAGCAATGACGAGTTCACCAAAGGTTGAGAAACTCCAAAGTCTTGAGAACGTTAAGGACGCATACACTCGCTGAGCTTTGTCATTACCCCGAACCTGCCAGCGGAGACCGGAGATTGAAATGGATGAGCCCCTGTTGGAGATTGACGAAATTCAGGCGAATATCATCCCTGGATTTCGATTTCCATTTCAGTATTTGCTTGCAATTCGGATTGCTGAATCAGATTCGGCAAGGCTACTCATCAGAGAGTTGCTCCCCCAGATTACGACCGCTCGAGAAGCGATCGAATTCCACGATGTTCGACTTGAAAAGGCGGGTCGAGCTTATAGGTTCAGTCTGGAGAGTTTCAAGGCCGTCGAGTCGCGACCGGTTTGGGTGAATCTGGGTATTGGCAATCGACTGCTTGAGAGCTTCGGCCAATCCGCAGCATTGAATGCCGACCAATCGTTCAAGTTAGGTTTGGACAAACGTAGCTTTACTCTGGGTGATCCTCGCGATCCTGTGAACGCTGGACACAAGGCCAATTGGCTTGTCGGTGGACTTCACAATCCGGCCGACATGTTGATCATCCTGGGATCATCGTCTCAGACATTGCTGCTGGAGCGAGTTGAGTCACTGCTGAGGCTCTGCGAGTCACATGACGGCGAAGCGATCTACCAGGAGAGCGGCACGCGACTAGGCGGCGACAAGGAGCATTTTGGTTTCCGAGACGGTGTATCGCAGCCAGCAGTGCGGGGTTTGATTTCGCAAGACCCGCCTCGGTACCTGTCTCGGCGTCGATTCGTCAATTCCGCCAGCGGTCCTGAATTTGCCTCGCCGGGGGATGAATTGGTTTGGCCCGGTGAATTTCTATTCGGCTACCCCACGCAAAGTCCCAACAATTTCCGGTCCCCGATACCAGTGCAAACCGTCGACCCCTTTCTTAGGAATGGATCGTTTCTCGTTTTCCGCCGCTTGAAGCAGGACGTGAAAACATTTCGAGCTGAAACCGAACGGATGTGCCTGGAGCTCGCGGCGAATCCGGGGTTCTCTCACTTCACTCCAGATCTTTTTCGAGCACAACTGGTCGGACGATGGCCGGATGGCAGCCCACTCGTGCGATATCCCGACGCACCTCCTGATAGCACGCCCAGTGAAGACGAAATCAACTACTTTCGTTTTGGCTTTTCTGTGCCGGATACTGTTCTCTCCGACTCGACGGCGGTTAAGGGGGCGGAAGGGGATATGGATGGCATGCGATGCCCGTTTCACGCACACATCCGAAAGATCAATCCGAGAGATAGGGAAACGGATTTGGGCGCGGAAACGAACACACAGAACCTGCGAATCCTGCGTCGTGGAATCCCATTTGGTTCTCCTTACGACGAAGCCCCGGAGGACGACAACAGGGGCTTACTCTTTATAAGCTACCAAACCAGCATCCGCGACCAGTTTGAGCAACTTCAAATCGATTGGGCAAACTCGATTACCAATCCAGAACCCGGCCACGAGGAAGGTTTTGACATGATTATTGGTCAAAACGGATCGGTAGCCGCCCAGCGCCGACGGAATGTCATTCCCAAAGACGCGCAAGGAAATCCAGTCGAGTTGTCTACCCTTGCTGACTGGGTGGTTCCGACAGGCGGAGGCTATTTTTATTGCCCTTCCATGAACTCGCTCAGAGGATTGGCTGGGCAAGTATAGAAGTGATCTAGACAAAACACAATCACCTACCCGACAACTTTTTCACCTCCTTATTGATACCAATGCATATACCCATCCGGTACCGTCGGTTGGGTCGGGGGTCGCAACTCAAGAATAGGTTTTTAAAGGCACCGCTATCCCTCGCGCAGTTGCTCCTCAACAGAACTTCGAGCTTCGCTCCGTTTCGCTGAGCCGTGGCATGTTAATCAAGAAATCCAACACTGCAAAATCCGCCAGACGCGCCCACCGTGCCTGGCACAACCCAGCACGATTCGCAACAATGCACAATGTTCAACAATCGTTCACCTGCCGATCGTAACGCGCCCTCACTAGCCGGTTCTAAAGCGCCCAATGACACAGCGATTTCGGCACACTTAAGATTGCTTCTATTCGATGCCCACCTTATCAGGATTGTAGATACTAAAGAGAGTTAGCATTGTTTTTTCGTAAACCTCAAACACGTTTTTGCTCCCTTCTGCACCTGAGATTAGTCGCCGCATTTCGTCATCAATCTTCGTGGGATCAGCCAGTCCACCAACGTTCATGGGCTTGTACGAAAAATCTCCTTGCCGGAAGCGTTTCTCGTACGGCATGTGATACCATTCAAAGAACAACACCTTCAACAAGGGTTTGCAGTTCCCTGCCTCAAGCTCACTCCGTGCCCAACTGCACAGAGATACATACTCCGGAGGCTCGTTTAGCATCTCGTGTACCGTCGCAAAGTCTTCCTCTGGAGTAAGCATTCCGTATCTAAACTCGGTATCGACTCCCGCCACACGTTCTTTCTGAATGTTAGTAATGGCTGGCACAAACTCATTCAGCTTTCGTTCTTTACGAGGAGTCCACCTACCAGACGACCATTCCCAAGAAATCGAAAAGTAAGCCCAGTTCCTCGCTATCTCATTTAGATAGGTCAAGAATTCTACCTCGTGTTCCCTGTTCTTTGCCTGAACTGCTGACTCCAACCCGTAAAGTGCAATTTCATTCGCTGCTTTCCATTCTCCCATTTCCAACAATGTTTTTATCGCAGTGATGCAATGCCTCCTTACTGCATCAGGTTCATCAGTGAACCACTTGGCCATAATCGAACGAGTTTCGTCTGTAACGTGAGTTGCTCTGTCTTTCTCTTTTTCAATCGCCTGCAACATCAGCCTTAACACCTGACGCCTGTGTTCCTCATCCTGATGTTTATCCAGTCTCGTAATCAGTATCTTTATCTGTGACTGATTTTCAGGTGTTCTCAAGCCGATGTCACAGACGGCTTGCCCCCATAGTGAGAACAACGAGTCCTCTCGATCTGCCATTCCTACCTTTCGGTACTCATTTTGTGCCTTCTTCAACTGGCCACTTACGAAGAATGACGCAGCCGCTCGACTTCGCAAATTCCTCTCGTTGAGCACTGTGTGAGGAATATCTTCAAATTTAGCGGCCACATCAGCAAGCATCCCCGCACCTATAGCGATACTGTCATTTGTTTGTCTGAATGGCTCCATGAGCATGCAAGCTACTACAATTTGCAAAAACCGTCTGCACTGAGTGTCGTCGACCAAGCTCACCGCCAATGCGGAGCGTGCAGCAACATAGCACGGCACAACTTTTGTGGAGTCTATCTCTCTAAGCGATCCTTGGGGTGGTTTCTGTTCATTTGGAATCAAGTACTTCTTCCACTCAAAGGAGTCAGGCTCGCCCAGTTTTCCTCGAATTTCCACACCCTCCATTCGAACACCATCCCTGAAAGAAACTAGCTCGTAGAAACGGTATTTTCCTCTCCGTTCGAGCAATATAGAAGGAGTGGCATTGGCAAAAATGCGAATGGGGTGCCGATCTTCGGGGTATCCCGTTGCAAGCCCTCGAAGTGCATTCATAGAATGTGAAGAAATGCTATCGATGGTCTCTTCCTTCGGCCACCGATCAAGTTTTTTCTCTTTGGACAGATTTAGAATGGCGACTGCTGTAACGAGGCGAAAACACTTCTCGTAATCTTCTGGATCACGGTTCGACAATGCGATGTTTGCAGCAAGCGACGATGAGATCTTTGAGATTCGCTCTGTATGGTCTTTATCTACTTGCTGCACTGAGGCAATAAGTTGATCGAGTGTGGCGCATTGCTTTACCGTCGAAGCAAGGCGCTGCCATGATTCTTCTAGTGGATCAAACTCCTGAGACTCGGCGGTGCTCACCTTCAGAGCGAAGCACAAAAACACCACGCAAGCTCTCACATTCATAATTATTTCTCCGTAGCCAAGATGTGGGGGAAATTGCCGACTTCGATCCATTGTTTACTCGGTTGAATGGATAGAGAGATGGGACTGCCGCTGGCGTCAAGGAAGGTTGGTGTAATCAACAGTTTGCGTAGGAACTGAATCTCATTGTATGACAAGAGAACAACAAGTTTTGCCACCGGCTCGCCGGGATCATGGAAAAAATTTGCATCGATTAAGATGCTCGCAGGAAGTATCTCAAGTTCGGTAGCAGAGACGATCTTGCTCACCGTAACCGGTTTGAGCTGACGTGACGGGTTCTCGGAAATTGGGATGTCGAATCCAGCCTCGACAACTTGAAGCAACACTTTGTCTACGTAGAAGTCGGAAGGGATTTTGGTAAACGTGAACACCAATTTCGCAACCCCCGGATCTTGGACAGATGAATCATTATGAGTTACGGAAAAGAACACTTCAGGGGTATCGGGCACACCAATGGGAGGTGGCATGAACAATTGGCTTATCGCTACAAATACGAACGCCACAAGTACTGCCAGTGTGATGTATAATCCCTTCAATTGAGTCTTTGAAGTTATCTTGCTGGGTAATGAAGCAATGGATTTAAGAAGAGAAGCAACGAAGGGCACATCCTCTCTGGAATTGTCCTCCTCACTCTGATGCTTATCCTTGGTTACTTTTTTTTAGCGTAACTGAACCATTGCCTAGAAGGGCAGCCGCTATCAAGTGAATCGGAATGCCTCGGTTATTTGCATAATGCTCGGCATTTGCCGCATTAATTTCACCACGATTGTGGTGAAGTCCAATAACGTTGAAGTTATGGTCAAACACTGGCGACCCGGAAGATCCATGTTCCGTGCTTGTCTTGTAGATGATGCGAGTTTTGCTCGGGCTGAGTCCTTCATATCCAGGGGCGGCCATCGAGAAACTGAGCGGTTGTAAGTCCTCTGGACCGGGATGCCCTGCGATGAGAATGGGTGTGCCGATGGGCGGCATTTTCTGAGTGCCAATGTCAAAGTAGCCGCGCTCAAGTCCATCAATGATATCTTTGCCTGCTGCTTTCGCGAGTTTCAGCACTGCATAATCAAGTGCATCAGGCTCGGAATCGCCAGGTGGCTCCGTCAGATCCTGAACACTGTACTTTGAAATTGGAATAACCCAGTCGGAAATCAATGCATAAGGTGTTGTGGGGCGCGTGCCGTGGTCGAGGAAGTCGAATTCAACCTCGATATTGGTGACTGCATGAGGTTTCCCTGAAGTGCCAGATTCAATGACGTGGAAGCAAGTCAACACAAGGTCTTCTCCGATCAGAAAACCGGTGCCTTGATCCTCACCTTGGCACTTGACTTTGCAAATCCGACGTTCGGCCTCATCAAGAAACGTCCCGAGCTGTTTTACACGCAAAAACGGCTTTATGCTTGTCAGCTTCTCAAGTGAAGATCGCTCGACGGTGAAGAAAGCGTCTCGTGGGCTTGCTGACTTGGCTTTCTGGTATTTTTCGGTAAATAACGCCCCAACAACCGCGATGTCGTCACGATTCCGCCCAAGCTTTCTTGACAACTCCAGCAGCAAATCTCCGATCGCATGCCTACTATGCGCGATAGTGATGATGGAGTTGTACAGTGCTGTCCGATTCTCACCTTTCAGATCGTCCTTCAGTGCCTTAGCCAATTCATCGACGAGAATGAAGTCAATGAAGTTGTCGATGGCGGTCTTATCCGGAAGTGAGTTTTCGAGAAGTTTCCGCAAAAAGTCTCGCTCTTGCTGGGTTAATTCTGCTGACATCTGAATGCTTTCAACTCCCATTTCCTTCGATGATGGGTCTGGATCGCGCTGTACATCGTCACTTTTAGAAGGTCGCGTCGTCGGGATGTACTGGTATACGGTCACCACGTTGTTTGCATCAACCTGACAATCGCATTTTGAACAGCGAACTAGCTCTTCACCAACTGCCACAGGAATGCGAGGCTTTGTCAGCACGTGACACGACTCGCACTCATAAGCGACCATCCGGTTGACTTGGCTACCTTCTACGTACAACTCAAGTACCGACTCGAACTGATTCTCGTCAATTTTACTGACGCGAGCAAGTTGGCGGGGGTCCAAGATGGCAGAGTTTGACGTCTCCTCAAGTACACCGTCAGCGAACCGAACGGCGTTCTCAAGTTCTGGGTGCCGCCTAACTATGTCGGCGGATGTCTGCAAGAACATGCCGGACTACTCCTTCGTTAGACGGGGATGGAAAGTTCACGCGGTTTTTGGCCCCTATCATTTCTACTCGTAACTCGTCGGCCAATGGGTTACCTTGCAGCGGTAGCCAGAAGAAGTTGCCCGTTCGCCCGGTTCCACGTGCTTTGACAGTGTCGAATGCAGTGTCGAATGATCGCTCACCAAACACAGAAAGGCTAGCTGTGCTACTTTGGATTGACATCGTGCGCCCTTGCAGTGACTGCAAGTCGTATCCATGCGCTCGGGTGATTCCGCTTCCGCTACGTTCCAAATCGAGCAGTTTCAAAATAGGCGTGTGAAGATCCATGATTGTGAACGCGCTAAAATCCAACCACGAACTGACGAGATTCGCAAACTCCGTCTTGACGTTTTCGTATCGAATTCGACCTGGCAATTGAGAGATCTGAAGCATGGCTACGTTGCCGACAAGGTCCCATTCAAACGCAACGAAGCTTCGAATCACGCGATGCACAAATGCCCGATATTCAATCTCCTCGCCAAGCTCCGTTTCGCCTTGATCGTTGTATTCCGGGGCGGGTTCCCACCAGTCTCGCTTCCGGACCATCGTCACTCGCAATCGATGCGGCTGCGTTTCATGGATAACGGAGGTTGGCGTGAGTGACTCAGGTAAAGCAACATGGACCGACTGAGCCAGTACCGCAGCAAATTCAGGTGCATTTTGCTGAAGATGATTTTTCACCCATGATGTAATCTTCCAGTTGCGAATCGAAGTGGCCGGGCCGCGTAGCAGGAAAATATGCTGCTTTCCCCAAGGCACAACCTCATCCAGGTAGTTGATGAGGTGCTCCCGAGTAACATTGCCGGACGCTACTGCTTCCTGAATCCGCTCCTGGACTTCGGACTTGTTTGATAACGAGCGAGGTAATCCATGAGTGGCCATGAACCCTGACCGTTGCTCGGCGCTGAGCGCAGCAAGCTCCAGCACTAACTGCCTTAGTTCGTCTGCATGACGTCTCGTTGCTTTCTCCCTACTTATCACAGATGCCCTCAATCAATACGAAATCCTTTGGGACAATACGTGTCTCCACAAGCCCGAAGACTTATTCGATGGAAATCTTTCGCCCACCGACGACAATCTGGACCGGCATACTATCAAGCTTAACTGTCGTGCTCTCCAGACCGCGAGCCGCCATTGCAGCTGGACGAAGGGCTTCTGTCAAGCTGCTGTAGGGGCGAACAAGCCGGATTGGAGCTCCATCGATTGCGGTCAGTTCGCCGTTCCAAGCAGCGCGATATAGCCTCTTCAGGTCGGATCTGTCGGCATCCGTCATTTGGCTCATGTGCCCATAGTTCATGATAGAGAATGGGTTATCTTCACCGAACAGGCGACTGGGCCAGCTAGTCTCGCTGATGTTCGCGAAGAAATGCCGAAGCCCGAAAATGTGTCCCACTTCGTGTGCGAATGTTTCAACCTGCTCATTGTGGGATTGTTCAAACATCGTCGGATACATTGCGAACTCATGGCGTCCCGCATCGGGGAAAAACGCCGACGCAAGTACGCAGCCATTACTATCGCAATCCGTTGATTGCATCATGACAAACTCAAAATCTGATGCGTCTTCGTCGTATTTGAATCGGACGGGGGCAGCATCGCCCCAAGCATCAAGCGCTTCCCCGAACAGATTGAGAATGGCCGTCTTTGCGGCATCGGGATCTTCGAAGTAGCGTTGAATGCTTCGGTCCCTGAAGCGATACCGAATCGTCACGTCCTCCGCCCAGAGCGGAATGAATCCATCGGTGGCATCCACTCGAATCTCAAGTGGACTCATGTTGCGATGTGTCGCAAAGCCTCGGGAGTCCGTGATGCAGACTACCTTCTTGTTGTAAACGTGAACGTCGGGAACGTCCGACTTTGAAAGTGATGCCTTCCGAGGTTGCAATGGATTGGGGTTTTCGACTTTTGCTCTGCCAGCTTTCGCCATGATGTCATCTTATTGGGTTTTGTTCAATACGACTGAATATTCTGAACGACTTTGGAGATTGGAGGTCAGGATTTTCGGCTCTTGGGGCTAGTGCTTTCACTTACCCCAAGAAACTTTCGCAACTCTGCAATTGCCGATGGGTCTGGTTTTTTCCGTTTTGATTTTCGTGATTCCAATCCACCTGTGCCATCCGCGAGGCTAAGTCGAATCAACACTGGTCGGTGGTCACTGATGCCGCTTATGAAAGACGATGGATCTGGATGTTCAGCAGCGACAATGAAAAAATCATCGGAGCCGAATTGAGAAGCCAAGTTCGGCGAAAGAAAGATGTGATCAATCAGCGATTTGTGCGGGCGTTTTAGGTAGGTGAACGCGCCGGCATCTTCATCAGCAGCACTTGCGGCAACCATATCACCTTCGATCAGTGCATCAAAATCACCAGTAGCCAATTCGGCATTGTAGTCTCCTCCGATGATCCAATCGGCGTCTGAACCTCGTTCGACGTGTTTAGCAACAGCAGCGGCCAGGATCTTCGACGACATTTTACGACGCTTGCTTCCATCGCCCATGGCTTTCAGGTGAACTGGGACGAGATAAAAATCGAAACCCTCGCCTTCTTCTCGGTTCTTGGCAGTAACATGAAAGAGCGCTGGATACCTTGGGAATATCTTTCCATCCACGGCTTCCAGCCCCAGGCCATCAAAATCGCGACTATCGGCCTGCAACCAGGATTCGATGGGTTCGCCCCATTCCTCTTGCACACAATCGACTGTGGCTGTGTTCCAGATAACGGTGCACGTCTGCAGTGATGACGACGCTCCAGGTTCACAAGCGAGCATTTCGAAAGACAACCCGAAGTCGTTGTTGAGTACTTCGATTAACCGTGCGGTCGCTGCAGGTGAAGATTCTTCCAATGCCCAAACATCCAGATTCATTTCAAAAATGATTCTCGCAACCGCGTCGACCTTGTCCTGGAAACGAGTCGCAAACCATTCCACATTCCAAAAGCCGACGTCAATATCGTCCGCTTCGCCGCGGTAACTGTTCACAACAGCCTCCAACGGGGTTGCCCCATCCACCTTGCGTCCCAGCGAGCCGAAGTATCCCATTGCTTCGTCGCTGCCCTGAAAAAGTGATAACACTTCTCGTGCTTGCGCGACGTTGTCTCCTGCTGCAATCATTCGTTCGAGCAAGGTCGCAATCGCAGAGATCTTGATCCCTTCGTTCAGGATAGGGTAACCCTCGACCTGCGATGCGGCACTGGCATGATGTAGTGCGACTAACTTCCACTCATTGTTGCAGACGCACGCGCCTGAACTGCCTAGCTCTGTATCAGAACTGTAATGCACAACCAGGCTATCCTGCCATTTGACCTGGTTTTTCTGAATGGTGACCGATTTCTGACGACCTCCTGGGTGTGAAATGATGTTTGCACGTTCGTCGGTAGCAACGGAAAATGCGCGACGATCAAGTCTCACGGTTCCGAAGTCGCTTCCCGGATTTCCATCTACCCAGACGAAGCTAAAATCAAGACCTCCATTCGAGACCGGGCTGGTGATAAACAGACGTGACGGATCCAGTTTGTAACTTTTGGTCTGACGCTCCGTCCCATCTACGTTAACTTGAAAATCAAACACGCATGTAGCGGACTCTGCAACTCGAATAGAATTCAGAACATGATGGTTAGTAAGCAGGATGTTTGGCGAGATCAGAAATCCTGTGC
>VFQR01000901.1_pt1 | contig 28474 bp, 7 predicted proteins | sample 3512321 | NCBI WGS metagenome assembly VFQR01 (sample SAMN10412374, study PRJNA504923) | tailings metagenome | isolation source: Relicate 3 Philex TSF1 revegetated site | place: Philippines: Tuba, Benguet | collected 2017-08-29 | reverse complement strand
ATCGAAGATTTCCACTACGCCTTTGCACGCTCACTGCCATACGTATTGACAAATTGCATTAATAGTTTTTTATTAAATGAATTTAAAATATTAATAATGCAATATTAATAAACAACGTAAAATAATATTAAATTTGCGCGTCTAAATATTGAATTCAATTAATATTTGTATATCTTACTCACAATAACTAAAAAAATTGCACTTCACTTCTTTCCAATACACATGAGTCATAAAAATATTTTTAAAATATGAACATGACCGTGTAGTATAGTCGTAAAAAACAAGATCGCATGAAACCATAACGTTTCATTAAACAAAAATGAAATTGAGTACTTAACTCATGTGTCTATTTGCTCAGGTTAAAGAATTACAAATAAAACACTTTAATTAAATGTTTTTTACCAAAAATTTTTAATAAATTTATCTGATCGAACTCTAGTATGATTATATATTTTTATAGGATCTATCATATTAAATTGATATAAACGTAATGTTTTACTATAACTAGGTCGTAAAAACATTCGATTCTACTCTTAAGAAGAATATGACTCGAAAATGAAATTGGGACTTTAAGGTTGTTTATTCAATCTCATTTTATGAAAAAGATTTACGGGACTGACGGGACTCGAACCCGCAACTTCCGCCGTGACAGGGCGGTGCTCTAACCAATTGAACTACAATCCCTTGTTTATATTTCTTTAAATGATTTTATCATAAATGAAAAAATTTTTGCAATACACATATCGTTTATCTTGTTTTAATTTTAAAATTTTTTAAATCAAATTTCATTAAATATTTAATAACGCACTTTTGATTTTTTAAAATCAACTGATTTATAAATTTATTTTTAATTTAATTTAATCATTAATCGAATTAAATAAATTAACTATGTAAGTTTGCCTAAAATTTTTAAAACGATACATTTGAATATTTATATATATTTTTTTTATTTCTGAGATTTTTTTATTTTTAGGTGGATTCTGTAATATTTAATATTCAATTAAATATCCAAATTATTAAATATATTATATTTTTTGCAGGAGCAGGATTTGAACCTGCGGCCTTGGGGTTATGAGCCCCACGAGCTACCAGACTGCTCTATCCTGCGCGCGTTCTCTACTTCTCAAAAATCTATATTTGTTAGAATTTCTACATAACACGGCTTTCGATTAAAAAATGAGACGTGATAAAGATAAACATGATTTTATTTATATAACACCTATATCATAAACTAAGCTAGAATATTTTGTCAATATCTCTTATTTTCGAGTATCACACTATAGATTAGATATCATTTTGCGATATCTTTTGTACAATACGATTTTTTCGTAGCCTATGAATATCAACTCCTCAGGTAGGACTTGAACCTACGACCTATCGGTTAACAGCCGACCGCTCTACCACTGAGCTACTAAGGAATACACTTTTATTCGATGTTATAATAGGTTTTTCGTTCGAATCTCTAATATTTTTAGAGACTGAAAAAAATATCCTCATATATCTTCTCTGAAAAAAATTTCTATTTAAAAGAAACAAATTTAAAGTTATATGACTGTAATTATATCATTTTTATAAAAAAAATCAATATGTTATGTACCAAAGTACTTAGATAGAAAATTTTAGATTTGTTATATAGTATTAGATATTTGTAAATAAAGTCTTATTAGTGTCACGAATACTCGAACAAGTTTCGACATGCCAAGATAATTTACGATATTCTATTTATATTTATTTTTATCGAAAAGTATTTTTCGAAAAAACAAAAATTACGAGATAAAAAATAAAAAAATCAAGCTAATTTTATGGATTTTAAACTGAGTTGCTAAAAATTACAGATTCGATCAAAAAGAAAAAAGGCGATGGAAGATTTTAATTTAACAATATTGACGTCAATTTAACATCGATGTTAAAGTAATTTGCCGAAAGCATCTCACGCCTATGCCATGGCAATAAATCTTCCTCGTTCCAGTAAAAAAACTTCACGAAAAAAATAAAATGTCTAAAAATAGTTTTTGCCTCAGCATTCCTAAAAAGAGCCAGCAATCAAAATCGATCTGGGAAAAATAAAAATGGTAATCCTAAGCTTTTAATCAAATTCACTAACTGCCAAACGAGAAAAGGAAAGTAACTTTTACTATGATCTACTTTACACTTGTTTAATGCTAAACTTAGTCTACTGATAAGTTGATCACTTACCCTACAAGTGACAAAACGTATTATATTTTAAAAAGAATTTTGAATCTTAGTTTTCTTATAAAATCTAAAAGAACGAACTGTGAAAAAAATAGCGGAGCGCGACAAAAAACTCCCAACCCATTCTGGGTGTTATTTAAAATACGTCATAAAAACTTCACCCCAGGAGAACAGCCCCAGGAGAACAGTGAGGGTGAATAAACTTTCTCCAAAAACAAAACTGATTTTTTGTTTATAAAAAACTTTAATTGCTTATAACTTTATGGCGTTAACAAACATTCAAATTATTCTATCTGGCCGATTTGTAAAGATTTAACTATAACAGTTTTTATGGTTTCTCAGCGAGCCCAGTTTTCATACATTTTGATCGACGTTCTCGAAATGAAAGATGTTCAATAATTTTCAATCGATCGGTAGAACGTTAAAAATATAGCAAACGACGAACACATTCGGAAATTCATTTGTCAACTAGTCATAAAGGATCGTTTCAGTTCATCACTGATACAATTCACATTACTATCGTTTGAACACACAAATGTTATGGCAATAGAAAAAATGGAAGCTTTAGGACCAATTACTTTAAAACCAGAATCGTAAATTCTAAAACCTTAATCTAGACTAATTTTATTTTTACAATTTAAAGATTTTTTGAATGAAGTTTTTTGGAATTCACTCAATAATTTTTCTATATTGCCACCAATATAGTACACTGTTTTTAGTTAATATTGTTAGTGTACGAGTAGACTATATGGCACATCAATTCTCATCCTCATAAAGTTGTAACCGTTATGATAGAAACTTCCTCGCAATCAAACGATCACCTCTCAGAGCATTTAGCTTTTCCCCGATAAATGACTTTTTAGTCGTCTAAGAACTAATGCGGTATTTCGTTAGATATATTCAGTTCAATTTGTATTAAATCTGAAATGTTTTTCAAGATTTTCAGTTTTCTGCATTGATCAATCGTGCCAGAATGGTAATGCTCATAATTCGTCAAAATCAAGCGCATTATAAATTTGAAATTCTATAATACGCCTAAAAGTTTTCTTTGCGAATTTTATCTGTTAAACTGAATTTTATTTCCACAAAAGATGATAAATAATATACACTAAAATAAATTGTTAAAATATTAGATTAATTTAGCAACTTTTGCTAAACCTAAATAAAGGCTCAGCGTGAATCCTAAAGCACCGATAAGTAAAACGATATAACTAGTAATTGTAAACATATTAAATTTTTTTATTTTAAATTAAAAGCAAAATCACCTTGTTGTTATTATAATAAATCATATTTTAATCCTAAAATAAAAAATACGAAATTATTCTCATTCAATAGATATTGAGCATATTACTCATTGTTAGAATGAAAAAATGTATGATTCATAAGGTGATCGAGAAGCGTCATCGCATTTTTGACTAAACCAAGCAATTTTTATGAGCGATATTTTCATTTTAAGAACATGTCATCAATATTTTTATTCTTGTTTACCATCTTTGATAGCAAGCAAAATATCGTTCGTCATTCATATAGCTGACATGAAAATTTACAGGCGGAAATTATCGCTGACCGATAAACATATCTGAAAGTTATTATGCGCTTTATGTTAACTTACGACGTAAGTTAACATAAAGCGCATTATTCAAAAATATATTTTTAGTCAGATAAATCTTTTTAATATGAAAGTCCCATACTTCTTGAAGTTTCAGAACCTAAATAAACACGAACACTTAAAAAGTCTGTCGGACATGCTGTTTCACAACGTTTGCAACCAACGCAATCTTCTGTGCGAGGCGCTGATGCCAGTTGGTTTGCTTTACAACCATCCCACGGAACCATTTCTAAAACATCTAAAGGACATGCACGAACACATTGAGTACAACCGATACAAGTGTCATAAATTTTAACTAAGTGTGACATAAATGATTAAATTTGTCTAAAATCAAAAAAAGATTGAGAATTTCAGTGTTATAAATTGAGTATTAGAATCGTTCCGATGCGGGGGTAATGAATTTCAAAGCCGTAACAAAGCTTTATCAGACAAATTCGAACATTAAATGTCTAAATCATCGTTTTATTCAGAATGAATCACCTCGACTAAAATAGAATCCCGAAACGTTTTTTCTTATTGTGTTGCTCTGCAACACATTTTTTTTATAAAGCAAACCGCATTAGAAAGAGATTGGGCGAACGACGGGGGTCGAACCCGCGAATGGTGGAGTCACAGTCCACTGCCTTACCACTTGGCTACGCTCGCCAGAATTCATTCTGTTAAATCAATCGATTAAAATGATGAAACTTTATTTCAACGAGATTTAATGAAATAAAAATCAAAACAAATATATTATATATATTATAAGAGAACTAAATTCATTTTAGCAATTTTTAACAAAAAAGTCTACACTTAAATTCATGTCGCTTTTGTCGTTTTATAAAACACATAAATATTCATGAATAAATAATTTGTTTTTTATCGTCAATAAAAAAATTACAAAAACCGAAATACGAATGAGCGTGCTTATATACCGGTATATAAGCACGCTCATTCGTATATTAAAAAATGAATGATTTTGTTACTATGATTTTTTTCATTTATAGAATAAATCATCAAAGTAAGACGTGCGAGAATCATTGATAGTATTACTGACTTCACCAGTTTCTATTCAGGAGACTGCTGATGCGGTTTGCTTTTGCATTTGTTTTTACTTCGTAAAAACAAAAAGCAATGCAAGGCAATAAAATTAATCTAATGGTCTCATAGAAAGAACAGGTTCATCTAAACGGTCGATACCTTTTTCGAAACCAGCAGCAGCTGCACGAGCACGTCCAGCATGCCATAAGTGACCGATAAAGAAGAAGAAACCTAAAACGAAGTGTGAACAAGCTAACCAACTACGAGGAGATACGTAGTTAACAGCGTTGATTTCTGTAGCTACACCACCTACAGAGTTTAGAGACCCTAGAGGTGCATGAGTCATGTATTCAGCTGCACGACGTTCTTGCCAAGGTTGAATATCGTTTTTAAGTTTGTTTAAGTCTAGACCGTTTGGACCTCTTAGCGGTTCTAACCATGGTCCACGGAAATCCCAGAAACGCATTGTTTCACCACCAAAAATGATTTCACCAGTAGGTGATCTCATTAAATATTTACCAAGACCAGTAGGACCTTGAGCTGAAGCTACGTTAGCACCTAAACGTTGGTCACGAACAAGGAAAGTGAAAGCTTGTGATTGTGAAGCTTCTGGACCTGTTGGACCGTAAAACTCACTAGGATAAGCTGTGTTGTTAAACCAAGACATACAGCAAGCAATGAATCCCATTACAGAAATTGCAGCTAAACTGTATGATAAATAAGCTTCACCAGACCAAACGAAAGCACGACGTGCCCATGGCCAAGGAGTCGTGTATACGTGCCAAAGACCTCCAAGGATTTCTAAAGTTCCGATCCAAATGTGACCACCGATGATATCTTCCATGTTATCTACACTTACGATCCAACCATCACCACCAAATGGTGATTTTAGTAAGTAACCGAAAATAATACCAGCATTTGTAGTTGGATTCGTGATAAGACGAACGTCTCCACCTCCAGGAGCCCACGTATCATAAATACCACCGAAGTACATAGCTTTCCAAACTAATAACCACGCACCTAAACCTAGGATGATCAGGTGATAACCTAAAATGTTAGTCATCTTGTTTTTGTCTTTCCACACGTAACCGAAGAAAGGGAAAGATTCTTCTAGTGTTTCCGGTCCAATTAATGAGTGATATACACCACCAAAACCAAGAACTGCCGAAGAAATTAAATGAAGTACACCAGACACGAAATATGGGAATGTATCAAGAATCTCTCCACCAGGGCCTACGCCATAACCAAGAGTCGCGATGTGAGGTAATAGAATTAAACCTTGCTCATACATAGGTTTTTCTGGTACGAAATGCGCTACTTCGAATAAGTTCATAGCACCTGCCCAAAAAACGATTAGACCTGCGTGTGCTACGTGAGCACCTAAAAGTTTACCAGATAAATTGATTAAGCGAGCGTTTCCAGCCCACCAAGCAAAACCTGTAGACTCTTGGTCACGACCTCCTACTGTAAGTGTTCCATTAAAGAGCGTTTCCACGGGGTAATACCTCCTCAGGGAATCCAAATTTATTCATTACTGAAACTGAGCAGCTCTCTATCAATAAGTACTTTCATTAAATAAGAATAAAAAACCAGACAATTTCTGTTCGAAAAATTCGCGCTTCGCTATTTTTCGAAGAAAATGATACGTATTAGGTATAGAGATTGTACCTTCAATTTATTTCGATATCAGTTATAAATCGAACAAATAAAAGCATATTTATAGAGACACGTTTTACTTATCTCATAAAGAAATAAGAAACAAATATATAAAAAACTTTATATCGAGACTTGAGGCACATAGATTTTGTTTCGTCTTATACGAAATACGTTTTATTGAAATAAAAAAAGAATAAGTCAGAAAAATCATTTTGATGTACATAGATAAAATATTTGTTTGCGGCGTACATCATCGAATATTTTTGAACATATACTACATTTATTAAACATCTTCATAAAATGTCATCGTCAGAGCTTATTTCACGTAGATTTTTGGAATGATAAAATCGCGAGCAAAGCAATCTGTTTTTATTTTTAAACGAAACGTAATGAGATATACAAAAATAAACATAATTCATGTGAACTCAGTTTTATTTATTTTTCTCGAAAGATTAAAATGATCGTATTTCGTAAAAAATCTTTAATTTTCAAAACATTCTATTTTCATAAATAAACAATCATTAACGCTATATTAAATTTTTTTGACTTGCAATTGATTTCGCTATTTTGCATAGTCATAATTCTTTTTTTATTTTTTGACTTTCGTCGAAATTTCATTGATGCTTCTGATATTCACACGTTTTAAAACTCTCGTAAATATGTGGTTATCAGTATAATAAAATATTTTTTATTATTAATATAATAACATATTTAAAATATTTTGACATTAAAGAGTCTTTTTTGGGATGATAATTCGACCGTAAAGAGTTTATAGATCGTATAACTCGACAAAATAAACGCAAAAAAAACGGATGAGAAACAGATTCGCTGAAATTAAAAACTTTAAATAAAAATAACTGCATTAAAAATTTCACAATAAAGTGAATATTTATCATAAAAAATGTGACTGAATATCGCACTCGACTGGCTTTTGAATGTCTGTTTATCGAGCCTCAGAAATTTATAAATCTCTTCTTTTCGATAGACACGACCAAAAAAACAACAATGTTGAATTAAAAATCGCAAAGCTATCTAAATGTGCTTACTTCTATATGAATAAAAGTTTATCGAGAAATTGTTTTCTATCCAAATATTTCATGAAATTTGCAGGTCTGAAAATGAATCCCGACTGGTACTTTGTATCATACCCACGATGACTGGAATAACTCGATCTCAATGACTACGACTACACATGAAATATGAATATATGACAACTACAACAATACAGGGGAAACTTGTTGCACCGCATAGGAAAACAAGAGCATGTGGGACGAAGATGCTTGATTAAACAGAGATGAAATAGAGATGAAATTTTGTACCTAATCCATTTCTTTTTTACAAGACGCTCCGCTTGCCTCTGATCATTCAGTTTGTCCTTTGGTCAATGGACCATTTTGACTCGTGATCCTCACCAAAGAAGTTAGAATACGCTTAAAAAGCGTAGACGAGAGATCGTCAAGAACGAGTGAACTCTCTTAGAAGCAATGTTTGGATCAAAAAAACAGCCGTACTGTCTAAAAGTGACCTTTTTTGATTATTACATTCATATGAAAATTATATGAATATAGGAGACAGGAGAGGCATAAACTTTTTAATGAGGGGTAAAAGCCAGAAATAAGTTATCAGTATTCGATCGATTGTTGAGTCTACAGACAGAAAAGTGATTCTATCCTAACGACAATTGTAAAATATCTTATTATATCGTAATTTAATTATGTCAATGTTTCATAAAACTTCTAATAAATATAATTTAATAAAAATAAAAAAGCAATATATAATTCCAATTTATTATTGAACATAAACTTCAACATTATAACAATTTAACACTAGTTATTTATGACGAGTAACGAATATAGAAAAAAGTATTTCGAGAAAAATTTACAGGAAAATTATTATCTATTCAAAATATTCTCAAAGGTATATACAATCGATCACGTTAACAAATTTTAGAGAATAATTCAAATCGAAAATTTGATGATTTATAAAGTCTATTAAAAAAAAAGAATTACTTATCAAGGCACTATAAAAGAGTCAATCCAATAAAAGTAGATTAACCCCAGGGATTAACCCAGAAAATATTGATGCTATAAGTTTGAAAAACTCGAATCAATTGCACAAAATTTGAAACAAGATAAATTCAAATGTAAAAAAATCTGTAGAATTTATATCGAAAAACAAAAACTCTATAAACCTGGAGAACCTATTAAGATGCGTTCATTAAGTATTTTCGATAAACTGGTTCGAAAGACTATTCACATCATCCTAGAAGCAATTTATGAGCCAATCTTCGAATGCTTTTGTTTTTACTTCGTAAAAACAACAGCAATAAAATTAATTGTGACTTTGGTTTTAGGCTCAATAAAGGTTGTCATCATAACGTTACCTTTCTTAAAAAAATCGATCTGGAATGGCTGTTATGTTAAAAGATGAGATTAAAGGTGCCTATCACAATGTCAATTACGATATTCTAATTTCGATTTTAAAGAAAAGAATGTTTGACCCAAAATTTCTGAAATTATTATATCAAAAATTCCAATGTGGTTTACTAGATCATCGTAAAATCGAAGATACATTATTAGGTGTATCTCAAGGTGGCACTGCCGGTCCAATTTTATTGAATATTTATATGCATGAATTTGATGAATTCATTTTTATTTCGAAAAATGTATTTTTCGAAAAGAAGCGCGACGAGTGCCAAAAATACATTGATTCGATTAACACCGTAGAAAATAGAACATATAAACCTAGAAATAAAACTTATGATGTTTTAGAAACTAAACTAACACGCTTAAGAAATAGGTATAAAAAATTCATCGATAATTGTAAATATCTAGATCTCAATGAACAAAAAAAATAAATTGCAATTAATGATCAAAATGATTTAAAACAAATAATATACAAATAAAATCACAACTTCAATTAATATTATCATAACGCTAAATTCATTTGAACATGATACTTCGGCATAATTGGGATATGAGACGCAAGTAAATTTGACGTCTAATGGGCGACCATCGCGTAGGGTTCGAAAACGAGCTCCGGGTAGTAATACTCTTTGTTTAGTCTCATGAAAAAAAACACGAATAAAACAAAATCGGTTCAAAAAATGCATTTTTTGAAATGAATTTTCGTCGAGTTCGTCATTTTTTGATTTTGGAAGGGCTTTCTGCATATTTTACGCGCAGAAAGCCCTTCACATTTTCATAGACTAAAAATCGTCTATTTTAAAACAGTCGTTGGGAAATTATAGAAACGAGATAAAGTCGTAATTAAATGGATTTCATTCAATATTCCTTTTTGTAAAAAAGAATGAGCGAAATAATCTAAAATTTCACGTTCATTATTTAGGAAATTATATGCTTTGTTAAAACATTCAATCATAAAATGATAAGAAATTTCTTCCGACATTGTTTTATCAAACGTGTTCCAATAACTCCAATAACTAGACTGTAAAAACCATCGACGATGACGTGGATTATAATGCTGATCCGCGTCTGGAAAATCAATGAGCAAATCACCCAAAGATTTGTTGAACATAGAACGCCAATCTACATCACTTAAAAAAGTCGTTTCGGAGCTATATTCGGCTAATTGCCCGTTCCACCATTGATTCAGCAATGAGAATTGATGTCGGATTAGAATTCTGTTTCTATAATAACAATTTACAGAGCTTGGTCTTCGAGTGAAAGCATTTAAATAACCTAATTCTTTCACAGAACTGCTAAATTTCGTCACACGATTTTCAATCAGTTCGGAACGAAAATATTCGTCGACCAGTCGATTATAGAGTTTTTTCATGAGTCTTTGTTGTAAATGAAGTTGGATTTTTTCATGAATAGACATAGTTGGTTTTTGCTGAAAATCATTTTCCGTTCTTTTTAAATTTTCGTATTTTTTTGCGGGCATCGAAATTGTCGAATTAGGAGGACTCGGAGGTTCTCTTCTCATCGAAAGATCTTCGAAATAAAGCATTCTAGAAATAAGGAGATTTTTATTGTATAAATAACGTTTTTGCATTAAAGAACTTACGAATTCATTCGCTGAATCCCAAAACGGATGAATTCCGACTACGTTCCAAAACCCACTGTGTCGAAATTCATTCTCATTCATCTTGATATCTAGCATATTCGGTGTAATCATTTTTTCATATCGATCGGATTGTGCGGTGTAATTATTTTTTGTTGTTTTTTCAACAACACCCGAATGGGCTAGTAATGCATTCGATGTCACTGAGTCGTGACGGGTTTTATCTTTCTCAGAAGATAAATTCATATCGTGTGATCTCGTTTTTGTACTTGCCGAGTAAGAATAACGACATAAAGAAGAATTATTAAAAATGAAAAATTCACCTACTTTGCCAGAGAACAAGCGCATCAAAATATTTTTTAAATCATATCGGGCACCGTATAAATCTCGAAAAATTTGTTCTTCTAAATTATGCGACACTAAAAACTTACACCAGGTGATTCGACCATAACTCGTTTGATCCGATAAAAGTTGCGAGTCGATCAAAAATTTACCCATTTGGAAATATGTTAATGACATTAAATTCGAAGAGCCTCTTGGAACCGACGGATAAACATCAAAACTTCTTAAAAGTTTCGATAAAGAATTTGGTCCTTGAATTTTATGCATTTTCTCGATCGATCGATTTAATAAAGAATTTTCGTCGTTTTTATTTTTATTCGATTTCATGAGTGCTTTTTGAACGCGTTTCGTAATTTGAAAAGGTTCGATGATATCGGCATTAATCGTGACTTTAATCGCTTGATTTAAACTAGAAATAACTTTATTCGTTTCTCTCGAATGGGCTAGTAATATCTTTGATTTCGAATAAGATTTGGAATACGAATATGAATCGTTGCGTGACTCATCGATTGCTGATAAAACGCCTTTTTCTAACATAGTAGAAACAGCTCGTCGACGTACAAAAAGATCGATTCCATTTATTTGTCGTGCCTCCTGATGTTTCACGGCCATTTTCATATCAGCGAATGGGCTCGAAATAGATTTTTGTTTGTATGGAGTAACGTTCGCTGTGGTATTAAATAATAAAAGTTTACTTTTAGCTATAAAATCTGAAATTTGTGTGTCTCTCAAGTTTGTCGCTAACAGACTATAATCTACGAAGTCCAGAGTATTCGTAAAAGACGAAAGGTTTGTTTTGAAAATTTCCCAGCGATTGATTAGAGACGGTAATGATGGAAGAGAGATAGTTTCGTCGAGACGTCCTGGGCGTCTCAATGCAGGATCTAAAATAAAAGGTAAGTGAGTCGTAGCGAACACGATGAATCCTCTGTTAGAGCGAACGCTGTCCATAATGACTAATAAATCTGTGATCATATCGAGTTTGACAGCTAAATTCCTCATAGCGATCTCTGTCAAACGAGCCACTTTAACGCGAATAGAATAATTGACTTTCGAAACTAACATCATTTGATCCGATGAAAGTCCACTCCAAGGCATTTGTTTGACTAATTTTTTCGGAACGAGTTTTTTTTGTTCTTTCATCATTAAAATCGTGAAAGGCGAAGTAGGCGGAGGAGCGAAATATTTTTCTGAAGAAATTTGTAAATGGCTCACTAAAGTCTCGAAAGGAAATCTTTTATTTCTAGAAATCGACGCATTCATGGCATTTTGGTCTAACGATGCTTCGTTTTGAGGCGGATCGATCTTATGTTCGATCGATTCGATGTCCAACGGACTTTTCGGAGTTGTTCCTAAACGTCGAGTTTTTGGCGGGCTCACTCCTAAAAATAAATCGAAACAAAAATGATTCGTTGGAATCAACCACGAAAAATCTCCTCTATAAGGTTTTTTATAATGAGAAAGAGCGTGCCTATTTAATTGATAAATTAATTGGTTTTTTTCGTGAACTTCCTCAGTTTCTGAAGCAAAAAAAGATTCTGTTGCTTTCGCATTTTCATCGTCGGAAATCAACATGGGCCTTCTTTCTCCAATGACGTGAATGTCTTCCATTAAAAATAAACACGGCGTATGTAATGCTATCGCGTCAAAAACATCTCTCAATAATTTGATTCCGACCGCAACTCCGCTTTGAACTAAAGCATATCTATGAGCATTATCTGTGATGATTTTTAGTTCTGTTTCTCCAGCTAAAGCTTGAACTAACAAACTTTTTCCAATTCCAGGAGCCCCTATCACTAAGATATTTTTCGAAACTTGTTTCGAGAATGTTCCTGAATAAATTTGACACACCAAAGAACCTAACGTTTGTTGAGCGGGTTGATAATACTTAATCGCAGTAATATGACGGAAAGATTTTGGGGGATGAATATCTATGAATAAATCTGTATCTTTCCCTTGATAAGTGAGATGTTGGTTGGTCGACCATCGTCTCCAAATATCAGACGTATTCGAATGAATCTTTTGCGCTTTTTTCACGTCTTTTAACAATCCTTTGTGACAAAAACGAACCATAGAAAGAATTTCTCGTCTGAGACCACTCGATTTGAGTTCGGTTCTAGCTTTCCCCCTCGATTTCGTTATGCGGGGTAATACCTTTCTATTTTGAAGTATGAAGGAATTGCGTTGCTCCGCAAAACGCATAGAAGTATGAAGAGAGCTTCGAGGTCCAAAATCAAGAGAAAAAGCGCGCTCGTTGAGATCGGTCGAATCCCACCAATTTTGCGGCCCTCGGGTGTCACCCCCGGGAAAAGCTCGCTCATTTTCAATCATTTTGATAAATGGAATCATTTCGTCTTGTGTTTTATTCATCGATGTTTTTTCGCTCCAACCCCAAGTTTCGTCGTCTAATAATTTCTCGATCAATAATTCTTGTTCTTCTTTTATTGTAGTCAACGACTGGACGTTGATATTGTACCTTTCAGCTGCCTGAATCAAAATTTCTGCCCAAATATTCCAGAATATCGTGCCTTTTGTTTGACGCGTCGCCAAATCAGCATCCGGTTTGCTAACAAAATCGATGAAAATTTCCATGAAACACCACAAACGACGTTGCACTAAAAATCCGATCGGACCCATCAATCTAGCGCTACGAGTCGAAAGTACGTATGAATTCCAGACATAGCTGTCTAAAACATCTGGCACATAAGTCATAATATCCGATGACCATTCGACTAAAAAAATGTTAGCGATCCAATTAATTATCAGTTCGGCTGGTCTTTCTAAAAATTTATAAATAATCATCATAATACTCTCTAAAATATCGATACATTTAAATAATGTTTTATGACATAATCGAATACAATTATCGATTAAGACGATCGATAATTTCGCTACCTCGAGTAAAACTAATGAAACGACAGATTTAAATTTCGAAGAAATTAATTCAGTCGAAAAACCATGAGATGAAATTTGTGTCGTAGATGCCTTTTCGTAAGTGACGATTCGATTTAGTTCGCTCGTATGCGGTGGTAGTGTGGAGTTATGCGGGGTTATATATTTTTTTTCGGCAGACTCGCCCGTGTCATGCGCAGTTGTGATATTTTTATTAACAGTGCGTTTATCTATCAGTCGATTTAGTATTTCGAGTCTCATCGCGTCACACGAAGCTTTTATTTTTGCGATTCTTCTAATTGAGTTTATTATACCCTTCATTTCGTTTTTATTTTTCTTGTCGTTAGTCTCGACTAAAGAATTTAATATGAAATTTTCATGCAGTTGCATAGGTATTCGAAACGTCGTTTCTAAAAAAACGCCGTTTTTAGATAAATAATGAGCGTTTTGATGAACGACTTTAAGTTTTAGTTTATTTTCGTAATGTGCGTATTGTTTTATATCTTTTTTCGCATATCTTTTTGAAGTCTTTTCGTGTTTAGCTAAGATATCGGTAGGTTTGGAGTCATTCACTGTGATTGCCATATTACGCGAAAAAAGTCGCGTCGCATTCTTTATTAAACCCGGATATACGAAACCAAAACTATATACTAATTGGTTTTTATAGTTCTTTAATAGATCGTAAATAGAATAAACTACTATCAAATAAGCATTCACAATTTTATAAAAAATCAATAAATTAAATTTCATCAAACTGCGAATTTCAGGAATATTCAACAAGAAAAATAAACTACATACGTGAAATAATATCGTACAGAGCCATAAACTGTTGAATATGGCAAAATTAACAAAAGCAGATTGAGTGATAGAAGAATTCGACAGAATGATATTTTGTTGCATAAAAATAGATTCCCACTGTTTTTGAGAAAAAGATGTCCACCAAAAAGAAATAGAACGTTTTGCTTTGTCTTCAACCAGTCTTTGAGGTGATAACGATCCACTCTGAGTTTGTATCGTATTAACGAATGGATTTAAAGTGTTATTTTCTTTTATAAATCTTCGATTTGATTGCCCCCGCATGGGAGATCGGGCTGAAAAATGGAGATGCTTAAATTGCATTTTTAAATGAATTAAATAATTTTCATAATCTTTTTTAATAAAACCAGAATAACGAATTTTATCTTCGACGAAAACAGCTTTTCGAAAACAATATCGTTCGAAATTTTCGGGGAAAAATTTCTTCCAAGATTTATACAAAAATTTTTTTGTTTTATTAGATTTCTTTCGTTCTCTATTTTTTCGAGTTTCCCATAATTTTTTCACTGTGTTCGTTTGTTTTAAAGATTTGGGAGCGTTATAAATATTTTGTTTGTTCAAACTCCATAAAAAACGCAATGTGGGTAAATCTCCGTGAGATTTGCTTGAGGGCAAGACGGACGAAGAAAAAGCTCGAATTTCTGATTGGAGTCCACGTCTAAAATGAGTCCACCAATTATCGACCTTTTTCTTAATGACTCTGTGTTTTCTATGACGACCGCGTTTAAAACTTTTTGCGTGATTTTGTCCATTCGCATTTAGATTAACGCGCACATTTTTAATGACGTCTGAAATTCTTTCGTATAAAAAGCGATTATATTCTGCGATATTTTGAGTTCTATAAAAAACAGAAAAATTAGCAATAGCATTGCGATTTTGAAATGACTGACGCACATTCACATACCATGATAATCGAGGATGTTTTTCGGCAGCTAAGAAACTAGAAGTTTTATTCATTACACAGCTTGAGATGTCGTTATCATATTTTAACGAGCTCTGTGGCGAAGAGGCGCCTAAGAAATGTAATAAAAAAGTTTTCAAAGTTGTCGATGATTGTTCGTGAATTTGTGAAAGTTGAAGTTTTTTCAGAGAAGATTGAATTCGATGAATATAAGGAGTCAAATTCGATTTGAGCCAATAAGATTTCCAACATAAACGTTGAAAATCGCTCATAATGGTATTCGAAACTCGATACAGTTCGTGATTCGCAAAAATAGGTAGTGAGCGAGCCAAAGGTATTTTTTTCATCGTCAATTTTTCAAAATTTGGGTTTTCACTCACCCCCCATTGTTGTTTATTTTGTCGATAAATTTTCGTCTTTAAACATTTATCGAGAGCTTTAGTTTCAAACTGATAGAAAGAAGACGAATCGGCTTTTTTCGATAAAGCATGTAAATTTAAATTTTGCATTTTTGTTTTTATTCCGACACTCTCGTTTTGAATTTCGTTTGAAAGTTTGATAGCGCCGAAATGACAATTTACGTGGTGTTTGAAATGACGTTTCTTTAAAATATTATTGTATAATTGAAAACGCAACCATTTTGGACGCGGATGAACACGTTTTCTTTTTTTTCTTCTGCGATTTAGCAATTTTTGCTTTTTGCGACGACGTTTTATCTGTCTATACTTTTGTTTTTCGCGATGTCTCGAATATCTTTTTGGCTCTGCCAAGTCTCGGATGGGCGAGTAATTTTTTTCTACGTTAGCGCTTTTCTCGACACTGTCGAGAGTTTTATACGTTACATCATTCAGAGTCAATTCGTTCGGCAAAGCCGTTTCTTTTTTGCTTATAATTTTATTATAGATCGATTTGTTATTTCTTCGATGATTTCTTTTCGAAAAATGCATTTTTCGAAACGGAAAAGATTTATCGCTTTGATTTAAAAATATAAAACCTAATTTTTTTAAGAGACTATTAGGTGAAATTTGATACAGTTTCATCGAGTGATATTTATTATAAACTACTTTTTGATTTTTCGAATGAAGCGCAAATGAACTCGACATATCTTCGATTTTCGATGGCTTCGTATATTTTCGATTTGAAAAAACCAAGTGTTCATGATGTTTTTGGATTTCAGGAGCAAGTCTCGAATTTTGTCTGATTTCAATTGACTTTTTGAGATTGTTTTTGTTTGAAATGAATAAGTTGTTTTTGACGCGAATTTGTAATCTTTTTAATGCATTCGCTACATACTGAGAATGAATATTGTTTGTATTCATTCGTTTTTTTCGTGCGATTTCGAATGCATTTTGCTCAGACGCGATTTTTTGCTTATCTAAGAACGAAGCTTCATTCGTTTTACACGATAAATAAGTCCTGAAAATTTTCTCTACTTTACGTTTTTCTATATTTTTAAATAAGACTGAATTTTTCAAACACTTTTTTGTTTTATGTAACTTGAAAATTCGAGGAAAAACAGTCTCCGAAATATTGGATTCGACATTGTCGTTGGATTCGAAATATCTAGTCGAAAATCGAATGGCTTTGCTGTAATTTTGGTTCGAAGAATGTATTTTTTGAAATAAACGATTTGAAGCGGGTTTCAGTTCGACTGAATTCATTTGTTCTCCATGAAATATAGGGCTTTCCTGATCGAAGTTTTTGAGCGTTTTAAAATAAAAAATCGAAGGAATTTTTTCAATATCTCTCCCATTCTGTGTCTCGTGAAAAAAACGTGTTTCAGAAAAACTCTCTTTTTGAGTCCTTAGCTGTTTAAGATTCGAAATGATTTTTGTTCGAATGCGCGGATAATGCTTTTTTTTGCATTGGTCTGTATATTCTTTTTCGTTTTTTTTCGAATTGTCCGAAGAATGATTTAATGAGTCGAAAATCACATAAAAATCAAAGTCATGTCGATCGAGCAATTTGTGTTGTATACGAATCAGCACTAATTTTGACAACATATTTAGTTTCGTGAATAATGAACGAATATTTTGTAGGAAGTATTCATAAAAACTATTTATTTTATGATGCATCGACTGAATCCATCGTTTTTTTTGAAAAACAAGTGAACTTTTTAAAGGTGTATTCATCGCATCTTTTTTCGTTGTTATCGAAACGTCCTTTTTATTTGATATATTGTTTTTTTGATCGTGCGAGTAACCTAATAGACTCCAATATGCGTTTGAATTAGAAACAGAATTTTGTTTAAATGAAGTGAAAAAATCATCGCGACTTTGAAATAAAAATGAATTTTGTTTTTTAATGGCGATGTCATCGCATCGATTACGAATTCGATTTGCAAATCCATCATTAGTTTCATGAGAGTTTTTATCGTTTTTGATAGTGAGCGGTTCGAAAAATGCATTTTTCGAAGTGAAATTAAATGAACTATGTATCGATTTTGAGAAAGTAGGTGGTAATGAAACCATTAATTCGATATCAGGATTTTTTTCTTTTTTAAATTTTTCAGTAACTTTTTGTTGGATGAAATTTCTATGCGAAAAAAGATGTTTAACGTGAACCTCTGGAAATTCATATCCTGACATAACCAATGGATTTTTTAATTGATTCGGTGCGCGATAAATCTTTATAGAAGAAACATTATTTTGTTCGTTTAAAACGAATGGGCTAGCAATATTTTTTGCCTTTTTAAAAGTGTCGTTTAAATGAGAATTTTGATTATCATACGAAAGTCTCTGAATTTTTAAATTCACTCGACTCAGATGCTTGTTATTTTCAGAGCTGTCATAGTGTTTTTTTCGATCAATCGTCATGTTGGTTTCAAAATCGAAATATCCCGGCAATTTCATCGATGAGGATTTCGAATTTTTATTAAATCGGCGTAAAAGACTCAATTTATAAATATTTTTCCTTAGCGATTGATTCTCATCAAATTTTATTACCACCGCATTCGCCGTATTGTGATCTTTTCTTAAAAGAGACAAAAATTCACCGAGGTGAGCATTTTGTTTTTTCCAAAACGAAATTTGATAGTTTTTTATTCGCTGTCGACTCGAATGATTTTTTTTAGGCGAAGAAACTGACTCACTCAGATGTCGTTTAAGAAATTGACGATATAACTTCAATTCTTTTAGTCGATTTATTAAATTTTTGTCGTGTGAAATATTTTCTGTAAAAATATCGAAATGATTTCGCATATTATAAACATCCAAGATATTTTGGTTTGTTTTTGAAATACTTTTTTGTTCGTGTGCTAATATATTTTTTGTTTTAAAAGATAAATATTTAGTATAAAAGATTTTTTGTAAATTTTTAGATGCTCGTTTTTTAACTGAAGTATTTAGAAAAATGTTCGATAAGATAGAATTTTTAACTTTTATATTTTGTTTAGTGAAGCTTTTTGATTTTATTTGAAGCGTTCGACGCACTTTTATATTATTTATAAGAGACGCATTCTGAGAGTTACTGTTGTTATCCTGGGATGATAAAGATATTTGACTATCAGCATTCCATGATAAATTCATATTCGAAACTTCAGAATTTTTGTGGATTTTAGACGCGTCATATGCTTTTAATGAGTTAGAGCTAAATATTTTCGGCGAAAAATACGACGAACTTATGTGGTGGTAATGCGGGGTAATATATTTTAACTTATTTATATTATTTAATTTAGTTTCAATAAGATACGCAAAATCTTTTTTTCGTTTAATGACTTTATAATCAACAGAAGAATTTTTCGACGGATGAAATTGTCTTTCCAGCTGTAATTTTTTCATGAGGTTATCTAGCAATAAAGATGATTTTTGATAAGACTGAATCGGCTGGGCATTGGAATTCAACACTAAACCAAGGGTTAAATTTTTTTCGTCATACAAGATCGATTCGTTGGCGTGTCGATTTGTTCGCTGTTGTTCAAAAAATGCATTTTTTGAAACAAAATCGTAGATTTTCGAAAAGTCCGGAATTTCCTTACTTCGTTCATTCGTCGTATCGCTTTGACTTTGGCCTTGGGGTTTAACCCTATTTGACTTCATCGTGACTGGAAAAATTTTTTTTGGGAATTCGTCTAAATTTAACCAATTCTTTTCTAACGAATTGATTTGGCGCATAATAAAATTCATTTGAGAATAAAATTCAGGCGCAGTGATTTTTTTTCGAGCCACGTCGCATAATTCATTTAAAGACGATCTTGTTGGTTTTTGTTTTTGTGCTTGATTGTGGAAGAACCAAAACCAAAGATTATTTTTTGAGTTTGACGAGTTTGAAAAAAGGTCACTTGAAATCGTATTCGAGCCAGAATTTTGAATTTCACTGGGATTTATTTGATACCAATGCAACAAAATAGAAGAACGTTTCCATAAATTAAGAGCTAATATATTTTCTAAAAATTCATCTTTAGGGTTTTTTTGTGATTGTTTGGCATTTCGATCATATAATCTAAATTTATCGATAAAATTAGGCGCAGAATAAACCGCAGAAGATGCTTGGATATTAGATTTTTCTCTTAGTGGTGAATAAATAAAATTTTGAGTTTCGTAAAAATAAAATTTACATAAGTTTTCGATTTCTTTTTTTTCTAAATCATTGTACGACGAATCATTTTTTGCGAAACGATTCGATGAATTAAAATCTTTAAAAGTGATAGAATATTGATTTTTTTGGTGTTCTATCCAATTCGGTTGGACAACGAAACATAAGTTATCTTCAGATACGTGAATTTCATTCACATATTTTTTTGACTGGTCATAAAGACATTTTTTATAGTTTAAATATTCTAACGTTTCCCAACTTAAAGAAAACACTTTATTTTTGTCATTAGGAGAAAAATGCGAGCTGTTTAGTTCGACTTTTCTATCGTTTTGGTTCTGAAACTCGTATGGGCTAGAAATATTTTTCAAATAACTCGGCTTTTTTTCAGCGAGCGCTGTTTTCTTTAAGTAAGGCCATAATCGTAAACTCGGATCACATTTAAATTGATTATTTTGATTTAAAAATGTAAGACCGACAAAACCTACGAAAGGTAAAACCCAATAAGACATAAACGACCGTGCTTGTGGGAAAAACGTCGAAAGAATAGATGAATGATTCATTTCTTTTTGATTCTTTTTTTCGATAAAAGTATTTGTAGATAATTTATTGAAAAAAAATTTATCGTGATGAAAAAACTGTAAAAAATTTCGAACGAATAATAGCTCTCGTTCTACTGTTTTTTCGACAGTACAGTCTGTGTTTAATGATATTTTTTTTTCGTTCAACGAAAAATCAAAGCTAGTGTCTCTCCAATATACAAATTTCAATAAACTAATCTGTAAAAAATATTTTTTCCTGTGAAATTTTTTAGCCTTGTGTTGTCGGACTGTCATATGAAAATTTTGAAGTAAATTTATGACGAATTTGCAAATTTAAATTTTACCAAGATAACATACCAAGATAACATAAAGACTAGTCATCTATAAGCAAACTATAGACCGAATCAATCTTGATAATTTTATAAGATTTGAAAAAAAAGCATATCCATGCTTTTGTCTAAATAATGTTAAAAACGACATTGATCGCGGTATTTTTGAGCTTTGATTATAATTTAGAATCCAAACCCACAAATACTGCAAAAAAATTCATATTATTTTTTGTCGCGCTCCGCTATTTTTTGCGATCAAACAAATTATTATGCCTCAAATAAAAACACAATCGAAACCTCATTTCAGAGATTTCATTTTTGTTTTCATGATTCTTTAATAACGGCAGATTAGAAAAATATAACCATTTCTATCTATGATCATGATATCTAGAAAACTCGAATGATATTATTCGGATTACATATACAAAAATACGAATGATTTATTTGTTTTTAAAAATCCGAGATCGAAAATTAATGACATTTACCGATGTTAACTAGCCTTTTAGTTTGCTAGCTAATTTAAAGCCTTCTACCGGAGTTGAACCGGTAACCTTCGGTTTACAAAACCGATACTCTACCGATTGAGTTAAAAAGGCTTAAATAATCATGAAGGTTATTTTTTAATTTTGATAAAAGTAATAAAATATTTTTTCGAATCTAATAAAAATAATAAGATATTTTTTAAAAAAAGTCAAGTTTAAAGGATAAAACACACGATATTAAAATTTATACACAAATTCAAAGTATTTTATGTTTTTTCAAAATGATTACGATTTAAATATCTATTTTTTAATCGTATTCAAAATCGTTTAAAAATCATTTTTGAAAAAACTCAGAGCGACAGTATGAAAAACGTTTCAATTCGATATATGACTCATCGCTTTAATTTTTTAAACGCCTGTGCGTTTTTTTAAACTATTTATAAGCCAAATTTTATGACAAATTGATGAAAGAGGTGTTTCACATACAAAAATGATCAAAATAATCTCTTGTCTTAAAATCTCACAGATACAGATCAAAAATGAAAAATTTTCGATCGAATACAGATAAAAATTCCGAAGCAGATGCTAATTTTCATAAAACAATGAATAACAAATATTCGCGTTTTTACTATATATTAATAAATTATATTTAAATAAAAGTAATAAATCTATGAAACTCAGACTAATAAATCAAAATAAGAAATGAACATTCTATCATTTATTCGGTTAAAAAACTTTAGGCAACAAAATTCACGCGAACTATAAGAAGATCATAGTAACCATATTATTTGATATATATTTGTTATTTATCAAAAATGATTCTATCTTGTAGATAGAATCATTTTTGATAAATAACAAATATATTATGCAAAATTTTTAAAAAATTAAAAAAATCGTAAATACTTATTGATAAATATTAACTTTATATATGTTTTGTTGTTATATAAATTTTATAAATAGGACGCTTTGCGTAATTATTTAAAAACCCCACAAAATGAAAATAAAAATAAGAGCTAAGTCGAGTCGTTGTTTCTATTTTTACGCTCAATTTTCGTAAATTTAGTTAAAAAGCATTTTAAACTGATTCACAAAAACTAAAGGCTGGTAGATAAGAACCATACGACCGTCTCTGATTTTTGTTTCGAAAAAGAGCGGAGCGAGTTTGCGCTTTGCTAAAAATTTAGTTTAAAATCGAGTTAAACATCGAAGATATTTAACTCGATTTTAAACTAAATTTTCAACTATGTTTAACACATTAACCTACTGCGATAATTCTCGCTAGGAAGAATGACCATGTCGTCGCGATACCACCTAGTAAATAATGAGCAACACCAACTGCACGTCCTTGAGTGATACTTAAAGCACGAGGTTGAATCGAAGGAGCCACTTTTAATTTAGAGTGAGCCCATACGATAGATTCGATAAGTTCTTGCCAATAACCACGACCACTAAATAAGAACATTAAACTGAATGCCCAAACGAAGTGTGCGCCTAAGAACATTAAACCGTAAGCACTTAATGCTGAACCGTAAGATTGGATTACTTGCGAAGATTGTGCCCATAAGAAATCACGTAACCAACCATTGATCGTATTAGCACTTTGAGCGAAGTTTCCGCCCGTGATGTGAGACACCCCAGAAGCATTTACGCTACCCCAAACGTCACTTTGCATTTTCCAGCTAAAGTGGAAAATCACGATCGATAATGAATTGTACATCCAGAATAGACCTAAGAATACGTGGTCCCATGCAGAAACTTGACAAGTACCACCACGACCTGGACCATCACAAGGGAAACGGAAACCTAAGTTTGCTTTATCTGGGATTAAACGAGAACTGCGAGCAAATAGAACACCTTTTAATAAAATTAAAACAGTTACGTGAATCGTAAAAGCATGAATGTGATGCACCATGAAATCAGCAGTTCCTAGATTGATAGGCATCATAGCTACTTTTCCACCGACAGCTACTAAATCGCCACCCCATGTAAGGCTAGTAGCAGACAGAGCATTTGGTGCAGTCAGTTGAGGGGCTAAGAAATGAGTATTTTGAACCCACTGCGCAAAAACAGGTTGAAGTTGGATAGCTGTATCAGAGAACATGTCTTGAGGACGACCTAAAGCACTCATAGTATCGTTATGAATGTATAAACCAAAACTATGGAATCCTAAGAAAATACAAACCCAGTTTAAGTGAGAAATCATAGCATCTCTATGACGGATCACACGGTCTAATAAGTTGTTATAGTTATTTGTCGGATCGTAATCACGAACCATGAAGATAGCTGCGTGAGCACCCGCACCCACGATACAAAAACCACCGATCCACATATGGTGAGTGAAAATAGAAAGTTGAGTCCCATAATCAGTCGCTAAATAAGGATAAGGAGGCATAGAATACATGTGATGAGCTACTAGAATAGATAACGAACCAAATAGAGCTAAATTAATAGCTAATTGAGCATGCCATGACGTCGTTAAAATTTCATAAAGACCTACGTGACCTTCACCAGTGAATGGACCGCGGTGAGCTTCTAAAATTTCTTTCATGCTATGTCCAATTCCCCAATTCGTACGATACATATGACCAGCTACTAAGAATAAAACAGCGATCGCTAAATGATGGTGAGCAGTATCTGTTAACCATAAACCACCAGTTACAGGATTTAACCCTCCCTTGAAAGTTAAGAAATCGCTGTATTCTCCCCACTGAAGTGTGAAAAACGGCGCTAAACCTTTAGCAAAACTAGGATAAAGGTCTGCCATGATCGCGCGATTTAAAAGTAATTCATGCGGTAACGGAATTTCTTTAGGGTCAACTCCAGCATCTAATAGTTTATTGATAGGTAACGATACGTGAATTTGGTGACCAGCCCAACTTAAGCTTCCTAAACCTAGAAGCCCAGCTAAATGGTGATTCAGCATAGATTCTACGTTTTGGAACCATTCTAATTTTGGAGCGGCTTTGTGATAGTGGAACCAACCAGCAAAAAACATCGCGGCAGCCATTACTAAACCACCGATAGCTGTAGTATAAAGTTGTAATTCACTAGTGATACCGCTAGCTCGCCAAAGTTGGAAAAATCCAGAAGTAATTTGAATACCTTGGAATCCCCCACCTACATCGCCGTTTAAAATTTCTTGGCCCACAACTGGCCAAACAACTTGAGCACTCGGTTTGATATGAATAGGATCACTCAACCAAGCTTCGTAGTTAGAAAAACGAGCTCCATGGAAATACATAGTCAGGTAAAACAGAGAATATTTTATGTCTTTTCGAAAAATTTATTTTTCGAAATGAAAATCTTATGAAAATTCATAATAAATTTCTTTCTTTCAAAAAATATTGAATCTATTCTATTTTCCTTAAAATCCGTGCGAGCGACTCTCACCGCACACGGCTTCAATTCGTATTATAAATAAAACGGTTAGTACCTTATTTGAGACGTTTATTACTCATTTTTATTGTATATGAAATTTCTGTCCGAAATTTATAACCATTTATTTTTTCTTATACAAAATTATGATTTGTCAAAAACAGAAGGTCAATTTGACTCTTTGAGTTGTATTAAATTTTAGATTTAGTTCTTGTCTTTTTGCACACAGATAACCAGAACGAATTTTTTCGTTACTTTTAATTTGAGTTTTCTGTGTTATCTATGGGTGAAAAACAAGTTTAAAAGAAGAAATTTTTATAAAAAAAGAGCCAATATAAGCGAGTTTAGCTTATATTCGATATAAAAATTTCATGGGTTACCTAGGACTCGAACCTAGAACTTATCGGTTAAAAGCCGAGTACTCTACCATTGAGTTAGTAACCCTAATCTTATTTTTTATAAATAAAAAAGCATATCTTTGAATATAAAAATAATATAGAATAAAAATTGGTTAATAATTAATATATATATTAATAAATTTTATTCGTTTTTTCAACTCATCGTATGTTGTATGTATCTATTTTTATTTTGTTTTTTATTTTTCATTATAGATCTAATGCAGTGTAATATTTTAGATTGAATGAAGAGATGGTCTCTTTACTGCAATAGAATATGATTTGCTTAAAAACAAAAAAATTTTTTGTTCGACAAATTTCGACAAAATTCATTTGTGTTTTATAAAAATAGCGGAGCGCGCAAACTCGAATTTTTTCGCAAACAACGAGACTATCTTTATATAGTAAGAAACAATCGAAATTTAAAAAGTTTTCTATGCTCTAAAAAAGAAGTTTGTTCCTTCATTTTTTCATTCTCTTTGAAATCATTTTGATACGAAATTTCACGCTTCGCTAAATTTCGAAATAACTAGATTGAGAATTTGATTCTCAGTCTGAAAACAAGATATGAAATTTCAAGGTTAACTTTAAACGAATTTCATATTAATATATCGATTATCTCATGTTAAAGACAATCGATCGAGTATGTTGTCGCTCTACGTCTTCGAAAAATTATAATTATTGACTCTAACTCATTAATGAGTTAGAGTCAATTTCATTAAAAAATTATAGATTACCGCCACGAGCTGATAATAATACTACTACAAGTGGACCAGCTGCTACGATGAAAAGTAAGCTAGCAAGTTGAAGAACAATCTCAAAATTCATATAATAGTTAAGGCTTTAAAATGTTAGAATGAACGAACCAAAAAGTGATCTCTTTTGTGTGTAAAAATAAGGATCTTATAATATTATATACGAATTTTAATTCAATGTGTTATTTTTGTAAAATTGACATCTATCATGATTTTTTCTTTTAAAAAGTCGTCTTGTAATTCTGATATCTTTTTAAGAGTTTTCATTTAGTGATTTAGGATCAAACGTTTTATACTTTAAATAACGACTTAATTACTGCTCAAAAATCATTTTTCTTCGTGTTGTCTGTATGCTCAGCGTATAACAAAAGAATCACAAAGCCATTCGAGAGTCAAAAACTATACGAGTCCCTACGAGACGATTATCTTTATTTAGAATCAAAACATTATGCGCCAGCTGCTTCTTTGGCAGCAAACATCACTTCGACTGTAATCGTTTGTATATTATTTTGTCTAGCAAATTTTTCGGTATTTCTTTTGACTTTACCTCGAACGAATCCCGGGATTTTGTTTAACTCGGTCAAGCCGTCTGCTGCCCAAGTAAATTCAGAGTCGGAAGATAAAGATTTAGTTATGACTTCTTTCGTATCATGACCGCCGAAAATTTCGAGTAAATGGTCTTCCATGCCCAGACTAAAAGAATTATAAACTAAATCGGCAATTTGATTCGTACCTTCATAACCCAAAAACGGGCGATAACCCAATGGAAAATTTTGGATGTGAACAGGCGCAGAAATCACTCCACACGGAATATCTAATCGTTTTCCAACGTGTCTTTCCATTTGCGTTCCAAAAATAGCGGCCGGTTCTAGTTGAGCAATCATATCCCCGACTTGAGTGTGATCTTCTGTGATTAAAACTTGATCGCAAAATCCAAAAACTTGTTCTCTAAACCAATCTGCATCATGTTTGCAATAAGTTCCCGCACAAGCTACGCGAATTCCCATCTCTCTCGCTAAAATTTTAGTCATAGAAGCTGCATGTGTCGAATCCCCGAAAACGATCGCTCTTTTCCCCGTCAAATTTTGACAGTCAATCGATCTAGAAAACCAAGCTGCTTGAGAAATAAATCGCGTTTGTTGATCAATATAACGCTCAAAGTCAAAAAAATCTTTTTTCAATGCGGGGTCATCAGATTTCGCATCAGACTGTCGTCCTTTCGTTTTTCCTGTAGAATTTTTGTTTAAAATAGATTCAATTTCGCGAATGAAATTCGCAGTATCTACGACTCCCATAGGAGTAGTGGATACGTAAGGCATGTCAAATTCTTTTTCTAAATAAACAGCAGTCATTAATCCAACTTCGCGATATGGTACGATATTAAACCAAGCTTTGGGCAAATTTTTCAAACAAGATACAGAACCTCCTTCTGGTATTATTTCGTTGATTTCGATCCCTAAATCGTTTAATAAACGTTTCAGTTCTCGACAATCATGTTGATTATGAAAACCCAACGTGAAAATCCCTAAAATATTAGCAGAAGGTTTTTGTGTTTTTTCGACTGAAATTGACTCGCTCGAATGTTCGTTGTTTTGGGTTTGTTGTTTTTTTGCTTTTTCGAGATAAAAACGCACGATCTGTTCTAAAGTTCTGTCAGCAGCTTGTAATTCATTGACTCTATAATGATTGACATCAGCTAGAATAACGTCAGAATCTGATTCTAAAGATGCACGTTCTACGAAATTTTGCAAATCTTCTTGTAAAATACTCGATGTACAGGTCGGTGTTAATAAGATAAGATCTGGACACTCTTCTTTATCTTTTCGCGTGATATTTTCTACTACTTTTTCTTGAGAACCGCGAGCTAATACATGTCGATCTACGATACTAGCCGTTACGGGAGTGAAATCTCGTTCGCGCTCTAACATAGAGCGCATAACATTAAAGTAGTCATCACCTAACGGTGCATGCATGATAGCATGGACGTTTTTAAAAGAACTAGCCACTCTTAAAGTCCCAATGTGTGCTGGACCTGCATACATCCAATATGCTAATTTCATATTCAATTTCTCCATGTTATTTTTTGATGTAAAACCATAATTCAAACTAATTCGATTGTCGTTGCGTCGTGTTGCTCTGCAACACTTTTGTTTTTATAAGCAAAAAGCATCAGAAAATCAAGATCACTGACATTTTAATATGTTTTCTCTTTGATTCAGACCTTGAAATATCAAAAGCCCGAGTCGTCTATATGGCTTTTGAGTCTCAAAGGTTATAACATCGATATTAGAAAATCGAATGCGTATTTAATTCTGATTTAAAAGCGAAATTTATTGACATGCATTCGGAAAGGGAGGGATTCGAACCCCCGGTGACCGTAAAGCCACGCTGGTTTTCAAAACCAGAGCATTCGACCACTCTGCCACCTTTCCATTATTTTATTATTTTATCATATATTTCTCATAAAATTCAACTTTTTTTGTTTTTATTTATTTACGGCATGTTTTATAGAAAACTGAGCGTGTTTATGAGAATTATGTGTTGATCAGCTAATCGTCTCAAAGACATATTTTATTATTACAAATTTGTAATAATAAAATATGTCTTTGAG